>WNFC01001056.1_pt1 | contig 51131 bp, 42 predicted proteins | sample 5400541 | NCBI WGS metagenome assembly WNFC01 (sample SAMN13153342, study PRJNA577476) | soil metagenome | isolation source: 120 cm saprolite under Douglas fir tree site 2 hole 2 replicate 1 | place: USA:California | collected 2015-04-18
CGGGATCGTCGTCGCGGCCGAGGAACACCAGCGCTCGAAAGCGCCGGCGACGGTGACATCCACGGACGACACCGGGATCGACGAGGTCTCCGCGACAGGGAAGGTGGCAACGCCGCCAGACGGTGCGTCCGTCGCCCCGCCCAAGGTCGGCGAAGGCGACCCGGCCGAGCAGGCCGGCGCGCAGGCGCCCGGTGCCGGTGAGCCTGGGGACGAGGCCCAGGAGAGCGAGGAAGACCGCCTGGCAATGGCGCAGGAGGATGCGCTCGACTTCATCGACGGGCTGCTGGAGGCCATGGATGTCGACGGCGAGGCAACCGCCGAGATCCGGGACCGGCGCGTGTACGTGTCGGTTGAGGGCGAGGAGGCAGCGATCCTCATTGGCCACCACGGCCAGACGCTTGACGCCATCCAGGAACTGCTCCGCAGCGCCGTCCAGCGCCAGGTGCGGGCACGTGTCTGGGTCACACTCGATGTGCAGGGCTACCGGGAGCGGCGCAAAGAGGCGCTCCGGGAACGGGCAAAGGAGATGGCGGCAAGGGCGATCGACGAGGGTGAGATGGAGCTTGAGCCCATGAACGCCTTCGAGCGCAAGATCGTCCACGATGCCGTGGGCGAGATCGAGGGCGTGACAAGCTTCAGTGAGGGCGAAGAACCCTACCGACGAGTGGTCATCGCCCCCGAAGACTGAAGGGCCTCCGGCCCAGCGTCACGGCTCTCGCCGAAAAGCCACGCTGAAACCCACGTTCCACGGGAAACACGACTCGTTCCACCCTTCCTCGGCCGCTCACATCCCCTCTTTGGCGGGGTTCCACGGGAAACACGACCAGATTCCTGCAGGCTCGTGCCAGATGGATGTGTGGAAATCCTTGCCGTGGCGGGGTTCCTGCATATCATTGGCGCGGTTGCCGGCAGCTCGCCGGGACCCGCTAGGGAGCAACTATGGTCATGTCCGTCGAGGATTCCGAGCTCACCCCCCTACGCCATTCCCCGCGGGCCCCGCGGGCGAGGGTCATGGCGATTGCCAACCAGAAGGGCGGGGTGGGAAAGAGCACCACGGCAGTCAACCTCGGCGGGTGGCTGGCGCTCGACGGGCACCGGGTTCTGATCGTCGATCTCGATCCCCAGGCCAACGCCTCCACCGGTGTCGGGGTCGATCCCCGCCGGGCCCCCGCCACCGTCTACGACGTGCTGGTGGACGACCGGCAGGTCGAGGACGCCATCGAACCGACGGCCATCAAGGGGTTGTTCTGCCTGCCCTCGAACATCGACCTGGCGGGAGCCGAAATCGAAATGGTCCCGATGCTGTCCCGGGAGATGCGCCTGAAACGGGCGCTCGCGCCGGTGGTGGAGCAGTTCGACTTCATCTTGATCGACTGCCCACCCTCGCTCGGCCTGCTCACCGTCAACGCCCTCGTGGCCGCCAGCGAGGTCCTGGTGCCGATCCAGTGCGAGTACTACGCCCTCGAGGGGGTCGGCCAGCTCCTCAAGAACGTGCAACTGATCCGCTCCAGCCTCAATGCGGGTCTCCGCCTGACCGGGATCGTTCTGACCATGTACGACGCCCGGACGAAACTGGCCGAGGAGGTGGAGAGCCAGGTCCGCGGCCACTTCACGGGGCGGGTGTTCCGCGCGGTCATCCCGCGCAGCATCCGCCTGGCCGAGGCTCCCTCATTCGGTCAGCCCGTCGCGCTGTACGACCCGAAGTCAAAGGGGGCACAGGCGTACCGTCGCCTGGCCATGGAGATTCTCGGGAAACCCGACGAAGATGCGACCCCGGCGCCCGAATCCCGGGTGGACACGGCCGAACCGTCCCCGCCCGAGCCACATCTGAGCTCGGAGCCGGCTCCGAGCTCGGAGCTCCCGCCGGCCGTGGCCGAGCTCCCGCCGGTGTATGCACCGCACGTTGACGGAGACCACGAACAAGGAGGAGACGCGTGACGGCACGAACCGGTCTTGGTCGAGGGCTCGGAGCACTGATCCCCACAGGGGCGAGCGTCCTGGAGGAGCTCCCAACCGCTTCGGTCGTCCCGAACCCTCGGCAGCCACGGCAGAGCTTCGATGACGAGACGATCAGCGACCTGGCGGCATCGATCCGGCAGGTGGGTATCCTGCAGCCGGTCGTCGTGCGTCCTGTGGGCGACGGGACCTACCAGCTCGTGGTGGGCGAACGTCGTTGGAGGGCGGCCCGGCGTGCCGGCCTGGCCCTGATCCCTGCCCTCGTCATCGAAACCGACGAGCAGGGCGCCCTGGAACGGGCGCTGGTCGAGAACGTCCACCGCCAGGACCTCAATGCCGTCGAGGAGGCTGCCGCCTACCAGCAGCTCATCGAAGAGGCGGGGTTGACCCACGAGGACCTTGCAGAGCGCCTCGGTCTCTCCCGGCCCACCGTCAGCAACGCCCTACGCCTCCTGGACCTCCCGCCGTCGGTGCAGCGCCTCCTGGTGGACCGGCGGCTGTCCGCCGGGCATGCCCGGGCACTCCTGGGGCTCACGGGCCACCCGCTGCTCGAGCGGATCGCCCAGCGGATCGCCGCCGAGGGGATGTCGGTCCGTAAGACCGAGGAGGTCGTCCGGGGCTACCGGCTCAACATCCCCCAGGACGCTCCCAGCGTGCCCCGGGCACGTCCTGCCACGTTGGACGACATGGGCGAGGCACTCTCCGAGGCCCTCCAGACCCGGGTCCGGGTCACGATGGGCAAGCGCAAGGGCCATGTCGTGATCGAGTGCGGTTCCCGGGACGACCTGCAGCGGGTGTGCGACGGGCTCCTCCGCCGCCCGGGGGCCGACGTACCCGGTTCAGACACATCCGGTCCCGACGAGCCTTCGGACCCGCTGCCGGTGGGGTTGCCATCGTCGCCCTTCGAAGACGACGACCTCTACCCCGAGATCTGACCTCCGAGAGCGGCCCCCCTCAGGCATCGAGGGCAGCGCACGGCAGCGCGTCAGCGGAGGTCGTCGCCCAGGCCGTAGTACGCCCGCACCGCCCGGACCATCGCCTGGACCACGATCCCCGACGAGGCCGGTTCCGACAGCATCTTCGCCTCGTCGGGGTTGGTGATGAAACCGGGTTCCACCACCACCGCCGGCATCCGGGTCTCCCTCAGGATGGGGTAGGCCTTCCCGTGGGACCAGCAGTCGGCGAGCCCGCAGGCGACGAGGCACTCCCGGATCAACCCTGCCAGGTGCTCCCCCGGCTCCGAGGCGATGCCGCCGTGCTCCCAGTAGTACGTGGCGGCCCCGCGGGCGACCTCGCTCGGGTGAGCGTTGAGGTGCAGCGATATCAAGAGGTCGGCGCTCGCTTCGTTCGCCCTCCTCGCCCGCTCCGAGTCCGTCGGGCCGTCATGGGGGCCACGGGTGAGGATGACCTCGGCACCCTCTGCCTCCAGCATCTCGGCCATCTGGGCTGCCAGGGGGAAGACCAGGTCGGCCTCCGTCTCTCCCGACGGCCCCCGCGACCCCGGGTCGTCCCCGCCGTGGCCCGGGTCGAGGGCGAGCCGCTTGCCGGCGACCCCGGGCGGCCCGGCTCGCCTGGCCTCCCGCTCGCGGGTCCGGGGGCCGAGCCCCGCCCGGGTCACAAGACGGAGGCGGCGGAACGCCTTTAACGTCTCAAGCCCAACAAGGCCGTCGTCTGAGATGCCCAAGTCGCGCTGGAAGTCCCGCAATGCCGCCGCAGTGCCCCAGCCGTAGATGCCGTCGTGCTTGCCGGCGGCGAACCCAAGGGCATTGAGGCGCGATTGGAGGTCCCGCACGTCGTCGCCCCGCAGGTTGGGCTCCTGGAGCCGCAGGATGCGGTCCCCGAGGGCCCAGGAACTCTCCACGAGCGCCCGCCAGGTGTCGTCGCCCACGATCCCGTCGACGTCGAGTCCGCGTGACTGCTGGAAAGCGCGCACCGCCAGCTCCGTGCCCGGCCCGAACTCACCTCCCAGTTCCTGGGAAGCGATGTCGATCCCGAGGCGCTCAAGGCGTGCCTGGAGATCCTGGACCGCTTTGGAGCGTTCTCCCCGGCGGATCAGACGCATTGAAAGAAGCCTAGTCGGCTCCCGCGGCCCTGGGGCGGCACCGCCCAGGGCCGGGGTCCCCTCTGGGGGAGAGGGCAACCTAGGTCGCGGTAGCGGTGAGCCAGCCGGCGCCTACAGGTGCGGGGCAACCTCCGCCGAGATGGCATCGCGGCGCCGTGCGCCGACGATCCTGGTCTTCTCCTGGCCCCCGCTGAACAAGAGCAGCGTCGGGATCGACATCACGCCGTAGCGGGTGGCCGCCTGAGGGTTGACGTCGATGTCGAGGCTGACCACCTTCAGGTGCTCGGTGTGTTCGACCGCCACGGCCTCGACCTCGGGCCGTACGAATCGGCAGGGCCCGCACCACTCCGCCCAGAAGTCCACGAGGACCGGCGTGGCCCACTGCAGGACCTCAGCTTCGAACGTGTGGTCCGTGACCTCGGTGATGTCGCCCACGATGACCCCCCCTTGTATGCATCAGTTGAATAGATCCTGGTATGCATCAGTTGAATAGATCCTGCCCTCAACCGGTCGCTGAGGTTCAGTGTCCCTTGGACTCCAGCCAGCGCTCGGCGTCGATCGAAGCCATGCACCCGGTCCCCGCTGCCGTGACGGCCTGGCGGTACGTGTGGTCCACCACATCGCCGGCGGCGAACACCCCCTCGACGCTGGTGCGCGTCTCGTACGGTGACGCCGGGTCCCAGTCGGCGCTGAGGTTCGTGCCGGCCACGATGTACCCGGCCGGGTCGAGCTCGAGCTTGCCCTGGAACAGCGAGCTGTTGGGGGTGTGCCCGATGGCGATGAAGATGCCGCCGGCGTCGATCACCGTCACCTCGTCGGTCAGCAGATTGCGAAGCTTGGCCCCCTGGACCTTGTGCTCGCCGAGCACCTCGTCGATGGTGGAGTTCCACACGAACGAGATCTTGTCGCTCGCCATGGCCCGGTCCTGCATGATCTTCGAGGCCCGGAGCTGGTCCCGCCGGTGGATCACCGACAGCTTGGAGGCGAAGCGCTGGAGGAACAGGGCCTCCTCGATGGCCGAGTCGCCACCACCGACCACGAGGAGTTCCTGGTTCTTGAAGAAGGCCCCGTCACAGGTGGCACAGGTGGAGACACCCCTGCCGAGCAGGCGCTGCTCCGACGGAATGCCGAGCATCTTTGCCTTCGCTCCCGTGGCGATGATCACCGCCTCGGCGGTGAAGACGTCCTTGCGGACCTGGACGGTGAACGGGCGCTCCGAGAAGTCGACGCCCGTGGCGTCGTCGGTGATGAACGTGGCACCGAAGCGCTCCGCCTGCTTGCGGAAGAGGGCCATCAGGTCGGGCCCCATCACCCCGTCCGGGAACCCCGGGTAGTTCTCGACGTCGCTCGTGATCATCAATTGCCCGCCGGCGTCGAATCCCTCGATGACGAGTGGGTTGAGGTTGGCCCGGGCCGAGTACAGGGCTGCGGTCAGCCCGGACGGGCCGGATCCGATGATGACGACCTTGCGGTGTGTGCTCTCCATGTCTGGCTGCAACTCCCTCGGCGCTTGGCGAATTCCCGACCCTGAAGCATACGTCGCACCCCCGCCGCGAGGCTTGCTGCTCCACCGGGATACGCTTGTGTGTCCATGGCGCAATTGTCGCAACACTGCGTCAACCACCCCCGGCGAGCAACCCGGGTTTCCTGCGCGGCCTGCGGCCAGCCGATCTGCACCGACTGCATGCGGGAGACGCCGGTCGGGATGAAATGTCCCTCGTGCGCACGGATCTCGCTGCACGCCCGGGCGCTCGGCACGCCCAAGCAGTACGTGACAGCCGCCGGGGCGGGGCTCCTGGCAGCTACCACTCTCGGGGCGTTCGTAACGATTGCTCATATCGGGGTCTTCGGGATTATTCCGGCCATCCTGATCGGGCTGGCCGTCGGGAAGGCGGTTGCCTGGGGGGCCCACGGGCACCGCCACGGCGGGTTCATGGCGATCGCGGCAGCGACGACCGTCCTGGGCCTCGCGATCGGCGAACTGCTCACCGCCCCGCGCCTCGGCGGGGCGGTGCTCCCCGCCTCCCTGATCGGCCTCGTCTTGGCCGGGATGGCGGCCGCCTGGATGGTCGGGCACTGACCGGTCCCAGGTCGGGACCTCAGGCCTGCAACCGCGCCACCGCCTCACGCAGCACCGAGCTGGACGGCCCCATGTGCTCGATGCCGGCCAGCGGCCCGACATTGGAGACCACGAGGTGCTCGAGCCCCGCCTCGACGAAGGGCTCGAAGAATGCGGCAAGCTCCTCGGCCGTCCCGTGGGCGACCTGGTCGTGGAAGACGTCCGGGTGGTAGGCGGCGACGGCCGCCTCCAACTCCGCAGGCGTGTACCACTCCGGCACGTAGTCCCGCAGGCCCTGGAAGTCGTCGCCGAGGGGGTGCTGCCTCCCGCTGCGCTCCCAGTTGGCCGCCGAGGCGACGAGCGACATCGCGCCCGCCAGGGGGGCTGCCAGCATGCGGTGGGCGGTCTCGTGATCCTCCGCTGGGACGACGTAGGCGTGGTAGCCGGCGGTGATGGCCGAAGGGTCGCGCCCCGCCTCGGCGGCGGCCCGGCGGACGGCCCCCAGCCGCTCCCCGTAGTCGGCGGCGTCCATCGGGTAGGACGGCAGCCACCCATCGGCGTACCGCCCGGCGACGCCCAGCATCCGCGGCCCGTGGGCCCCGAGCCAGATCGGCGGCGAGACGCCCTGGTACGGATCGACGTCGAGCACCGCCCGGTCCAGGGTCCAGAACCTGCCCGGGAAGCTCACCGGTTCGCCGCCCATGGGGGTCCCCCACAGCAGCCGGATGATGTGCAGCGCCTCCTCGAGCCGGGAGACCTGCTTGCGGAAGTCCAGCCCGTAAGGCTGCGTGTTGAGCCGCTCGCCGGCGCCGAGGCCGAGCACCGTGCGGCCCTGGGTGGCGAGCGAGAGCGTGACGAAGGTCCGGGCGACGTCGGGTGGGGAGCGCCGGATGATGTCGGTGACGCCCGTTCCCAGCACCACCCGGTTGGTCGACTGGCCCACGAGGGCGATCAGCAGCGTCGGGTCGAGGTACAGGTGGGGGCTCGGAAGCAGGTTGACGATGGAGGAGGCCTCCGGCGTCCAGAGGGCGTGCGGGAACCAGCCCATGAGGTGGTCCGGGAACCACACGGAGTCGTAGCCCGATGCCTCGGCCTGGACGCCAAGGGCGACCGAGAGCTCGAGCGGGGGCACTGGGTTCAGCATGGTGCCGACCTTGAGGCCCATGCCAGGGAGTCTAGTTCTGCCGTCCTGTCATGATGGCGCTATGAGCGAATCCCCCGTGAGCGACCCCACGAGTGGCCCCGTGAACGACGCCGTGAGCGCCCCGGCCCCAGGTGGCGCACGAAAGCCCAATCGCCTCGTCAACGAGATGAGCCCCTACCTCGCCCAGCACGCCCACAACCCGGTCGACTGGTACCCCTGGAGTCCCGAGGCCCTCGAGACGGCGTTGGCCGAGGACAAGCCCATCCTGCTCTCGATCGGGTACGCCGCATGCCACTGGTGCCACGTCATGGAGCGGGAGTCCTTCGAGAACGAGGCGACCGCCGCCTACATGAACGACCACTTCGTGTGCATCAAGGTCGACCGGGAGGAACGCCCCGACCTCGACTCCATCTACATGGACGCCGTCCAGGCGATGACCGGCCAGGGCGGGTGGCCGATGACGATGTTCCTCACCCCCGAGGGTGTCCCGTTCCATGGGGGCACGTACTTCCCGCCGACGGACCGGGCGGGGATGCCGGCCTTCATCCGGGTCCTCCAGGCCGTGACCGACATCTGGGGCACGAAACGGGACGAGGTGCGCCTCCAGAGCGAGGCGGTCCTCGAGCGCCTCCAGGCCTTCGCCTCGGCGGCGAGCCCATCGGACGAGCCGCTGGACGCCGGCCTGATCGACAAGGCGGTCGCCCAACTCGACCATACCTTCGACCGGGTTCACGGCGGCTTCGGCACCGCGCCGAAGTTCCCCCAGCCCCCGGTGCTCGAACTGGCGATGCGAGCCGCCGCCTCCAATGCGGGCGGCTCGGAGACCGCCCGGGACATCGTCGAGTTCACCCTGCGCCGCATGGCCCACCAGGGCATCTACGACCAGGTGGGCGGCGGCTTCCACCGCTACGCCGTCGACCGGGCGTGGCTCGTGCCGCACTTCGAGAAGATGCTCTACGACAACGCCCAGCTCGCCCGGCTGTACACCCATGCCTACCAGGCGTGGAACCTCCCCCTCTACCGCCGCGTGGCCACCGAGACCCTGGAGTACCTGCTCCGTGACCTTGCCGACCCTGCCGGGGGCTTCTACTCCAGTCAGGACGCCGATTCCGAGGGGGTCGAAGGAAGGTTCTACGTCTGGCCCTACGAGGAGTTCGTTGCGGCGGGCCCCGAGGTAGCCGAGGCCGCCGGGTGGTTCGGCGTCAGCCAGCGGGGCAACTGGGAGGGGACGAACATCCTCGTCGCCGCCTCCGACGACCCGCCCGACGAGGCCAGAGCCACGCTGCTCGAAGCCCGCAGCCGGCGGGTGCGCCCGGGGCTCGACGACAAGATCCTCACGTCCTGGAACGGCCTCGTGATCGCGGCCCTGGCGGAGGCGGGCGCTGCCTTTGCCCGCTCGGACCTGCTCGACGCGGCCCGGAAGGCGGCGGGGTTCGTCCTCGACGTCCTTCGGGACGAGCGCGGCCGGCTGCTGCACGTCTCCAAGGGCGGCCGGGTCAGCGTCCGGGGGATGCTCGAGGACTACGCCTACCTGGCCGACGGCCTGTTCGCCCTCTGGGAAGCCACGTTCGAGCCGCGCTGGATCGAGGCGGCGCAGGCCCTGACCCGGCAGATGATCGACCTCTTCTGGGACGAGGACGGCGGCGGCTTCTTCTCCACCGGCAGCGACCACGAGGTGCTCATCGTCCGGCAGAAGGAACTCATCGAGTCCGTCACCCCGAGCCCCAACGGCGTGGCCGCCCTGGTGCTGCAGAAGATGGCGTTGCTGACCGGCGACGAGGCGTTCGCCGAGCGGGCGGTGCGGATCCTGCGCCTCGCCCGGACGCTCATGGAACGGGCACCCCAGGCGTCCCCGTCGTTTCTCGCCGCCCTCGACTTCCACCTGGGCCGGCCCAAGGAGGTGGTCATCCTCTCCGGCGGCGACCCCTCCGCCGCCGAGCCGCTGGTACGGGCGGTGTGGGACCGCTTCCTGCCCAACCGGGTCCTCGCCGGTGCCCCACCCGGTATCGCCTCCCCGCTGCTGGAGGGCAAGCGCCCCAAGGGCGGACTGCCCACCGCCTTCGTCTGCGAGGGCTACGCCTGCCGGGCGCCGACCACCGACCCCAAGGAGCTGGCCCGGCTACTCGACGCCTGACCGAGGCACCGGCGACCTCACGGAAGGGAGACGCTGCAGTGGAGAAGGGGACCTGGACCAAGTCGCCCCCCGAGCTGGTGGAGGTTTTCGAGGAGGTGTTCCCGGGCCCACCGGCGGTTGCCAGGCAGATGTTCGGTTACCCGGCGGGGTTCGTGAACGGCAACATGTTCATGAGCCTGTTCCAGGACCGGATGGTGCTGCGGCTGCCCGACGAGCCGAGGGCAGCGCTGCTGGCGGTCGAGGGCGCCGGGGCCTTCGAGCCCATGGAGGGACGGCCGATGAAGGGGTACGTCACGGTACCGCCCTCGCTCATCGCCGACCCCGCCCGCCTGGAGCCGTGGGTGGCGAAGGCCCTCGCCTACGGCGGGTCCCTGCCCCCCAAAGCCCCGAAGGCCACGGCCAAGCCCAAGCCCAAAGGCACGGCCAAGGCAAAACCGAAAGCCTAACCCCAATACCGTTTACTTAACCGGGATCGCCCGGGACGTCCGAGGCTCAGGATGAGGCGGCCCCCCCAGCCGACCCCCGATCGAGGGTACGTCTGGCAGGAAACAGCCAGCAATGAGCCTGTTGCAAATCACTCGGGCGACCGTGCCCACCCACTCGGCACCGTTTTTTCGAGGGGGTGGTGCCGGGCGTGGGCGCAACGTTCACGATCCCGCTTCGTTCTCACGGAGCGTGGTCTTCCAGGCTTCAGAGCGCCCACCCTAAGACCGAATCGTCCAGTTTCCGATGGGCCTGACTCTATCTTTGAGTATGGAATGGCGTAGAGCGACGCTTTGTACTCAAAGAATGCCAGCGGGTCGTCGCTCAGGCCGGGAAGCCACCACGCACAGTGGCGACGTCCGGGAATCAGTCAACGTGCCTCACGAACCCGCCCCTCGACCATGTTCTGCAACGGGTTCCAATGGACGCCAAAAGTGCCGTCTGCCCTCCCGGCCCTCTAAACAAACGGCATTGCGAGTAAGCCCGTCCTGGTGCCCCCGGCAGGATTTGAACCTGCGGCCTTTCGCTCCGGAGGCGAACGCTCTATCCCCTGAGCTACGAGGGCTACGCCCCGCCATTGTAGCCGCCGGGTCGGCCCCGGTACGGGGCGCGGCCCGCCCCGTGCCGGAGACCTTATGATTCTCCAACGCTCACGGAGCCCTGGACACAATGCCCAAGACCATCCTCATTGCCGACGACGACCCGACGATCATCAAGCTGCTCCAGGTCAACTTGGAGATGGAGGGCTACGACGTCGTCTGTGCCTTCGACGGCCAGGACGCCGTCGAGAAGGCGGAGGCGGAGCGCCCCGACCTCGTGCTGCTCGACATTATGATGCCGCGGATGGACGGGTGGGCCGCCCGGGAAGCCCTCGCCGGGATGGCCGAACTCAAGGACACGCCGGTCATCTTCCTGTCCGCCCGGGCGCAGCAGGCCGACCTGCGCCGGGGCTACGAGGCGGGCGTGGCCGAGTACGTCACCAAGCCCTTCGATCCCACCGAGCTGCTCGACATCATCGAGCGGGTCCTCGACGGCACGTACGAGCGCCCGCCGCAGGGCGGGGGCAGGCTTTGATCCAGGAGCAGCTCAGGGAGCTCCTGGCAGGCGCGGTCGGGGAGCTCCGCCGCGACGGGGTCATCCCCGACGAGGTGACGGCCGCCATCGAGGTCGAGCGCCCGGCCCGGCCCAACCACGGGGACTTCTCCACCAACCTCGCCCTGACGCTGAGCGGCAAGCTGCAGACCCCGCCCCGGGCGCTGGCCGACCGGATCATCCAGGCCCTGCCCGAGGCGGACTGGGTCGAGAAGGTCACCGTGGCGGGTCCCGGCTTCATCAACTTCTTCCTCACCCACGCCTGGCTGCAGGACACCCTGCGGGACATCGCCTCGCAGCGCGAGCTCTACGGACGGTCGCAGGAGGGCGAGGGCCTCAAGATCCAGGTGGAGTACGTCTCCGCCAACCCCACCGGCCCGCTCCACGTCGGCGCCGGCCGCAACGCCGCCTACGGCGACGCGCTGGCCCGGCTCCTCGAGGTGACCGGCCACTCGGTGGCCCGGGAGTACTACGTCAACGACACCGGCCGGCAGATCGACCTGTTCGCCCGGTCCCTCCACGCGCGCTACCTCCAGGCGCTCGGGCAGGAGGCGCCTCTCCCCGAGGACGGGTACCAGGGCGGCTACCTCACCGAGCTGGGGGCCGAGCTGGCGGCCGACCGGGGTGACCGGCTGGTCGGTCGACTCGACGAGATCCGGGCATGGGGCCTCGAGCGGATGCTCGGCGGCATCGGAGCCACGCTGGAGCGCTTCGGGGTCCGCTTCGACAACTGGTTCTCGGAGCAGTCGCTGCACGACACCGGGAAGCTCGCCACCGCCCTCGACCGGCTGCGGCAGACGGGCCTCACCTTCGAGGAGGACGGCGCGCTCTGGTTCCGCTCCACCGAGGTCGGCGACAGCCGTGACCGGGTCCTCGTACGCTCGGACGGCCGGCCGACGTACCTGACGTCGGACGTCGCCTACCTCATCGACAAGGCCGAGCGTGGCTTCGACCACGCCGTCTACGTCTGGGGCGCCGATCACCATGGCGCCGTCGCCAGCCTCGAGGCGGCGGGCCGGGCGCTGGAGCTGCCGATCGTGGTGGAGATCCTCCTCTACCAGCTGGTGAACCTGTACTCGGGGGGCGAGGTCGTCCGCATGTCGAAGCGCACCGGCGAGATCGTGACCCTCGACGAGCTGATCGACGAGGTCGGCGCCGACGCCGCCCGCTTCACCTTCCTCCTGCGGTCCCTCGACGGTGCCCTCGACTTCGACCTCGACCTCGTGAAGGCCAAGTCCCAGGAGAACCCCGTCTACTACGTGCAGTACGCCCACGCCCGCATCTGCTCGATCCTGCGCCTGGGTGCCGAGCAGGGCGTCGCCCTCGGGCCGATCGAGGAGGCGCCGCTCTCGCTGCTGGTCCACGAGACCGAGCAGGCACTCGCCCGGATGCTCTCCGAGTATCCCGAGACCCTCGCCGTGGCGGCCCGCCTGCGCGCCCCGCACCGGCTGACGACCTACACCCGCGAGTTGGCGGCCCTCTTCCACGCCTTCTACCGGGACTGCCGGGTCATCTCCGACGACCCGCAGCTCACGCAGGCCCGCCTGTGGCTCGCCGAGGCCACCCGCCAGGTGCTCGCGAACGCCCTGGCCGTGCTCGGCGTCGCTGCACCGGAGAAGATGTAGCGCCATGCCCCATACCCTGAAGCACGTCCTGCCGGTCACTGCCCGGGTGAACGACGCCGCCCACCTCGAGATCGGGGGATGCGACACCACCGAGCTGGCGGCCACCTTCGGCACCCCGCTCTACGTCTTCTGCGAGGAGACCTTCCGAACCAGGGCGCGGGAGTTGCGTGGGGCCTTCCCCGACGCCTCGCTGTACTTCGCCGCCAAGTCCTGCCCCTCGCTGGCTGTCCTGCAGGTCGCGGCAGCGGAGGGCCTCGGGATCGACGTCGCCTCGGCCGGCGAGCTGCACGTGGCCCTGGCGGCCGGCGTCCCCCCGCAGCGGCTCATCCTGCACGGCAACAACAAGGCGGACGCCGACATCGTCCGCGCCGTGGAGGCGGGGATCGGGCGTATCGCCCTGGACAACTTCGACGACGTCGACCGGGTGGCCGCCGCGGCGGCCCACGCCGGCCGTCGCCAGGCGGTCCTCCTCCGGGTGACACCCGGCGTCCAGGCCCACACCCACACCTACATCCAGACCGGCCAGGAGGACTCGAAGTTCGGCCTCTCGATCGAGGCGGGCCTCGCCATGGTCGCCGCGGAGCGGGCCGACGCCCACGACAGCCTGGAGCTCGTCGGGGTCCACGCCCACATCGGTTCCAACATCTTCTCCTACGACCCCTTCGGCAAGACCGTCGAGATCCTGTTCGACTTCCTCGCCGACGCCGAAAAGGTCTTGGGCCTGACCTTCAGCGAGGTGAACCTCGGCGGGGGCATCGGGATCCCCTACGTGGCCGGCGACTTCCCGGTCCGGCTCGACCTGCTCGCCAAGCTGGTCGGTGAGACGGCCCAGCAGGAGGCAGCCCGCCACGCCATGGTCGTGCCGCGGCTGGCGTTCGAGCCCGGACGGTTCCTCGTCGGCAACGCGATGGTCACGCTCTACTCGGTCGGGGTCGTCAAGGAGATCCCCGGGGTGCGCACCTACGTCTCGGTCGACGGGGGCATGAGCGACAACATCCGGCCCGCCCTCTACCAGGCCCAGTACACGGCCCTCCTCGCCAACAAGGCCCGTCACGAGCCCAGCCGGACGGTGACGGTGGCGGGGATGCATTGCGAGTCGGGCGACGTCCTGGTGCGCGACGTCGGCCTCCCCGCATCGGTCCGGCGCGGCGACGTCCTCGTCGTCCCGGCTACCGGCGCCTACGGGTACTCGATGGCGTCGAACTACAACCTCCAGCCTCGCCCGGCCGTCGTGCTGGTCCGCGACGGGACCGCGCACCCTATCGTGCGCCGCGAGACCCACGACGACCTGCTGCGCCTTGAAAACCCGCTTCCGTAGGAATCTCTCCGCAGCCTGCGCCCGTAGAACCCTTCCGGGGGAAGGAGATATCGCGTCCGGATTCGCCGGGCGCGTCGAGAACGGGGCGCTTCGAGAACGGAGTGCATTCGAGGACCGGGTGCATCGAGGAAAGGGGGACTTCATGCGGAGCAGGAGGCTGGGCATCGCCGCCGCCGTCGCAGGGCTCGCCATGGTTGGAACCGCTGTGTTCACGGTGCCGGTGTTCGCCCGGGACAGAGGCAACGGGGCCAAGGGCAACGTGCTCGTCGCGAACCTGACCGGCGGCGTTGAGGTCCCGCCCGGTGACCCGAACGCCTCGGGCACTGCCGTCGTGACCCTCAAGCCAAGCAGCAACACCGTCTGCTACAAGGAGTCGTGGGAGGGCCTCACGGGGGTGACGGCCAGCCACATCCACCTGGGGCCTGCCGGCGTGGCCGGGCCCATCGTCGTGCCGTTCTTCGGCCTGGCTCTGCCCGACACGATCTCGACGGTGGGGGGCTGCGTGCGCAACGTCGACCCCGCCCTCATCAAGAACATCCACGACCACCCATCCGACTACTACGTCAACGTGCACGACGCCGCCTTCCCGAAGGGGGCGATCCGCGGCCAGCTCCACCGGCCGGGCAAGCACGACGACACCGACGACGACTAAGAGGGCTGGCTCAGGGAGACTCGGGGAGGCTCAGGCGTCGAAGCTGCCGACCGACTCCCGCAGCGAGGCAAGGGTCTTGGCGAGCAAGCGGGACACGTGCATCTGGGAGATGCCGAGCTTCTCGGCGATCTTGCTCTGGGTCTCGTTGGCGACGAACCGCAGGTACAGGATCTCCCGCTCCCGGGACGGGAGCTTCTTGAGGAGCGGGGCGACGCTGGCCCATGACTCGAAGAGCTCCAGGGCCTCGTCCTCCGACCCCAACTGGGAGATCGAGAAGTTCCCGTCGTCGGTGTTCGTCGGCGCGTCGAGCGACTTGAGCGAGTAGACCTGGGCGGCGTTCATCGCCTCCAGGACCTCCTCCTCCGAAAAACCGAGGGATGCGCCGATCTCACTGAGCGTCGGGGAGCGCCCGAGTTCCTGGGCGAGGGCCGGCACGACCTCGGCGAGCTGCAGGCCGACCTCCTGCAGGCGGCGGGGCACTCGGATCGCCCACCCCTTGTCCCGGAAGTAACGCTTCAGCTCCCCGACGATCGTGGGGGTTGCGTAGGTGGAGAACTCGACACCCCGCTCGGGATCGAACCGGTCGATGGCCTTCAGCAGGCCCAGGCTCGCCACCTGGATCAGGTCGTCCAGCGGTTCCCCGCGGCCGCGGAAGCGACGGGCGAGGTACTCGACCAGCGGCAGGTGCAACTCGACGAGCCGGTCGCGTGCCGAGGGGTCCCTGGGCAACTGGGCGAACAGCTCCTTGGTGCGCTCGCGGTTGAGGTCACGCTGTTCGGTGTCGCTCATTGGCCGTCCCCGCGGCCGTTGCGGTCCTCCGTCCGCTCCTCGGTCCGGTCCGCGGAGATGCCCATCAGCAGGCGGATGGCGGGGCAGCCCTCCTCGAGGACAAACGAGACGTCGTCGACCAGGCCGGCGAGGATCCGCCACGCCAGGGTCTGCCGAGTGGCGGGGGGCCACGTCGGCACGGGGGCGTCGGTCATGACGGTGATGTCGATGTCGCCGCCCACCCGCAGGCGGACGCACAGCGTGCGGCCGCGGGATCCTTCGCCCTCGCGGGATGGCAGGGCCAGGAGGTAGGCCGCGGCCTCGCTGGCCGCGAGACTGAGTTCGTTGATGGCGTCGTAGCTCAGGCCCTGGCGGGCACCCACGCCGGACACGACCGCCCGCACGACGTGCAGGAAGTCCGGCTTCGCCGGGACGTTCAGCGAGACGTCGCTCATGGTCTTCACCTCGGCTAGGTTCACCTGACCCACTTTGCCCCGACGGGTGATCTGGTAAGCCAAGCCAGACCGCGTGACAATGCCTGATTATGCTGCATAGTCTTCCTCTCGTGGCCCGCTCCTTCGGAGCGTCCCACGAGCCCCGAATAGGAGCCGGGGGGATTCGCAGCTCATCCGGCTCCGCTGCGCTTGGCCGGGCTGCTACTCCCCCCTGGACGCCCCTGAAGTTTGCCCCTACCTGCCCTGGGTACGCTGGCGACCAGATGACCGATGAGGGATCCGCGGAGGAGAGGTGGGCGTCGACGGAGACCTTTGCGGTCGCGGCACGCCGGCAGGCGGGCTGGGCCATCATCGATGTCAAAGGAGATCTCGACGTCTACAGCGCTCCGACGCTCAGGCATGTGATCACCGACCGGATCGAACAGGGGGATGCCAGGATCGTCATCGACCTCGAGCACGTCGACTTCATGGACTCGGCGGGGCTGGCGGCGATGATGATGGGGCTCAGGCTCGCCGGCGACGAACAGGGAACGCTGGTGCTGGTGCAGCCGGGAGACCAGGCCCGCCGTATGCTGAAGCTCACCAATCTCGACAGCGTGCTCCACGCCTTCCCCTCCGTTGAGGAAGCGGTGAGCCTCGGAGACCTCGAATGATCGATGACGACCTGCTGGAACTGCAGATACCGCCTGAGGCGGAGTTCGTCGGCACCGCCCGGCTGTTCCTCGCCGCCGCGGGGCGCCATTTCGAATTGAGCGAGGAGTCGGTGGCGGACGCGAAGGTCGCCGTCTCGGAGGTCTGCGCCGGCGCCATCGAGAGCCCTCGGCAGCCCGAGCACCTCAAGATTGCGATCCGCCCCGGACTGGAGGCCCTCGAGGTCGAGGTGGTCCCGGTGGGAACGGGCATCGAGGCAGACCCGCCGCCGCCGGTCCCCGACACGGGTGCTGCCTCCTTCGAGCACATCATGCGTGAGCCCCTGGTCCACGCCCTCTTCCCCGATGCGGCGTACGAGCCGGCCGAGCACAGCCTGCGGCTGTCCCTGCCCTGGGAGCTCCCCGAGGAGCCGCAGGAGCCCTAGAACCTCCCGTCCTTTTAGCAGCCAGCCCCTCGTATGCTGTCGGGCGTGGGGAAGTGGGGTGCGTGGGTGGTCGCCGGTTCGCTTGCGGGGCTGGTGGCGTCGCCCCGGGGCCGCAGCGCCTTCAAGGGCGCCCTTCTCCTGACCGAGGTCCTCCCCGCTCCCGTCCACGTGCTGAACCGGCTGACGCAAGCCCCGCAGGTGCGGCGCATCGAGCTCCCGCACGGCCAGGCCGACCACTACGAAGGACGGCCCGGCGGCCCGGGCGTCGTGCTCGTGCACGGTGCCAACCTGGGCGGGATCGACGACCCCCGGGTGCGTGGTCTGGCGGAGGCCTTCTGCCGGGTCGGCCGCAGCGTCCTGGCACCGTCCCTGGTGCTGGCGGAACGCCGGATGGACCCCGACGACCACCTGCGCATCCTCGACGCCATCGATGCCCTCGCGGACCGGACCGGTCCCGTCGTGGTCGTGGCCTTCTCCTACGGCGGCGCCCTGACGCTCACCGCTCTGGCCCGCCGGCCCTCCATCCAGGCCCGGGTGCTGAGCCTGGCCACCATCGGCACGTACTTCGACGTCCTCCACCTGATCGAGGGCGTCACGACGGGCCAGGTCTGCGTCAACGGCAGCCTGTACCCGTGGCAACCGCCGGTGCAGGCACTCGACCAGGTGGGGCCCCTGCTTGGCGAATTCCTCGGCGGCAGGTCCCTCGACGCCGTCTCGGCGATCCTGGCGAACCGGGATCCCCGGCGGACCCCTTCGCTCGTCGCCGAGCTACCGTCCGACATCCGGGCGATGCTCGATCAGGTCTCCCCGGCCCGGAGCATCAAGGCCATCCGGGTACCGGTGCTGGCGCTCCACAGCCGCGTCGACCCTGCGGCCCCCGCCGTCGAATCGCAGCAGCTGGTCGCAGCCGTCCGCCCGCGCGCCCGGGCGCGGCTGACGCTGGTGGGCTCGCTCCGCCATGTGACGCCCGTGGGGACCGCCCTGGGCTGGCTGCGGGATGCGCCGGGCCTCCTGGGCTTCGCAACGTCGATCCTGCGGGCGCAAGAGCGGTGGTTCTAACTCCCGAGAAGGGTTGCCACTTCAATGATGAGGTCGGGAAAGGCCTGAGGAGCTACCTGCTCGCCCGGAACATACCGGCGGAACTCCTGATACCCGCTCCCGTCGGGGGTTCGGTAGACCTCGAAGCAGCCCTCGGGGATGTTGATGATCCAGTACTCGGCGATGCCGAAGCGGGCGTAGAGGCGAAGCTTCACCATTCGGTCGGACCGAAGGGAGGTGTCGGCTACCTCGACCACCAACAGAACATCACCCTCGCGGGGGTAAGCGTCCTTGTAGAAGTTGGAGCGGACCTTGAGGAGTGCGAGATCAGGCTCGGGCAACGATCGGTCGCCCAACCGCACCGGGAGCTGCGGGTAGACGTTGGCCCGATCGCCGATGCCGCGGAAAAAGAGCGCCATGAGGTGGGCGACGGTTCCGAGGTGCGGGGGTCCCTGCGGCGTCACCTGGATGATCTCGCCATCGATGAGCTCCACCTGCTCGCCGGGAAGCAGGATGCCCGACTCGCCCATGCGCAGGTATTCCTCGACCGTGAAGCGGCGAGGCTGGGGTCCCGGGGCCGTTGCCATGCTTGAATCGTACCCTCAAATCGCGCCGGGTTGGTAAGCGAGCGGTCCCTCCGTCTGGAGCACGACGGTCGAGCCGTCCCTTGCCTTCTCCAGCACGATCAGGTCGTCGAGCCGGGCCTGGACCCCCCCGACGTGGGAGATGACGCCGATCAGCCGGCCGGGCAGTGCCAGGCTCTCGACGCCGTCGAGCGCCAGGTCGATGCTCGCCGCGTCCAGGGAGCCGAACCCCTCGTCGAGGAAGAAGCAATCGAGGCGGCTGCCGCCCTCGGAGACCGCCTCGGCGAGGGCCAGTGCGAGGGCAAGGGATGCGAGGAAGGTCTCGCCCCCGGACAGCGTGTCGGGCGAGCGCACGACGTCGTTGGCGAGGTCGAGGAGGTGGAACTGCCCTTCGTCGTCGAAGCGGTACCTGCCGGTGAGCTGGAACAGCTTCTCGGACCCCACGCGCGCCAGGCGCTGGCGGTCGGCGTCAAGCAGGTAGGCGATGAACTTGGCGTCGGTGAAGTCCGTGGCCAACCGCTGGTAGAGACTGCGGCGGGCCTGGATCTCGACGGTGCGGGCATCGAGCAGGCTGCGCTGTTCGATGGCCTGGCGGGCCTGCTCGATCCGCTGACCGAGGGCTCCGACCTGCTCCGATGCCGCTTGGAGCGCGTCGTCGATCCGCTCGGTCGGACCGAGGCCCAACCGCTCCGCCAGGCCTGCGACGACCGCCCGGCTCTCCGCCTGTTGCGCCAGGACCTCCTCCCTGAGGCGGGCCTGCTCGGCGAGCGTGGCGGCACCGGCGTCCCTCGCCAGCTTGGCCGCACCGGCGAGGCTGGCGGCGTCGTCCTCGGTGTCCGGCGGCTCGAGGCCGAGGATGGTTGCGATGCGGATGAGCTCCCCGAGGATGTGGCGCCGTTTCTTCGCGGAGGCCTCGAGCCCTGCCCGGGCGACCGTCACCGCCTGCAACGACGCCTCCGCCCGCTTGCGGCACAGCTCCGCATGCCTGGTCGCCGCGGCAACGACCGCCTCCCTGCGGTGCACCTCGGCGGCTGCGCCGGCGCCGGGACCCAGGGGCCCGAGGAGCGCGGCCAGTTCCTCGTCGATCTCGGCCAGCTCGCGGGTGGCCGACGCCATCTCCTCTTCCGCTGCCTGCAGCTTGGCGCCCGCCGACGACGTGGCGCCGTGCAGCTCCGTCAGCCGCTTCTGCACCGCCTTCAGGTGACGAGCCGCCGCGTCGGCCGCCTGTTGCGCCGCACCGAGCGCCACCGGGACGGCACCGAGCGGCGGCACCTCCGCAACGTCCTGGGCGCACACGGGGCACGGCTCTCCCGGCTTGAGGTCCGCCCGCAGGAGGTGGGCGGCGTGGGCCTGCCGCGTCCGGCGCAGCTCGTCCTCCGCTGCGTGGGCGGCCGTCTCGGCGGCGCCGGTCGTCGCCGTCTGGGCCTCGAGGGCGGCACGGGACTCCTCGGCGGCTTTCCGCATCGTTGCCAGCGACGCAGCGCGCGACGACGCCTGGTCCGAGACCCGTCGCCGCTGCACCACCAAGGTCTTGGCGAGGGCCAGCCGCTCGCCACCGAACGCCGCCTCGGCCTGCGCTGCCCCGGCCGCCGCGTCGCCGGCGGCCTGCTGGGCCGCCTCGAGTGCCGCCTCTGCCTGAGCGACGCTTCCCAGCCCGGCATCCTCCTCGGCCGCGAGGGCTTCGAGCCCGTCGGCCGGGGGGATCTTGGCGAGGGTCCTCGCCGTCAGCTCGGCCCTCGACCGGATCTCGTCCAGCCGTTCCTCGGCAAGGGCCACGACGCTCTGGGCAGCGGCAAACCCGGCAGCAGCGTCCTTGAGTGCGGTGACCCGCTCCTCCCGTTCCTCGAGCTGTTCCTGAAGGCTGGCGAGGAGCGCTTCGGGCTCCGGGGGCAGGGCAGACAGCTCGCCCTGGACGGCCTTCAGCTCGATGTCGGCGTCGTTGACCCGGCGCTTGGCCGCCTCCTTCATCGAGTCCACGCGCTCGTAGCGGAAGATGCGCTTCAGGATCTTGGAGCGGTCCGACGGCGTCGCTTTCAGGAAGCGGTCGAACTCGCCCTGGGGAAGCGTCACCGACGAGCAGAAAGCGTCGAAGTCCAGGCCGACGATGTCGACGATGCGCTGGTTGACGGCCCGCTCGCCGGACGCCTCGAACGCGACCTCACCCTGGCGGTGGAGCACGTTCTGGGAGGCGCCGGCGTTGCGCAGCACCCGGGTCACCTCCCAGGTGCTCCCGTCGACCTCGAACACCAGGCGGACCCGGGCGATGCCGGCCCCGGAGGTGATCAGCTTCTTGGTGTCATTGCCGATCTGCGGCGTCCTGCCGTAGAGGCCGTAGATGATCGCGTCCAGGATCGAGGACTTCCCCGCTCCCGTGGGGCCGACGATGGCGAAGAGGCCCCGGTCCTGGAAGTCGAACGTGGTGGGCGACCGGTAGGAGCGGAAGCCCTCGAGCGAGAGCTCAAGGGGTCGCACGCAGTACCTCCTCCTCCAGTTCGCGCACCGCGGCGATCAGGTCCTCGGGGGCCGGCACGTCGTAGCCGCCGCGGGCCTTGGGCAGGGCGTGGAATTCGGCGTAGGCCGACGCCAGCGAGCGCTCCGGTCCCCCGGCGCCCGGCGTCGTGCCGGCGAGGTGCGGCTCCCACGTGGCCTGGGCCAGCACGGCATCGGGCAGGAAGCTGCGGACCTCGTCGGCGATCCCGAAGACCGGCCCCGCTGTGGTGACCCGGACGTCGAGGTACGCATCCTCGAACTCCCCCGCCGCTGCCCGGGACCGCAGCTGCTCCATGGTGTCCTCCACCCGGAGCAGCCGCCTCCCGGCGGCAAGCTGCTGCGACCACACCTTGGGAGGCGTGTGGGCCGACGCCTCGACGAGCACGACCTCCTTGCGGTGGGTGCGCTCGGAGAAGTCGAGCTGCAGGAGGCTGCCCGCATAGCGGGCCCGGACCGCGGCGCCCGCGATCTCCTGGGGGCGGTGGACGTGCCCGAGGGCCGCGTAGTGGATGCTCGGAGGGATGGCCTGCACCGTGGCCGCGTACTGCGGCCCCACCTGGATCCTGCGTTCCCCCCCGCCGAGCTCGGCCCCCGCCACGAAGAAGTGCCCGGTCAGGATCCGCACCGCCTCAGGGTCGAGCGCATCGCACAGGGCCCGGCAGATGCCCTGCACCCTGGCGTCGTAGCCCTTGAACCACTCCTCGGAGTCGGCCATGAAGTCGACCACCTGCGCCTCGTGCAGGAAGGGGAAGGCGGCGATGGCGGCCGTCTCGGCCCCGTTGCGGGAAGGGACCCGGAGCACACCGCCCTCGGCCGGACGGCGGATGTGGGGCACGAGCAGGATGCCGAGGTCGCGGAGCCAGGGCGCCAGGAGGTCGAGCAGGGCGACGGAGTCGTGGTTGCCAGCGATGACCACGACGTGGCCGGCCACGTCGGCAAGCCGCCGCAGGACGTCGAGCACGAGGGAAATGGCCTCGTAAGGGGCGATGGCCCGGTCGAGCAGGTCGCCGGCGACGATGACGAGGTCGACCTTCTGGTCGCGGGCGATGGCCACGATCTCGTCGAAGACCTGCTCGAACTCGCAGCTGCGGTCGATGCGGCCCATCTTCTTGCCGACGTGCCAGTCGGCGGTGTGCATGATCCTCACCGCGGCGCCCCGGAGGAGGCCAGGCCCCGGGCCGACTGCCGCCGATTCGTAGTTTCCGTCAAAAAGGCTGGTGGGCGGTCTTTTTGACGGAAACTGCCCCCTCTCACCCCCGGGGAACTCCTCACGAGAGGCCCTCGAAGGGGTCGTCGTCCACGACGGCCTCCTCCTTGCGCGTAGCCCACGGCGGGAAGGGGAACGTGAACACCAAGGGGGCCGGAATGCCCGGCTGGAACAGCACCATGGTCCCCGGCTTGAACAACCGCGCCCTCGCTCGCGTGGAGGGCAGCATCCACCCGTACTCGCTGCGCTCCGCCTCGGCGGCGTCGAGGCGGCCGGTCACCCGGATGGAGGCGTTCTCGACGACCTCCTGCGCGACCCGGGACGCGGTCTGCTGCGCCCCTATCAGGAGGATGCCGAGCGACCGTCCCCGCTGGGCGATGTCGACCAGGGTGTCCTTGATGGGGGACTGCCCCTCCCGGGGGGCGTACTTGTTGAGCTCGTCGAGCAGGATGACCTGCAACGGCTGGCGTTGGCCGGTGGCTTCCTTGTCGGCGAAGACCTCGTCGAGGATGGCGCCCACGACGAAGCGCTGGGCGAAGTCCTGGAGCTTGTGGATGTCGACCACGCAGATCGTCTCGGCCAGGCGGTCCACCCGACGACCGCCGGGGCGGATGAGGCGCCCGATCCGGGCCTCCGCTGCCCGCAGCCGCCGCATGAAGGCCAGGGCCGTGCCCGCCGCCACCCGGCCGGTCCAGGCGAACTCGGGCTCGCCGTCGACGGGGTCGAGATGCTGTTCGATGACCTCGACAAGGTCGCCCAGGGACGCCACCGGCATCCCCTCGACCACGGCGACCCCGGGCCGCCGCGGATCGGCAACGGTGTGGCGCTCCAGCTGAGCCCGGACCCGCTCCTCCACGAACGTGAGCTGCTGGCGGTAGTCCCCGGTCTCGGTGAACAGGAACCGCAGCAGGCCGCGCTCAATGAACTCGAGCGGCGTCCAGGAGAAGGCGGTCACCCCCTCGATGCGGGACTCGGTGTCCGGGATCAGCTCCGGTCCCGCCCGGACGGGGGCCCACAGCGAGACCGAGGGGAACGGCTCCGCGGGCACGCCGAGGGTCGTCCACTGCTCCCGGGCCTCCTCGGTGAGGCGGGCGTTGGCCTTGTCGAGCCACAGCAGGTCCTCGCCCTTCACGTTGAACACGAGCGCCCGGAGGTTGGCGGCAGCCGGCCCGACGATGCGGTGGTGCGCCGTCAGGAGCCGCAGGAAGGCCAGGGCGAACGAGGTCTTGGTTGCCACGCCCGACACGCCCGAGATGGAGACGTGGGCGCCCTTCGTCCCGTCGAAGAAGTCGAGGTCGACCCAGAGTGGGGCACCATCCTTGGCGAAACCGACCGGCAGGCGCCGCCCCATCTCGTCCGCATACAGGGCCTCGTCGCGGGCCTCGCCCGACACCCGCCACGCCGGCTGCCCGGGGTCGGGCGCCACCCAGATCTCGGGGACCACCCGCATCGTCTGGACAGTGGCCGACCGGGACGTGTCGGCGTCCATGGTGAACTCCTCGGCGATACGGAGGGTGTCCGACTCGAAGCGGCTCCCTTCGTAGCAGGATGCGACCTCAGTCACGACGCCGTAGGTCCTGACGTCGCCAATTTTGGGCACCGTGGTCTGCACGACCACGAGGTCGTCGAGCTGCAGGTAGTTGTGCTCGTCGATCAGCACCCGGAACTCGGTGGTGGTGGCCGGCTCCAGGCCGAGCACCCAGCCGACCTGCTCCAGCTCGTCCTCAAACATCGGCATCCACCGCGGCACCGGTCATGGCGGAGCGGATCCGGCGCAGCACGAGCTCACGGTCGCCCTGGAGATGCCACAAGCGCCGCTCCAGGGTCGCGATCGGGACCAGGTTCTGTGGGGAGCGGGTGTCCCAGAAGGGCTTCGAGGCGAAGCGCGGCAGGTGCGCGGCGGTGAGGTCGGCAAGCTCGAGCGCATGCGGTAACGGCAGGGAGGCGCTCACCTCGCACCGGGCGAGCCCTGCCCACGGGTGGCCCCAATGGGATGTGGCGAGGCGCAGGTACCAGGAGTAGTGGTGGTGCCCCTTTTCCATGAGGGCGAAGACCGGCGTCCGCTGCCCCGGGCCGAGGGCCGGGACGATGGGCTTCAGGTCGCGGTCGAGGTACGCCCCCTGCTGGCTCTTCACGTAGCCGATCACCTTGAGCGGCAGCTCATGGCGGAGCCGGCCGTCGGCGATGACGACGAAGCCCTCATCGGCGAGCTCGGCGGCCAGCAGCCCCTCACGCTCCTCCCGCAGGCGCTCGAGCGCGAATCGCACATCCTCGGGCCGCGGACCCAACGCCTGCCGGGACTCGTACCTGAGCACGTCGGAGACGAAGGGCATCTCGGCGTGAGCGCCGGCCGGGAAGACCAAGGCTCGGTGGACGCTGGTGGCACCGAAGCGCGTCGTCCCGTTCGCCTTCATGGCGCCCACCCCCACCGAGCCGCAGAGCCCGGCCACGAGCTCGCCGTGGCTCTCGAAGAACACCCTGGCCTCGATCCGGCTCACGCCGTCGAGGAACGCGACCGGGGGAAGGACCCCCGGCGTAGGCGTGACCGGCGCCCACGGCACCCCCTCGACCGGCTCCGCCTGCGCCTCCGACCCGGCGGGCGCCTCGGGGTCGGGGGCGTCGATGCCGTAGGAGGTCCCGTACTCGGGAGCCCATGCCTCGACCCACATCCGACCAGCCATGAGTGGGATCGTACTGACCGGTACCGACATCCAGATGGCTATTCCTGCGTTTGCCCCAGATTTCTTCGCGCCCGGCCTCGGAACCGGGGAAAAGCCTCCGGCGTATCATGGAGCCATGCCGGCCATGCGATCGATCTGGAACGGGGCCATCACCTTCGGCCTCATCAGCATCCCAGTACGGCTGTTCACCGCCGTCGAGGAGAAGAGCCTCAAGTTCCACCAGCTTCATGCCGGCGACAACGGCAGGATCCGCTACAAGCGGGTCTGCTCGATCGACGAGCAAGAAGTCCCATACGACGAGATCGTGAAGGGCTACGAGTACGAGAAAGACCGCTACGTCGTCTTCACCGACGAGGAGTTGGAGCGGCTCCCATCGGACAACGTCCGGGCCGTGGACGTCGTCTCCTTCGTGCCGCTGGACGAGATCGATCCCATGTATTTCCAGAAGTCCTACTACCTCGCGCCCGAGCCGACCGGCCTCAAGGCCTACCGGCTGCTGGCCCAGGCCCTCGAGGAGTCCGGACGCGTGGCGATTGCGAAGTTCACGCTCCGGGAAAAGGAGCGCCTGGCCACGCTGCGGCTGCGGGACGGGGTGTTCATCCTGGAGACGATGTACTGGCCCGACGAGATCCGCGCGGCGAACTTCGAAGAGCTGACGAAGAACGTGGAGATCCGGCCGCAGGAACTCGCGATGGCGAAGACCCTGATCGACAACCTGACCGACCACTTCGAACCCGACCAGTTCACGGATTCGTACCGCGAGCGCCTCGAGGCTGCCGCCGAGGCTAAGATCGCCGGGCAGGAGGTAGCGGTGGCCCCCACCGCCGAGCCGACCCAGATCCTCGACCTGATGGAGGCCCTGAAGGCCAGCGTCGAGGCCACCAAGGCAAAGCGCGATGCCGCGCTCGCCGATCAGGAACCGGCACGAGCATCCGGCTAACTCCGTCGACCCGATCCTTTTTCTCGACTTCTTCAATCTAGTTTGCCCGATACTCCGCCCAGGTACATACTGGGGGAGGCACGTTCTCACCCCAGGGGGTGAGAACGTCTCCCCCGACCGGGTTTGTTCGGACCAGATGCGAAGTTAGCGCAAAAAAATGCTGTCAAAAAAACTTTAAAACCCTTGTCGGACGCGCTTTACCTCGCTATCCTGCCGCTCTCGCTTGGGCAAAACACGGGCAAAACACGGGTCAGGATTGACGCTTGAAAGAAGTCACGTTTTACCTCGATCCCGCCTCATCTGCCGCTTGCGACTGGCGCCATAAGGCCGCTTGTCGCGAAATTGACGACCCGGATGTCTTCTTCCCAATCGGGACCACAGGCCCCGCCCTTGAGCAGATCGAAGCGGCCAAAAAGATCTGCCAAGCGTGTTGTGTGCGCCCCCAGTGTCTGGATTGGGCACTAGCCACCGGGCAGGACATCGGGGTGTGGGGCGGACTCTCCGAGGAGGAACGCAAAGCGGTCCAGATCTCCCGGCGGCACCCTTCTTTCGCCTGAACCAACCGCCAAAGTTACGTCGGCGTAATTCGCTAGAAATTCAGCCCTCCCGCTGCCGCTCCCCTGTCCGCACGGGGATGTCCACGACCGCGTTGACTCCCTGGTTGCCCGGCCCCGACGAGATGGTGATCGTCCCGTGCAGCTCGCTGCCCACCAGGGCACGGACGATCTGCAGCCCAAGCCCCGACTCGGCCAGGTTGAAGCCCTCCGGCAGTCCCTGACCGTCGTCCTCCACCACGAGGCGCACGAAGCCCGGCTCCCGGCTCATCCGGGCGACGACCGTGCCGCCTGAGGGGCCTTCGAAGGCGTGCTCCACGGCGTTCTGCAGAAGCTCCACCAGGACGACGGCGAGCGGTGTCGCCACCTCGGCGGGGAGCTCGCCCGGATCCCCCTCGAAGCGCAGGTCGACCCGGCGGTCAGGAAGGGTGAGGCCGTCGGCGACCATCCGGATGATGGCCCGGCCCACCTCGCCGAACTCCACGGCCTCCCGAGGGTCGCGCGACAGGGTCTCGTGTACGAGGGCGATGGAGGCGATGCGTCGTTGGGCCTCTTCCAGCGCCCCCCTCGCCTCGGAGCTGCCAAGCCGGCGGGCCTGAAGGCGGAGCAGGCTGGCGATGGTCTGAAGGTTGTTCTTGACCCGGTGGTGGATCTCCTGGATGACTGCCTCCTGGCGGGCGAGCATGCGCTCCCGGTGGCGGAGCTCGGTGACGTCGCGCACCAGCAGCATGCCGCCGACGACGTCGCGCTGGCGGCCCCGCAGGAACGGCACGGCTCGCTGCAGCACAACGGTGCTGCCCACCTCGACCTCCGCCTCCAGCGGAGTCCCCATGTGGAGGGCGGCCCAGGCCAGCGAGGGCTCGACCCCGATGTCGGCCAGGCGCTCCCCCACGATGTTCGACAGCACGCCGAGCCGCCGGTAGGCGGAGACGGCATTCGGGCTGGCGTACAGGACCCGGCCCTCGGAATCGAGGCGCAGGAACCCGTCCCCCACCCGCGGCGAGAGCTCCGGGTCGAGCGCCTCGCCCTCGAACGGGAAGTTGCCCTCCTGGACCATGCGGGTCAGGGCAAGGGCGCAGGAGAGGTAGGTCTGCTCCAGCTGGCCGGGGCGCCGGTGGCCGAGGGGGATGCCCTCCATCGTCATCACGGCGATCACCCGGCCTTCGTACGGGACCGGGACCGCCTCCATCCGTACCTGGAGCCCGTCGATCAGGACGGGCTCGTCCCGGCGCCAGCTTCGTCCCTCCGCGAAGGCCCGGTCGATGATGGGCAGCTCCTCGGGCCGCACGACGCGGGCGAAGGCATCTTCGGGGTGGAGTGTCTGGGCGGTGACGGGCCGGAGCTGCCCCAGGCACACGAAGCCCTGCGACTCCGAGAGGCGGCACCACAGCAGCAGGTCGGCAAAGGAGAGGTCGGCGATGAGCTGCCAGGCGCCCAGGAAGTGGTGCAACTGCGCGACCTCGGGCAGCGTGAGGTCGGTGCGGTCCCACGTCTGATCGGCGACGGTCGGCATCGGCACATAGTGCATCGGCACATACTATTGGGCGGTTGCGCCCGAACCGGGCCCGACCGGCCCGACCGGGCCGACCGGGCCGCAAACGGCCCGCATCGGGCTCGCACCGGCCCGCAACGGCCCAGGGAGATTGGCGGTCATGGACGAGGAGGCACCCATCTACACGCGGGAGACCGCGAACGCCCTGCTCGACGAGGTCCGGGAGCGCCTCGCCCGCCTGCGGGAGGCCTACGCCCGCATCGCCGGCCACCAGGTCGCCGTGGCGTCCAAGGCCAACGGCAACGGCGGCGACGCCGGAGGCTCGGCGTGGATGGAGGCTTCCCGCACCGCGGCGGACGAGCTGGCGTGGTTCGCGAGGCTGGGGATCGTCGTGCGGGACATCGAGCAGGGCCTCATCGATTTCCCCGGCCGGCGGGAGGGCCGGGACATCTACCTGTGCTGGCGTCGAGGCGAGGATACCGGTTTGCGCCGGGCCGGGCGGTCCGGGCGGTATCCTTCGCCCGTGCTCCTCGCCCTGGTCCTGCTCGTGGCCGGCGTGGTGGTCGGCCTGTTGCGCGGTGGCAGCCTTGACAACATCAGCGCAGTACGGTTCCGGCTCCCCTGGCTGGTGTTCGTCGGGCTCGGGCTCCAGGTGGGGGTCGAGGTGGCCGCCTCCAAGTTCCCCGGCATCCAGCGGGGCGTGACCGGCCCCCTGGTCCTTGCGGTTTCCTACGCGTTCGTCGGCGCCTTCGTTGCGCTCAACGCACGCTCGCCCGGTGCGCTCCTCATCGGCCTCGGCCTGGCACTCAACCTCGCGGTGATCCTGGCCAACGGCGCGATGCCGGTGTCCCTCTGGGCGCTCAACGTGTCGGGGTCACAAGCCGCCCCGCACCTTCAACATGCCGTCAAACACCGTGCGAAGGGGCCGGGGACCCGCCTTGGCTTCCTGGGCGACAACATCCCCGCTCCCCCGCTCGGCATCGTCAGCGTCGGCGACGTGGTCCTGGGCGCCGGCGTGTTCCTGCTCGTGGACCATCTCGTGGCGCCGAAGAAGCATCCATGACGCTTAAGGGGACGCTTAAGGGGCGGCCCGTCGCTGCCCGGGCCCGCCTTGTCCCCGAACGGCCGGCGCCTGAGGATCAGCTTCGTCCGACGAGCCCCTCAGCGAGCTGGCGGATGGCCTGGGCCGGGTAGCGACGGTGCCCGCCCAGTGTCCGCATGTACGGCAGCTTCTTGTCGTTCGCCCACCGCGAGACGGTCTTCGTCGACACGTGGAGGACCCGGGCGACGTCTGCGGTCCGCAGGTACTCCCCAGTGCGGGAAGCAACTCCTTGCTCTGGCAATTGCGTCTCCTTTCTTGAAGCGTTGTAGTCCCGGCTGGTCGCGGAGACTTGTTCGCCTCAATACTCGGCCTTTCTATGCCTGCGGAGAATGGACATATCTGATCAAAATATTCCACCCAAATTCTCTAGTTATCTGGGGCTATTCCGGGCGACTAGGGCACACGGGTGAGCCGGTCTAGACACAATGGGTCACAAACCGGGTGCCGACTAGGTACTTTGGGGGAGCTTCGGCGGCCCCTGGCGTGTGAGCGCCGGGGGGCGGGTCGGGCTACTCGGACCCGGAGACCTCGACCTGCAGGGCGAAACGGATTCGGGTGACAAGCTGCGGCGGGGCGGGCTCGCAGCCGCACCGCCGCCGGACGAGGTCTTTGAACAGGCGTTCGGTCTCGTGGTGCCCGAAGCAGTCGCTGCAGCGCTCGAGGTGGCCCTCCAACTCTTCGCAGCGTTCCGGTGAAAGCTCGCCGTCGAGAATCAGGTAAATCTCTTCGAGAACTTCCCGACAGTTCATCGTCCCGACCTACCTCCCAAGAGCCCACTCTGTTCAGCCTTCTCCCATAACGCCTTCTGAAGCGATTTCCTTCCCCGATGCAGCCGGGACATGACGGTGCCGATCGGAATCCCCAGCATGTCGGCGATCTCCCGGTACGAAAATCCCTCGACATCGGCAAGCAGCACGGGGATCCGGAAGTTCTCCGGCAGGTTCGAGAGTGCCTGTTTGACGTCGTCGTCCACGAGGCCTTCGAGCACGATCGACTCGGCCGACTTGCCCACCTCGGGGTCGTGGGCCAGGAGGTTGTGGTAGAGGTCGAACTCCTCGGTGTCGTCGGTGGAGATGGTGACCGGCTCCCGGCGTCGCTGACGGTAGCCAGTGATGAAGAGGTTCGTCATGATCTTGAACAGCCACGCCTTCAGGTTCGTCCCGGGCTCGAAGCGGTCCCAGGCACGGAAGGCCCGCAGGTAGGTCTCCTGCACCAGGTCCTCTGCGTCGGACGGGTTGCGGGTCATGCGCAGTGCCGAACCGTACAGGGCGTCCGCGAAGACGAGGGCTTCGTCTTCGAAGCGGTGGACATCAGGTGCGGGGAGCGATTGCGACGACGTGACCACGGAAGGATTCCTTGCCTGAATGAGGAGCTGCGTTCGTCACCTGGATCAAGGGCCGGACAGCCATCCTACCGAGAACAGGCGCCGGCGGCGGCGTGTGGCCTGCCGGCGCCTGCGGAGGGTGCTCGGCCCCCAACCCGACCGTAGCTCACTGAGCGTGGGCGTCCAGCGTCCAGTGGGGAGCATCGAGAGGCCGTATCGTCCGATTTCCCGTCCGGTCGGACGTTCTGTGAGTACAAGGTTGCGTAGAACGCCGGTTCATACTCAGAGAATTTCAGGCGAACTGGGTCGGGAATTAGGGCAGTAACTCAGCGTGGCGATCGGGACAGTGACTCCCGAGCGCCCTCGGCCGGCCCAAAGGCACCGATCTTGCCGTGCGTGCCATCGCAGAACGGCTTGTTGGCAGAGCCGCCGCAGCGGCAGAGCCAGGCGTCGTCGGTGGTCTCTATCACGTTGCCGTCGTCACCAATGATGGTGACGGTCCCTTCGACGTGGTAGGGCCCTCTGGGGGTGGCATTGATCTTGACGTCGCCCATGGAATTCCTCCTGGTCTCGTGGTCGAGTGCCACCAGACTACCGTTCGCCCTTCACGCCGGGGTCGGGTCCCGTTTCGAGCTGCACCTCGATCGTCTGCGGCTGCCCCACGGACAGGATCAGGTTCCGGACCCGACCGGCCTCCCGGAGGTCGCGTTCGGCACCCCGGAGCGCCTCGATCCGGCGCGCCGTGTCCACGACGGTCAGCGTCGCAACCTCGGTCCGCAGCGAATGATTCCCCGAGGTCTTGGCCTTCCGAACCGCCGAGAGCACCGCCGAGGTGACCTCCAGGACGAGCGGATCTGCGTCGCCTGCCACCTCCACCAGGGGCTGTGCCGCTGGCCACGCCGCTCTGTGGACCGATCCGTCCTGCCACCAGGACCAGACCTCCTCGGTCACGAACGGCATGAAGGGGGCAAACAACCGCTGGAGCGTGGAGAGCGCCGTGGTGAGCGCTCCCCTCGCCGAGGCGCTCGATTCGTCCGTCCCATACGCCCGGATCTTGACGAGCTCCAGGTAGTCATCACAGAAATTCCAGAAGAACTGTTCTGTACGCTCAAGGGCACGGTTGTACTCGTACGCCTTGTAGGCAGTGGCTTCTGCAACGACCCCGGCCAGGTGCAGCAGCATGGACCGGTCCAGACCTTGGGTCACCCCAGCATCCCCGTCCTCCGCAACGCCAAGGCCAAGCACGAACTTCGTTGCGTTGAGGAGCTTGATGGCAAGCCGGCGCCCGATCCTCATCTGGCCGGGGTCTGCGGCGGTATCCGTCCCCGGTGCCCCCCGGCAGGCCCAGTAGCGGATCCCGTCGGCACCGTACTGCTCGATCAACGCGCGGGGCGTCACGACATTGCCTTTGGACTTGGACATCTTCTTGCGATCGGGGTCGAGTACCCACCCATTGATCGAAGCATCCGACCAGGGGAGCGTGTTGTGCTCCAGGTGTGAGCGCAGCACGGTTGCGAAGAGCCACGTCCGAATGATTTCGGGTCCCTGGGGCCGCAGATCCATGGGGAACGTGCGCCGAAACAGGTCAGGGTCGTCCTCCCATCCGCACGCAATCTGGGGGGTGAGCGACGACGTGGCCCAGGTATCCATGACGTCGGGATCACCGATGAAACCGCCGGGTCGTCCCCGGTCCGCCTCGTCGTAGCCTGGCGGAGGGTCGCTCTGGGGATCGACGGGCAGGGCCGCTTCCTCGGAGAGTATGGGCTCGTCCCACACCGGCTCCCCCTCGCCGTCCAGGCGGTACCAGACGGGGAACGGGACCCCGAAGAAGCGCTGCCGGCTGATGAGCCAGTCGCCGGTCAGGCCCTGGACCCACCGCTCGTAGCGGATCCCCATGGACTCGGGATGCCACCGCAACGCACGCCCTCGCTCCAGCAGGCGAGCTCGCAGGCCCGGATCGTGCGCCCCATTCCGGATGTACCACTGCCGGCTCGCAACGACCTCCAACGGCCGGTCTCCCTTCTCGAAGAACCGGACCGCGTGGGTGATCGGGCGCGGCTCGCCGGCAAGGTCGCCGCTGTCACGGAGCATGCCGACGATACGCTGCTGGGCCTGCCGTGAGGTCGTGCCGGCCAGGCCCTCCCACCAGCGCGCACCATCCCCGTCCAGCCATGTGGGGACGGCTTGCTGGAAGCGGCCGTCCCGCTGCACGACGGCCCGGGTCGGCAGGCCTAATCGGGATGGGCCACCAGCGCCACACAGGACGGGATCAGCTCCGGGCGGGTGGTCTCGACATAGACCGGCGAGGACCCGCCGCGACCCGTGAACCTGACCCGGTGGTACGCGCCCGGAATCTCGCGGTCTTCGACCTCGGCCTGGGCAACGGCAGTCTGGTAGTCGACGTCCCAGAGCGTCGGCGCCTCGCTGGCGTAGGCCTCGCCCCTCCGCAGGTTCCGGAGGAACGCGCGTTGCGCCACGCGGCGTGCGTGATCGTCGATGGTCGCGTAGGTGAGGGTCCAATCGACCGACAACCCCAGGGTGCGCCAGAGATGCTCGAAGACCTTCTCGTCTTCTGCGGTCAGCGTGTGGCACAGCTCGACGAAGTTCCTGCGGGAGATCGCCCGTCCGGACCCGCCGCCTGGCGGCAGCACCAGCGTGGGGTCATAGGCGACGGTCGGATCACATCGAACGCCGTAGAAGTTCTGCACTCGACGCTCGGTCGGCAGCCCGTTGTCGTCCCATCCCATGGGGTAGAAGACCTCCAGCCCGCACATCCGCCTGAATCGCGCAAGAGCATCCGTTTGGACGTACCCAAAGACCGACCCCATGTGAAGCGACCCGCTCACCGTTGGCGGCGGCGTGTCGATCGAATAGATTTCCTCGCGCTGATGGCGGCGGTCGAACCGGTAGTCGCCGCGCGCCTCCCAGCGCTGATCCCACTTGGCTTCCAGGCCCGCCAACGTCGGCTTGTCGGGGACATGTCTCATTGGTCCAGACTGTAGCGGGTGGCCTCCATCAAGCAGCGAGAACGCTGGACCATGCGGGGAGGGAACGGGAAAACAGGATGATAATTTGTCCCGACGTATCACCCGTTGGCACGAGGGGGGACGCAACTGCCTGAAGCGCTCGATCGCAGGGGCGACCGCGCCCTCTACCTCCAAATCGCCGATCAACTGCGGGAACAGGTCGTGGGCGGGAAGCTGGCCCCCGGAAGCCGCTTGCCCAGCGAGCACGCCCTGATGGACGGCTACGGCGCCAGCCGGGACACCGTCCGCAAGGCGATCGGCGTCCTGAAGGGCGAGGGGCTCCTGGACTCGGAGCGGGGCCGGGGGGTCACGGTCCGGGTCCAGCCGCCGGTGCAGCGCAAGGGTAGTGACCGCCTGGCCCGGAAGCATCGCAAGGCGGGCAAGGCGGCCTACCTGGCGGACATGGAGGTCTCCGGGCGGGAGCCCGAGATCATTGTCACGGTGTCCACCCGGAAGGCGTCGCCCGAGGTCGCGGCACGGCTCGGGCTCACGACCGGGGACAAGGTCCTGGTCCGGAGCCGCCGGATGCTGGCCGACGGGCAGCCGCTGCAGTTGGCGGTCAGCTACCTGCCGCACGACCTGGTGAAGGGGACGCAGATCGAGCAGCCCGACACGGGCCCCGGCGGGACGTACGCCCGGCTGGAAGAGATGGGCCACCGCCTGAGCCGGTTCGAGGAGCGGGTGACCGCCCGGATGCCCTTCCCGGACGAGGCGAAGGCGCTCGACCTGGGGCCGGGGACGCCGGTGATCATGGTGGCCCGGACTGCCTACGCCACGGCCGGCCGGCCGGTGGAGCTCTGCGACATGACCATGGCCGCCGACCGGTACGAACTGCTCTACGAGATCCCGGCGACGTAAAAGCGTCGCCTGCTCCCAGTTGACAGAGTTATACGGACATGCGTATGTTCTGCTGACTTGTACGGACAACCGTACAGTCGAGAGGAGGGAGGGACGCATGCCGCGGCCGAGAGGGTTCGTTCAGCCATGGGCAGCCAGCGAGATCGCCAACACCGTGCTGCCGAGGTACCGGGCGCTGGTGCTGCTGCTGCGGTTCAGCCCGCTCGGATGGAAGGAGGCGATCCCTCTCCGGCGCCGTCACTGCGACCCGGCCGGGAGCTGGGTCGAGGTCTTCGAGCTGGCACACGAGACCCCCAGCCGGATCAAGTTCGAGGCTGCCCGGCGGGGGTTCGGTGACTACGTCGTCACCATCCCAGGCCCGCTGCACGAGCCGTTGGCCGAGCACCTGTCCTCGCACGTGGGGACCGGGCCGGCGTCGTTGGTGTTCTGCGACGACAACGGCAAGCGGCTCAGCCGGTCGTGGTTCGAGGAAAGCATCTGGACCCCGGCCGTTGAGGCGTGCGGCTTCCGGGGCGTGACCATCGCCGGGCTTCGGCTCTCATGGGGCCACGAAACGCACGCCGAGCACATTGGTACGGGGCCGGGGTGCTTGTAACCACCGGCCCTGACGTTTCTGACACGAGAATTCCCGTACGGCGGGCGGCCCGTGGGGGGGGCGACCACTCTTTGTGGTCACGTCGGATTCGCCATTTTCTCATAACACCCGTTGTAGGTGCCTTGCAGAAGCCACGGACTCAAACTCTGTCTGTTTGGCCGCGCCTGGCGCGGTGAAACAGCAAAAGATGCGGCGGGACCCGCCCACCAAGTACGAGGGCGACCACAGAACGTGGTGATGCTCGAGCGAGCAGCGGTCTGAGGCCCCGCCAAGCACCCATTCTCATTCGCGGGAGTGGACCCAATAGAGTCCCAGGCAGTGGTGTGCGAGAGCGGTCCTGAGGTCCGGGAGGGGCATCTGTAGTTGCGAGGAGCGGATTTGAACCGCTGACCTTCGGGTTATGAGCCCGACGAGCTACCAGACTGCTCCACCTCGCTCGAACAGATTACCACGGGGCGGGACGCGGTCCCAAGCCGGCGTCTGCCCGGCGCTGGCTCCCGGGGGTCCCGAGGATCGGAAAAAAACACGCGTATACGCGCGATTTCTTCCGGACCTCCGCCCGACCCATACGCCGGTCCGGCCGGGACAGGCGGCCCGGCCCTAGTGGCTCGGCGAGGCGCTCGGCGTCGGGGAGGCGCTCGGCGTCGGGCTCGGCGACGCCGCCTCCTGGAGGACTTTGGCGAGGGCCGCCAGCTCCTGGCCAGCCGTGGCGAAGTCGCCCCTGCCCTCGGCCGCCTGATAGGCCTGGAGGTGAGCGAGCGCCTGCTGGGCGAGGTTCTGGGCGCCGGCGCCGGTCGTCCCCGGCGTGACCGTCCCAGCGGGCGGCGTGGTCACGGTCGCCGTCGGCGGTGCGGCCCCGCCCACGAGCTGGTTCAGCGAGTCCTGCAGGGTCGTGCTGAACGCAACCTTGCTGTGGGTCGCGGTGATCACGTACTCCAGCACCGGCACCGCGTTTGCCTGGGCCTGCACGAACATCGGCTCGACGTACAGCAGCGAGTTCGCCAGCGGCACGACGAGCAGGTTGCCGAACGAGACGTTGGAGCCGAGCTGGCCCAGGAGGGTCTTGGCGGAGGAGATGTCCTTGTTCTCGTTGATGCGGGCATGGACCTGCCCCACGCCATCGACGAGGGCTCCCGGCGGGAAGTGCAGGTCGACGAGCGTCTGGCCGCCGACACTCGGCGAGGACCGGGCTGCGATCAGCGAGATCATGTTCTGTTTGTTCTGCGGGTTCATCGGCAGGACCAGCTCGTAGCTGGGCTGGGTGTCGCCAGGGAGCAGCATCAGGACGTAGTAGGGCTGGATCTCCTGGCCGTGGGTCGATGCGGTCGTGACCGTGGTGGGGGCGTTGGGGTCCGGCGGGATGGACCAGACGTCGCCCTGGGCGAAGAAGGTCGCCGAGTCGGTGACGTGGTAGCGCTCGTACACGAACGTCTGGACGCTGAACATGTCCTCGGGGTACCGCACGTGCTGGGCGATGGCCGACGGCATCTTGGCAGGGTCGGAGAAGAGGTTGGGGAACGCCTTCGCCCACGACTGGATGATGGGGTCGCTGGGGTCCCAGGTGTAGAGCTTGATGGTGCCGTCGTAGGCGTCGATCGTGGCCTTCACCGAGTTGCGGATGTAGTTGTTGCTGCCACCGATGCTGGTGATCTGCCCGAGGCTCGTGGTCCTCGTCGTGCGGTCGGTGAAGTCCGTCGCCTCCGAGTACGGGTACATGGGGGAAACCGTGTAGCCGTCGGCGATCCACACGACCTTGCCGTTCACCACGGCGGGATAGGGATCGGTGGCCCAGTGGATGAAGGGGGCCGCCTTGCCCAGGCGTTCCTGGATCTGGCGGTAGTACATGATCTTGGTGTCCTTGCCGACCAGGTTCGAGATCAGGACGTTCACGTTCTTGAACCGCCACGCGTACATCAGCCTGGAGAAGAACCCGGAGACGGGGACCCCGCCCTTGCCCTGGTAGCTGGCATAGACATCGCCCGTGGGGGTGGAGTAGTCGAGCTCCGCCTGCTTGGAGTCCACCAGCGAGTAGTTCCCGAACTGCCCCTCGCCGAAGTAGATGTCGGGTTGGGTGACGTTGAGCTCCGCCACGGTGGACGTCGGCGGGATGTTCTCCACCAGGAACACGGGCTGGCCCTCCGGGGTCTTCTGGTTGGCGGGACTGGTCACTACCCCGTAGCCATGGGTGTAGATGAGGTGCTGGCTCTGCCAGCTCTGTCCCTGCAGGTTGGACGTGTTGAGCTCCCGGGTCGACACCAGCACCTGCTGGAGGGACCCAGCGATCGAGTACCGATCGGGGTTCACGTCGAGGAAGGAGTAGTAGGGCCGGATCTCCTGGAGGGTCTGGTAGGCGGTCTGCAGGGTGGCCGGATCCCACAGCCGGATGTTCTGCAAGGTCGGGCCTTCACTGGCGATGACCTGGGGCGTGATCGTGCCCGTGTCGGTATAGGGCTGGGACGTGACGTTGATCCCGTAGGCAGCCCTCGTGGCCGTGATATTGCGCTGGATGAACCGCGCCTCGTGCTGGAGCTGGGCGGGCGCGACCACGAAGCGCTGCACCACGAACGGGTACACGCCGGCGGCCAACACCGAGGTGAGGAACCAGAGCCCTGCGCCGGCGATCGGCAGGTACCAGCCCCGGACCCGGATGTTCACGAGGAAGAGGACCGCCCCGATGATGGAGATGACGACCAGCAGCCGCAGCGCCGGCAACTCTGCGTGGATGTCGGTGTACGAGGCCCCCGTGATCCTGCCGCGCGTCGAGTACAGCAGGTTGTACTCCCCCAGCCGGTAGCCCCATGCCCGTAGGAGGGCGATGAGGCCGATGAGGACCGAGAGGTGGGCCTTCACCTGCGGCGTGACCCGCTCGGCGGCGGCCTGGGGCCGGATGCCTCCGGTCAGGTAGTGCGCCCCGGCAACCACCAGCGTGATGACAATGAGGGCCGCGAATGCCCACCCGTAGAGGAACCGGTAGAAGGGCAACCGGAAGACGTAGAAGCTGATGTCCCGGTTGAAGACCGGGTCGACGGAGTGGAAGGAGACGCTGTGCAGGGCCAGCACGAGGCGGTCCCACAGCGGCGCGGCACTCAGGCCGAACAGCAGGGCGAGGAAGGCACTGCTCCCGCCGGCGATCCAGCGCATGTACGGCATGGCGGCACTGCGGTAGCGGTCCAGCGGGTCGTTGGGATCCACCGCCAGGCGGTAAACGGGCATGAGCCTGGCCACGATGAAGAGGTTGGCGAGGCAGAACAGGAAGAAGATGACCCCGAGGCCGACGCCTAGGAGGACCTGGGTCCGCAGGATGGTCCAGAACACCGAGGTGAAGCGGACCTCCCGGTACCACTGCAGGTCGGTGTAGAGGCGGACGATCGTCGAGATGGAGATGATGAACAGGAAGATGATCCCGGCGACGCCCAGCAGGATGCGACGGTTACGTCTCCGCAGGGGCAGCCGCTGAACCATGAGGGGCAGCCTACTCCGTGGCGGCGACCACAGTGCACGTACAGCCGCCGTGGGCGGGCGGGGCCAGATGCCCACTGGGGAACGACGTATCGACGCTCACGACGCCGGCCGCGGCGTTGATGCGGCAGGTGTTGCGAGGGCAATCGGCTTCGTCGGCGGAGAGGGTCCACCGTTTGCCGGGCCCGTGCGTTTCCCGCCACGCGTCGAGCATGCCGTGGTGGAAGGCGGCGTAGACGAGGCCCTCCCCGAGCAGCTCGGTCCGGACGCCTTTCCAGACCCGGTAGACATCACCGGCTCGCTCCGAGATGGTGGTCGCCGTGTCGCCGGCGGCCAGCCTCGGCTCGACCATGCGTCCGAGATCACGCCGCAGCGCCGCCACCACCTGCTTGGCGACGAGGGCGCCGACCACGTCCGGCGGTTCCCCGAGGGACAGGCCACCGCCGGCTTTCCGGCCGGCAAGGAAGGCGGGCTCGAGGACGGGGCGCATGCCTTCGACGAACCGCTCCACCTGGACGGCGGCGGGAAAGATCTCGTCCTCGAACGTGCCCCGGCCCCGGAAGCGCCGGATGCGGTCGAGCAGGTCGTTCTGGTCTTCCTGCAGCAGCCGTTTCAGGCTACGGCCGGCGAGCAGCGGCGAGTCGCCGAGGGCCGCCGCACGCACCGCGAACGGCCCCGCGAGGGCCGGGGTGGGCTCTTGGATCGCAACGACCTCGACCGGCAGCGCCCCTTGCAGCGCAAGGACGTCCGCCAGCGGGAGGGCTTCGTACGACGAGGTGCCGTTGGAGGCAGGCGATCCGTTCGCAACGGGCGGGGGGGCCTCCCCGATGGGCGGAGGGGGCTCCCCAGCCGGGACCGGCGGCGTCGCAGCGGCCGGGGCATCCGCCGGGGCCCCCGCATCGCCCGGGCTGGGGGCGATCGACTCGCTGGGCTTCAAGGCTTCGACGGCCGCCTCTGCCCGGATCAGTTCCGGGGCGGGGGCCGAGGCCGGTGCCGGGCGAGGGGCCTCCTTCGGGCCACCCTTGCGGGCTGCGACGGTCTCGGGAACGTCCACCGGCGTCCGGAGGCGCAGGATGATCTCTTCCAGCCGGCGGTGTACGTCTTCGATCTGGTTGGCGAGGATGGTGCGGGCCTCACGGAAGCGGCGCAGCTCCTCCTCGGCCACCCGGCGTTCGGAGGCGGCGGCCAGCGCCAACTCGTTGGCCTGGATACGCGCCTCGGCGATGATCCCCGCCGCATCCCGGCGTGCCTGCTCCCGGATGCCGCGGCCCGCCTCCTCGGCGGCCGTGAGCACTTGCGACGTCTGCTCGCCGAGCTGGCGGAAGAAGGCGGCGGCGTCCCCGGCGGGGCTCGCGGCAGGCCCGGGTTCGGTGGCGGCGGCCGGTGTGGATTCCTCAGGCTCCATCCGGCGAAGCGTAACCGACCGCGTCCCCCGGGCCCCGTCTTTCCTGCGAAATTCCCGCCATTCCCCGGCGGACTCGCTTACGGCGTCGGGGCGGGCGTCACCGTCTGGGTCGGCAGAGGCAAGAGCAGCGTCAGGACTTGGGTGAGCAGGTTGGTGATCGGGTCCAGGACCTGATTGAGCAGGGCCGTGGGACTCGGCGTCGGGGTTGGCGTTGCGGCCGGCGCCGTTGTCATCGCGGCTGCCGGGGTGGTCTTCTTCGGCAGGGCCACGATCTTCGGAGTTGGCGTCGCCACAGGGATCGGAGCGATCCTGGGCGTGGGCGTCGTCAGCGAGATCCCCACCTTCCGGATGGCTCCGAGCAGGCCCGCGAATACATCCTGGGCACTGACGTGGTACTCCATGGCGAGCAGCCCCCAGCTCTCCCCCGCAAGCCAGTTCCCCATGATGTGGTCGAAGGTGGTCTGGGTATCGGCCTGAGAGGACGCGGTCGCGCTGGAGGCCAGCACGAGCCCGATCAGCACGTCGGAGCGGGGCTGCGACAAGAACGGCTGGACGTAGGCCAACGCCAGTGCGTTCGGGACCACAAGGCGGAAGAAGTCCTGGCCCGTGGCGTTCCCGAGCTGCGCGTCCAGTCCGCCACCGAAGTTGGCGAGTCGGGCGTCGAGGTCGATCGCGTCCTGGAGGAACCGGTGGTCCCAGACGTCACCGCCGTTCAGGATCGCCAACGGCCTCGGCGAGCTCGGCAGGACGCCCGCGGACGCGACCGCTTCCCCGAACGCGGGCACATCGAGGCTCTCCCCCGGCACCGCGAGTGTCGCTCTGCCTGCAAGAACGCCGACCTTGGTGGAGATGCCGGATTCCACCCGGAAGGTCCCCGACTCGGATGAGACCGCCAAGCCCTCGGTGTCGACTTCCCCGTGAGCGGTGAGCACGGCCAGCGCGGAACCCCGGGCAAGCTGGATCCGATCCATGCCGGTGATAAGGGCTTCACCTTGTGTGAGCTCGAAGGTCCGTCCGTTGTCGAGATGCAGCACGGCGAGACCCCCGATCGCAACGGTCACCCGGTAGCCAGCACCAAGTCCCGCTTGGTCGGTCACCGTCTGGGTCTTGCCACCACCGACGATCGTGGCGGAGCCGCCGGTCATCTGAATGGACATGGAGGGGGCTGCGGCGCCCTTGGGGTGGGTGCAGCCGGAAGCCGCCAGCGCAACCGCGCTCGCGAGGCCACAGCACCGAAGCCATCCCGGCGCCTTCGAGAAACGTTTCACGGCGCGCGTTCGCATACCAGCACCTGGGTTATCGGCCTCCCGGCCACTCGGCTGGAGGCCTGCGGGAAGGAAAACCTCCCCGGCGCAGCGGGACGACCGGAACGGGCGACGGGTCCGTGTGGATGGGACGGACGCCACCCCCGTCACCGGAGCGCTGTAAAGGGATCAGCAGCGAGAAGCGCGACCCCTCCCCCGCAGAGCTCTCGACCTGGAGCTCGCCGTCGTGAGCCTCGATGATGCGGCGGACGTACGCCAGGCCAAGTCCCAGCCCACCGAACGACCTGGTCTCGGAGGCGTCCACCTGCACGAAGTCCTGGAAGATCTGGCTCATCTGCTCGGACGTGATGCCGATGCCATGGTCGGTCACCGAGACCCGCACCCGATCAGACCGAGCGGCGTCGATCTCTCCGCGTATCGTGATCGGGCCGCCGTCCGGGCTGAACTTGACGGCGTTGTCGAGCAACTCGTCGATGGCCCGTGGCAACAGGCGCGGGTCGCCGGCCACGAGGGGCAGGTCCTTGAACCCCAGCCGCTCGAAGGAGTGCTTCGGCGCCGACTCCTCCCATTTGCCGACCAGGTCCGCCGTGGCTCGGTCGAGGTTGAACGGTGCGGTACGGACCACGAGCCTGCCCGCCTGCATGGCGGAGAAGTCGACGAGCATGTCGACGATGCGCTCCATGCGCTCGGTGGAGGCGACGATGACGTTCAGGAACGATATCGACTTGGCCCTCGGCACTACCTTTCGGCGAAGGAGGTCGGCGTAGCCCTTGATTGGGGTGAGCGGTGTTCTGAGCTCGTGGGAGATGTTCGAGAGGAACTCGGTCTTCATCGTCTCCACTTCCAGTTCCGAGGTGAGGTCGCGCAGGACCGCCACGGCTCCGGTCACATTGCCTTTGTTGTCGGTGATGGGGGCAGACGTGACCGCGACCGGGATGCCATGTCCGTTGCCGCCCACCGCGGTGATGAAGCCAGCCGCGGAGCCGCCCGCCATCCGGTAGACGGGAAGGTCGACCGGCGACCCCGACGAGTCGACCACCTCGAGCACCTCCTCCACCTGCAGATCGCGGGCCCGCTCGGCTGAGACACCGCTGATGCGCTCGGCCTCACGGTTGATGGTGACGATCCGGCCCTCACGGTCGACGGCGATGAGACCGTCGGTCATGGACTGCAGGATGGTTTCCAGCTCCCCGCGCAGCCGGCTCTCCTGGAGGGCCGCCTCCCGCAAATCGGCGGCCTGCGTGTCCAACGACGTGGTCATCTGGTTGAACGCCTCACTCAGGGCGCCAACCTCGTCCGCTTCGGTAACTGGCACCCGCGCAGACAGATCGCCCTGGCGCACCCGCCCGGCTGCAGAGGTGAGCTCCCGAATGGGGCGGGTGATGCGGGATCCCGACACCGCAGCCGCTCCCACGGCGAACAGGGTCGCCGCAAGGGCACCGAGGAAAAGCGTCTGGCTGATGTTCCTCTGCGTATCGGCCAAGGTCTGCGGCTGGGACACCATGACGGCGCCGAGCCTTCTGTGGCCCTCGGGCGCAATCGGCGCCACGGCCACGTAGTAGGGGGTCTTTGCGGCCGTTGCCTCAGCCTGGAGGATAGTTCCCTGCTGCACAACGCTGGCGACGATCCGGCCCCCAAGGCTTCGAACGATGTCATCCGCCCCGGGCAGCGTGCTTCCCAGGAGTTCACCGTGGCTACCGATCACGGTCACTGGCACCGCACCCGGCAGCGCAAGGCCCTTGAGGAAGGAAGTGTTGATGATCCTCCCGACCACCACCGCACCGACGACTTGCGAGTGCGCATCCAACACGGGAGCGGCCCCGATGACGACCAGCTTGCTCCTGGTCGCGCCGAGGTCATCTACCGACGTCGCCGCCTTGTTCTGGAGTGCGCTGCGAACTTCGGCACTGCCCGCGAGGTTGATCTCCTCGAGGTTGCTGTCATCGAGATTGACCTGGCCGGGCTGGGTCCCGGCCGCCGAGAGGCCCACGATGGTGCCGCCGCAACCAAGCTTTCCCGCACAGTTCGGGTCAGGCGTCAGGAAAGCAACCAAGTCGGCGGACGGCGGGAAACCGGGAGGCTGCTGGATGTACTTGGCGTAGAAGTTCAGGATGTCGCGGTTCTGGGCGATGACCGCGGTGCGGATGACCTCGATGCCCGCCGCAACGGTGGCGACGGACTGCAGGCCGGTGCCGAACTCGCTGAAGCGGCTGGTCTCGAACACCGCCTGGTCACCTGCGGACTTGAAGGCCGACTGCCGGACGTTGCGGGCGAACGCGTTGGTCACCGTGGCCGAGATGAGCGCGATGACGAGGATCAGCAGGAGCACCAGCGCCGCGACGATCCTCGCCTGAATCGAGATCCGGAAGGCCCTCCACAACCAGAAGCCGAGGGCGAGACCCCCCAGCAGGTGCAGCGCGTGGCCTGCAACCCAGATGGCGTCGAAGGTGGTGGGCGTCGACCCGGCCCGGGTGAGGAAGACCTCCGACGCCCCGAGCAGGCCCAGGGCCAGCGCCAGGCGGCGGGCCCCCTCGATCCGGCTGCGCAGCGCGAACAGGGCAGCCCCCAGGGCCAGCACCGCCGGGCCTGCCGTTCTGGAAACGGTCACGGCGCTTGCCGACCAGAAGCGGCCCTTCTTGCCGTCGGGCGGTGTCCAGGTCCCCAGCTCGTTGGCGGGGCGCTGCGCCTCGGTCTCGCCGGGCCCGTCGGCGTCGGGTTCGTGGGCGCGCCGCCTGGGGGCTTCCCTCCGCCGACGGGCCGAGCTGTGCCCGACGTACAGGGGGCTCACGGGGACGAGGAGGGAGATGAGCAGCAGGAAGTAGGCGACCGTGCGCAGGGCCAGCACCTTGACATCGGAGTCGCCGATGACGAGCTGGGCGCCGTGGAGGGTGTCGGCCACGCCGAGCAACGCCCACCCGGCCCCGAACACGAACCGTGCCCAGCTGCGCGGGGCGAACTCCGGGCGGGAGACGGCAAGCCAGACGCACGCAAACGCGCCGACGGCCACCAGGAAGGTGGTCACGAAGTGCAGCGGCGCCGCGAACGTGCTCATGGCCTCAGCCTACGCCGAGTCAGGGTCTTGCCTGTCGCAATCCGGCCGGTCAGGCAGCGTTCAGCGCATCCACGGCTTCGTGCAGGGTTGAGACGCCGACGACCTTCATACGGGAATGCGACTGCGCGACCGCAGCCATCGCCTCCGCGGCCTGCGTCTTGGGCACGATGAACAAGGTAGCCCCCACCTTCTCCGCACCGAAGACCTTTTGCGGCATGCCGCCGATCTCGCCGACGTTGCCCCGGTAGTCGATCGTCCCGGTATCGGCAATCGTCCGGCCCCGGGTGAGGTCGTTGGGGCCGAGCAGGTTCTCGATGGCGAGTGCCCACGACAGGCCAGCCGAAGGGCCGCCGATGTCCCCTGCGTTGATCTTGATGTCGATCGTCGGCTCGTAGTCCAGCTCCACACCGACGCCGATGATCTTGGCCGGGGACGGCTGCGCGTTGGTGATCGTGGCGACGTCCACGTCCATGGACTTGCCGCTCCGCTGCACCTTGAGGTGCACCGACTGGCCCAGCGAATGCTTCTGGACCCCGGTCTCCAGTTGGTCCGGCGCCGTCACCGGCGTCCCGTCCACCTCCGTGATGACGTCGCCGGGCTGCAGCACCTTGGCCGCCGGGGCGTTGGAGAGCAGGTTGACGATCAGGACGCCCTTGGTGGGGAGATTCTGGTACCCGAAGAGGTCTCCAAGCGCTGCGATCTTGGCATCGCGCTGGCTCTGGTCCATCGCGATGACCTCCTGGCCGGGGACGTTGGGGTACTGGGCCTCGGAGACGATCTGCGACGTCTTGTCGAACCATGCACCGATCAGCTGGGGAAGCCGGACCCCGTAGTAGACGCCCACCGTGGTCAGGTGGATCGAGCCCGCCCGCTTGTGGACGCCCTGCCCGTTGATCTGGACGAGCGAGCCGGCATCGGGCGCCTCTCCGGGGACGAAGACGTCGTAGTTCAGGTGGACGGTCAGGGCAACTCCCAGCAGCACACACAGGACGGCCAGGGCGATGACAACCCGTGGCAGGCGCCGGCGCTTGGGCCGTCCACCAGCCTCTCCATACCCCCCGCCAGGGGGTTCGGGGGGGGTGGGTGTCGGGCCGAGGACTCTCTCTTGCACGTGTGGTTTCCCGGGCGTGGGTGCCAGATGATGTCCCGGAGGATCCTCCGCCGGGACCGCTGGCTCCTTCACCAGCGACGCACGCATCTGCCGCTCGCCACTCGGGAAGGGGCCTGCACCACGCCGATGCGCGCACACCTAGGATAGTTGCTCCCCCCGTCCATCGTGACCTGCGAGCCCCCTGCGGACCTCGCCCCCCCAGTGGGCCCACGGGGCCTCCTCGCCTAAACCCGCACGCGGCGGGCCAGCCAGACGGCTCCGGCACCACCCGCCGCGGCTAAGAACAGGATGAGAGCGATTGCCTGCGGCGAGCTGGTGGACGACACCGGCTTGCTGGCAGCGTTCGGCGGCAGCTTCGGCGCCGCGACCACGGCAGCGGCCATGGGCGACACCTCGGGACTCGGCGCCGTGGTGGGGGTGGGCGACGGGGTGGTTGGCGTCGGCGTGGGCGTTGGGGTCTGGCTCGGTGGGGGCTTCGGCGTCGTCTTCGCGGCAGGCTTGGGTGCGACGGGCAACGGGGACGACTTCGCAACCGGGGCGACGACCGCGGGCTGCGTGGTAACGGGCAGCGGGGCCGACGAGGCGCCGAGGGCGGCTGCGGCGTTGAGGCGGGCGCCTGCCGCTACCTGGTCCGCGGAGGAGACGATCCTGCTCGCCGCCGAGGAGTTGCTGTACCCCACGGCCATGAGCATGGCTGCGACGCCGGCGACGTGCGGCGCGGCGAAGGACGTCCCCTCGCTCACCTGGTAGCCACCCTGCTTCGAGGCGATGATGATGCAGTTGGAGGTGTCGCCGGAGGCGCAGGCCCCGTTGCCACCGGGGGCCCAGATGAAGGTGGGACCACTGCCAGTGTTCGAGTACGATGCGACCTCGTCGTGGGGGCCGGTGGCCCCGGCGATCAGCACGTTCTGCATGCCGAGGTAAGCGGAAGCGCCAGGCCCAGCCCCAGGATCGGTGTTGCCGGCCGCGAGGACCACGAGGGCGCCGCGGCTCGTCGCGTAGTCCACGGCGGGCTGCAGGGCCTTGTGCAGGGAGTTGGCGTCGGTCACCGGCGGGGTGAGGCACCCTCCCACCGTGGTCGGCGGGCAGTTCAGCGTCGGGAAGGGCTTGCTGAAGGCTTCGGGGCCGACCGACAGGTTGATGACCTTGGCCCCCTGGTCGGCGGCGAACTTGATGCCCTTGGAGATGTCCTCGACCGAGCCCGTGCCGTCGCCGCCGATGGCTTTGATGGCGAGGATCCTGGCATCGGGGGCCACTCCGGCCATGCCCTGGCCGTTGTTGGTGGCGGCCCCGATGATGCTGGCCACCCAGGTCCCGTGACCCTGGTCGTCGCCGGTGCTGTCCGCCGGGCAGGGATTGGGGCTCCCGCCCAGGCCGCGGCAGTCGTAGGCGCCCGCCGACTTGGCCGCCGGCAGGTCCGGGACGCCGAACTGCACCCCGGTGTCGATGACGGCGACGGTGATGCCGGCACCGGTGCTGGCCGTCCATGCCTGGGGGGCCTTGATGACCTTGAGTGCCCACTGGCTGGCGAAGTAGTTGTCGTTGGGCGGGTTCGGAATCGACGCGAGGGCCGGGGCCGCCATCATCGCAACCCCCACCGTGGCGACCAGGGCGGTGCGTGCCGCCGTCGGCAGGATCCGGAGGACGCGGCGCTGCCAGCCGCCGGGCAGAGCAAACCGTGACTCGATACCGCGCACGCTCAAAAGCTTGTGACCTACCTCTCCCGGGGGATCGCCTACTAGTGGGTATTCTCGGCGAAAGGCCGTGCCGCCTGACTAGTTACGGACCCCGGGAAAACTCACTAGTCAGTCCTTCGGGAAAAGGCCCTGCGGGTGCAGGTCCGGCGGCTCCGAGAACCGCCGACCGGCGTGCCCGCGGGCCGAGCAAGCCTCGCTGGCCGGTCGAGTCGCCTCCGGACCTGCACCCGCAGGGCCTGCCACACGGCCTGCTGTTCGTTCGGCGCAACAGAACCGCCGACCGGCGTGCCCGCGGGCCGAGCAAGCCTCGCTGGCCGGTCGAGTCGCCTCCGGACCTGCACCCGCACGGCTTGCCGCACGGCCTGCTGTTCGTTCGGCGCAAAAGAACCGCCGACCGGCGTGCCCGCGGGCCGAGCAAGTCTCGCTGGCCGGTCGAGTCGCCTCCGGACCTGCACCCGCACGGCGTGCCATACGGCCTGCTGTTCGTTCGGCGCCAAGAAGCCCCCGGGGGGAGAGGTTTCTCGTTGCTGTCGATTACCCTGTTGGTACCTCACAGCAACGAGAAGGGCCGGGCTACTTCGACGAGCCGGAGACGAAGAGGTCCTTGACTTCGTTGAAGGACGCCAGGCACTTGCCGGCCCCGAGGACCACGCATTCGAGGGGCCGGGCGGCCACATGGACCGGAACGTCGCACTCCTGGGACAGGCGGGCTTCGAGCCCCCGCAGCAGGCCCCCACCGCCGGTGAGGGCGATGCCGTGCGAAAGGATGTCCTGGGCAAGCTCGGGCGGGGTCGAGGACAGGGCCGCCACGACCGCCTCCACAATCTGGCGCACCGGTTCCTCGATCGCCTCGCGGACCTCTTCGGAGGTGATGTGGACGATTTTCGGCAACCCGGCTGCGAGATCCCGACCCTTGATCTCTGCCTTTTCCTCCTCGGCGAGCGGGAACGCCGAGCCGATGGCGATCTTGATCTGCTCCGAGGTCCGCTCCCCGACGACGATGGCGTATTCCTTGCGGATGTGGCGGGAGATGGCGTCGTCGATATCGAAGCCCCCGACCCGGATCCCCTTGTTGACGACCACCCCGCCCATCGAGAGGACCGCCACCTCCGACGTGCCGCCCCCGATGTCCACGACGAGGTTGCCGATGGGCTCGCTGATCGGCAGGCCCGCTCCGATGGCTGCGGCGACCGGCTCCTCGATCAGGTAGGTCTCCCGGGCGCCGGCGGCCATCGTGGCCTCCTGCACCGCCCGGCGCTCCACCTCGGTGATGGCCGAGGGCACGCAGATGAGCACCCGGGGCCGGGGCACCCGCTTGCGGACACCCACCCGCTCCAGGATGAGGCGGATGTAGCGCTCCGTGACTTCGAAGTCGGTGATGGCCCCCCGGCGCAGGGGCCGCTCGGCGACGATGTAGCCGGGGGTGCGGCCGATCATCCGGTAGGCCTCCTGGCCCATGGCCAGCACCTGACCGTTCTCCCGGTTGAGGGCGATGACCGTCGGCTCGTTCAGGACGATGCCCCGCCCGGTGACGAACACAAGCGTGTTGGCCGTGCCGAGGTCGATGGCGAGGTCCCGGCCCATCAGCCCCGCCCTGGGGATGCGATGCGAGGCGATGCGCCGCGCGGTGATGCGGTGCGGGGCTCGAGAGCCAGGATGCCGGGTTGGAAACTCTCGAACACGAGGTAGCGCGCCAACCCGTGTTCCTTTCTGAAATGACGTCTCTGAAATTACTTCCGGTACGAGTCCACGGAATGTACCGGGACTTAGTGACCGAGCCCGAAGTATATCCATTTGGGAACTTGGGCCTTCCGGCGCGACCCGGCGCCGGGGTCTCCGAGCGCGGCTCAGGCGCAGGCGGGAGCCTCCTGGGCCGGCACCCAGCCGGCAAAGCCAGCGGCCGCCGGAGGGAGGGGGCGGTCCTTTTCGACCAGCAGGTACAGGGAGCGGGTGAGGGCCAGCCCGGCGATGCGGACGGCAACGGGGCCGCCGGGGCCGCGGCTGCGGAGGGCGAGGCAGGACACCAGCCCGATCCCGTAGCCGTTGCCCACCGCCGAGACGATGGCCGCCGTGTTGGAGAGCACCATCGCCGTGCGGTAGCGGGGCGCTTCGAGCCCGTGCTCGGCGAGCAGGGCGAGGAAGCTGAGATGGGTCCCGGATCCGCTCTCTCTGGTGAGAAAGGGCTGCCCGGCCAGCTCACTCAGCTCCACCGCGCCGCGGGAGGCGAAGGGATGGCCGGCGGGGACCGCGAGGACGATCTCGTCGGTGGCGATGTGCCGGTAGAGGAGATCGCGGCCGGGCACCTTGACGCCCGAGAACCCCACATCGGCCTTTCTCGCCCGCAGCCGGACGGCCACCTCGGTCGAGTCGGCGATCTCGATGCGTGGGTTCACCCGAGGGTGGGCGACCGTGAAGGCATTGACCAGGCCCGGCACCAGAAACTCCCCCGGCGTCGTGCTGGCCACGATGCGCAACTCGCCGGCCAGCCGGCTGGGCTCCTCAGACAGATCGTCCATCAACCGCTCGTGGCCGCCGACGACCTCCTCGGCGTAGGAACGGACCCGTTCCCCGGCCTCGGAGAGCTCGACGCGCCCCCGGCGGCGGGTCAGCAGCGTGACACCAAGCTCCTGCTCGAGCTTCTGGATGTGGCGGCTGACCGCCGGTTGACTGAGATGCAGCTCGCCGGCCGCGCGTGTGAAACTACCGCAACGGGCAAGCACCACCAACGTTTCGAGCTGGTCGAGGTTCACTGGTCCCGATCTGGTCCCGGTCTGGTCCCGATCTATAACAGTTTGGTATGGAAGCTACCTAAATATTTCGTTCAGTTATGCTCCGCGGCTTGGAGGATTCGCAAGAAACCTCCCAAAAACGCGTCACGGACCGGCAAAATTGGTGGGCAGAGGAAAGGGGTGGGCAGGGGATGCTGGCACACGAACCGGACGAGCCGGCGGATCTCGCTGCCGAAGAGGCCGAACCGGGCGACGGCCCGCAACCGGGCGACTTCGACCTGGTCGGCATCACGCCTGCGGCAACCGTCGACGCCCGCGACCTGGACCCCGGTCCAGTCCTGCTCATGGTGCGCAACGCGCTGTCCCGGATCGACGAGGGGGCCGTGCTGGAGATCACCCGGGCCGACGACGGGCTGAGCGACGACCTCGGCGGCTGGTGCCGGCTGAACGGGTGCGAGATCGTGGCCAGCCTCGACGCCGGAGCCGACCGCACCTGGCTGCTGCGCAAAGGCCCCGCCGCGCCCGCCTGGGAGAAACCCGATTGGGGCATCTCGCTGCCCCGCCGGGACGGGCGGCGCATCGACCTGCGGGACTGGTTCGAGGGCCGGGTCGCCGACGTCCCCGACGAGGCCCCCACCTACTACGGGTTCGTCCCCAGGGGAGCCGTGGCGGAACCGGGCATGCCCTCCTACCCCTTCACCCTCAACACGAAGGCGGACGTGTGGGCGGACAACATCGCCGGCCTCTACGAGCAGGCGAAGGCCCAGCAGTGGAACGCCTCGGAGGACATCCCGTGGGACCGCCTCGAGGCCTTGCCCGACGACATGGAACGGGCCGTGTGCCAGATCATGACCTTCCTGGCCGAGAACGAATATGCCGCCCTCTACATCCCCGCCAAGTTCCTGCCCCGGATCAACGCCCGCTTTGTCGAGCCCGTGCTGTTCCTCGCCACGATCATCAACGACGAGGCCCGCCACATCGAGGTCTTCACCAAGCGGGCGCTGGCCAACGGCGGTGGCCTGCAGTACTCGGCAGCCATGACCGAGTGGTCGCTGCAGAGCCTGCTCCTGCAGGAGGACTACTTCAAGTCCAGCTTCCTACTGCACGTCCTGGGCGAGGGCACGTTCCTCGACCTCCTTGCCTACATCGAGAACCACGCCCCCGACCCAGTGACCGCCGAGGTCGTTCGCCGGGCGCGCCTCGACGAGGGCCGCCACGTCGCGTACGGGATCGCCCACGTCCGCCAGCAGCTTCGCCACGACCCCACCCGGGTCGAGGAGTTGGTCGCCTCCGCCGAGGAACGCTCGGCCGTGCTGCAGGCGACCACGGGTGTGAACCCCCCGGTCCTCGAGGCCCTGACCATCCTGGGCGGCGGGGGGTCGTCGCCCGAGCAGCGGCGCCGGGGCGGCGAGGCGGTCCGGCAACTGCACCGCTCGATGGACGACTACCGCATCCGACGCATGCTCCAGGTCGGCCTCGACCGCCCCACCGCCGAGAAGATCTCGCAGCTCCACACCCCGAACTTCATGTAGCTGTGCTGCCGGTCGGCAGAACCTGTTCCCCGCAGTCGTGAAAGGAGAGTCACCCAGTGGCACTCACCGATGAGGACCGCAACGCGCTCGCCGATCAGGCATGGGCAGTCGCAGAGAAGATCAAGCCAAGCGCCGCGTCGCTCGATGCCAGCCGCACCTACCCCGAT
>WNFC01000278.1_pt1 | contig 51118 bp, 40 predicted proteins | sample 5400541 | NCBI WGS metagenome assembly WNFC01 (sample SAMN13153342, study PRJNA577476) | soil metagenome | isolation source: 120 cm saprolite under Douglas fir tree site 2 hole 2 replicate 1 | place: USA:California | collected 2015-04-18
AGTGCGCGGTTTGCTGGACCAGGGTCTGACGATCGAGGCGCGCACTCGGCTCAACTCACTGCTCAGCGAGGCGCGCAATCAACCTGAACTTCTGGCCGAAGCGCGGCGCTCGTTGTCGATCGCGCTTGAGATGCAGGGCAATTATAGCGAGTCGCTGGAGGCGGTCGCGATGTACGAAGCGCCGGAAGCGCGCACCAAGCTCAACCCTACTCTCGGTACGCTGTTGCGAGTTCAGATCGCGTTGGCTAACAATTACAACGGCGATCATCCCAAAGCGATTTCGTTGCTCAAAGCCACTCTGCGCGGTTTGCCGGAAGAAGGCGTAGAGGTCGGCGCAGTGTACGCCGCCCTGGCACGCGTCTATCGCAGCATCAGTGAATATCCGATCGCACGCGACTACTCGCATCGCGCGCTGGAGTGTTATCGACAGACGGGCGATTGGCGCGGACTTGCTGAAGCGTATTTCGGTCTAGCTACCGCCGACATGGGCGAAGGTCAGCACGAAGCGTCACTGGAAAATTTTGGACAGGCGCTGAAGCTCGTTGGCGATCATTCAGCCACCTTCCTGCTCGGTAAAATTTACAGCAACATGGCGGGCAATTGCTGGTTTCTGAAACGACCGCAGGAAGGCATTCGCTATCTCGAAAAAGCGATCGGTTATTACGAGCGAACCGATCACAAGAATAACGCCGCCGACGGCTACAACAACCTGGGAATGAATCTGGTCCTGGTTGGCCAATGGGATCGCGCGCAGGAAGCGCTCGAACACGCGCTGTCAATTGCCACCCGGACCGAGGCACCGGGCGCCCAGGTGCCGATGATTCTCGACTCACTCGGCGAGTTGCTCATGCTGCGCGGCGATTTCGAAGAGGCCCGCGCATATCTCGACCGGGCCGTGACGCTGTCCGCGAAAAACGGAAACAGGTGGTACGAAGGACAAGCACAGCGCACGCTGGGCCGCTGCTATGTCGCAATGAAGCAGGGCGCCGAGGCGCTGACGACCGCAAAGAAAGCCCAGGAACTTGCCGAAGAGATTGGCGATCGCCAGGCAATCTGCGAGTCGCATCTGCTGTTGGCGGAAGCTTGTCTCGAATGCGGCGACACCGAAGGATGCGGAGCAAACCTGGATCGGCTGGCGCAGCTTATTACCGATTCGCCGGCGGACCTGCTGCTGGCGGGAGAGGCGCAACGCCTGCATGGCTTGCTAACGATGGCGGGCGGCGACGCGTCCACGGCGGCGCAACATTTTGGCCGCAGCGTTTCGATCTTCGATCTCCTCGGCGATCGTTACCGCAGCGCGCGCGCGCATTTTGAGTTGGGCCGCGCTTATGCGATTGCGCAACCGGAACGCGCAGCGGAACATCTGACGCGCGCGGTGAATATCTTTCGTGAGCTGGGCGCGCACTTGAACCTCAGTCGCGCGGAAGAAGCCGCGGCGGCGCTCGACCAGACCACGCCGCAGCAACTCCGCAAGCGGGAAACTGTAGTTCAGCTTTTGACTTTGCGTCTGGCCGAAGCGGTCGCGTCACGTGAGCTGCTGCTGCGGGAGCTGGCTGCGGTCGTTCGTCAGGAAACCAGCGCCGGCCGCGTCGTCATCATCGAGCCCTATGAAGGCGGCCGCCAACGCGTGGTGATCGCGCACGGTTGCTCCAGGAAAGAAAGCGAAGCGTGGGCGGAAGATTACGCCAACCTCAAAAAAGATTCCCGCCGCGAAGCCTTTGCCAGGAAACACAACGTGGCCGTTGTCAACTTGTCGCCGAGCAACGCGCCGCCGGCAACCTTGCTGATTTCGCCGCGCGATAACGCGGAGCTTTCCGGGGGGCTTTCGCTCGAACCCTTACTGCGCGTGGTTGAGTTGGGTATGGACGTTTGTGCTTTGCGAGTGCGGACGCGGAGCGGGCCGGGCGCCGAAGAAGAAAGCGCGCTGGCCGGGGCGAGCTTGATGCCCGGGTTCATTCATTCCAGCCCCGCCATGACCCGCCTGGTCGAAGAGGTGCACAAGATTCGCTCGTCCGACGTGACGGTGCTCGTCACCGGAGAATCGGGAACTGGAAAGGAACTGGTGGCGCGGGCGATTCACGCGCTGTCGTCGCGTCGCGACAAAATCTTTGTGCCGTTCAACTGCACCGCGGTGCCGAGGGAATTATCGGAAGGCTATCTGTTCGGCTATCGCCGCGGCGCATTTACCGGAGCAGTTAAGGATTCGGCCGGCGTGATTCGGACGGCTCTGGGCGGAACGCTGTTTCTCGATGAAATTGGCGACCTGCCGCTCGACGTTCAGCCAAAGCTGCTTCGCTTTTTGCAGGAAGGCGAGATTCAACCCCTCGGTGAACAGCGCCCGATCAAGGTGGACGTGCGCATCATCGCGGCGACAAACACCGATTTGGAAGAGATGGTGGCGCAGGGCCGCTTTCGCGAAGACCTTTACTATCGTCTCAACGTAATTCGTTTGCGGGTGCCGCCGCTGCGCGAGCGCCGATCGGAAATTCCCACAATCGTCAACTACTACGTCAATCACTATGCCGCGAAATTCGGCCGTCGTGACATTCAGATCGAGCCACAGGCGATCGATCTGCTAATGGTCGCCGAATGGCCGGGGAACGTGCGCCAGCTTTGCAACGAGATGCAACGCGTTATTGCGCGGGCTGAAGATGGCACGCTGATTACGCCGGAACACCTTTCGCCAGAGTTGCGGCACATGAGTTCGCCAACCACCCCGCCCGGAACCGTGACTTCGATTGGCGCCGGCGCAGGCGGGGCGTCGATGACCGTGCCGATACGTGACGTCACGCTGGCCGACGCGCTGGCCGAAGTCGAACGCCGCATGATTGCCGAGGCTCTGCGCAAACACAACGGAAACATTTCCCGCGCCGCGCGCGAACTTGGCCTGACCCGCCGTGGTCTGTATCTGAAGCTCGAGCGCCACGCTATGAGCGCCAGCGCCTAGCTCAATTCCCGCTCATTCTCTTTTCCGAACTTCGTTCCATCGTCGAGCGTGTAAGTACCTGCGCGGCGCTGGTCGTTGCGCTGGTTTGCGACAGGCGTGTATCCTTTTTCATGAAAGGCCTGGCTTAGCTGTTTTTGGGATCAGATCGTGAGCACGAAGCTAAATCTCTCCAGTAGTCCATTTCGCAATCGCGTCTTGCCGTGGACGGTGACGGGCGTGGTGGCGCTGGCATCGATCGGGGCGCTCTTGTTCATCGCGCAGGCAACATTTCAAACCAATAAGCAGGCCGAGGCGGCGGAAGGCGACGTCGCCGCTCTGCGGAAGGAGATGGCCGCGCTCAACCGGCGCGCCAAGGAAATAGAGAGCACGCTCACGCCGGAGCAGAAGCGGACTCTGAAATCAGCGCATACGCTGGTCGATCGCAAGCGGTTTTCGTGGTCGCGGCTGTTCACCGATCTGGAAACCGCACTGCCCGGCAGTGTGCGCGTGGCAAGAATCACGGTAAAGGAGGTGGGCGCGGACGGCGACCGGACCGTTGCCGATCTCGATTTGGTTGTGGTCAGTAAGAGCGCCGCCACGATTACGCAGATGATCAAAGAGATGGCGAGCGAGGGCGTCTTTCATGCGGAATTGATTTCGCAAAGTCTTCAGCGCGGCCGAGGCGAGACCGGCGAGGAGTACGAAATGCTTGTGCGCTACGTGCCGCGCTCCGGCGCGCCCGTAGCAGCAGCGAATCGAAATGACCGCCCCGTAGACACCGCTGGCGAGGGAACAAGAGGTCGATGAGTCAGGAACAACCATTGCAGAGTCGCGCGGTGGCCGACCGTCAGCAGATTCGTATCCGCTTCGATCAACTGAAGCGCTCGTCCGGACTGCGCGTTATCGGAATACCGGAACTGATTGGTCTCTCCGTCGCTGCCCTGCTCGCGCTGCTCACCATTTTTGCTTACTTGTATTTTCTCGCGCCGGCACATTCCCGCCGGGATCTTGCGCAGCTGGAACGCGACCGGTTGCAAGGACAAGTGCGCGCATCGCAGCTGAACCTCAACGAAGACATCGGCGTGCGCGCCACGGTCGATAAGATCAATGCCAGCCTGAGCGATTTTGAAGGCAACTGGCTGGCGGCGCCCGGCTCGGGGCGCCTGTCGCTCTATGCCGAACTGAACGAGCTGATTCGCAGCAATGGTTTGCGAAATACCTCGGGACCAAGTTATACGACGCTCGAACCGCTGGGCACGAAAGGGCAGGTCCAGCCGACGGTCAGCGCCGAACAGCAGAGCAATGCGAAATGGCAGAGCGTCTATCCGGGCATCAGCGTGAGCGTGACCGTCGAAGGTCCCTATCAGAGCGTCCGCCACTTCGTGCGCGACATCGAGATGAGTCGCCAGTTTCTGATCATCAATGCCGTCGAGCTCGAAGGCGTGACGCAATCCGGTGCCGCAACACAGGAAACATCGATCGTGAGGACGCCGACTCCGGCTCGCGGCAGCAGAACGGCAGCGCCGCCTGGTGTTGCGCAGCCTGCGGGCGGGCGCGGCACGCTCGTCAGTCTGCGGCTCGATTTGGCTACGTACTTTAGCCGAGCCGGCAGTGAGAAGCCGGTTGCGCCGTAAAGAGTCTCGAGGAATTATGCAGCTTTTCGATCCAAACAATCCGAACGAGCGAAAGAAGATAATCGCGGCCGCGGCTCTCTTTGTGGTTGCGATCGCAGTGCTCGGTTACGTCTTCTTTGGCGGGAGTTCGAAGAAGCCCGCGACAAACTCTACCGCCGCCAAACCGTCACCGACACCAAACAGAATCGTTAAGGAGCAGGAAGCCCCGCCCGATGACCCATCGAGCTACAGGGAGATTATTTACAATGGTACGATCCCTGGGCCGTCGGAAGCGAATCGCAACATCTTTGCTTTCTACGAGCCACCGCCTCCCCCGGTAAAGGTGCTTTATGTGCCAACTCCCAGCCCGACGCCGGTTCCACCAATGGCGATTTCGTCGCTCAGCCCGTCAACTGTCTATGCGCGCACGGCGGATTTCAGTCTAGAAATCACCGGCGATAAATTCACGCCCGCGGTTCGCGTCACGGTTGATGGTCGCGAGTTGCCGACTCGCTTCATCAACTCTCAACAACTGTTCACCACTGTTCCGGCCGCGTTGATTGCAAGCCCGGGCGCGCGACAGGTGATGGCGCGAACCAACGACGGCAAACTTTATTCCAACTCGATCACGCTTAACGTGACGCCCCCGCCGCTGCCGAATTACAACTTCGTCGGCATCATCGGCAAGCCGCGCGGCAATGACACAGCCGTGCTCCAGAAAAAAGGCGACAAAGAGTTGCTGAACGTGTACCGTGGCGACGTTCTCGAAGGGCGCTTTCGGGTCAACAGTATCTCCGAACGCGAAGTTGTGCTGGTTGATACCACTTTGAAAATCAGACACACAATCCCTTTTACTATCGACACCAGCATCCCGCTACAGAATCGACCGCCAGTGCGTCGCGTCGACACTGAGGAGCCGTAAGAGTTTGGAATTGGGATATGGCGCGAATGAAAAATGAAAGTCCGCAAAGGCATGGTGAGCGTGGCTACACGTTGGTAGCGCTGCTGGCGGTGATGTCGCTATTGGCTTTGTTTGCGATGGCTGCAGCCTCAAACGTGCAGCAACAGGGCCAACGCGAACGCGAAAAGGAAGCGATCTTTCGCGGCGAACAAGTTGCCGACGCCATTCGTTCGTATTACCGATACAAGGGTGCGCAGGGCGTTAACTCCCTCCCTACTTCAATGGATCAACTACTTGAGGGAATTCCGAAAGGGACCAAAAAGCTGCAAATCCTGCGGGTTTCCGCCTCACGGGACCCGCTGTCCAAAGCAGGCGAGTGGAAGCTGATCGGCCCAACCTCGCAAGACTTTGGCGGGTTTGTTGCTTCCTTGACTATTTATGCGGGAGGCGTGCCACCGACGCCGAAGAGGGATTTTGCGGCGCTTGCTGCTCTGATCCCGCGAGTGGTAGACGTGCTTAATACTCAATCGACCAATACCGCTTCAGGCGGCGACGATACGTCGGCGAGCGCCGACGGTCCGTTCCTCGGAGTCACCAGTCGCAGTCAGCGCAACTCGGTAATCACCTACTACGGTATCGATCGCCATGACGGATGGATCTTCACTCCACTGTTCAGATGAAACACATCCAGTCGGACTTTGTCGTGAATGCGACCGATCGAAACTCGCGATCACGGCCGAACGAATGAACGAACTTGATCGCTTGCGATCAGACGCAATGACGATCGATCGCGACTCTTAACGCGCTCATTTTGATCGTCGCAATGCTCACGTGAACTGCAAGGCAGCGCGAAAATATTTCACCTCGCGAGTAATAAATTGTTGACAAGCATGGAAATTAAGTTTATATAGCAAGATGTTGTGCGCCGTTTTCTCTAGACCACAAGAGTTACCAGAGTACATTATCTTGTGGTCACAACTCGGAAAAAACCAAGAAGGAGAAACGACCATTATGGCAACTAAGAAGAAGGCCAAGAAGAAGGCCGCGAAAAAGGGCGGCAAGAAGTCCGCCAAGAAGAGATAGTTCGTTCACTCAGGGAACAACAACGACCACGTTCAAGTGGCGCACATCATCTAAGGCCGCAAGGCCGACTCTAAAAGGAACGGCGAATGCTTATCAGCGCGCCGTTCCTATTGTTTTTTAGCTGACCTGTTTCCCGGATTGCGCGACCCGCGACTCTCAACTATTCTCGATCCACTAAGTGGAATCCGATTCCCTGGAAATGTCTGGAGGCCTGCCGAATGCGCGAGTCTGACGAGAGGCCGTGGGGCCGTTACGAAGTCCTGGAAGAACAGCCCGGGTTCAAGGTCAAGGTGCTTGAGGTGAAGCCTGGCGCCCGCCTCAGTCTGCAGCGCCACGCGCGGCGCGAGGAACACTGGGTCGTGGTGAAAGGCGTAGCAGACGTCGTGTGTGGCGCGGAGGAACTGCAACTGCGTCAGGGCGAGCACATTCATATCCCGCTCGAAACAAATCACCGTCTGAGCAATAGCGGTGATGGTCCACTCAAAATTATTGAAGTGCAGCTTGGCGATTATCTTGGTGAGGATGACATCGTGAGGTTGGCAGACGACTACCAAAGAATCGAATAGGGAATCAGGCCGGTTCATCAGGAAATAATCGTGCCCGCGCTACTAGAATGATCGAGGTCGCACTGCTTGAGCCTGAAATCCCGCAGAACACGGGGAACATCGCGCGGCTTTGTGCGGCAACGCAGACGCCTTTGCATGTCGTGGGCGTAACCGGGTTTCGTCTGGACGAACGTGCCGTCCGACGCGCGGGGTTGGATTATTGGCCAGAGGTTTCACTCCAGCGCCACCGCGACCTTGACGCGCTTTATGGTTTGTTACCCACCGCGCGTTTCATCTATTTCTCAACCAGGGCTGAGAAATCATTCTTCGAATGGAAGTTCGATCCCCACGATTGTTTGGTGTTCGGCCCAGAGACGCGCGGCTTGCCAGAGAGTCTCCTGCGACAGAATTGGGAACAGTCGCTCACAATTCCAATGTTGAATCCTAAGGTGAGAAGTCTAAACCTGGCCAACTCGGTAGCGATTGCTCTTTACGAAGCGCTGCGGCAGACCTCCGCTTTTCATGACGCCCCTCGAAACGAGTAAGGCTCGCTTCAGCTCTCAGTAAAGGGCGATTCGCCTTCGCAACCTTCTTCTTCGTCTAGATCCGCTTCAGCGTCATACGTCTCATATCCCGTTGAGTCGTCGTAGTAGTAGCCTTTGGGCGCCTCATCGTGCTTCGAATCAGCTTCCTTGTCCAGTGGTTGGTTTTCTTTCACGGTTTGCCTATTGCTCATCTTGATCAATCATAGGACGCGTGGCTTTCCATCTGCCAAGAGTATATCCGATCACCGACACTGAACTTTCAGGTTTGTCGCATGCGGAACAAGTCGGTTACCTCATCGCCGGCGGCGCGACGCTGATCCAGCTTCGCGACAAGCACGCGGCCCCTCGGGATTTCTATCGCCAAGCCGAGGCCGCGTTGCAAATCGCGCGGGCGCATCACGTACGGCTGATTATTAATGATCGCGTGGATGTCGCTCTTGCGCTCAGAGCGGATGGCGTCCATCTGGGCCAGACGGATATGACGGCCGAGGCCGCGCGCCGCTTGCTCGGCGAACGCGTAATTGTCGGAATCTCTACTCATAATCTCGCGCAGGCGGAGATGGCGGTAAACATGCCTGTGGACTATGTCGCGTTCGGCCCGATTTTCAAGACCGCGACCAAAAAGAATCCGGATCCGATCGCAGGCGTTGAGACGTTGCGCGCGGTTCGCTCAATCGCAGGCGCGTTGCCAGTCGTCGCGATCGGAGGCATCACTTTGGCGAACGCTGAAGAAGCCTGGAAGGCAGGGGCCGACGCCGTGTCGTCCATAGCTGCCCTGGTCTCTGACCCGTCAAGAATCCCAGAGAATATGCGTAAAATGTTAGCAAACTCCCAGGCTGACCTCGGAAAATAAGCGTTCGTTGAACATTTTTTGCTTGCGTTTACCGTTCTCATCAGGGAGAATGGATGGGCCGCCGAAACTGTGCGGTCAGACTACTGCTTCCTTATCAAAGCCAAGGCCCTCGAAACCTTCTTAATGATTCAATTGGAGTGTCGCTCGGCATGAGCTTCTTCGATCTGCCGCCCATCATCGAACGCATGCTGCTGGTCTCTGACAAGATCAGCGACCTTAATTTCTCGGTCGGTCAATTGCCGCAAGTTGAGATCAACGGCAAGCTGACTCCGGTACAGCCTCTCGGACTGCAGAAGTTGAGTCCATACCAGACTGAGATCATCGCGATGACTCTGCTGCAAGAAAACTCCGAAGCGGCGGAGCGCCTGGTACAAACGGGCACAGCAGATCTCAGTTACTCGCTTCCGTCGCGGGCGCGCTTTCGCGTCAACATCTTCCAGCAGCGCGGCGTCTATTCGATTGTGATGCGCGTCATCCCGACCGACGTTCCGACGCTCGCCTCTCTCAGTTTGCCCGAGCAGCTTGCCGAGATTGCCGAACTTCGCAACGGACTGGTACTAATCACAGGTCCGACGGGATCGGGCAAGAGTTCGACGCTGGCGGCTATTATCGATGTGATTAACGAGACCAAGCACTATCATGTGGTAGCGATCGAGGATCCGATCGAGTACCTGCACGCGCACAAGAACTCAACCATCAACCAACGCGAAGTGGGTAACGACACGAAGGACTTTCCGTCGGCCCTGCGCGCTGCATTGCGCCAGGCGCCGAAGGTAATTCTGATCGGTGAAATGCGCGACTATGAGACGACCGAAATCGCGCTCGAAGCTGCTGAGACCGGCCACCTTGTGCTTTCGACTCTGCACACCATCGACGCGTCGCGGACTGTTGATCGCATCATCGGACTGTACCCCAAAAACGAAGAGCCGGTGATTCGTACACGGCTGGCACAAACCTTTCGCTATATCGTCTCGCAGCGACTGATTCCCCGAGCCGATCTGCGCGGTCGCATTGCCGCGGTTGAGATTTTGAGATCGACTCCACGCACCCGCGAGTACATCGAGAGCGGCGAGATGGAAGGCAAATCGCTGCTGGATGCAATGCGCGATGGGAAGCTGGACGGCATGCAGGACTTTGACTCTGAAATTAAGGATCTGGTGGAGCGAAACATAATTTCGATAGAAGACGGCCTCGGCTTTGCTACGAATCAGAACAACTTGCTGCTCTCGCTCAAGGGACTGACCTCTTCGGAAGACTTCATTCGAACTCAAACCCAAGCCGTGGTTGCAAATCAAGCACCGCGTAAGCCCGCAGGATTCACCCTGAACGACTAAGTGGCCGAAGCCGGCCCAAATTGAAACATCATGGTTCTTATCTGTTCGAAATGCGAAGCCCGATTGCAATTGGACGAGGCCAAGGCCCCATCGCGGCCTTTCACGGTTCGTTGTCCCAAGTGTCAGGGCGCCATTAACGTGCAACCTCCGTCATCGTCCGACTCCGCCGTTGCCGAAGACGCGCAATTAAGGCAAGACTCTCCGGTCATTGCAGATCGACCTGCATTTGAGCGGCCGGCATCGGCACCGCCTTTCAAAGTTGAGGTAGAAGGTTCGAACGCCACCTCTGCGAACCCCGCGTCGTCGGCTGGCCTGAACGACGTCGCGAAACTACTGGCCGCAGCGCTTAGTCAGGCTGATACTGCGTCAATCCGCGGTCGTGGCCGAAAGCGTCCCGCCTGGGATCGTCGCAAGATCCTGGTTTGCGCCAGCCCCGCATATCGCGGCGCGATCGCGCACTCCGTCGCAAATCTCGACTACGAAGTGTTTGTTGCTGAGAATTCGGCGCAGGCTTTGGGGCGGATGCGCGAAGAGAGAATGGATATCGTGATACTCGATGCGAACTTCGATCCCGTCGAGCAGGGCGTGGCCTTCGTTACGCGTGAAGTCAAATTAATGCGACCGTCTGACCGCCGCCGTCTTTTCTTTGTCTACGTGATTGCCGGGGTGCGCACGATGGATTTGCATGCGGCTTTTCTGCACAACGTCAACCTCGTCGTCAATCCTTCTGATCTGGAACAACTGCCGGACGCACTCGAAGTTTCGGTGCGCCACTATAACGAGCTCTATCGCGATTTTAATATCGCGCTCGATGTAACTCCCATCTAGATCGCAGACTCACGAGCCAAGTCCAATCAACGCCGCGCGCATCGGAGCGTGCCCTTGCAGCAGCCGGAGATAGAGCGCTTCGTCGTCTCGGGCTTTGGCCGAAATAATGCGCGCCGCGAGTTGCTTCTCGCTCCCATTCCAGCCGGCGACGCCAGGGATCATCGCCAGGACCAGGGCGAGGCTTTCGAATATTCGTAGTTCGGGCTCGCTCCAACGACAGGTGTCGAGATCGAGAATGCGCTTGATGAATCTCGCTGAATCCGCGCGAATCTCTTGCGCATCTCCAGCGAACTCGAGCGCCATGCGGCGTTGCAGGGCAAGTCCGACGTTGCGGATCTGAAACCGATCCCAGGCGCCCACACTCGTAGCGGGCATTTCAAATAAAAGATGTCCCGCGGCGAGCTTTCTCAGCTTGCGCGCGGGAGTTCGATACTCGGGACTCGCGGCGATCCTTCGCTCTTCAGTCAGCGTTAACTTCATCAACTCTGGCCGAACTGGGCGAAATCCCAGCTTGCGATAAAACCAGAACGCACCCGATTCGATCCCCTCTTCGTTTTCGTGACCGACTTGATATGGATCGATCGAGAAGACCGTAACGCCCAAAAGCTGCTGCATCAAACGGAGTATGCGGCCGAAGAGCCAGGCCGTCTCGCCTTCGCGAAAGGTGTAATAGAGGTTGAAGCCGCTCTCAAGGCGCTCAAAGATCGACAATCCTTCGAAGTACGCGACCGGCACGCCGTTCTTCGAAATCAGGGCGGCGTGATAGGCGCGCAGCGGCAGACGGTTCTCCGGCGGCACTCCCAACACTAAAGCTTCGGTGCCGCGGCCGAGCGTAGCCTTGAGTACGCGACGCGAGTCGCCGTAGGTGAAGCCGTGCAATTCGCGATAGCGAACAGCGGAAGTTTCGCGCGCCTGATCCAGAATCCTTTCGCCCGCTGCGCGAGAAAGTCTTTCAATCGGGATTGGCGGCGAGGACAGCTCCTTACCCAGCGATACATCGCGACGTTGAATCAGCGGGGCCCGGTGGAAAAAGATTTTGCGTACCGGCAGTTTCATGCTCGTGCGCGACGCGCGGACGCCGAACTTCCAAATCACGTGCAGCTTGAGCGAGTCGTAGAGTTCGGCCTTCGCCTGGTTCGAAATCCTAAGTGATTCGAATCGGTCGACTATCCAGCCAAGATCGTTCCGCCGACCCTTTGCCGCGCGCAACCAGATGCGATACGGCACGTGCGCTTCGACCATCGCATCTTCTTCCAGCAGCGGCAAAAAACGCGGCATCGTGGCGCCGAACCGGTCGTCTTCTTCAAACCAATCCCAATCAATCGAAACCTGGCTCGGATATTTAGCGACCAGCCAGCGAACAATCTGGTGACTGAAATTGCTGTTCACGCTAGTTCCCGCGATTCCAGACACTTCCACCTCGTCGAGCGGCGTCAGATCTGCCCCAGATTCGCGAAGGTGCGACACGCGCGGTCCGAACGACTTCAGAATCTTTTCGACTTGATTTAAGACCCGAGTGCTCGGCGGATAGGCACGAAGAAATAGCAGTGTCTCGTGAAGGCGGATTAGCGACTCGGCCTCGTCGATTTCGCATTCGGCCACCCCGCGCAGCTTCTGCTCGAGTTGCCGCGGCGCGATACCAAAGGGTCGCTTTAGCTCTTCAAGTTCATGGAGAACACTGGATGTTTTAGCTGCCACGGTTAGGGCTCAAAAGGAACAAACGGTCCGAAGAATCGGTCTAAGGCTACATGCATGTCGAACTCCGTGTCATTGGCAAGAAGGTTCACTGGCCGTTCTATTTGAAAGTTGTCTGGGTCTTCGCCACCGTAGTTTTGCTATTAGTCGGCTTTGGCTCTTGTCTGGCCGGGGAAGATCCCTGTTTCGCAGCGGGTCAGCCGATGCAGGTATTCATGTTTCTACTCTCTTTTCCGTCCAGCATCGTGTTCCTTATCTGTTCTGCCTTAATTTATGGCTCCGGTGGCATTCAAACTCCGATGAACTATTTTGCCTTTTGGCTGGGCGCGTTTGTTGTGGGATACGTTCAGTGGTTTGTCCTGATACCCAGACTCGCCGCTCCGGCAATCACCTCACTCAATCTCGGCGCTGGAACACGTCCGAAGCATCGGTCAAGACGTCGAAGGAAAAGACGAGCTGTCGAACGTCTCGCAATCAACGACGTGAAACCGTTCGACGCGGAGGGCAAAACTCCAATTGAACGAGTGTTCGGCGCGCACAATTGAGAAACGTCATAAATGCTTCCGAAAGAACGTCGCGATCTTCCAGGCATCGATCGCCTTCCACGGTAGTTCGGCGGTCGTGTAATGACCGCACGGCAACCACACGACATCGAGATCGATTCCTAATGCTTTCACTTCGGCGATCACCTGGCGTGATAGATCGACCGGGAAAGTTAAGTCGTAGCGCGCGGCGATAAAGCGCATCGGCCGCTGCTTCATGTCGAGCAGCCTCGGGATAAAAGGCACCGGACTGATGGGCTTCCAGAACTCGCGCAACTCATCGACCGTCAAGTCGGTTTCAATTCCTTCGCGCACGTGCTTTGTGGATATTCCCTGCCACACAACATCGGCGACGTAACCGGACACATGATTGAAAACGCCGACGTCGATTGCCGCGTCGTGCGCGAAGGTGAGAAAACCAATGCATGAGCCGATGCTGGTTCCCAGGATCCCGATGCGTTCATATCCCTGACGTTGCAACCAACGCACAGCCGAGCGCGTATCCAGAACCGCCTGACGCATCGACTGGATCGTGCGCCCGATGTTTGAACCGACCAGGTGGTCGGCGCGTTCGAGTTCCGGCGGCCGGCGATCTTCGTGATACGGCAGCGTAAGACGCAGAGCGGTCATGCCCAGACCATTGAAGATGCGGCACGCTTCGACGTGGCTGTCGGGTTGCGCGTTCCACTGCGGCAAGACGACAACGCCGGCACGTGGCTTTCCTTTACGTTCACGACGGGGAGTAAATAGTCGCGCGCGCGCCACATTGTTTGCGGCTGAAGGAGTTTCGATGGCGCTGGTCCAGGTCAAACGATCGCCTGCCAGACGGTAGTCCGAAACCGCGGGCAGCGCGTAGAAGTCTTCGCTCCGGGCCATCACGCGTTCAGCATGCTCGCCGAAAAGGACCCGAGGGTCCACGCCGTTGACGTGCTCTGCTATGAATTCGGTGCCCCACGCAAAAGGGCGCACGATTCGATTGTCGTCGCGCTGCGAATGCCTGATTTCGCGGGCGCGCATCCATCGTCCAAACAAAATTGGCCTCCGTGGCCGACAAAACGGCTGAGAACTCTTGCGGATTACCGGCAAGTCATCCTAAAGTTGAGTCCACATTCAAATCAAGCAAGGTTAACACAGGCTTTCGGTGTTCGCGTCTCGTGGGGAGGCCGCCGACTCCTCATGAGGCATTCAGTTCTTCGGATGAAGACGAAGTCTGTAGGTGAGATGACCATGTGGCTGAGGAAAACCAGAACCGCGATTGTCGCCGTTACGATTCTCGGATTGTTGGCCGTAAACGCTTGTCTGCCAAGACCGCCCTCTGAGTCGGGCGGCGGCGTCAACATTACTGTTTATGGTTTTTCGATCATGAAAGAATCGCTCGAGAAAGCGATCTATCCGGCGTTCGCCGCCAAAGTGAAAAGAGAGCATGGTTTCGATGTTCGCTTCACATCGTCGTTCGCCGGATCGGAAACCGTAACCAACCAGATCATCGCCGGCGTGAAAGCGCAGATCGCGATTCTCTCGATCGAACGCGATGCGCAGCGCCTGAAAGACCACGGCGACGTCAAGTCCGACTGGCGCGCGCTGCCGCAGAAAGGGATCGTCAATAAAACGCCGTTCGTGATTCTGGTGCGCAAGGGAAATCCGAAAGGCATACATGACTTTCCCGATCTCGCCAAGCCGGGAATCAGGTTGATTCATCCCGATCCCATCAGCTCAGGTGGCGCGCAGTGGTCGATCCTGGCCATCTATGGCTCGGAACTCGTGAAGTCCGAAAAACAGAACGGCGAAGCCGATCACGCGCGCGCCTTGCAGATGTTGCAAGCGATCTGGCGCAACGTGATCTCCACGCCAAGCTCGGCGCGCGAGGCGCGCACTCAATTTGAACTCGGCAACGGCGACGCGCTGGTGACTTATGAACTCGACGGGTTACTGATCAAGCTTGGTAACGCCAAGGTTGACGCCGAAATTGTAATTCCGGAAGCGACGATCTTCAGCGAGCATCCGGCGGTGGTAGTTGACCGAAATGTCTCGGCCGCAGATCGGCCGGTCATCGATGCCTTCATGCAGTATCTCTGGAGCGACGAAGCGCAGCGCGCCTTCGTCAAATTCCATTTTCGTTCCAGCACGAATGACGCGCTGAATCAGGAAAACAAGGAACTCGCAACCATCAAGTATCCATTCACGGTTGAGGATCGCTTCGGCGGCTGGGACAAGGCGTATCCCGAGGTGATTGAACGAGTGTTTCGAGATTTGGTCCAGAAAGGAAGTTAGCCAGACGTGGTCAAGATTCCCACATTGCGGCATGTGCGCGGATTCGATGTGGCGCGCCCGGTGAGTATCGGCGTGATGCTGGCAATCATGCTGCCGCTGGTGATTCTGCCGCTGCTTTCGATCTTTCTTTTCGGCACCAGCAAAGGGCTGGGCGTGTTCTGGTCGGCTCTGATCGCGCCCGAAGCGATTTTCGCGCTCAAGCTGTCAATGGTCACGAGTTTTTGGGCGACCGTTTTCAATGTGATCTTTGGTTTGTTCGCCGCGTACGTGCTCTCGCGCTACGATTTCTGGGGCCGCAATGCGGTGATTGTAACCATCTCTCTGCCCACCGCGATCCCGACGGCCGTCGCCGGATTTGCTTTGTTGCTTCTGTGGGGACCCAACGCAACGCTGGGACGCTTGCTGAATGCGCACGGGAAGCATCTGATGTTCACGGCTTACGCAATTATTCTGGCGAATATCTTCGTGACATTTCCGTTGGCCTTTGGCGTGATCAAGCCCGTGTTCGACACGATGAGTAGTTCGCTGGAAGAGGCGGCGGCGACCATTGGCGCCACGCGCTGGCAAACGTTCTGGCATGTGACGCTGCCGAGCTTGCGCGGCGCGATCGTGGGCGGCGCGCTGCTCACCTTTGCCCGCGCGATTGGCGAGTTCGGCTCGACGATTCTGGTCTCGGGTAACCTGGCGGGCCGGACGCAGACCGCGCCGCTTTACATCTTTGCCAAGTTCAACGAAGGACAGATCGAAGCCGCCAACGCGATCGCGATCGTGCTGGCACTGTTGTCATTCATTATTTTCAGCGTGCTGTTTTTCGCGCGCGATTGGCTGGAATTTGAAGCTCAGGAAAAATGATTCCGAAAATGGCACTTGCACGCGACACTGATCAACTACATGTGTCCTGGGCTCCGGATCGCCAGGCGAGTACCGGGGTGGCCGCCAGTGTGCACGGCATCAGCAAGCGCTTCAAAAAGACGCCAGTCCTTGAAGATGTCAGCTTTGACGTGGCCGAAGGCGAGTCCCTGGTGCTGCTCGGTCCATCAGGCAGCGGCAAGACCACGGTTCTGCGCATCATTGCCGGGCTGGAACAACCGTACACCGGGCGCGTGATTCTTCACGGCAAGGACGTGACCGACTTGCCCGCTCGTGAGCGTGGTGTCGGGGTGATCTTCCAATCCTATGCGCTATTTCCGCGCATGACGGTGGAAAAGAACATCGCGTTTGGTTTGAAGATTCGCCGCCGGCCTCGGAAGGAAAGAAGTGAGACGGTCAATCGCCTGATCGAGCTGGTCCAGCTGGAAGCACACCGCAAGAAATATCCGTGGCAGCTTTCGGGTGGACAGCAGCAGCGAGTGGCCATTGCGCGCACGCTTGCCTACAAGCCGCAGGTCCTGCTATTCGATGAACCTTTCGGAGCGCTTGACGCGCAAACGCGGGTGAAGCTGCGTCGAGAGATTCGCGCTCTGCTAAGGCAGGTGAAGGTCCCGGCGATCTTCATCACCCACGATCAGGAGGAAGCGTTGGAATTGGGCGATCGCATCGCGGTGCTGAACAACGGACACCTGGAACAGATTGGCACGCCCGACGAGGTTTACAATCATCCCTCGACGGAATTTGTCGCCACGTTTCTGGGCGCGGCCAATTTGCTCCTGGGCGTCGTCGTCCCCGGCGCGGTCCAGGTCGGAGTTGCTCGTTTACCGGCGACTGAAGAGACGAAAAAGTTTCGCGCGGGCCAATCGGTCAAGCTGGTATTTCGTCCCGAGGACGTCTGTCTGAGTCCGGATGCGAAGTTGCCGGCAGGATGCCGCCGGTTGGCTAATGGGGTGATCGAAGAAGTCAATTTTGTCGGGGCCTACGAACGCTTGAATGTTCGTTTGGATCTTACGCACCGCCGGCAGACGGAAAGCGAAGCCCCGCTCTACGACGTGACCATCAATACGCCTGAAAAGATGACGGGCGTGCCCATTATGGTCACGCTACCCAAACCCGAAGCCACGGCCACCCGATACAAGGCCGGCGATCGCGTTGCCGTGGGTCTGACCTCATTTAGCGTGCTCCCCAATTACACGCTGGCCAGACAGAGGTGAGATGTCCGAGTCTTCTGGGTTTTGTTCTCGTACTTATGTGCGTGGCCGGGGACGCGCGCGCACAAACGCCGAGCAAGGTTCCGAAAGCCGACACGGAGAGTTGGAACGATGTTCAGTTTACGATTCCCCTCAGCACGAAGGTTGATTTCCTGATTCAGGGAACCGTGCGAATTGGCAACAATCTCACTACTCCGGTCGACGAGCGTTGGGGATTTGGTTTCAACTACAGGATCCAAAAGTACATCACGGTCAACGAACTATATTTTCATCGCGAGGCCACGCCGCCGAACGGAAAATATGAGGATGAAGACCGGCTGAGTTTTGGCGCGACTTTAAACATACCCATCGGCGGATTCACACTGGTGAATCGTAACTGGCTCGAGCGGCGCTGGCGTCATCCACAGGTCGATGCGTGGCGCTATCGCAATCGCGTTCGACTCGAGCATCCCTTCAAGCTCCACACACAGCAATTCACCTTCTTTGCCTCCGACGAAGTGTTCTACGACTGGAGCCTGCGCGATTGGGTGCGCAACCGTTTCGCCGTCGGGGCCAACCACGCTTTCAATCAGCATTTCACGCTGGAGGTTTATGGCATGCGCCAGAACGATGGGCGGACTCGTCCCGGTGATATCAACGTCATCGGGACGGCCATGAGATTTCGCTTGTAAGACCGGCTGAGCTCGACTTAGAGGCGTGTCACCAGCCGCCGCTCCCTATCACCACCGTACAATAGAAAACGGCCCGCCGAATAACTGGCAGGCCGTCGTCCAGATCGTGGCGTCCGCGGGTTTGAGCCACTCGATTTCGAGAGTGCTTCAACCCCGATCCTGATCGATCATCTAAACGTTCTGGCCCCGGCAGTATTGGAGTAAGCCGAGTTCCCTCCAGAATTGAAGGCCCGCACCCGATAGCGATACCTCGTGTTGCTGGAGAGTCCAGTGTTGGAATAACTGGTGGTGTTTATGCCGACTTGGGCAATCTCCACAAAGTTTGAGCAGCCATTGCCCTGGCAGCGCTCGATCTTAAAGCCGTCCTCGTTGTTTGAGTTGTCCGTCCATGCCAGGTTGATTTGACTTGTGGAAACCGCCGTCGCCGTCAGATTGCTCGGAGCGGCTGGAGGCGGCGTTGGTGTCGGAGTTGGCGTCGGCGTTGGTGTTGGGGTTGGCGTTGGCGTAGGTGTTGGTGTCGGCACCCCACCACAACCCGGGAACTTGAACGAACCGATGCGCGTGCGCCAATTGAAACTGCCGTTCGACGGTATGTATTCCTGCGTGTACCAGAAGGTGCAGTCGTCGACTGGATCGACCGTCATATCGCTATAGTCGCCCCATCGATTGAGGCCGCCGGTTTGGCTTCCGGTACCGGCGAAAAGCGTGGTCTCAGCCTGCGTCAGCATATTGAGCGGGTCAGTAAAAAGCCGCCCGGCGTAGCGGATCTGCGGGTTGATGGATGCGCTCGAAGCGCTGTAACCGACGGCGATATTTCCCTGCTGATCCATCGCCACACTACCCATCCAGCGCCAGGTCGTGTCCGGTTGGTAGGTGCTCTCCTGGAAAACCGTCACTGGTCCGGAGGTCACGTTGCGCAGCTCGAACCAGCGGACTCCGGCCACGCCGCCTGAATTCACGCTGTAGTTCCCCACGACTGCTTCGTGGTCGCCAAAATTGCGATAAGCCAGGCGGAACATCAAACGGTCGCCAATGCCGTCGACCCTCTGGGTAGTTCCGGCCTGAGGCACGCAGTTACGCGTCGTGGCGCACAGCAGCGAAAAGCCTGCCGCGGCCGGGCTGGAGAAGAGAGTAAATGTCGAATTCGCCGGGGTAACAAAGTCGACATGGAAATGGAAGACCCTGTAGGCGCCGGTGCTGGGAAATTCCACGAACGATGCTGGGGCGCCGACCGGTGGAGGAATTGAGCCGTCGAGGTCACTGGGAAGGTAGACATCTTCGCTTGCTCCACCGGTGATTCCAGTGCTGACGAAGGTGGCCGGAAGACCGAGGAGCATCTTCGTCCGGTCAAAGGCGAATGGCTGCGGGCCAAGGAATGCCGTGCCTGCCGAGTTGAATACGTTCATGCTCATGTAGTAAGCATCGGGCCAGACACTCAGATGGGGATAATCGAAGAAGTTGGAACCCAGGTGAAAGTCGTAGCGGTTAAAGCTGCCGGTGGCATCGCTCGTGGTTGACACTGCGATGCATTCGTCTGTCGGGACGCTTACACCGGCGAATTGGGTAATGACCCAGCGGTTGGCGATTTGATCGTAGAGCACGACTGGGTCGCCACTTCCATTGTTTTGGCAAACGCCGCCAAAGCCACTCCAGAGCGTAGTGATGCCTGAAGGACCCAACAACGACGCGCCCGTTGTCTTGTCAAAGACTTGGAAGCCTTCGTTGACTATTTGGACGTATTGCGTCGCGCCCACTTCGCCGTTCGTGTCGGGCGGTGCGCAGTTGCACGCCACGCCAGGGAAGGCGATGCCGTCAAAGTTGAGGAGCGGGCTGGGCATATTGAGTCCCGCGAAAGCCGCCACCGAACTGGCCGACTGAACAGCCGTGTCGGGGCTGTCCTTATGTTTGAGTGAGGCGGGCACCTTTGGGTTTTCGTTAGCCTCGTGCTCGACCTTTTTTGCCACCTTCTCCTGCTTCATTTCGCGCAGCGGCGGTGACGTATCGTTGTGAACCGAGGCGCCTACGATTACGCTGCTCTTTTCGTTCTGGCCCGTACTGCGCATGGGCACAGGTGCCACTGACAGGCTCTTCTCGGCGGGCAACTCTGTGGATCGCTTGGCCCCAATAATTTGGGGAAGCACTATTACTGTGGTGGTGAGCAGCAAAGCTGCCGCGATTACTATCAACCCTCGTTGTCGCGTTTTCATTTTTGGCCTCCAAAATTCGTTGAGCATTTGGTTGTGGGGGTCGAGACGGTCGGGGAGTATAACACCGCCCACTTTTCCGGGGAAGCAAAATCTTTATCTGCGTCCGCGATCGAAAAGGCGGCGAATCATTTGCGGCAGCAGGAGCGAGGCTTGCAGAAGAGAACCCGACGTGAATCGTCGGGCCAGGCCGCGAAACAGCCGGCCTGCTTCCGGCGTGTACTTGAACCACCAAACATCGGGCATGAACGAAATCCAATTCACGTGGATATGCTGGCGAGAGACGAGTTCCATCAAACCGGCGCGGCCATGCGTGTGGCCAAAGCCGCTCTGTTTGACTCCGCCCCACGGGGTCTGCGCGATGGCGTGCGTGTAAAGAACTTCGTTAACCGTGACCGTGCCGGCGTCGATGCGCTCGGCTAAACGCTTTCCGCGCGCGATCTCGCGGGTCCAGACGCTCGCGGTCAGGCCGTAGATGCTGTCATTCGCCAGCCGCACCGCTTCGTCATCAGTCTTGAAAATCATGATCGGAAGCACCGGACCGAAGGTTTCTTCGCGCATTACGTCCATCTCATGATCGACGTTTGTCAGCACGGTTGGTTTGAAGAAAGGTCCGGGCGCATTGGGGACGCGCTCGCCGCCGGTGAGCGCCACCGCACCTCGCGCCGTGGCCTCGTAGACGTGTCTTTCCACGATCCTTAGTTGACGCTCGCTGGTCATCGCTCCGATATCTGAATTCTTAGTTGTCGGGTCACCCTGGCGCAGCCGCTTCGTTTCCTCGACCACCGCTTTGATAAACTGCGGCGCGATGCTCTCGTGAACGTAACAACGTTCAACTGCGGCGCAACATTGTCCGGAATTTGCGAAAGCGCCCCAGATGGCGCCGCGCGCGGCATTCTCGATATTGGCGTCGTCCAGGACGATCATCGGATCCTTGCCGCCGAGTTCAAGCACCACCGGCGTCAGATATTTCGCCGCCGCCTCAGCAACGCGCTTGCCGGTCGCGACGCTGCCGGTGAACATGATCTTGTCCGCGCCTGCGCCTACCAACGCGGCGCCCGTCGAGGCGTCGCCGGTCACCACCTGCAACAACCCGTCAGCCAACCCCGCGCCTGCGAATACGTCTTTGATCTTCAATCCTGTTAGGGGTGTCAGTTCACTCGGTTTCAGCACGACCGCGTTGCCGGCCATCAGGGCCATCACCACTTCATCGAGCGGCGTCGCCCAGGGAAAGTTCCATGGCGAAATGATGCCGACGACGCCCAGCGGCTTGCAAACCCTGTAAGACGAGCGGCCCATCCACGCGTACAAGCCCAGGCCAATGCGCTCGCGCCGCAGCAACGCGCCCGTGTGCCGCGCGAAGTAGTGCATCAGGTCAAGCGTCGGCACGATTTCCATCGCGATCGCTTCGGCTACGGGCTTGCCGGTTTCGCGAGTGATGAGCAGAGCGATCTCCTCGAGTTCCTTCAGAACGATCCGGCGGGCTTTCATAATCACGCGCGCGCGCTCGCGGAACGACGCGCGCGCCCACGCGCTCTGAGCAACACGCGCGCGACCAACTGCGCGCGCCACGTCCTCAGGCATCGTCAGTGGTGCGCTGCCAATCTCTTCGCCGGTGGCCGGATCGTGGGCGATGAGTTGAGCAGTCTCTAGTTTGGCGGGAATGCTTTGGGCCATCGCGGGAGATTATCGCCCAGAAGCAAGTGCAACGGAAGTCTGAAGAATCCTCTGCGTTCCTCTGCGACAACCTTTGCGCCTCCGCGTTGAAGCTATTTCGAGCCTGAATCTGAATTCCAGACCGGAACTTAAACGCAGAGGACGCTGAGGGACTCGCAGAGGAGCGCAAAGGGAACTGCGTCTGCCGTTTCCACCGGGCACCAACTCTCGGCTACAATACGACTCCCATTTCGAACCGATTGAGGAGAGACGATGCTCAAACCGCAGCTTACCGAGTTCATGCGCCGCATGGACCCCAAATCAGTCGCCATCATTCCCGCCGCGCGCGAGGCCGTGCGCTCTCACGATACGAATTATCGCTATCGCCAGAATTCAGATTTTTTCTACCTGACTGGATTTGAAGAGCCCGAGGCGATCGCGGTGATTGCGCCGTCCGAAGCGAAGAAATTCACGTTGTTCGTGCGCCCGCGCGATCCCGAGCGCGCGATTTGGGACGGCTATCGCACCGGTGTCGAAGGTGCGAAGGCGGATTACAGCGCTGACGAAGCGTTTCCAATTGCCGAGTTTGACGAGAAGCTGCCGGAGATTCTCGATGGACCGGCAAGTCTCTACTACGCTTTTGGTCACGCCGACTCTGAACTCGACGAAAAGATCATTCGCCAGCTTACGCTGATGCGCGAAACGAACCGCAGACCTTTAGAGCCACCGCAGACGATCGTCGATCCGACCCTAATCCTGCACGAGATGCGTGTCTTTAAGAGCGAGCCTGAGGTTGAGATCATGCAGCGCGCGGCTGACATTGCCGCCGCCGCCCATGTTGAAGCGATGAAGACCGCGCGCGCGGGCATGAAGGAATACGAAATCGAGGCGCTGCTCGAAGCGAGTTTTCGGCGCCAGGGCGCGGCCGGGTCTTCTTACACTTCAATCGTCGGTTCAGGCGCAAACGCGACCACGCTGCATTACATCACCAACCAGGACACTTTGCGTGATGGCGATCTGCTTTTGGTCGACGCCGGCGCTGAATATCTGGGCTACGCTTCAGACATCACGCGCACGTTTCCCATCGACGGACAATTCACCGAGGCGCAACGCGACATTTACGATCTCGTTTTGAAAACGCAGATGTCATGCATCGACATGGTTCGTCCGGGCGTCCGGCTCGAAGATCTGAAAACTCATTCGGTTGAAATGCTCACCGAAGGCATGGTGAAGCTCGGTTTGCTGAAAGGCGATCCGGCAAAGCTGATCGAAGAAAAGAAGTACATGCAGTTCTACATGCACAACCTCGGCCATTTTCTCGGCATCGACGTGCACGACGCGGGCCGTTACTACTTCAACGGCGAATCACGCCCGGCGGAACCCGGCATGGTGATGACGATCGAACCCGGACTTTACATCTCGCCGGATACGAAAAACATTCCGGAAGGATTCAATCGGGACGTGCCCGCAAAGTATCTCGGCATCGGCGTGCGCATCGAAGACGACGTGCTGGTGACGGAAAAAGGCGCGCGCGTGCTGACTGACAAAGTCCCGAAAGATGCGGGAGAGATTGAGGCGCTGATGGCGAAGTGAGCAGACGCGAATCAGATGGCACAAGAACAACTGAGAATGACGATGGACGAACTGTTTCGAGCAAGAGATCTCGCAAAACAGAAGAGGAGCCGTCGTCTCGCAGGACTTCCTGTCGCAAAGAAATTCGAGATTGTTGAAAAATTCAACGCCATACTCCGCGAAGCCTTGGAAGAGGATGAGCAAAGGCGGGCGTCGCAAGAAGACTCACGGGCCGATGAAGACTAGCTGTTTCGCAGACTCAATTAGCCCCAGCTTGTGTGCGAGTTCAAAGTATCGATCAAGCCCCCCCTCCATTTCCTCACCCATCCGAAACGCGATGTTCTCAGTCAAGTAGGTTTTGACTTCATCTCGCGATAAGCCGAGCCGAGCTTCATTTTCGATGGCGATGTCTTCCACATGCGCCAATCCTTCATCCCTCGCGGCCGCAAAATCGATCGCGCGAACTTTTTCAGCGCTGTCTTTTCGCGCCATCCACATCGCAAACACAAAACCAAAGCCCGTGTAGTCGTGCCACAGGGTGGCTAAGTCGAAGACCCGGAATTGATCTCGCGGAATCTTCATCGCGGGGTCACCGATGATCAGAGCCGCGTCGTTGTGCGCGAGCATTGCGGTCAGGTCAGGTGGCGATAATTGCCACTCGGGTTCGAATCCGAGGAACTCCCGGAAAATGATTTTCACCAGCGCGACCGACGTGCGCGATGAATCATCGAGGGCTACCCGCCTCACCTTCTTCAAGTTGTTGCGTTTGGTCGCGAGCACCACGCTGCGCACCGCCGAGCGCGAGCCGACGCAGACGTCGGGAACGATCGAAACGCCGTCGAGGCGCTGGTACTCGATCACCGGGACCAGGGCGACGTCGACTTCGCCGCGCGCAAGCATCTCCGCACAGCGCGCCGGTGCCGTGTCCGTGAGAAGATTGACTGCGTCCCGCCGGGCGCCGTGAATGAAACTCCAGATCAGCGGCGCGGTGTTGAGATAGCTCGACGCCGCAATGCGCGGCAAGCGATGGTCGGTGTTCTGGTTCATCGGATGGGTAAGTCCCAATTCACGGCGTTCAGAGTACCGGCTTTAGCCGGGCTTTGTAGGTCGGCGGTTAGCACGTTTCGCCGGCAAGAGCTTACGCTACAAGAAAGCCCAACTAAAGTTGGTACTCTAGACGCCTCTTTGCCCGCCGCCGCTTTGCGTTTATATTGGTCGGCGACTATCAACATTTTAAGCAATGCCAATCTACGACATCACGGTTCCGATTCATCCCGGAATGCCAATCTACGAAGGTGATCCCGCGGTAGAGATCGCAGCGTGGTCCGCACTTCGGAAAGGCGATTCGGCGAATGTTTCGTTCCTGCATTTCGGCGCGCACACCGGCACGCACGTCGACGCGCCGGCGCATTTCATCGAGGGCGCGCGCAAGATCGACGCACTCTCGCTCGATGTGCTGATAGGCCCGGCGCGCGTCGTGCGCGTGCCCAACGAGGTCGCAGAAATCAATTCCGCCTTTATTTCGGCAGCGGATATCGGCGGAGTCGAACGCGTCTTGTTTCATACGAGGAACTCAAACCTCTGGAAAGAGGGCTTTCGCAAAGACTTTACTCATCTCTTGCCTGAAGCCGCCGAGATACTCGTTGAGATGGGAATCAAATTAGTCGGCACCGACTATCTCTCGATCGAGAAATTTCATTCCGGCCACCATCGCACGCATCTGGCCTTGCTCTCGCACAGCGTTGTCATCGTGGAAGGCCTGAATCTCAGCGCGGTGCCCGCCGGCGATTACGAGCTAATCTGCCTACCCTTGAAGATAGCCGACGGCGCGGGCGATGGCGCGCCCGCACGCGTAGTCTTGCGAAGCTTGAAGTGATTAGAAGCCCTCTCCCAGAGGGAGAGGGAATCAGGAGTTATGAAGAAAACGAAGGACAAGTTGAAGCCCGACCAACAGTACCGTGAGCGGGTTTATAAAGTGGTGCGTCGGATTCCGCGAGGCCGGGTGATGACGTACGGCCAGCTTGCTTACATTCTTGGCGAGGGCTACACACCGCGCACCGTTGGTTTTGTGATGCACGGCGCTGATGAGCGAAAGACGCCGTGGCAGCGGGTGATCAATTCGCAGGGGCGCTGTTCGACCGGACGCATCGTACTGCCGTCAGACAAGCAGCAGCGAATGCTGGAGCGCGAAGGCGTGAAGTTCGACGCCGGCGGCCGCTGCGATCTCGAAACTTATTTGTGGCATCCTGACGAAGAAAAGATCGAAAAGGCCGAAGCTGCGAAAGCTCGCTCAGCCTTGTATCGACGCTAACGAAGGAGCAAAACCATGAACATCGATCCGCTGCCGCAGCGCACTCCATACGAAGTCAGTCCGAGACGCTACTCAGTGTCTCATCAAATGGCGACGACGGCGTTTGAGTTGCCCAACTTTCGCGTCATGCAAACCCTCGGCGTGGTGCGCGGGATCGTGGTGCGCTCGCGCAATGTGTTCGCTACCCTCGGCGCCACGTTTCAGCAATTGGCTGGCGGGAATATCACGATCTGGACAAAGATGTGCGAAGAAACCCGATCGGATGCGTTCGAGATCATGATCCAGCACGCTTCGGAAATCGGCGCCAACGCAATCATTGGAATGCGCTATGACACGACCGAGATTTCCACAGGTGTCACCGAAGTGCTCGCCTATGGCACGGCAGTCATCGTCGAGCCAACCGATTCGAGTTACCGCGGATGAACGAAAACAAATTGAACGAAGCGCGAGTGGCGCGGATTCATGAAGCTTTCGCTTCGGTCCCCTACGCAAAGTTTCTCGGACTCGAGCTGGGCGAGATGAAACCAGGGGAAGCCAGCCTGCATCTCGAAGTGCGCGACGAGCTCAGACAGAACCGGGGCGTGGTACACGGCGGGGCGGTTGCGTCCTTAATCGATACTGCCTCCGCGTTTGCCGTGGTCACGCAGCTTGAACCAAATGAACGAGTAACCACGACCGATCTCACCATCCATTATCTGCGGCCCGTTACCGCGGGCCGTCTGACGGCCACGGCGCGCACCGTTCGGGCCGGGCGGCGACTATTCGTGCTTTCCGTCGAAGTCATGGACAATCAGCAGAAACTGATCGCCACGGCGGTCACGACCTACATAAAACTCCAGTAAAGCCGTAAAACCTTAGCAAAACCACTAAAGTTTATCGTGGACAAACTCTGTTCAAAAGTGCAGAATAGCCTTGGCTCGTCCTCAACACCTCTCGCCGAGTCCCAGCAGGTCTTGTCTTTCATAGCTTGGCTCTTTTCGAGATGTATTCACTTTACGACGCACTTCTAACGCAGCACTCTCGTCAACTTACACCCGTTCGTTGCGCGCATTCGACAATTGCCCAACTGCATCGCTATTTTGAGGACGTAGTTCTCGAGAACAATCTGGGCGCACTGGTGATCGAAAGCTTGCCGCTCTCTGCTAAGCGGCCCAATCGTGAAAAGGCTCGATTCCTCGAACTAGCGCGTGGTGGACGTCGCGCTTTCTTCTTCGTGCACGAGGCGGACGCGCTCAACGAAGTCTTTAGCGGCTGGGATCCAAACGAGGGTCTCAACGCTCTGGCCCTGCTCCATCCCGACCACAATTATGCGAATGAGCATTTCGTCGTGATCGCCGACGCGCGCTTTTCTGCTTTGCTGGCGACCGTACGCGGCCGGGACAGCACCGCGCGCGCGGGCGAAGATGAAGTTGTCTGGACCTTCGAGCCCGACATTGTTTACTCGGCGCTTGAGTATCTGATGGCCCGCGTCAGCGCCGAGCATCCCTACCACGCGGCGGCTCTTGGCTCGGCCGTGCGCACCTCAATGCCAAAGGCCACCTCGTTACAGCTTACGCTGAGCGTAACCACGAAGCTGGCGCATCTGCTGCAGGCGCAAGCCGGGCGCGAGATCGCGATCAATCGAATTGCGACGGCGATTCGTGAGTCGCTGGAGTTGGGAGTCGTCCTGCAAAAGACGGTCGATGAAGTCGGCGTCGCGCTCAACGCCGCAGGCTGCGCTTTGCGGGTCGAAGGACAAACAACCGAAACGGCTCTGCGTTACTTCTATTTCGCCGGAGAGACGGCAAAGGATGCAGCACTGGAAGAAAAGACTATCCGCGATCTCGATCTCCAGAGCGCGAATCTGGCGAAACACCCGGAGCTTCTCACGCAGGATATTTGTGGAGATTCTGACTCGAACAACGAAAGATGTCCGATGGCAATTGTGCCGCTGATTTTTCAAGGGCGGTTCATGGGCGCGTTGCAGGTGACGGCCGCGGATTCGTCTCGCGCGTGGGAAGGGAACGAACTCTTGCTGCTGCGCACTGTTGCCGACCAGGTTGCGGTAGCTGTCAAACACGCGAACCTGTTCGCGCAAATTCAACAGCAAGCCCTCACCGACGCGCTGACCGGTTGCTACAATCGCCGTTCCTTCGAGATGCAGCTTGATAAAGATCTGCTGATGGCCAAACGTTCGCACCAACCTTTGTCGCTGGTAATGCTCGATCTCGACAGGTTCAAGCAACTGAACGATTCCGTAGGTCACGACGCCGGCGACACGGCGCTGCGCCGGTTGGCCGAGTGCTTTCGTGAGGAGCTGCGTGGAGTTGATTCCGCGGCGCGCCTGGGCGGTGATGAGTTTGTGTTGATTCTGCCGCAAGCGAGTGCCGAGGGCGCGTTGATCGTAGCCGAACGCCTGCGCTCGCGGATAGCCCAAATCGAAATTCCGGAATACGGGAATCTAAGCGCATCGATGGGTATCGCTACCTTCCCGTCACCCGCAGCTTCGCGCGCGGACGTGATGCTGGCCGCCGACGCCGCGCTCTACTGCGCCAAGCGCGCCGGTCGCAACCGCGTCTGCGTTGCTCAACATTCGCTCGGCAATCTCGACCACAGTTCCGCATCAATTCTGAGTGCCCGCGACGAAGTGACCGACATCGCTGAGCCGAGCATGTAATCCCTGTCTCTGGCTCTCAATCCAAAATCAAAAAACGACGACGCTTTGCTAGTCTGATCGATCTCACTTAGAATTTCAGAACCCGAAGCTTTTCATATTATTTGCGCTAACTTCGGTTTTTGGATTCATGAGTAGTGATCTGCGAAGACTCGTGCGCTATTTCCGGCCTTATCGGCTTTCGCTGATCGGGGGTGTCGCCTGCATCCTGGGTTATGTCGCCTTCAACGTGACCGTGCCGCTGATCGTCGGCCGCGCGATTGACCAAAACTGGACCGTCGTAACGTGGGGCAAACTGACGCTCGCCGCGCTGAAAATTCTGGGCGCGAGCGCGAGCGGCGGACTGTTTCTTTTCCTCCAGCGTCGCATCCTCATCGGGATGTCACGCCATGTTGAATATGATTTGCGGAACGATTTCTACGCTCATCTGGTTGATCAGCCGCTATCGTTCTTTCACGAGCATCGCACCGGCGACCTGATGGCCCGGGCGACGAACGATCTGGCGGCGGTGCGCCAACTTGCCGGGCCGGTAATCATGTATAGTTTGCAGACGGTATTCGCCGTTGTCATTATTCTCCCGATAATGTTCATCATCAATTGGAAGCTGACCCTGCTGCTGTTTGTGACCATGCCGCTGGTTTCGTTGACGGTAAAGATCTTTGGCCAGCAGGTGCACACGCGATTCGAAAAGATTCAGGACTTCTTCGCGCAAATAACGGCGCGGGCGCAGGAAAACTTTACCGGCGTGCGCATCGTGCGCGCTTATGCGCAAGAAAACGCCGAGATCGAGGCCTTTAATCGCCTCAATTGGGAATACGCGCAAAAGAATCTGGGCCTGGTACGCATCGACGCGGCCATGCGACCGCTGATGACATTCCTAATCGGGTTTGGGTTCGTGCTGATTACATGGGTTGGGGTACCCCTCGCCGTGCGCGGAGAAATGACTGTCGGCGAGTTCACCGAATTCAACATGTACCTGTTCCGCCTCATCTGGCCGCTGATCGCGATCGGCTATGTAGTAAATGTCTATCAGCGCGGGACGGCGAGCTGGAAGCGCATGCAGGCGATCATGTCGGTAGCACCGGCAATCGCTGATTTGCCCGACACCCGGGAACAGTCGCCGATTACCGGCCGCCTGGAGTTTCGCAATCTCACTTTCCGCTATCATCCGGCCAGCGAACCCGTCCTGAAAGACATCAACCTGGAAATCGCAGCCGGCCAGACCGTAGCATTCGTGGGCCGCACCGGCAGCGGCAAATCGACCCTGGTCAATTTGATCCCCCGCTTGATTGAAGCGCCTGACAAGGGCCTTTTGATCGATGGCGTTCCGGCTCGGAATTATCCGTTGAAGCAACTGCGTTCGGCGATTGGCTATGTGCCGCAGGAGACGTTTCTGTTCAGCAACACGCTGGCGAAGAACATCGCGTTTGGTGCTGAGAAAGCCGAGCGCGCGCAGGTTGAGAGGGCTGCGGAAATCGCGGGCCTGGGCACTGACCTGCGCGATTTTCCGGAAGGGTTTGACACGCTGGTGGGCGAACGCGGCATCACACTCTCCGGCGGGCAGAAGCAACGCACCGCAATCGCGCGCGCCGTCCTGCGCGAGCCAAAGATTCTGATTCTCGACGATGCGCTTTCGTCGGTTGACACTTACACGGAAGAAAAAATACTGGCGCAACTGCGCGGGGTGATGCGCAAACGAACCAGTATCATCGTTTCGCATCGCATCTCGACCGTGCGCGACGCCGATTTGATTTGCGTCCTTAACGAAGGCCGGATCATTGAGCAGGGCACGCACAACGAGCTGCTGGCGCGTGGCGGCGAGTATGCGGATCTTTACGAGCGACAGCTGTTGGAAGAGGAATTGGCGGCCACGTAGCCGGTGCCGAGGCTCAAGGAATTAACCATGCAACCGATCGATCCAAACCAACCGAACATCCTTTTGCGCTATCGCACCCTTATCACCTTGTGGTTCGCCATGTTTATGTCGTTGGTCATGTACCTGGTCTTCATCCATTTTGCCGCAGCCACGGCAACTGCCAACCAGAGGTTAAGTCTGGTGCTAATTTGCTTCAGCCTGGTGCCGGTGTCGTTATCGTTCCTGCTGAAGCCGATAATGCTGGCCAGGGCGGTTGAGAGACAAAGAATCGAGTCGGTGCAACCCGCATACGTCGTTGCCTGGGCCTTGTGCGAGGTTTCCGCGCTATTAGGTTTGCTGGATCACTTTACCACCGGCTCAAACTATTACTACTTTGCCTTCGCGATAGCCGGCTTGGGAATACTGCTGCACTTTCCGCAAAGAAAGCACCTGCTGGCCGCGTCTTAGCGGCAGTTTTGAGGGATTTGAGATCTGAGATCGCAAAATGTCCACCGCTGTCAAACAGTTTCACGAAGAAGAAGCCATTGGCAAGACCTATGACTTTCAGGTCGCGCGACGTTTGTTGCGTTATCTGAAACCGTACGTGCGATTGTTGATACCGGCACTGGTGTTTACCCTGCTGCTGAATCTGCTCGGCACTCTGCAACCAAAGTTCACTCAATATGCCATCGACTGGTACATCCTGCCGCGCAAGACGCGGGGCATTACGCTGTTTGCGCTCGTCTACGTCGGGGTGCAGCTCGGCCGTTTCGTCTTTTCCTATTTTCAATCAGTGCTCCTTAACAGCGTCGGCCAGTACGTGATGTTCGATCTGCGCCGCGAGCTCTACAACAAGCTCCAGCATCAGGAAGTCGCTTATTACGATCGGAATCCGGTCGGGCGCATCATGACGCGTCTGACGGCGGATGTGGACGCGCTAAACGAACTGTTCACTTCCGGGGTCACGGACTTACTCGGCGACCTGGTGATGATTGTGGCAATCATCGCGGTGATGGTCTGGATGGACGCGCGCCTGACGCTGGTGACGCTGCTGACCGTGCCCATGCTTTTCGCCGCGACCACCTGGTTTCGCAAAGGCGCGCGCAAGGGCTATGACATGGTGCGCACGCGCGTCGCGAGCATCTATGCTTTTCTGCAGGAGCACTTCTCGGGCGCGCAGACCGTGCAGATTTTCAATGCGGAAGAGAAATCGCTGCGCCGCTTTGCCGGCATCAACGACGACCACCGCAAAGCAAACATCGACACAATCTATTATTACGCGGTGTTTTTTCCGTTGGTGGATTTCATCGGCGCCATCGGCGTTGCGCTCGTTATCTGGTACGGCGGCTATCGCGTGATGCAACATGCGCTGAGTCTCGGCGCGCTGGTCGCCTTCATTCAGTATTCGGGATTCCTATTTCAGCCGATTCGGGACATCTCGGACAAATATAACGTGCTGCAGGGCGCGGTGGTGGCGTCGCATCGCATCTTCAAAGCGCTGGATCTTCCGATTCAGATCACGACGCCGGCGCAACCGCTCAAACGCGGACGTGCGGAAGGCCGTATCGAATTTCAGAACGTTTGGTTCGCTTACAATTCAGAAGAATGGGTTTTGAAGGACGTTTCGTTCATTGTCGAGCCTGGACAATCGGTCGCCCTGGTCGGCCACACCGGCTCCGGAAAGACTACGATCACGAATCTCCTGATGCGCTTTTACGACGTGCAGAAGGGCCGGATTCTGCTGGACGGCGTCGATGTGCGCGATTGGGATTTGCAGTCGCTGCGCGAGAACTTCGCCGTGGTCCTGCAGGAGATTTTTCTTTTCAGCGGCTCGGTCGCCGGCAATATCCGTCTGGGGCGTGAAGACATCTCGGACGAGCGCGTACGCTGGGCGGCCACGGAAGTGCGCGCCGATCGGTTTGTTCAGCACCTGCCGCACACCTACGCATCGGAAGTGCGCGAGCGCGGCGCCGGGTTATCTGTTGGGCAGAAACAGTTGATTTCTTTCGCGCGCGCGCTGGCCTTCGATCCGGCGCTGCTGATTCTGGACGAAGCGACCAGCTCGATCGACACCGAGACTGAGCAACTTATTCAGCAGGCAATCGAGCGGGTGATGCGCAGCCGTACCTCGCTGGTAGTCGCGCATCGTCTCTCTACGATTCAGCGGGCCGACAACATCATCGTGCTGCACCACGGCGAAATTCGGGAGCAGGGAACGCATCAGGATCTGCTCGGCTTGCACGGCCTGTATTGGAAGCTTTACAAGTTGCAGTACGCTGATCCTTCGCGGGCGCAAGTCGCCGCGACGAAGGAGGAAGAAGAGGAGCAAGTGTCGTATCGTCCGGTGCGCCGCGTGCAATTCAGTGAGTAGCCATGGACCTGGAAAACCAAGCGCTGATTGAAGCCCGCCATGCCAGGATTGATCTGGCGGTTGCTGATTTCAATCACAAATTTTGGGACCGCGCGCAGCCCATTCACCTCACGCGCTACTGGTCTGGAGAAGATGCTCCTGCCAGCCGCACCGCCGAAGCGCGGATCCTCTGGTCGAGCAAAGCCCTGCACATACGCTTTGTCTGCAATCAGGCCGAGCCGCTGATTGTCAGCGCAACTCCGCAAACTGCAAAGAAAACGATGGGGCTTTGGGATCGCGACGTCTGCGAGATTTTCATTGCGCCCGACGAACGCGGGGTCGAGCGCTATCTGGAATTCGAAGCCGCGCCGAACGGCGAGTGGCTCGACGTAGCGATTCATTGGACGCCCGAGAAGCGCGAGTCAGATTGGGAGTTTCATTCGCACATGACAACGGCGGCGCATGTCGACCGGGATCGGATAACAATTGCCATGCGCATTCCCTGGAACCACTGGATTCACGAGCCACAAACCGGCGAGCGTTGGCGCGTCAACCTGTTTCGTTGTGTTGGCTCTGATCCCGACCGCGGCTATCTGGCGTGGCAACCTACGCGCACGCCGAAGCCAAACTTTCATGTGCCGCAGGTATTTGGCCGGCTGGTATTCAAGTAACGCGCCGGCTCACAAGTTTCCCTCAAGACCTTGCGCGATGAAACTCAGATAGAGCCTGCGATCCTCGTCGCTGATTTGAACGATCCGCACACCGATCAAATAACCACAGCCCAGTTCCGCCTCCTCGAGTCTTTCATAATGCGTCGGAGTGACCAGCATTGAAATTGGACCACCCGGCAGTTCGAGTTTCATTTGGAGGTCGTGTCCTTCGGTGGCTAGATGGTGGCCGTCAAGATGAACTTGCGAAACGTTCAGGGCGAGGCCATTCTGGCTGATATCTCGCGTGTGCCCTTTGAGCAGGCGCTCATGCTGACCCGGGCCGTTGCCGTTCGCCTTCCGACCAACCGAGATTGAGAACAACAAGCGAACTCGAAGGCGCGGCGAACTCCTGCGGTCCTTAACGAACATCCGTACCCTGGACACTACTGAACGGATCAATTCCGGCATGAGTTGGCCTCTTTCGTGTGAGAGAAGAGTCGTAAACGAGTCGATTGAGGGGAAAAGGCAAAAGGAACGCAATCGGCGTCCGATCCGTATTCTAGCCGTTTGGTGGCGATCAGAGCAATAACGAAGTTGAATGCGGGACAGCCATTTATGGGCAATAATTCGGCTGACGCCGTAAAGCCTATCACTTCGGTGAGTTCAGCGGCTTACCGCCGTTGTCAATCTTGGCTATTTTCCCGATTTGGTCCATCCAGAACGAAAGCTTGCCCGTATGACCGTAGCGCACGGGCTCTGCCCCGGCGACGAAGCTCTTGCCGTCCTTCGCCACCGTGAGGTGAAAACTGTAGCCGGTTGATTTCGGATCGACGACATCATCGGATATCAAGCCTGCGCCGACCAGCGCTTTCAAATCGCCAAATGCGCCGTCGTGGGCCAGGGCGAAGATTGCTTCAAGCCCCACGAGTTGTTTCAAAGAATCTTCAATGTCGGTCTGATTCACGTCAATCAGTGCGTCGAGAAAGAATCTGCGGCCGGCCTTCGTCACGATAGCCTGCTTCGCTTCATCGCCAACGATCCAGGCGCCGCCGGAATTGATCAGGGTGACCGGCTCTGAGGTGATCTGCGGCGAGCTTTCCGTCGGGGGCAGCTTAACAAAAACCTTTGCGGATTTGCCTTCGATTTGTTCGCTGGTGATTTCCACTTGGTCGGGAATGTGCGCGGCCTGCTCTTCAAAAGTTGAACGCAGGTCTTCCATTTCTTCGGTTGTCAGATCCACGATCGCGGACTTGTAGATGGTCATCGACCACGCATCTTTGAAGCGATGCTCGCGCATGGCTTTGTAGAATTCGCGCACCACGTCGGAAGGTGTACGCTGAACGGTCTGCGCCGAAACACCCTGCGGAGATACACAAAATGCTGCGGCGAGCAGCGCGATTGATAAGAGACTGCAGCGAGTGATAAGTCCTGACTGAAACATCCGTTCCTCTGTCCTTTTAGCCGAAACAAGATCCGAGGCGCGCCCAACCGTAGAATAGCAAGCGCGCCTCGGCACTGTATAGACCTCTGATTCAAATTCAAGCGGAAAGGTTTGATTCTAGCCGCTGTTCTTCGCGGCTCTTCCTCTAAGAATGACCTCGCGGCCCGCCAGGTACAAAAGAATTGTAATGACCACAAACGGAATCAGCGCGAGGAGATTCTCCTTAGGACCTTTAAAGAACGGATTGCTCGCGCCCGCCCAATGTTCGATGCGTTCGTTGAAACTGGACAGACTGGGCAGTCCGTTCAGAAATGCATAGATGATTCCGGCGAGCGCCCCGCCCGCGATGTAACCGGACGCCATTAGCACACCCGGACTCTTATCGCCTTCTGCGAGTAACTGTTCCTCCGTCAGATTTTGGCGCGCGAATTTCTTGCGCACGTATTTGTCAACGAGCCAGCGAACCATGCCGCCAATGAAAATCGGACTCGATGAAGAAAGTGGCAGGTAAACTCCAACCGCAAACGCGAGTGATGGAATCCCCGACATCTCTAACACGATGGCAATCATCACGCCGAGCAGAACGAGTGTCCACGGCAGTTTGTGATTGAGAATGCCTTTGATGATATAGCTCATCAAAACAGCCTTAGGCGCGTCAAACTTCGTCACTGTTGTTCCGTCGGGTCGCGTTTTGTGGGTGCCATTGATAGCGGGGTCAGCCATGTAAGCGGGGTTGCCGTTATTGTCGATGAGATACTTAACCGCGTTCCCGCCCTGGCTGTCGCTCTTGTAATAAGCGTGATAGTTGGTTTGGTCATTCACACCCTGTGGCCCCTGTATTTGCTCGGTCTTCAGGTTGGTTAGCTCAGCAGGAGCGAGATGAAAGTTTGCCGCGGCAGCAACCGCTGGATCGCTTGCGACGGGCACATAGACGGTGCCAGCCACGTTCAACTTCAACAGAATCGGCCCAAGTACGATTGCTGATGCCAGCGCGCCAACGAGGATAGCGGTCTGCTGATGCTTGGGCGTCGAGCCGACCAGGAATCCAGTCTTCAAATCCTGCGAGGTTGTTCCGCCATTTGACGCTGCAATGCAAACTATGCCGCCGATCGAAAGCGCTGTCACGTAATAAGTCGGGCCCGTCCAGCCGACGAGGAGAAAGATCAAGCATGTTAGGAGCAGCGTGGCAACCGTCATTCCTGAAATCGGATTTGATGATGAGCCGATTTCGCCGGTCAGCCTTGATGAGACAGTCACGAACAGAAAGCCGAAAGCCACGATCAGGATCGCGCCGAGAATATTCCACTGCAAACCCAATTGCGGAAAGATTACAATCAGCGCCAGCAGCACAAAGATGCCACCCAGAACGAATTTCATCGAGAGGTCCTCGTCTGTGCGCACGAACCCGGCTCTCGCGGACTGCCCACCGCGCAAGTCAGCCAGGCCGCCTTTTAGTCCACTCCATATCGTTGGCAACGATCGGAACAGGCTGATGATGCCCCCAGCTGCCACCGCGCCAGCGCCGATGTAGAGAATATAGGCGCCGCGAATCGCGTTCGGACTCATCTGGCTGATAGGAGTAGTCCCGGGAGGCAAGACGCCGGCGATGCCACTGCCGAAAAACTTGATGGCGGGAATCAGCACCAGATAAGCCAGCACGCCGCCGGCGCACATGATCGAAGCGATGCGTGGTCCAATGATATATCCCACGCCCAACAGCGCCGGATTGATCTCCGCCGCAATCGAGCCGCCGGTAAACGCGCCGCCGAAAACTTTCTCTGGCGTGTCTTTCCAGGTCTTGAAACCATCCATCGCTACTTTGTAGATGAAACCGATTCCCAGCCCGGTAAAGATTGGCAGCGCACGAACCTCCGCCACCGGCGCTCCAGCTTCGGCGTGTGCTGCCGCACGCGATTCATCGGACGCGCCGGCTTTTAGTACTTCTGCACAGGCAGTTCCTTCTGGATATTTCAACAGGCCGTGCTGCGCAACGATCAGCGCGCGACGTAGAGGTATCATCATCAGGATGCCGAGCAATCCGCCGAGCACTGCCACCAGCATCACGCGCGTGAATTCCAAATCGAACCCGAGGATCATGATCGCCGGCATCGTGACGCCAATGCCGAAAGCGATGGATTCACCCGCCGAGCCTGCGGTTTGAACGATGTTGTTTTCCAATATCGTCGCGTTCCTCAAACCAATTTTCGAAAGCGCCCGAAACAGCGTAATCGAGATTACGGCGACGGGAATGGAGGCGCTCACAGTCAAGCCTGTCTTCAAGACGAGGTAGAGCGACGACGCGCCAAACACCATCCCGAGCAGCGTGCCGATGATTAGCGGCAGCGGTGTCAACTCGGGCAAACGGACGCTCGCTGGAATGTACGGACGAAAGTTAGCCAGGAATGGATTCGCCGGCTTGGCACTGACGCTTTCATTGGACATCAGGTTTAACCTCCAACCAGTTTGGCAAAACGGGGAGATTGCGGGTAAGACGAGTTTACTTTACACGCGGGCGCTAAGTGAGGGCAAGCACGTTGCAGAGCGGCGATATCCGGTCGCCAGGGCCTTGCCCAAAAAGTGGTGTAGCAGGAAGAGACAAGCTAATACTGGGAGCGCGGGCGCCCTCGCCCGCAAAGCGTGCGCAGCACGCTCAATCTCAACCTTCTTGACGCTGTAGCTGTTTCGCGCTTCGCGCTCATAGCGGGCGAGGGCGCCCGCGTTCCCAGTACCAACTGGCCCGTTCCATATCGGATCGACTTTTTCGGCAAAGCCTGTCGCCAGTCGTTCTCTGCACGCCCTGTTGACATGTTTCGGGATTTGGCATAAAAGCGTCCTGCTTTCTCAGCCACCACAACCGAAAGAAGGAGTCGCTCTCATGCGTCGAATTGTCTTGCTAAGTTTCTGCGTCCTGGCCGGCGTCGCGTTACTTTCATGTCAACAAATGCCAACCTCGCCGGTGGCCAATGAAAACAAACCTGCTGCTGCCAGTCCGGAAGCGGGTAAGAAGACCGGCGCGCCGGATGCCGGGGCGATTTCGAATCGATTGGTGACACAAGTTGCCGGCGTCAAAGAGGGCGACGTTGTGTTTATCAACGGCGGCGTGCGCGATTTGGAACTGCTCGAAGATTTGGCCACTGATACGCGCAAGGTCGGCGCCTTTCCACTGTTGACGATCAGCAGCGACCGGATGGCGAAGAAGTACTATGAAGAAGTCCCGGAAAAGTACGACACCCAGTCTCCGGATTTCGATCTTAAATTGGCGACGATGCCTACGGTGGCAATCAACATCGATAGCAACGAATCCGAAGGAGTCCTGGCCGACGTTTCACCAACCCGCCTGGCAAACACGGCTAAAACCGGGCAGCCAGTAGGCGAGTTATTTCAGAAGCGTAATGTCAGGCAGGTTGCCATAGGCAATGACTTGTATCCGACGGAGTGGCGTGCAAAGCACTTTGGGATTTCGCAGGATGAGCTGGCAAAAACTTTCTGGGCAGCGGTCAATACCGATTACTCCGGCGTGCAAGCCACGGGTGAGAAAGTTAAGTCCACCATGTCGACCGGAAAGGAATTGCGCATCACCAGTCCCGAGGGAACTGATCTGAAAGTGAAGATCGAAGCGCGTCCGTTCTTTGTCAGCGACGGCATCATCTCGCCCGAGGATGTGCAAAAAGGCGGCCCGGCGGTTTCAGTTTATCTGCCGGCCGGCGAAGTCTATTGCGCGCCCGTAGCGGGAAGCGCCGAAGGAAAAATTGTGATCGGTCAGGCTTTCTTCCTCGGCAAAGAGATGACCAACGTAGCTATTATCATTATCGGTGGAAAGGTTACTTCGATGACCGGGTCAGGTCCCGGCTTCGAAGCGATGAAGAAACAGTACGATGCGGTAAGCGACCCGGGCAAAGACCTGGTTAGCTACATCGACTTTGGCATCAACCCGAATCTTAAGATCTGGCCGGCCAGCAAAGTGGGGAATTGGGTCCAGGCTGGAATGGTCAGCGTCGGGACTGGAAATAACACGTGGGCCGGCGGCGACAACAAAGCCTCGTTTGACGTGGGCGGCCACTTGCCGGGATGCACCGTTACCCTCGACGGAAAGACGATTATTGAAAAGGGAGAGTGGAAAAACTGAGCTGGTAGGCAGTACGAGACGGGGCAGTAGCCCGACCGTGAGGGAGGGCTTTAAGGTAGCAAGCAGAAAATCAAAAAGCAGAGTCTCGATCACTCGAGCCTCTGCTTTTTCTGTTTCTCTTCACGCCCTCCCTTACGGTCGGGCTACTGCCCCGTCTGCTTACTGCTTACTGCCCGCCGGCGCCGCGTCCTTTGGTGAGTTGTAAATCTCGCGCGCTTTCACGACGTAAGTCTTATCGTCGTATTGCCCGTCGCCATCCACGTCAACCTTGACGACGATCTTGTGCTGCTTACCATCGTGCGCGTCGTCGGGCTTGAATGCCAGGCTGTATTGACTACGCAGCAAGGCGTTGATCGACTGGAGCGCGTTCGGCAACTCGCCTTCGAAAGTGATCGGATAGTAAGCACCACCGGTTTCGTTCGCAAAAGTCGTCAACGTATTCTGCGCTTGCAGAAAAGTCATGCGGCCGGGTTGGCCCAGCAGGCCATCGGTGGCCCCAAGCTGATCGCCGTACTTCTTGAAATAGAGGTTTCCAGTGCCGATGATGAAAATCGGAATCCCGGCGTTCTGGGTGATCTTGCGTGCCTGGCCATAATTGATCTTGCTGAAAGTGTCGATGCCGGAACTCACCAGCACCAGCGCGCGGCGGCGACCCTGCACGGCGGTCAAGCCGGCATAGTCAGCCTTGCTTTCTTTCGTATCCTCCAGCACTACTGAGTCACCGCGGCCACCCACAAGAGTGAACTTGAGCGCGTCAAAGAGATTCGTTTCGCGAAACGCCGGCTGATTGTGCAGCAGTAGACTGATGACGGCCTGAATCCGCGCCGGATCGTTGGTGAAGTCAGTCAGCGGAGTCGGACGCATGTCGTAGGCAACTACCGTAACAAAATCCTGCGGCGGCTTGATGAACCGGGACAAGAACATTGCCGTCGGTCGAATCACTTCAAGTTGGCCCGCCTCCATACCGTTACTGGCTGCATACCCGAACCATTCGCCCATCTTGCTGTACTCAACCACCAGTGCCACCGTGATCGGCGCTTCCGGTGTCGAAAAGTTGGTGATGTCTTTCTTAACGCCGTCGACAAAAATCGCGAAGTTATCTTTCTTCAGACCGGTAACGATCCCGCCACTCTTCTTGTTATAAACCACGGCATCGACGTTCACGATATTCGTGACAATCGTGACCTTCTCGGCCTCTTGCGGCTTGCCGACGAGGTTGGGCGGCAAGGGCTCTTGCTTTTGCTCGTCAGTTTGCTGACCTTCCGGCGGGCGTTTGTTCTTTTTCTGATCCGAGGATGGCGGTTGGCGGCGTGCTTGCGCGAGCACTGAAATCGTTTTGAACCCGGCTACCGAGAACGCGACTACAACGACTATGACAAACAGCCGGCGACGAAGAACATTCCTTTTCATGATGACAATCCTTTACTGAATCTGAGGCAGGCCGCTTTTCAGCTTCACGAACCGAACTATATTGCGCTCGCGCGAGCGTGGTCAAGCTGTCCGGGTTTCCGGCCTGTCATTCTGATGCGAAGTGGGTACGGGAAGTTGCTGAGTTATGGAGTGCGCCGGCAGAGCGAAGCGGCGACGGCGCTTTAATTACGGCGAGTCTGGCTCAATCCGGAGAGTCCAAAGCGGTGTCGCGCTACGCTTGCCACCGCACTCCAAATTTACCGCGGGTTACCGCCGACGGCTTCGGCCTCGATGACCACGTCGTAGTTTCCTGAATTGTCGCTGAGGTTTCCTTCGTTTACCCCCAGAAACAGCACGCCGTCGCGTTGCACGACAAAGTCGCGGCTGCGGCCGATGAAGATGAACTCGTCGTTGTCGTCACCGATTACCGCGATCAGTCCGCCCGTCGGTTGGTTGCGCATCAACTTATCGCGGTCGGGAAGATTCGGCAGACCGTCGGGGGTGGAAAATCGGTTGTTGCCCAGGCTGACCCGGCCCGAAGCATTGATCCGTAGACGCTGGCCGCGCCGCACTACCAGCCCGGTGTTCGTCCAGCCATTATTCGCGTTGTCGGCCCGGACGCGGGCGTTGATCTGGAAAAAAGTGGGCGAAGAATTCGGATTCGTCGTCGGTCCTGGAGGCGTATAGCTCGGCTGCGTATTCGGCGGCGGTTGATAGCTTGGCTGCGTGTTTGTCGGAGGCTGATAACTCGGTTGGGTGTTGCTCGTGTCATTGCTCGTGTTACCAGAAGCGCCGGTCGAGTCAAACTCGATCGACTCGACATCTTCCATGTAAACGGTGATGCGGCTCTTACGTCCGCGCGCGCCACTCCCGAGCAGAATCGTGAACTGCTGATCTTTAAAACCTACAACCTGGCCGTGCAGCACGCTGCCGTCTTTCAGCCGAATCGTGTCGGACAATGCGGGCAGACAAATTCCGAGAGCCAGGACAACTACCAGCAGCGGACGAAAGAAAAACCGTTTCATAGCCACCTCCGATATAGACGCAGAGCAGTTGAGTAGATTATTGGCACGCGCGTGTGCATTCAGGAGAGACAACGGCGGCAGTTTACCACAAACCGCGACGCCCAGGGCACAAAGCGCGAGGCGGATGGTGCGTTCAGAGTTCAACCTTCAGGTTGCTAATTACAAGCGCAAGCTAAAGCTTGAACTCTAAGGTGACCCATGAGCGTGATGTTTGAATCTAGTTTGAGGATGAGCCGGTGGGATTGAGCGCCGCCACGACCAACGCCCGCAACGCAATCTGATAGGCGCCCTGGGAATCAGCCTGAAACGGTACCACGGCGTAATGAATCCTGACGCCGGACGCGTTGAGAAAACCGTGATACGCAACGTAATGCTTACCGGCAACCAGAGAGCCCAGCGTTGAATGCAGTCCCGGATCAAGAAAGACAACGTAGATTGCGCCGGCATCAGGACGCGGGAGTGAACCTTCCTTGAACATCGCCGTCAGCACGCTCTGGATTTCCAGATCGTTGATGTTGCGATCGCTCGGAACGTCGAGCTTTTCCTGACTGGTCGTGACTCCGAACAGATTCTTTATTCCCGATTGAGTCAGTTCATCCATTTGAGCATGGTCGCGAATGTTAGCAAGCAAGCTGCTTAGTTGTGGCTCGCGCGCGCGCGGTGCCGGCTCAGCCCAGTGGCTTCCCAGAAAAATGCTGTGCTGCTGAGGGTCGACAGTTCCCTCGCCAGGCTTGACGACGCCGTGCAGCGGAGCAGATGCAGGTTTAATAATGAATGACCGGCCGCCGTCCTCGTTGATAACACTCTGTTCGCGTTCGTCGGGTCGCTCCTGGGGCCACGGGTCCTGGGCTTTTGCGGAGCCGGCGAATGCGACCAGGCCGACCAGAAGGATCAATTTGAGTTTCATAATAACTCCCGCGAGGCTTAATGCCGCCCGCTTGCTTCGCAAGGGTTCCGTACTTTACTAAGGCGTGACTACGTTCAGCAAGAAATCGTCCACGACAAAAGAAGTTTTCAGGTTCGAATTTTCAACGCCAATCAAATAGATCTGAATCGTTTGTCCTTTGTAAGCCGCAAGATCGAAAGACACCTGCGTATAGCCCGTGGCCGCATTCAGGTTCGAGTAGGTGGCCAGCGTGGCCAGCACCGCTCCTGAAGAATTTCGCAGTTGCAGCTTCAAAGTGTCATTCGCTTTGGTCGTCGAAGTTTCCAGCGTGTCGATGTGCAGCCAGAACGAAAGCGTTACCTGCGTCACGGTAGACGGGATGATGACCGGTTGCAAAATCGTGTCCGTATGCGCAGAGCCATAACCATCCAGCCAGGCTTTCCACGATCCGGTGTGCGGCGCTTCGAACGTCGATGTGTCGATGACACCTGCGGTCACGGTCCATGGCCCCGGATTCGCCAGGCCATTTTCAAATCCGGGATTGCCGAGCATCTGCTGCGTCGTCCCGCCGCTGCCGCTAGTGACAGTTAAGTTGATCGCGGTAGTGCGCGTCAGGCTGCCGCCTGAACCGTTAACAGTAACGCTGTAGGCTCCGACCGCAGTCGTCGAGCCGGCTGAGATTGTCAGCGTCGATGAACCTGCGCCGGGCGCAGCGATCGATGCCGGATTGAAGCTTGCTGTCGCGCCCACCGGCAAGCCCGTTACGGTAAGCGCAACCGCCGAATTGAAACTTCCCGACAGAGTCGTCGTGATCGTCGACGTGCCTGAACTGCCGCGAGCAATTGTCAGCGCTGACGGCGATGAAGAGATTGCGAAGTCGGCGGCCGCGCCGCCTGAGGTCGTAGCGTTCAGCGCAAAGTCATCCACGACAAAGGAAGTTTTCAAGCTTGCGTCTTCCGTGCCGACCAGAAAGACCTGGATGGTCTGGCCCTTGTAAGCCGAGACATCGAACGAGACTTGCGCATATCCCGCGCCGGCATTCAAATTCGAATACGTCGCCAGCGTCGTCAACACCGCGCCAGATGAGTTGCGAAGCTGCACCTTCAAAGTGTCGTAGGCCGTTGTCGTCGTCGTTTCCGTCGTGTCGGTGTGCAGCCAGAACGAGAGCGCGGCCTGGGTCGTCGTCGACGGAATACTGACCTGTTGCAGGATGCTGTCGGTGTGAACTGAGCCGTAGCCGTTCAGCCAGGCCTTCCACGATCCCGTATGCGGGGCTTCGAAAGTTGAGTTATCGATGACGCCCGCGCTCACGATCCAAGGCGCCGGGTTCGACGATCCGTTTTCGAAACCAGTATTGCCAAGCAGTTGTTGCGTCGTGCCGCCGCTCGTCACCGTCAAATTGATCGTGGTGGAATGCGTCTGCCCCCCGCCCGTGCCGTTGATCACCACATTGTAAGTCCCCACTGGAGTTGCATTGCCCACAGACAGAGTCAAAGTAGATGAACCTGCGCCAGGCGCGCCGATCGATGAGGGGGTGAAACTCGCGGTCGCTCCGACCGGCAAACCTGAAGCCGAGAGGGAGATCGATGAATTGAAGTTCCCCGAAAGCGTCGTCGTAATCGTCGACGTTCCCGATCCGCTCTGGGCGATTGTCAAAGCCGTCGGCGACGCGGCGATCGAGAAGTTTGGATTGAAGAGGATGTCGATGATGGGATGCAGTTCGATGCCGTTGGGCGCGAGACCTTCCTGTCCTTCCAGGTAGTCGAAGAATCCCACTCCGGTAATTTGCACGGGCACATTGGCGGTTTGGAAAGTCGTGGTCGCGGTGAACATCGCGTCAAACTGAGCGCGCGCGTGCGCAATGCCGGCGGCGAAAGGGCTGCCGGGTCCGACGCACCCCGGCGCCGGAATTTCCGCAATCATTGTGCGTCCCGCGCTGTCAGCCAACACCATGTGGTAATCGGAGTCGTACGCCAACACATATTTCACCAGCGTGGCATTGATTACCCAGACAGTTGTTTCCGTTGGCTGGATGCGATTGTTGTCGGGCAGCGAAGCCGGGGCCGTAATGCCCGTGAGATTGGCGATCGTCGTGGGGTTTAGTGAGCTGAGGTTTACCAGACCGGCATCCGGATCGGTTCCGGTTTTCACCGACCAGCGCTCGACGCCGCACTGCGCCGGCGTCCGGGCGGGCAGGAGCATCAGCAGCACAACGCCGAGAAATGATAAGTAGGACAATCGCTTCATAACGAATCTCAGGCTGCACGCGAAACCATTGAGTGATCTTGCTGAGCCTGGTCGAGGCAGCTTCTCAATTTCTCAGCCAAAGCGCCCACGTGCGGTTCCTTGATGATGTTGATGTGATTGCCGGGAATTTCATGCACCTCGATCTCGCCGGCAACTAGTTCTCGCCAGCCTTCGTGCAAGTCGTAATCGGCCGTCAGATCGCTGGCCAGAAAGAGCGTCACGTTGCCCGCATATGTTTGCGGCACATAGTCCTTCACCGCGGTGAAGTTGATCTCTTCGATGTTCTTTAAGACCGGAGGCAGCGGCCGGCCGACGCGTTTGTAGATCTTGTAAGCGCGGCGATATAGCTTGTGTTTGATTTTGTCCGGCGCGTACCGGAGTTTGTTGAGTAGATAACCAACCTTCGCGCCGGCCCCGAGTTGCCGCAGGTTTTCGATGTGCGACGATAACTTTTTCGCGTAACGGCTGGCGCGCTGACCCAGGGTGCCTGAACCCGGCAACAGTTTGAAGTAACCGGCGGGGTAAGTATCAAGCAAAGCCAGAAGCGCTACCTCTTGCCCTGCGGCCGAAAGTTGGCAGGCCATCTCGAAGGCGATCGTGCCGCCGCCCGAGCGGCCACCGATCAGGTAAGGACCTTCGGGCTGCACGTCGCGCATCTCGGCGATGTAGTGCGCGGCCATCTCTTTGATCGTGGAGTGCGGTTCTTGTTTGCCGTCCAGTCCCTTCGCTTGTAATCCATAGAAGGGCTGATTGGGACCCAGGGCCCGCGCGAGATCGCGATACTCAAGCACGTTGCCGCCGGCCGCGTGAACGCAGAAGAATGGCGCACACTGGTCGCCGCCCTGGATCATCACCAGCGAAGACCACGCCGCCTGCCAACCCTCGTCGCGGAGCGCGCGGGCCAGTTGTTTCACAGTCGGCGCAGAAAACAACGTAGCCAGGGGGAGATTCTTGCCGAACAATTTTTCAATTTGCGCGAACAGCCGTACGGCCAGCAAAGAGTGGCCGCCGAGTTCAAAGAAGTTGTCGTTGACACCGATCGCGTCGATGCCCACAACTTTCTCCCAAAGCCTGGTTAGCTTTAATTCCAGCTCGTCGCCCGGCGCTGAGAATCCTTTGGCCGGATTCGGCTTGAAACCGTTTGTCGAAGGCAAGGCGCGGCGATCGACTTTACCCGAGGGCGAAAGCGGCAGCGTCTCGAGCACCACGAAGACCGAAGGCACCATGTGGCCAGGCAGTTTCTGTTGTAAAAAGCCGCGCAGCTCGTCGACGATCAATTCGCGGGCTTCGCGCGCCGTCAGATACGCAACCAGGTGTTTGTCGCCTTCATCTTTGCGGGCAATGACGACGGCTTCGCGAACTGATGAATGTTCGGCCAGGGCGGCTTCGATTTCGCCCAACTCGATGCGGAACCCGCGCACTTTGACTTGATTGTCGATGCGGCCCAGAAAATCGATTTCGCCGGTGGCGCGATAGCGAACCAGATCGCCGGTCTTGTAAAGGCGCGCGCCGGACGCACTCGAAAACGGATCGCGCACGAACCGCTCTGCATTGAGTTCAGGACGATCGAGATAGCCATGCGCCAGTCCGTCGCCACCGATGTAAAGCTCGCCCGGAACCCCTATGGGCGCGGGATTCATCCACGCGTCGAGAATGTAAACCGAAGTGTTCGAGATGGGATAACCAATCGGCACTGAGCCGTTGACCTGCGCCAGATCTTCCAGCGGATAACAGCAAGTGAAAGTCGTGTTCTCAGTCGGACCGTAACCGTTGATTAGGCGACAGTCTTTCAGCTGCTCGACAACGCGGCGCACGTGCGGCACGGACAGAACATCCCCGCCGGCGAGCAACTGGCGCAGGCCCCGCAAGTCGTCGAGGTGATTCTCAACCATCAGACTAAACAGCCCTGCGGTCAGCCACAGCGTCGTTACGCGATACCGCTTGAGCGCAAGACCTAATTCTTGCAACGAGACCTGGGCCGGCGGCATCAGCGCGAGCCGCGCGCCGTTCAGCAGGCTTCCCCAAATCTCGAAGGTCGCCGCGTCAAACGAGACGGGCGCGAATTGCAGGAAGACTTCATCTGCCGAAAAGCTCGCGTAGTTTGTGTTCTTAACCAGTCGCACGACGTTGCGATGTTTCACCGCGACGCCTTTAGGCTTTCCCGTCGAACCCGACGTGTACATCACGTAGGCGAGACTGTCCGCGGTCGTTATGACTTGCGGATTGTCCTGGCTCTCGCGCGCGATTGTCTCCGACAAATCATCTATGCAGATCACTTCCGCAGCGCTCGGCGGCAGATTCAGTAACAGCGAACTCTGCGTCAGCAGCACCGGCACGCGCGCATCTTCGAGCATGAACTTCAGACGCGCTTGCGGATAATCCGGATCGAGCGGCACGTACGCGCCGCCGGCTTTCAGGATCCCGAGCAGTGCCACGATCATTGCCGGCGAGCGATCAATGCAAACCCCAACCCGCGTGTCGGCTGTGACTCCGCGCTTTCTCAAGTAATGCGCCAGTTGGTTCGCCCGGGCGTTCAGTTCGTGGTAGGTCAGTTGACCGGCGCGCGAAATCAGTGCGAGTGCCTCTGGCCGGCTTTCGACCTGCTGCTCAAACAGTTCCTGCATACAACGGTCTGACGGGTAGTCGGTTTTCGTGTCGTTCCACTCAAACAGCAACTGGCGGCGTTCGGCCTGGTTCAGGAGCGGCAGATGGGAAATTCTCTCTTCCGGATTTGCGACCAGACCGGCGACTAAGTTCTGAAAATGACCCATCATCCGCACGATCGAGTCGGCTTCGAACAAGTCGGCGTTCGATTCGAACAAGCAAACCAGTTGGCCGTCTCGTTCGACAATGTCCAGAGTCAGATCGAAGTTGGCCATCGTGTTGCCGACGCGAAAGTGTTCGACCTTCAGCCCCGGAAGTTGCAGCGGCGGCAGCTCTTCGTTTTGCAGCACGAACATCACCTGAAATAGCGGGTTGTGCGCGAGCGAGCGATCGGGTTGCAACTCTTTCACCAGTTGCTCAAACGGCACGTCCTGGTTCGCATAGCCGCCAAGCGCAGTTTCTCTGACACGGCGCAGCAATTCGCGACCCGTGGGGTTCCCCGCCAGACTGGTGCGCAGCGCCAGCGTGTTAATGAACAGTCCAATCAAATCCTCAGTCTCTGGCAGCGAGCGTCCTGCGATCGGCGTGCCGACGACGATGTCTTCCTCGCCGGTGTAGCGATAGAGCAGCAGCTGATAAGCCGTCAGCAGCGTCATGAAAAGCGTGACGTTTTCTTTTTGGCAGAACAGTTTCAGATTGCCAGTGAGTTGTTTCGACAGAGAGACCTCGTGTTGCGCGCCGCGAAACGCCTGATAGGCCTGCGCGTTTGGTCTGGGATTATCGGTCGGCAACTCGAGCACCGCAGGCAGAGTGGCGAACTGCTGCTTCCAATACGAGAGTTGCGATTCGTACGCTGGACCCGCGAAACTCTGGCGCTGCCATTCGGCGTAGTCGGCGTACTGAATCGGAAGTTCACCGAGCGGCGACGGTTTGCCCGCCGAAAACGCTTCGTAAAGCGCCGTCAATTCCTGGTGAAAGACACCGACGGACCAACCGTCAGTGACGATGTGGTGCGTGGTCACTACCAGGATGTGTTCGTTTGAGGTGAGCCGTAGCAAGACTGCGCGAATCAATGGCCCGCGAGAAAGATCGAACGGACGCATTGCTTCCTGTTTCAGGCGTCGCTGCGCTTCCGCTTCGCGCTCTGCCTTTGGCAATTCGCTCAGGTCGATGAGCGGAAGCTCAAGCGATAACTGCTCTGCAATGATTTGCCGGGGAGCTCCGCCGATTAAGGAAAACGTTGTTCTCAACGCCTGATGCCGCGCCACGATGCAGTGCAACGCCTGCTGCAAAGCGGCGATGTCCAGCTGACCGGTTAAGCGCGCGGCCGTCGGCGTGTGATAGATCGAAGAGCCGGGCAGCAGCTGGTTGAGAACCCAAAGACCCTGCTGGCTGTGCGAGAGCGGCGCCGATTCACGGTTCGCCGCGCGCGAAATAGACGGCGCCCCGCCGCGGCGTTGCTTCTTCAGCGTCATTTCAAGCAGCGCCAGTTTCGCGGGCGAAAGAGTGGCCAGTGGTTCTCTAATAATCGTGTTTGCGGACATGTTCGTTTTCAGGTATCAGACTTTGGCGTAAGACGTCAGCTCAGTTTCGTTTTGGGCCAGCTCCGTGGTTAGCCGCTGCTGCGCTTCCTCATCCGAGAGGCCGGCCAATTCCGCAAGCAGCAGGGCCAGGTCACTCTCTTGTTCGTCGCGCGGACGACGCGCTTCGAGCAGCGCCGCGAGTTCAGCGATCGTTGGCGACCTGAGAACATCAACCATGCCCAATTCAATCTGCATCGTGTGGCGCAGATTCGAGACGACACGAGCGGCCAGCAATGAATGCCCGCCCAACTCGAAAAAGTTGTCATACACGCCGACGCGCTCGAGTTTTAGGGCTTCGCACCACGCGCTCGCCAGGAGCGCTTCCATCAACGTTCTGGGCGCGACAAAGCTCTCGCAGGCTTCCGGCCTGACTTGTTGAGGTTCGGGCAGCGCGCGCCGATCAATCTTTCCGTTCGGCATCAGCGGTAACGCGGCAATCGTTTCCAGCGCCGCCGGCAACATGTACGACGGCAGTTTCGCTTTCAGAAAGTTGCGCAGTTCCGTGAACGTCAGTTGAGATCCGCCTGCCGGCACGACGTACGCGACCAGGCGCTTGTCGCCGGCATCGTCTTCAAACAGAACTACGACGCTGTCCGTTACGCCCGGATGACTTCTCAGCGCCTGCTCGATTTCTCCGAGCTCGACGCGGAAGCCGCGAATCTTGATCTGATTATCGACGCGCCCCACGAATTCGATGTTTCCGTCGGAGTTGTAGCGAACGAGGTCGCCGGTCCGGTAAAGCTTCGCGGTTGCGTCTTTGCTGAAGGGATCTGAAATGAATTTTTCCGCCGTCAGGTCCGGCCGATTGAGGTAACCACGAGCGACGCCGGCGCCACCGATGTAGAGTTCGCCCGGGACGCCGATCGGCACCGCCCGCCGCAGCTCATCCAGTACGTACGCAGTCGTATTCAGAATTGGCCGGCCGATCGAAACGTTTTGCCGCAAACCGTTTTCATCCGGTTGCCTGAGATCGCACATCGTGACCGCGACAGTCGTTTCAGTCGGGCCATAGCTGTTCACCAGCCGGACAGATTCGCCGGCGAATGTTTGCCAAACCCGTACGCGTTCCAGCAGTGCTTTCTCTCCGCCGATGATCACCAGACGGACGGACGCGGGCAGCGTCACGCCTTCCCCGTCCAGCGCGTCGGTGAGTTCGTGCCAATAGGCCGTCGGTAGATCCAGGACGGTTACTCGCCACGCGCCGCATTGATTCAGGAATTCACGCGGCGAACTGATCATTTCATCCGTTCGCAAGACCACGGCCGCGCCGCAAACCAGAGCCGAATAGATTTCTTCAGCGCTCAGATCGAAACTGAGCGAAGCGAATTGCAGGACGCGATCAAAGGGCTTGATTTCGTACGCGGCCACCGCGGCCTCGACAAAATTTACGAGTGACCGATGCTCGATTTGGACGCCTTTGGGATTGCCCGTCGAACCAGACGTGTAAATTATGTAGGCGAGATTCCGCGGCGTGATTTCAACCGTCAGGTTGTCTTCGCACTCCCGGGCGATGATTTCCACGTCACTATCGACGGGAATCAGCCGGGCGCCGCACGTCGGAATGTCTTTGACCAGACGATCCTGCGTCAGCAGGAGAGACAGGCCGGCATCCTCAATCATGAAAGCGATTCGCTCGGGTGGATACGTGGGATCAAGCGGCACGTAAGCACCGCCGGCCTTGAGCACGGCTAGAATGCTGATTAGCATTTCGAAGCTTCGCTCGACGCAGACGCCGACCAGGACTTCCGGGCCCACACCCTGCTTTCCCAGGTAGCGAGCCAGCTGGTTCGCCCGGGCGTTGAGTTCGCGGTAAGTCAGTTGCTCGCCTGCAAATTCTGCGGCAATGGCGTCAGGAGTTCTGGCAACCTGTGCTTCGAAGAGTTCGTGAACGCAGGAGTCACGCGAGAATTCAGCGGCCGTGTCGTTCCACTCAACCAGCAGTTTCTCGAGTTCCGATTCGCTCAGCAGCGACAGTTCCGAAAGGCTTTGATCGGGGTTCGCGACAATTCCCGTCAACAGATTCTGAAAATGCTCCAGCATCCTTTGCATGGTCGCCGGTGCAAACAGGTCGGTGTTGTATTCAAACGAGGCGCGTAAGCCATTTGCCTGCTCTTCGACTTCGAGTGTCAGATCAAACTTTGATTTGGTGCGGTCGAGCTGGAACGAAGTCAACGTTAGTCCGGCCAGGGAGATGTCAGCCGGCGGGTCATGCAATGCAAACATTACCTGGAAGAGTGGCGTGCGGTTCGTGCTTCGATCGGGGCGCAACTCTTCGACTATTCTCTCAAAGGGCACTTCCTGATGCGTGTAGCTTTCCAGCGCGGTTTCGCGCGCCTGGCCGAGGAATTCGCGAAAGGTTGGATTGCCTGACAAATCGCCGCGCAGTGCGAGTGTGTTAACAAAAGCGCCAATCAGATTTTCCGTTTCGACATGCGTGCGGCCGGCAATCGGTGAGCCAACCACGATGTCGTCCTGTCCGGTGTAACGAAACAACAGAGTCTGAAAAGCGGCGAGCAGGGTCATGAACAACGTCGCGCCTTCGCGCTGGCTCAACGCTTTAACGCGACGGCTGAGATCTACCGGCAGCAAGACGGACTCTTGCGCGCCGTTGAACGTACGCATTTGTGGCCGCCGGTAATCCGTCGGCAGGTCCAACG
>WNFC01000292.1_pt1 | contig 51102 bp, 41 predicted proteins | sample 5400541 | NCBI WGS metagenome assembly WNFC01 (sample SAMN13153342, study PRJNA577476) | soil metagenome | isolation source: 120 cm saprolite under Douglas fir tree site 2 hole 2 replicate 1 | place: USA:California | collected 2015-04-18
CAGCACCTTGAGCAGCGCCGCCCGCGTTTCGAGGTCTCTCGCCAGCAGCAGGAACGCATTACCTCCCAGTTCCTGGATGTCAGCCTCGGTGGTGATATGCAAGGCCTGTTGAACCTGCTGGCAGATGATGTCGTTTTTGTCGCGGACAGCGGTGGCAAGGCCTGGGGCGGCCCCAAACCCGTTCATGGAGCCGATAACGTGGCTCGCGGTGTGCTTGGTGGTCGCCGCTTCCTGCCGCCTGGCATACAGGGCGGCATCGAAGAGGTCAACGGGCAGCCAGCCATCGTGGGATACGACGATGGCCGCCCTGTCATTGTCTTGCTCCTGGATATTGAAGGAGAGCGCATTCGCAACATCTACCAGGTTACGAACCCCGACAAGCTGCACGGCATCAGGACTGGCAACTGAACTACCTCGTTCCGGCAAACACCACCATGATATAATGCTGTAGCAACCATAAGAGAAAGAGATTCATATGGAAGACAAGTCGGCTGCTCAGCAGATAGATGCCATACTCAAAAAGTATGACGATTGGCGGGGTGAGATGTTGACACGGCTGCGCGCTTTGATCAAGCAAGCTGACCCTGCCTTCGTTGAAGAAGTGGAAAAAACCCTCAAGGCCCGAGGGAGTCCCCGTGTGGTCTCATGATGGAATACTCTGCTTTTGCGATACGCTCAAGAACGCCGTCAGGTTGACCTTCCCCAAGGGTGCTCAGATGAAAGATCCGCACAAGCTCTTGAACACACGCCTGGATAGCAAGACGGTTCGTGCTATCGACTTTCACGAAGGTGATACCATCAATGAAGCTACGTTAAAAGCACTCATTCTGGAAGCTGTGGGGCTGAACAAGTCACAAGCAAATTAGCCCTCATTCTATGAAAGCCCTCATTTATCATGACTTTTTAGCTTGTTTGTTGAGCACATACTGTACCGAAGGGCTGACTGCCTTATCCGTGCGGTGAATACAGCCATACCAACAGCAAGGTCGGCGCATGCCCTCTTTGAGTTCCGTGCACACCCGTTCAACGTGCTGCCTTCTGGTTTCTGGTTTTTTCACGGAGATCGCCCAGCAGATCCATTCATTGCGCGCCAGAGGCGTCAGATCCTCCCATGAGGCTCTCGCCTCCGCGTCAGCAGCGAGGGTGTTCCGTAAGTCCTCTGGCAAGTCGTGGACCACACCACCGGAGATGTCATTGTTGGTCATAGTCATAAGTCTATACTACTACAAAATAGCCCTCTCTCGCAAGGATTGCAGGAGCTAACGGCGTCTTCAATTTGCCTGTCTTCTCCCGTGCCGAATTTACAAAAATGGTGTGCAAATGTTCGCTTGTGGAGCGGCTTGATCTGCTGCCAATGGCTGTGCTGCTCATGATTGGGGGCAACGTGCCGAATTTACAAAAATGGTGTGCAAATGTTCGCTTGTGGAGCGGCTTGATCTGCTGCCAATGGCTGTGCTGCTCATGATTGGGGGCAATGCCGATTACCCAAAAGGTTGGCCGTTTCCTACCAAAAGGTTGGCCACAAGTACCAGTGCGGGCTACAAGCTTTGTCTCATGCAAAAGTTTGTGCTAGGCTTGGAAAAGAGGCATTGAGAGAGATTGTTTGTGGAAGGAAAAAGCCATGGCAAAAGCCCTTGATGGTACTGCATTGTACACCTACTTTCGCCGTCTTGGTTTTTCACGAGAAACGCAGGAAGTACTCATTCACATCCGCTCGTCGCCTCCCAGCCGCACTCCAGGCGCTCGTCGAGGAAATATGCCTGTTTGGTATCCTTCCAAAAAGATGCAATGCATCATCAAGGCGGAGAGCACCAAGGTTGAGTTTCCCTTTTTGCTCCAAGCTGAGCATGACGATGATGTTCTGGAGGTCTGGGATCAGCCTCCGTCGATGCCCCTGGAATACCTCGACAAACGCGGACGCCTCCAGCAGCCAATGCACACTGCCGACTACTTTGTCTTCCGGTATCAAGCCTGCGGATGGATTGAATGCAAACCCGCTCAAGAACTCAGCCGACTCGTTGAAAAGCAGCCTCATCGCTACCAGCTCGACGAGCAAGGGGTCTGGCGTTGTCCTCCGGGTGAGGCATTTGCAGCCAAATACGGACTGAGCTATCAAGTCTGGTCTTCTGACCAGATTAACTGGGCGGCACAAGAGAACGCCCTTTTTCTGGAGGACTACTACCAGGATCTTGATCGCCTTACCGTGAAAGGTCAGACATTGGCGATACTCTTCCGGTTGGTTGAGGAGCACCCTGGAATATTGCTCTCTGACCTTCAGAGAGCATCTGAGCTTCCTGCTGACCTCATCAATATTGCTATCGCTAGGCATGATCTTTACGTGGATCTGGCAACCTACCGACTTTCAGAGCCATGGCGCACGCCGGTCTTTCGTTCGCAGCGCCTGGCGCGAGCGAGACCGAACCTACAGGCGAAGGAAGAGACGGTTGCCTGTTTACCCATCGCTGAAAGCTCCTCCAGTCTTACTCCAGAAGGGCAGGAGTTGCTTGATCTGGCGCGAGAGGTGGACCTGGCAACAGCTCTCTTTCGGAACCGAATCATTCATCCTGACCACTACCATGATGATGAGCAAGCGCAAGTGAACGCTCGTGCAGAGACCATTCCGGCGCGAACGAAACGACGTTGGCAGATGCTCTATCGAGAAGCAGAGCATCTCTACGGAAGCGGCCTGATTGGCTTGCTCCCCAAAGTGGCAAAGAGTGGAAGAAAGCGAACCATTACTGACGAGGTAAGCGATCTGGTTCAGCAGGTGTTAGAAACGCATTACGATACCGTGACTCGCAAGCCGAAACGCGGAGCCTACGGAGAATATCTTCGGCGATCTTCAGAGCAGCACCTTTTCCCCATGAGCCAGCGCATGTTTTACACCGAAATCCGACGACACAAGCCGAAGTATGAACAAACATTGGCTCGCGAAGGAGCCCGCGCAGCTTACCCATTCAAGGACTACGTGCGCGAAGCAGAAAAGACGGTGAGCCGTCATGGAAGCTACGCCTGGGCTATGGCGCACTTGGATCATACGGAATTGAACCTGGTTTTGTGCGATTCGAGGACTGGCCAGCCATTGGGAAAGTGCTGGCTGACTTTGCTTATCCTCTCCCATCCCAGGCGCATTGCTGCTTACTACTTGAGCTTTGATCCGCCCAGTTATCGCTCTTGCCTAGCTGTCCTTCGTTTGTGCGTGAAGCGCTATGGACGCCTGCCAACAGCCATCACGGTTGACGGAGGGCCAGAGTTTGCCAGCGTGTACTTTGAGCAACTGCTCGCCTTGTACCGCGTTCGTAAACATCAGCGCCCGGCATCTGAACCTCGCTTCGGGTCGCCCCAAGAGCGCTTGTTTGGTTCCATGGAAACGGAGTTTCTTTACCACTTACTCGGGAATACTCAGGCCACACGAGAACCCCGGTTAAATACACGAGCGACTGATCCAGAACGTCAGGCGGTCTGGACGCTTCCTGCTCTGGCGGAGCGGGTGCAGCGATGGGCAGATGAAGAATATGACACCATCGTTCATCCTGCTTTAGGAATGACACCGCGTGACGCCTACAATCTCTCCATCAAACAAAATGGGGCCAGAACGCACAAAGATATCCCCTACGATGATGCCTTTTTGAAAGCAACATTCCCCACGACCCGCAAAGGGACAGCGAAAGTTGAGCCAGGTGTGGGTGTGCGCATGAATTACCTGGACTACTGGTGCGAAGCCATGCGCGACCCAACTATCGAAGGAACCCAGGTCAAGGTGAGATTCGACCCATTTGATGTCAGTGTGGGCTTTGCCTACATTGATGGACGTTGGCGAAAATGCGATTGTCCCTCCACCGAATTCGCTGGGTGTTCTGAGCGTGAACTGCAACTCCTCACTACAGAGCTTCGTCAACGGAATCGTTTGCAATATGGAAAAGAGCAGATTGAGATGACCCAAAAGCAACTGGCGGTCTTCCGGCGAGAGAATACGGATATCGAGAGCATCCTTCGCCAGCAACGCCATGATCGCGAAACCAGAGCCGCCCTGGTCGTGCTAGAGGGCGGGAAGAAATCCTCAGCCCTGCCGCCTCCAGAGCCTGTGCAAGAGGAATCGGAGAAGGAAAAGAGAGCACGCGAATCCTTTGAGAGGAAGAAAATCGATCCCTACAAAAATTTGCTGGTGCTCAGGCGGATCGAGCTATGAGTGACGAAACAAACCATCCAGAAGGCCATACACCAGCGCCAGAGTCGTTTCCACCTGAGTTGCTCGCGCAGCCTGTGAGTGAGCGCCTGGACTATTTTGAGCGGCGTTGCCTCATCTCACACCCTCGTCTGCAAGAAGCCTTAGAGACCATCATCCAGGCCATCTGCCCACCAGGTGAAGAGGCAAATACCAGGCGTCCAGGAACGATGGTGCTTGTCATCGGTCCAAGCCGTGTCGGAAAAACGACCCTCATCCGCTTACTCGAAGAACGGTTGCTGACCAGGACCAAAGCAGTGATGGCATCCGATCCTAGCTTCATCTCGTTTGCCAGTATTCTTGCCGCCGGACCAGGAACCAATCGCTTCGAGTGGGCAGAGTATTACCGGGCGGTCTTGCGCTCCCTTCATGATCCGTTTGTCGATGGCAAGATCGCGCGAATACGCACCAAAGAACTGCGCGAAGCCATGGAAACGGCATTGCTTGAGCGCAAGTCTCTTGCCATCATCGTTGATGAGGCCCATCACCTGACAGAGGCCACCATGGGAAGCCGCCTTCAAAGCCAACTCAATCATCTCAAACATTTTGAAAATGCTACCGGAGTGAGCCATATCCTGGTTGGTACCTATGAAATGCGCCCGTTCCGCAAAGTCAATGCACAACTGGCGTGCCGCAGTATCGATGTTCATTTTCCCCGCTATGATGCGACCACTGAGCAGGACGCGCAGGTCTTTCAAAGTGTGGTCTGGGCCTTGCAACGGCAACTCCCGGTCGAGAAAGAGCCGCCATTGATCGATCACTGGGAGTTTTTGTATGCACGCAGTATCGGCTGCATTGGCTGGCTCAAAATGCACCTCAATCGAGCGCTGAACCTGGCCCTGGCGGAAGGAGCGAAAACCGTCACGCTGGCTCACTTGCGAAAAACCGCTCCAGCAGAAACACGAGTGGAATTGGCTTTACGCAACGCCTTGGAAAGCGAGGCAGAACTCACAGAGTCTGAGGGTGCTGATGAACGGCTTCTGACGCTTTTAGGACTACGAGGCGGTCGGGTGTCGCAATCACCCAAAGCACAAGAAGAACAGGGAGCGAAACCGAAGGTCCAGGGGAGACGTGGCACACGCGCTCCCGGTCGTGATGCCATTGGGTCAACGTCTGATGAGAATGTATCAGAACCTCTCACCAATGAAGAGCAGGCCGCAGGATGAACAGAACAGAGCATTCCACGGTGAATGTCATGCTCATGTGTCATACCACAGAAGAACCATTCAAAGGCAACGATATTCCTGTGCGCAGTAAACTCTATGGGCTGGCACCATGCGGACTTGGGACCGTCTGGACCGAAAGTTTGACCAGCTATCTCAATCGTCTTGCCTGGCACCATCATGTTCCCCCTCAACATCTGGTAGCGCAGGAAATCGTTCCTCACTTGAGCCAGGGCTATTCGCGACAACCCTTCTCTGTCTTTAATTGGTCAACTGCGATGAGTGTCAACGGGAATGGACCACAAGCTACAGAATGGGCCAGTGTCCTTGAGCGGCTTACAAAACGCTCCGATCTTCACTCCCTGACACTCCAACGGTGGGTCGGCGATCTGCCACCGCACAAACTCCTTCGCGAAAAGCCAGCCTGGTGCCCTGCCTGTTATGCCGAATGGAAAGACCAGGAAGCGCCAATCTACGAGCCGCTGTTATGGATATTTCCCACAGTAACGATATGCCTGAAACATCTCTGCAAGTTGGAAGAATATTGTCCTGTTTGTGAGAAGCAACAATCCTTCATCAGAATGCGAACTGCTCTCGATGAGTGTACACGCTGCAAAACGTGGTTAGGATCATCGACTTCTCCCCTTGCGTCCCTGAATCTGGAAACCATTAAGTGGCAAAGATGGGTCATCGATGCCTTAGAGGAATTGCGTTCTGCCATGTCTGCGTCTGTCCTTCCTCCTTGGGAGCAGTTTTTCGCGAATCTGAGCAAGAGTTGTGAAGAGAGGGGAGAACAATCACGATTAGCTGTACTGGCTGGGTTGGCACCAGGGCAACTCGCCACCTGGTTACGTCGATCCCATACTCCGACATTGCAAAGCATCCTTGAATTTTGTTATGTCTGCAATGTGACCCCCATCCAGGTATTGACGGGTAATCTTAGCTCGCTCAAACGGGTTATTCAAGAGGGCAAGCCCTATCGATCACCTCGTGCTCGTCGTCCATTGCGAACGCTGGATCGCGAGCACTGCCTTGAACGCATACGAGCCATTCTGGATGGGAGGGAAGAACCGCTTGGATATGTTCAGCTTGCACAGCAGTTAGGATACACTGGGAACATCCTCCTTTATCACTTTCCGCAAGAATGTGCCTTGTTGTCGCAGCAAATTAAGGAGCATCGGCGACAACGAGCAGAGCAGCGGGGAACGCAAATCCAAGAAGAAATACGTCAAGCGGTGCTAACTCTCCATGCACAAGGAGTCTATCCGTCTCATCGCAAGGTCATTGAGCGGATGGCTCACCCCACACTGCTACGTGCTCCAAAAGCAAGAGCGTTCCGGCTGGCGTTGTGTCGAGAACTTGGATGGAATTGACGCAACAAAGCAACCCTCTGGCATTGTCCTCTGTGGCCAACCTTTTGGTAGGAAACGGCCAACCTTTTGGGTAATCGGCAGGCAAACTGCCCGCTCAGAGGGCAAAATCCGCTCACTTCGTAGGGCATTTACCAATAAGCTTCTACTAGGAGTTGCTACGTGGAATGACTGGAAAAAACAAAATCCGGCGATATGTATATATCCTCACCTCAGCGACGCCAACCTTGGCAAAGCCAACCTCCTCGGTGCCTGGGCCGGGCACTCGTTCGTGGTCTGCGCCGAGCCTGACGGCGAGTGCCGCTCTTGACGATCCGCCATTCATATGCTATCACTTTGATAGGTGCCGGACAATCGGCACCGTAGATGGCAGGAGGCATCCCGATGCACGCACCAGATGACAGCACCACGCCCTTGCAGTCCCTCATGAGACGCACGATGTTGCCATGGGAGTCCCGCCACCTCCGTGCCGCTGCGAGCGTGCGCTTTGCTGCCGGCGGCTTTACTCTCGCCCTCGGCCTCGTTTTGCTCTCTCTCGGTCGTCAGGCGGAAACTGGCCAAGATCGGCGCAAATGCTACGGGTTGGCAGCGTGGTTCCTGGTGCTTGCGCCGTTGCAATTCTTTGGCGGCTATATGGAGATGAAGATGGCCCGCTCCGCACCTCCCCGAACCTGAGCCTGCGCTGGTTCTTATCTTAACATGTTTGGGATCGCGGGCACTTGTGGACTCATTCTATTGTAACTGTTAGCCTACTTTTGTGTTAGCGAAAACACTCTACTTGCTGAATAGCTCAATTTCTTTCATCCTCTGGACTACTTCAATAACACAATCTACGAGAAGAGTTCCTTAGGTTTCCTAAAACCGACCATTCCCGTAATAGAACGGTAGAAGCACATATACCAGATGCCACTTTTTGGTTCATCTTTAGCCCAGGTACCTTTATACGCAAAAAAATCCCCCATTTGCCCTGCAATGTTGAGTTGTCTGATGTAGCCTACGTGCCTTTCCTCATCAGAAACAAGGAAATCCGCATACATGTCATAATTGGCCGGAACGATTTCGCCGCTATGGTAGTGGTGCAGGCCTCGCGCAATCTTTATCAGTACATCTTTATAATCTAAATCATCGGGAGGTTTAATACCAAAGACACGTCCGACATAAATGCCACCAGGGGTATAACCCTCTCTGACCACAATATTATTGTGTAAGCGGTAGAAGTCTCGGTTAGGAAGGCCACCACGCTCTACTTTTCCTCTCGCAAAGTTCCTCATCATATTCCCAAAAGCAGCCTCAGCTTCTGGAATGCCATCTTTGGTATATGCCACCACATAATCGCGGAACCTGCTCTCTTGAACACTAAGCACTTTATTACAAGTCTCACAAGCAGGTAGCTTGTAGAATAGAGAGTTATTTGCTTTTGGTGCAAGGCAACGCGGTGGAACATGATCGTCAGTCACTATGCCTTCATTCCCGCATAAGTAACATATCCCCCTACGTTCACTATTCATTTTTGCCAAGGATAATTACCTCTTCAATAAAAGCTGCATATTGGAACGCGAGCGTTCAACGCTCTCTGTTCACGCTTATATTACATGAGGTGTCAATTTCTAAGAGGAACTTCCTCCGATGAAAGCTCAGGCCGCAGAATATTTCCTGGACTTTGTACAATTTTGCAATTCTATTTCGGATGAGCAGGGACAGTCGATAGCCTCCAGGTTTTGTTCATGCGAATTTACGCTGACAGTTTTTCACCATTACCATTAGGGTTTCAGGTCACCTCTGTTTTTGCTGACCTAGACTGGGATACCCGAACATGCTACACTGAGGGCATAAGCAGGGCCTCAGGTCACTACCCATTTCTACCCATCGAGACAGACGAAGCCCAGAGGCCTCACAAGAGACGAAAGGAAGAGAGCCATGCCACAAAAAGTCCCCAAACTGAGCTATTTCTCCGTCATGTTGTACCATCTGACGGGAGAACGTGCCTACAGAGGCAGCGCAGACAGCCCTGCGGGCTTCCTCAAGCTCACCACAACGGGGCGCAGATCTGGAAAACAACGCACTGTCCATCTGCTCTATATCCGAGATGGTTCAGCCTATGTGGTGACCGCCTCGAACGGTGGGAGGCAGCGCCCTCCTGGCTGGTTGTTCAATGTGCGCAGCAACCCACAGGTCAGCATGCAGGTGCAAAACACGCAAATGAGCGCAGTGGCAGAGCTAGCCGGACCTGACAAAAGAAGGGAACTGTGGGCACGGCTCCTGGAAATCGCCCCGTTCTACGCGGGGTATGAGAAGCGCGCCTCGCGGGAAATTCCGATGGTCATCTTGCAGCCAGGAGACGAGTAGCGACACTAGATGCTCCCCTATCGAAATTGTCAAATTTCTTGTTTGCAAATCCGAACACAAAACGGTATGATATACGGTTGTGTTGCAAAAAATCTCCGATTTTTCTACTTATCTATTCAAGCCCCTCAGGTCCTTTCTGAAAGGCGAAATCAGTGTTCATATTGCCGTCCGCAAATCGACGTCTCAAAACTTGCAAGATGAGATGAGTTGTTGGACTTTGCCTTCTCACTGAAATGTCTGTTCTACGACACGCAATTTTGTAATTTACAATCACGTCCGATGTTATCAGCTTGTCTCGCGTTAGGAATTCTTTACCCGGAATAAGCATTGAGGTTGAGCTGTTCGACTCGGGTAGCTAACTGGGAGACTTCCGGCTGGCTATAGAGCCGGGTAGTATCCAGTGAGCTATGCCCAAGTAGGGTTGCCAGTCCTACTACATCGCCGGGATACTGCGCCAGGTAACTGCGAGCAAAGGTATGCCGCAAGGCATGTGCGCTCGTCTCTTCTGGTACCAACGCTCCTGCAGCCCTCACCAGGTCCGCGATAATAAAAGTTAAGTGGGATCACTTGCTCCTGTGAACACAAGTATGCGAGGTATGGAGGGGTGGGAAGCCCCTTTCAGGTATAGGTTGTTGAGCTCCTGCTCGCTTTTGATGAAAAAGGGAATTGATGAGGCGTTGAGCTGCCTGCTTTGAGCTTCATCACCGTGCTCTTTATAGAAAGCACAAACGCATCATTTCATCAGGATTGGGCAAAAATAAAGAGAGGAGCCAAACGACATCCCACGATTCCTTCGAACAAGGTGACAGTGTTCGTTCAAAGCATCTCTCAAAAGGGATATCCCCTCACACAACTGACCGTAACATTTTGCTTGCTCTTTCGGTATACTTAGTGACACGATCGTTCAAGCGTGAAAGGAGCAGGATGGATCTTCTACCGAGGCAGAGCACCCAACAAGCCGGTGATCACTCGCTTGCCACAGCTCTCTACCAGCGACATGCGCAGGCCGTTTTTCTCTATCTCCGCAGGCATCTCTCTAGCAGGGAAGATGCAGAAGATCTGCTCCTGGAGGTTTTCCTGTGCGCCGTTGAAAAGACAACGCCACTGGAGTTTTCAGAGCAGCAACAACGAGCCTGGCTCCTGCGCGTTGCTCGCTATAAACTCATTGACCATCATCGCCAAAGTGCCCGCCGTTCTCGCGTGAGCTTGGACGATACGATCGCGGAGACGCTCTTGGCCGACGAGGAGCAGGGGCCAGAACAGCTTGCTCTACGCGACGAGGAACATCTGTTTCTTCGTCGACGCTTCGCAGCTCTACCCGAGCACTATCAGCAAGTCCTGTGGCTGCGCTTTGCATATGGTCTCCACACCAAAGTAATTGCTCAGCAGCTCCAGAAAAGTGACGGAGCGGTTCGCGTGCTGCTTGCTCGAGCACTGAACAGTCTGCGAAGCATCTATGAGCATCGTCGAGGAGATTCGCACCATGACACATAGCAACGACGACTTCACCCCCGAAACAATCGATGAGCAGATCGAGCACTTCTTACAGCTCCAGGAGCTGCAGCAGCAGGCTCCTTCTGCCGCTCTCACGCAAGCGCTCAAGGCCATCTGCGAGGAGGATGCAGCGTCGCTGGAGCATATCTGGGAGCGCTACGCTGCTCGTCTTCAGGCATTGCCTGCATCGAGCACCCCATCCTTGACGAACGTTTCATTATCATTTCTTCAGAAGAAGGAGCTCACTATGCACGATCTTCAAGAAAAGAAGGAACCTATGTTTATCCAACCGTCTGTTCAGCGCAAAACAGGATGGAAGCAGCGTCTGGGCGTGTTTGCTGCTATCCTCTGTACGATGGTACTCGTCGGTGGCTTTTTAACGATTGTTAACGCGGCGCGCGTGAACCGTACAACCAGTGTTGGCTCTCAAATCGAGATAACGCCCACCCCCCAGCCAATCGCTCGTCCTGCTTCTCATGCTATCCCAAAAGCGGTGCTTACTGATGCTCCCACTGGCAATAGCGAGGGTATTGGCCCCGGACTTAGCGGCATTACCGCCACCAATCACTTTACGGTTGGTCAACAGTTCTGGATCTTTTTTCTCGTGAATGATGATGGTGGCGGCACCGTCACGGTGAAATGGTATGCAAATAGCCGCCTCTTTAGCTCCTCTTCTCAGTATATCTCCCCTGTACCTATGGTCTCGTCTCGGGGGGGGGTACCGCCGACGCCAGCGCCCCAGAGGACCCCGACGCCAGCGCCTACTGCTTCGGTACCGCCAACGCCAGGGCCCACTGCTTCGCCCGTGCCCATCGAAAGCAATTTTAGCACAACGTATGACCAGCCAGCTGCAGGCAAAGTGGAGCTGTACTGGAAAGGCCAGTTAGCAATGACCCTGTTCTTTGTCGTCAAACCCAAAGCATAGCAACCGCAGAGGGAGTGAAGCCTGAAAACGTGTTTCAGGCTTCACTCCCTCTCTCTTCGCGCATATGCACGATGTGGAAGACCACAGACAGGTCATCGGGATCGATCTCCGGCTGGTCAGATAATAGAAGGAATGGGCCATGCATGAGATCGATTGGACGTGGTGCCCACGTGTGGCAGCACACGAGATCACTCGCACCTTTCTCCTTTCACAGGCGCGCTTGCAGAAAGCAAGACAGACATTAGAAGCGTACGGGCGCGACCTGGATGATCTGCTCGAAGCCTTCGCTGACAGGCCACTTCCCGACCTCATCGAGGCCGATAGCGGCCAGCTCGAAATCTACCTTGACGGCCTGTACAATCGTTCGCCAAAACACGGGGCCGGTTCACAGCCCGAGATTAGGCGTATCACGAAGACTCGGCTCTCTCTAGCCACCATCCGACGACGCGTCGGTACAGCGCGTCGCTTCTACCAATGGTTGATTGAGCGTAAGCTCCGCCAGGATCTGGTCAATCCTGTTCCCAAGGGGGTGAAAGGGAAGAGCCGTGGTCCGGTCCCATCCCCTCGCCAAGATCCCTGGATCCCTGATGACGAGGTCTGGGCACGTATCCTCCAACATTTTCTTGCACACGAATCTCTCCGCAACCAGGTCCTCCTCCTGGTCTGCTATGATGGAGCATTGCGACGACAAGAGTGTGTACGCCTGCGCGTGGAAGATATTGATCACAAGGGCCTCACTATCAAGGTGCGAGCTGAGATGACCAAAAATGGGAAAGGACGCTTCGTGGTATTGTCGCCCATCACCTATCAGAAGCTCCAGCAATACCTCACGAGAGAACGAGCCCGTCTTATCGACGATTATGGAGGTGACGCCAGCGGGGCCATTTTCTTATCAGAGTCACATCGCAACCCGGGGAAACCAATTTCGGTGTGGACCTTCCAGGATGTGATCAAAAAGGTGCGCACTATCGTTGGCGCGCCAGGGCTGACACCACACAAATTACGGCATTTGATGCTGACCGATTTAGTGCGTGGAGGTATGTCCCTGGATGAAGTTGGCTACTACGCAGGGCACGCCTCGCTTGCCACGACCGGCCTCTACGTGCATCCGGAGCGCTCCATGGTGGCACGAGATGTCCGCAAAGCGACCAGGTGGCGGGATGAACAGGTCAAGCAGCTGATCGAGGAGACACAGCTAAATGAGTAAAGCGCATGCGGTACCGATCGAACCCATGGCAGACTAGCAGATGCCTCTCTCACCAGAGCGATATGACAGAAGTGCGATGCTGACTGAAGCAGAACGTGTGGCTCTCGCCGATGTGGGAGCACTTGCACCCGAGCTGCACCTGCTGTTACCCGCTCGGCCATCAACCCAGATACTCGCTCGTCTCACACAGCCACTTCAGGATGTCTACCATCTGGGGCATACCTATCCAGGTGCTTGCATTCCCTTTCTTCGGTACATGTATCAGCAGATGGCCCATCTGGAAAAGCCATTTTGGGCATGGTCGATCCAAGATTGGATCAGCGCCATGCTCCCTGTTCACGCTCCAGCAGATGGGATACGAGCAACCATGCGCGTCGTGGCCTACCTCTTGTGCGATCTGCTCATCATCGATGATCATTTCTTGTCCTATCACCTGGCATGTGTCGTCTTCGGAACCGCGTGCATGCGAGAACAGTACGAACGGCTTGCACATGTCATTTTTGGCAAAGACGGCCTGGGGTACGCGAGAGGTCAGAGAGGAGAGAGTCGCCTGCGTACAGCCGTTACCCTCACGCTCCTCTCTAACAGAACCCCCTCCCTTGACGCAATCACGTTCGAGAGTCTCCAGGCCGTCAAGCAAGTCCTGTCCAGGGATTATCAGTATGCGGCCCATTGGATGGCACGTGCGCTCGTGTCTCTCGGCATGCTGGAAAAAGAGACGCTTACAAAACTATTGGGTGGTCATTCGGGAGAAACCGTCTGGTGGGACTACACCAAACCAGATGTCGATCCACGCTGGCTAGCATGGGTGCAAGCCTACATCGCTCACACTAACAGGTACGAGGAGCGCTACCGTCAATCGACGTTCTATCAGCTCATTATTGCTGGACGTTGGCTCAAGCAGTACCATCCCAGTGTCACCCTCCCAGAGCAATGGGACGAGGTGCTCGCGCAAGACTATGTCACCTGGAGCTGCAGTGCGAAGAGAGGGGAACTGGTCTCAGATTTGGCTAACATCCATGAGTCTGCATCCACAGCCCGGACACTCCAGGCCAGCACAGTCGAGCGACGCCTCGGTGCTTTAAAGCTCTTCTTCAAGGCGCTCCAGAGAAGGGTGTATCAGATCGATGGGAAACCAGCGCAACGCCTCGCTCTTTCATGGAGCCCAGACGAGCTGCTGGCAACGCCAGAGACTATCAGAAAACAAAGAATCCCCAATCCGCGGAACCTGGACCATGCATGGTGGCAAAAACTGACGTGGGCCGCAGCAACCTTAAGCGCGAAAGATCTGTCCTCGAATCACTCTGCCTATTTGCCCCTGGTCTACTATCGAGCCGTCGGCCTGTTGTGGGTCACTGGTGCTCGACGTTCGGATGAAATCAGACGACTAAAGGTTGGCTGTGTGAGCCGTGAGTGGGCAGTGCAGATGCGCGATGAAGAGGGTAATCAATTGGAACCGGAGGAGGATTTATGTTATATACGAGTGCCCGTCAACAAGCTGCAAGGGGAATTCTGGGCACCTATCCCTACGTACACGGCAGATGCGATCGAAGCATGGGAACGGCTTCGTCCAAAGTTGCAGGATGCCCGCATAGATCGCAAGGAGAACAAACCGACTGACTATCTCTTTTTGATGCGCGACCAACTGATGGGACGAGACTTCTTGAATAGGTCTGTGATCCCCTTGCTGTGCAAGGTTGCAGGTCTGGTGGATGAGCATGGTGTCCCGTTGCGCGATGCCACAGGCCGGATCACGAGTCATCGTGCCCGCTCAACACTTGCGACCTGGCTACAGAGCAATGGACTCTCCCTCACCTACATCGCCAAGCTGCTTGGCCATACCGATCTCAAGACGCTCCCCTGGTATCTGCGTGAGGACAAATATCGCTTTGCCCGTGCTCTGCGTCAACACAATCCTCTTGAACGGATGGTCACAGCCATCCTCGATCCTGAAGCGCTCAAGCGAGGTGCCGGTGAACCCGCGGTATTCTACTATCTTGGCGATGGAGCTGATGGTCGACCCCACATGTGCGCCAGCCCAGACTATCAGACATGTGTCCACCAAATGAGGTGTACCGAGTGTGAAATGCATGTGGATGCCGAGCAGGCTGAGGTCATTGCCCATCGTCCAGGGGTGTTGACCATCGAGGTTCGCATTCCAACGCCACCGATGGTTGCTGATCTGCTCACTCAGGAGGAGGAACTCAGGGTGGAAATCACCCGGCACTTGCCTGCTCCAGAGGTGCCCAGCCCAGCTTACCATTTCAATCAGGCCACACTCCCACGCAGCAGCGATCCTGAACTGCAAAGGATGAAGAAAGAAATCGAGGCACTGACGACGGAGTGGGTGGAAAAAGAAAGGAAATTTGATATGCGCAGTGTCGTGATGAAGTCTCTCAAGAAGCGCATTGCCAATCTTGCAGCGAGGATTGAGGCGCAAGAAATTACAGCGCCTTTGGACCAAATTAATCCCACATAATCTGTCCCATGGCTGAGGTTGTGAGCGCTCCTCCTTTCTGCGAGAGGAAGATGGGCTCATGCGCCTCAGGTGACTTCGGTTTGGGCCAGCCCTTGGTCACTGCTTTCGGGGATGGTTTCTCAATCCTTAAGCGTGGAGCTACATAGGCCGCAATCGCTTCTCGTGCTGACGCATTGACGGGAACGGAGCGGGCTTTGTTCCCCTTACCTGCCCGCACATACAGCAGACCGCTGCGCTCCCCGAAAGTAATATCCTCGAAGGTGAGGGCCGCGCATTCGCTTAAGCGAATCCCGGTTTGCAGCAAGACCTGCACGATGGCGTAGTTGCGTGCTGGATCGCGAGAGAGCTGGGCTTGGCGGAGGAGGGCATTGACCTGCGTACTTTTCAGCCCTTTACGTGAGGACGAGGCTTCTCCACCCACCAGTTTGACGTGGGCCGCCGGATCGGCAGCCAGATACCCTTGCTCGGTCAGCCAGCCGCACCAGGTCCGCAAGGCACTCACCTGCAAATTGATGGTATTGATGGATTTGTGCTGTTCATGCTGCAGGTGGTTACGATAGCCGATCAGGGCGATTGGGGTTAGGGCCGAGAGCTGGAGCGGGGCCTGCTCCTCTCGTTCATACCAGGCGAGGAAGCGCACAATCGCCTGCGTATATTTTTTGACGGTGCCAGCTGAACGATCGTGCTCTTGCAGGTGGTGCTGCCACCGGTCCACCAATTCCTGTGGGGTCCATTCCTTCCGCTCGGTGTTTAGAGGGGTGATTCGTGGTTGCATCGGGTCCTCCCGTTCGCAAAAATATTTCCCGCTGTTCTTTTTGGCTCTTACGCCACGTCTTCGTGACACTATTTGAGCGTAATACTCTCTTCAAGTATAGCAGAGAAGAGCGGGAAATGTCTATTTCCCGCTGTATGTATACCTGTAATTTATACAAGCATATTACCCGTCTTTTGAAATATGACTTGTGTAGATTGGCACCAGCAATCGTCATACCGGTCACCTTCGCGAAGAATCCTTCACGGTAAGTTTCCCTTGCAAGGGGCCTTGTTCTGCGTACATATACGCTCCGGTGATGGTGAAACGGCCCGCAAAACTGTCGGGCCAGTCACCATTCCCATACGCATTCTTTTCGCCGCGTACCGTCCATAGCAGCACGAGACCGTTGTCTTGTAAAAACCTTAAAAATGCATCTTTCTTGACAAGAAGTACGGATGGACCTGTTTCATGGACAGAGGGATCAAATGCAATGAGTTCACCCTCAACAGTAACGTAATGTCCCTCCTCCCCGTTCCAATGCAGCTTCATCCCATCCGTAAGAAATTTTGATGGCACCGTACAACTGAGCGTTTCATCTATTGAACAATCAAACTGTCTTGTCCAACTATAGCGTTCCGTTGTCAAAGTAAGAGGAACGGGAAGTTTATCATCATCTCCCCTCGTCCATTCTCTAAAACTGTGCACAGGGCCAAAGTGATAGTAATAACACGGCGACCAGTACAACTCGCCAAGATAGATGTTGTCCCAGTTGGCCGGCTCTGGGAGGTGATCCGTCGAGAAATCGCGCTGCTTGGCCCAGGTAAAGAGCCGCTGCGCATCGGCACGCTTCACCAGGCAGCTCTCGAGAAAATACCAGACTTCTCTTCCTTGCGGCCCGTTTCCTTTTTCTTCTGGTCCAAGTGGCTGCTTCCAGGGGTAGTGTCCGTAGAGCGTCAACCATGCTGAGGTATCCACCGGGCGCGTGACTTCGATGAGAAGGCGCGGGTCCGGGAGCGAGTCCTGCCTCGGCAGCCATTGTTTATCGTCGAGTTCTGCATGCCAGGGGGGAGAGGGAAGATACCACCAGTTCCCTGTACTTATCTGGGCCATGCCTCTGTCTGCTCGTGTGTTCTCAAGCAGAAATGATGGGTCGATATTGCGAACCGGGCTGAACTGCCAGGGACCTTCATACGGGAAGTCATCGTCGTTCCAATAGTCATCTCGGAAAACAAAGGTGTCGGTTGCTCGCGCCAGAATATCGTAATAGGCAATCCACTGATACTTTTTCCCGATTCGCTCCGGCTTGTCGGGCGATCTCCGACCGTTTCCATTCGCCCTGTGGTCAGCCAAGGCGTCGAATTCGCCGAATCGATCTACTGTCCACCCTAGTTCAAAGATGCGCCTGGCTATCCATCGCTGGAAGAGCTTCAGATCTAACCGTCCCTCTGGCTCCTCTGGTTCTGCGAACCAGGAAAACCCCTGCTGCTCGAAGAGGGCAGTTTTGCGTTTCCCGATTGTATGCTGCAAGCGGTGCCCGGCATCTTCGAGCGAAGGCTCCGGCGTTTGCGCCAGTTCCTCCGCGGCTTTGGCATACTCGTTTCGAGCCTCCCCGTCTCCACCACGCTCCTGAAAAAATTGACTTAATTCCAACATCACCTGGCGGTGCTGGACTTGCCAGTACACTTCATGATAGCGCTCAACGGCGTGCCGCTGCTTCGCAGTCAATGAGGCCATGAAACGCTGGTACTCTTCCTTGCGCGTAGGCATATCTGCATCGGCTAATCGGCGCGCCGACCATTTGTATGAAGCAGAATCGGTCCCGATGACGTAGCGGGCAAAATCGCCCCATCCCATCAACGAGAAGTATAACGCGAATCGCCCGCGTTCCTTGAAAGACATCTCCTGGTTTGCTCTTTCCTCTACACCCAGTAACTGCTCAACTTCTTGTTCCGAAGGGATATCTTCTGGCCACGTGTTGTGGTATGGGGGGCGGATTTTCTCAAGTTGCACTTCGACACCTAGGTTCAACGCGAGCGCGCGCTCAACCACCCCGCGGGCATGATCGCGGAGCAGGATGTTAGAGGGCGGTCGCTCTTTGTTGAAGACCCGATCGTAGACATCCTGCGCCAGCGCTTTGATCTGTGCATGGTCATGAGAGCGCATAGCGCAGCCATAGGCAACGGCATAAAGGCGCTCGGAAACATACGGATCGTCAACTTCTGCGAATGTATCGAGGAGCTGCCTCACTATCTGGAGGCGCGTCCCGAGCAGCCGAACGAGCGCTTTTGTGGCACGGTCGCGAAGAGGGCGATGAGAAGTGGTTAGGAACCAGCAGAGCACCGTAGCGGCGAGTCGAAGAGGCTCATCTTCTATCTGGCCCCTCTCCTCGTCTTTCCAGGCCCAGTCGATGAGCCTGTTGACAGGGCTGTGCAGCCCGTTGTCGTATTGATCGTAGAGAAAAGTGGACCACCAGGAATCCCGCACCGCCATAGCTTGTCCTATCAGCCTCTTATGAAAATAGTCAGCGTTGAGAGGGTGGCGAGGGTTCATGGCAACAGTCAGTAGGACGTCGAGGAATTGCCGGAAGGTTCTCCAGTCAGGCAAGACATGCTTTGTAATACACTGGCGCGTCTTCTTCGTAATCGAAACCGGGTCACGCCAGAGCAAGCTCTCGACGAGGGCTGCTCGTATGACCTCACCAACTTCCCCGGTGGCTATGAGTTCGCACAGGTCCTCGGAGAGGCGCTCGGGTAGTTGGATAGAGAGGGCTTCGATGAGGCCACGATTTTGCCACTGTGCCTGAGCAGTGGAGACAAGGCGCCCGAGCGGCTCTCCTGGCTCGAATGATTTGTGTGGATGCTCTGTATCGAGGTGGGTGTCCAACAGATACTGCGCAATGAGGTGATCCGATAGCCGCTCATACGCAAAGCGAATGCCTTCTACGTAACGAATGCGTTCACTGCTCCCATTACGTTCCGGGAAGCGATCTTCAGAGAGCACTCCCTCCGCGATTAACCGGCGAAATAAGGAGTGCTCATAGCCTTTCGCTGGCACAATGCGGTCCACGATCGCCTGAGCCTCCCCATGGGGTAGCCAGCTAACCTGCCTTTCTGCCAGTGCCTGTGAAAGCGCCTGGACGGCTTTTTGCACATAAGGCATGTTGGGATTGAGATCAAGTTCGTCCAGCCTCGCCAGTTTGCTGTTCAGGTTCTCAAGAAAGAAGGTAAAGATGGTGGTGATCCCTACTAAACCTTCTGGTATCCGCCTGTAGTTCCCCGTCTGTAATCCCCGACAGAAGAGCTTTAAGAAGAGCGGATTGCGAAATTCCGGAAAAAGGAGGGGAATGCTTGGGCGCTCAATGCCGTAGTGGTCGAAGTAGATCTTCGTCGCCTCATATTCGTGCTCGGCGAATCCTTCATGGACAGCGCGAACAAGGCTTTCAGGAACCAGCCCCTCGGGGACGATGATCTCTTCATAGGAGGAACGCACGCTCAAGGCAATCCCGATCCAGGGATAACGCGCGATGGCTGCCAGCATCTCCGGGAGAAAGCTCCTCCAAAACCGCTTCCCTTCTCCTTCGTTAAGCGCGTCTATCAAAATCAATGCGCGTTGCCTGCGCGCTTCACCGGCGGCGTTGAGCGCGCCTAAAAATTCGTCGCGATCGCACGAGAGGGAAAGCATGCTTTTTATCTGCGTCCACGGCTCGCTATCGCGAAACTTTTCGCCGAGCAGCAGAATGGTCGGCTGCCCTTGCTGATACCGATGCCGGCCAATATCACAGAACAAGTGGGTTTTCCCCGTTCCGGCCTCACCAACCAGAAGCAGTGCTGGCTCGTTTGCCAGTCGTGCTTCATCCTCTTGTATCGATCCTTCCAGAGTACGAAGAGATCTCATGAACCGGCGAACTTCGGATGCTGTAACGGCGCTTCGCTCCTCTCGATGGGTCGTCTGTGAGGTACCAGAAGTGGCGTGAGTTCTTTCCTGCGCGGCAAGTTCAATCCTCTCTGCCCACTTGCTCGCTTCAGCATAGGCTGCCGCAACGATCTGCTTCAACCGTACCCAATTGATGTGATCGACATCTTTCCGATCGAACTGAGTGTGCAACCATAGCTCTTGCATGTGTTGCCCGAGGACACTCAATTCTGTTTCTGTTGGGTCCATGCGATTCCACGAGATGGAGCGGTAGGCCTGCTTTACACTCAGCACCTCTGCATCGAGTCGCTCGAAAAAGGCGGTCGTGCGCCCCAGCCCATCGAAGAGACGCGCGATAGGGAGATCAACGTTCAATTTTGGGGTGTAGCGCGGACCAGCACCGCCAATGGCTTCGTCCATCCGCTCTTGAAACCAGCGATCACTGAACAGTTCGCGATGAAACCAGAAGAAAAAGCGGCCCCGGTGCTCTTCCTGGCTCAAGCGGACCAGCAGGTCGTGTTCGCCCCAGTAGTCGAACTCGACGGACATTCCTTTCTCCTGCGCCCAACCCTTCCACTTGGCAACGTGTTGGTGCCATTTGTCCATGAACCACTGCTCATTTTTACGCCGAGGGTCGGCGCGATCCACGGGAAAGCAGATAGTATACCTTACCAGCCGGGGATGTTTCTCCAGAGCGGTTCTGACCGATTCGTCCACCTCTCCCCACTGCGTTTTATTTGGCGTCGCGGTGAAATACTTGGCCTGCCATGCCCACTCGTCACCCTGTGGTAGAATCCAATAGCACTCAACCCCCGCATCTGGTGCTCCAACGCGGATAAACCGAGACTCGGTTGGGGCAGGCTCATAGGCCGCCAGCTGGCAGCACAGTTCTTCAAAGGCATTCCTTTGGGAACCACCGAGCGCGCGCAGTGTATTCCAGTCAATATTCATCATTGAGTGCTTTCCTTATATGCCTGGCCTTTTCCTCATTCCGACTCCTCCTGACTCCCCACTCTGCAATAAGTTCTCTACCTCGTTGTGTTTCTTGACTGTTGGTATGCTGTAGTCTTGACGGGTAGCATAGATATCCACGAGTCGCTTCACAAAATGAGGATGCATATCTACATCGCGGGCAAGCCGTTGATAATTGACAGGTTCCCCAAGTTTCCCATAAACTATCTCTGCCATCTGTCGTAAGGCACGCGGCTTTTCCACTTTGAGAGCGATGGGTTCTTGTATCCTCCATCCATGATCAACCAATTGCTTGAATAAGTACTTATATTGGCGTTCCGTGATGATCTGAAGATCATATGCGCGCCGAATCAACATTTGGATAGAAACACCCCAAACAGGCTTTAGCCTGGATAAACTCGTCAGGGTGACGGGTATCGTAATCTCTTTTCTCATCGCCACTTCAGGAAGCAGCAGTTCAGCAGCAAATCGATTGGCTTCCTCTTCCATCTCACGTGCTATCCCCCTAATCGCCTGATGCAATACTAAATGACCAAGCTCATGAGCAAGACTAGAGCGAAGCCGATCACCCGGCGTCTCACCTGAGAGAACAATGAGTGGTTTCTTCACCTCAATAGCTGTTTGAGGTGAAGGGACATTCGCCCACAACGAGAAAGCATCACACGTTGCAAAATGTGCTGGTAACATCAATACAATCGTACCACTCTGTTCGACTGCTTTTATCAAATGAGGAATAGGAACATCGAGCGATAATGAGAGCGCATCGCGCGTGTGTTGTGCTGCTGTCACAATATCAATTGGCTCATCCGAAAGTTGAGGCAACCGCAGTATGATCTTGTTTCTCACCCGTTTTGCTAAAATCATCAGCAGTTCAAACTCAAGTTGACCTAATCGGCATATCTCATCTCTATCGTCTGCTGCTATATTGACATGTGACCGAAAAAGCAGTGAACCGAGCGGAAAGTTTGGGGGGTCTTCTCTTTGAAAAAAGGACACAGGAAAACCTAACCGTGATGCGATTGCTTCAATAAGCGAATCTGACGGTAGGAAGCGCCCACTTTCAATTTGGGCAATCGTTGATTGCGTGATTTCGACAGCCTCGGCTAACTCAGCCTGGGTCAGTCGTGCTAATTCACGTACTTGTCGGATGCGATATCCGTTAATCATTGTCCTTCTGCTTCGCTGTCTTCATCGCCCTCGGTAAGAAACTCATCACCCTCAGTCAAAGGTTCAATGTCCAAGTCGCCTAAGTCTTCAAAATCAGGCTGAGAAATGGTCGTTGCTTCATCTATAGCCTTCGCCGGGTGTGGGATAGCTCCTTTCCACTTCATCATACCTGGTGCAAGCGGATAAACCAGCGTTAACCTCTGAAAATCCCCTGCGAGATTGGTATGCCAAAGCATTAAGAGGTTGTGCATTTCACTAAATTCTCCCGGCAAGGTGAGTTGTCGGTAATAGGCGCTCAACGTGCTTGAACGTCCAGGAGATGGGACTGCTCCGCGTGCCGACTTACGTGCTCGAATGAACCAGCACCCAACGCAAAATTGCAGTCCACTCATGGCGAGATTTTCTGGCTTATATTCGCGTGCATCAACATCATGTTTCTGAAGAAAAAGTTTGACGCTATGACGAACAAGGTGAGCATGGAGCCAGGGATCAACAGAAGAATCGCCAAGTTGCTCAAGAATGCCTTTCGCGTTATCATGACCAGATTCAAAAGCATCGTAAAATGTGGGGAAATAAGCAGCGAGGTCTGTTAGCGCCTTATGGAAAGGCGGTACATCTTTTGCCTTCATAGATCAATCTCCTACAAAGATTATGTCCTAAATTGCTAATAATATTAGCATAGAAAGGACACCTTTGCAAGAGGTAAATTTGCATTAAGGGGTGGCGTATGACCATGTTCTTCTCTTTTGCGCGTTATGCGCCTGTGCTGCCATCTCCGACTCGCACGCTCTCGCGCTGCTCCCAAATCGTGTTGATCTGCCGTTCGATCACCGCTGAAAATATACATCAATGGATGACGTGCGTATAAGATTGATGTTGCAGAGAGGAAAGAGTGTCGGCGAATGAAGCGACCCGATTAGGATCGGCGCCTTCATCAACCATTTCGCGGGGAGTAGAGTCAGGTCGATTTGCTATGCTAGCGAAACGAACAGCGCCATCTTCGGTGCTCAAGAGCGACCAATATGCGGGGTAGCAGTGGCACTCCCGGTCCTTGCCATGCGCCCTTTATATAAAGGCAGTTGACATGCTACCTGTAAACCAGTATCATACTGCTGCTCAACAATGATGAAAAATCCACTCCGAGGCATCCACAAGTGCCTTACCTTGAGGAGCTTCCTGGTATGGGAAAACCCGGCAAACGTCGCTGGAATGGGAAACAGCGCCAGCAGCAAAAGAAGCGGGGGGCCGACAAGAAAACGCCTGAAGCCCTGCTCGCTCAGGGAAACTTCCAGGAGGCTGTTCGTCTTCTCCGCGCGCACATTCGCATGGCTCCCACAGACGAAAAGAAGCGCTTGCTTGGCCAAAGCCTCTGTACAATGAGAGACTTCAAGGAAGCGGTTGGGGCATGGCTTACTATACAGGAGAAGACTTGGTATGATCTGGCCATGATCGGAGCCGCCTTTCTGGACCTCGAAGAGTGGGACCAGGCTGTACCGTATTTACAGGCATCTCTCAAATTAGAAGAGGTTGGACACGTTTATTATTGGTTAGCATTGGCTCAAGGGAAAAATCAAGACAGCTATCAATTCAACACGGAGAAAAGAGCATCCATCCTCGATCTTTTACAGAAAGCGCGCCCACTCCCTGAGTGTCCCGTCGAAGCGTTGCTCTGGTTGGATGATCTGATGCGCTGCGGAGATGACGACGATGAGGAGAGGGCAGCGCTGCTCCAGGAAACTTTTACTCGTTACCCCGACGTGGAGAAAGTGCGACTGCGCTTAGGCTCTCATTTGCTCTACCGCCTCCGCAACTACGAGGGTGCGCTCGCGGCGGTGACGCCCCTACTCGCGCGACCCGATCCCCCTCAACTGGCGCTAGCTACCGCCTTCTGGGCCGCGCAGAAGGGCGGACTGTTCGAGCAGGCCCTTGCCTGTACCGAGCGCATGCAGAAGAGTTCCTATCATAGCTACGGACCTGGCCTGGCGAAAATCAAGGGAGATCTGTATCTGAGCTTTGGAAAGATAGATGAAGCTGTCTCTTTGTATAAACAGGAGACTCAATCGGGCGATTTTACGGCCATCTTCATCGGCTTCTTCAGCATCGCTGCGGCCTGGCTCACACAGCAGCAGACGAGTAAAGCTATAGCCGCGGCGGCACAGGGAGCAGACCTCTGGTTTGCTAATCCGAATGACTCGCAGTGCAGCGACGCTGTGTTCCACGAGCCAGTTTCCATTGGGGCAGATGCCGAATGGGGAGTCCATATTGGTGATGAGAGCCTTTCTGCATGTATGAAAGACGTCTGCGTGGCGCTGCTTTCGGAGGATCAGGGGGTAGAGTCGTCACTGAAAGGCCAACTGAGCTACCTTCTCTATAAATATTGCCACACAGATCATCAATCAGATGTACCCAGAGAAACCCTAACCAAGTTGTTGCTGCAGGCAGCACAGTGGTTTGAACATCCGCATATAAGCCAGGACCTCTCTTACCATTATCTAAGTACGGGTGATGTTCCGCTCGCTGTCAGGCACCATCTCATGTACTGCCTCTGGCAGTTTTCTACCCTGAAAACCTACCAGCCCCTTCCTCCTGTAAGCGATGATACAGATGAAAGCACAAGTGGCCAGTGGTATAAACAGCAGTGGGAGTTTCACTCCTATACAGCAGCATTCACCATCGATGACGAAACGGAGGAGGATGAGGAAGCAGCGCAAGAGACACCGGCCATGTCGATTGAGGTACGCCGCGCGTGCCATGAAATAGCCTGGAAGTTCCTGCAAGCCCAGCAGGATCCCGACCTCATCAGCGCCGTCTTCATCCCATTTTACCATTCATTCTGGCAGCCCATCCTGGTCGCCGGGGACATGCACCAGGAAATCGTTGACGTGATTGCGCTTTTGCTGAAGGCCTTACCTGGCACTGCTACCGACCGTGAACTGTGGAACTATGCCTACCATCTGAGCGAGCTTGGACGGATCGGTGAAGCCGAACGCGCGTACCGGTCCTACCTTGAACGCTACCCTGATCACGCTGACACCCTCCACAATCTCTCGCTCCTCCTCGAAGAGCAGGGGAATGTGCAAGAAGCGCTTGCCCTGTCGGATAAAGCGGCGGCGCTCTCTCCCGACGACGAGCTGATTGTTGGGGAAAATGCCCGCATGAAAAAGGAGGCACAGGAGGCGCAACGCACCCATATCCAGCGCTTCTGGTCACAGTTGAGCGCCAGCCAGAAGCGGCTCCTCTACCTGGTAATCGAGTGCAGACCCTCGCACTGGTCACAACTTGCAGGCCATGCGCAGGTGGAAGAACAGCAGCTCCAAGAACAGTGGCAGGTATTGATGGATCGCGGCGCACTCCAGGTGGCGGAGGGCCAGGTGGCGGAGGTGCATGTGAGTCTGTTTCCTCTGGTGAGGCAGGAGGGGTTTCTTCTGCTCCTGATCCAGGATATCATCACACAGACGAGTCCACGCAAAAAGCACCCCTGGATGCCCACTCTCGAAGAATTTACACCTGACGCAACGCCAAAGCTTGACAAAGCGCAGCGCACCGCTTTTCATAAGGCTGCGTTCAAGCGCCTGCAAAGCTGTCCGGACGATGCGCTCCTCGTTTCCGTCTTCCTCGTTTTCTATCGCTCGACCTGGAGGCGCATACTCGACGAGGGAAGCATGCATCAGGAACTGGTGGACGTCGTGCGTATCCTGACGACACGCCTGCCGGAAAGAACCAGGCCAGAACTCTGGGATCACGCCTTTTATGCCCACAATATCCCTGCGCTCGCGAAAGAGACGGAACAGGCCTACAAACAGTATCTCGAGGGAGGCCCGAGCGCTGCTGCATGTCACAACCTTTCACTTCTGCTTGCCGGCTTGGGGCACCTGGACGAGGCGCTCTCCTTTGCAGAGCAGGCCATCCAGCTTGATCCCGACGACGAAAAGGCGCGCAAGCAGAAAGCGTCGGTAGAACAGCAAATCGAGAGAAAAAAGCGAGAGGAACAGCAGCGACAAGAACGGGCTGAAATGCAGCGGCGCAAACAGGAAGACTGGATACGCACCGCACGTGAACGCTGGCCCAGGCTCGTCTCATACCGGAAGCAAATTCTTGCCACCCTTACGGTGATCAGCGGATTCGAGGACTGGGCCGATCTCGCCCGGCTTTCAGGGACGGACGAGAAATTCGTGAAGGGACACTGGACGGCGCTCGTAGAGGAGGGCATGATTATAGAGAACGAGCAGGGCTATGAGGTCAATCCTCATATTCTCGACCTCGTGAAACAGGAGCGCTCACACTCCATGGTGGCGAAGATCGTGCATGCTTCCTCCGCCTTCGCCGCCAAGCCCATCTTTAATTCGCAGAACGAATACCGCATCTATAGTGTCCTGATCCACCTGTTCCCCAACCAGCTGGTGTTTCCAAACATGGCCCTGCAGGCCATCTTTTCCTACGATCGGATGAAAGCGCTGCTCGATCAGGAGACCTTTCGATATTATCTCATGGCGAGCGTCGATTTCTGTATCACCTCCACATCAACCTACTTGCCCCTGGTGGCTTTTGAGGTTGATAGCCCCTACCACGACCTGGAAACCCAGGTGGCGCGAGATCAGAAGAAAGATCATATATTCGAGCACGGCGGCATTCACCTGATTCGCCTGCGCAGCTTTGGGCAGCCGACGGAAGCAGCCATCCGGTATGACATCAGAAAAGCCGTGCGCGACTGGGGCCGGATGCGGCGCGACACTGTACAGGAGGGATTCGCGATCAATATCGAGCAGGAGATCGATTTCGAGGCATTTGAATCACTGGGCGAGAGTGAAACGAATGGGTGAGAGGTGATTGGTGACCGCGGGCGCTCGTTGACTGACCGAAACTTCAGAGTTCATCGCCGAAAAGCATACACCCGATGCCTCCTCGAGGGTGAGCCGTGTGCCTAGTGCAGGTTCAAGCGGCCTGTTGTGTAAGCGGCTCGACCAGCTCGCAGCCAAAATGGTCACACACCCGCTGGATGACCTCTTGAGCGGTGAGTAAGCGGGCCGGTTCGACAATCGCACGTTTGCCATGTACCCAGTGGGGCTCGATGCGGCTGAGCCAGGGACTCTTGGTCGGCAACCAGCAGGGGATCACTTGAATGCCTTGTTTCCCCTCGCGCTCCGCCTGTAGTGCGTCCTGATTCTGTTGCAGGAACCAGGTCTTCACGTGCTTGCTGACATGAAAGGCGGGCGTTATCCCAAATCAGCACGAGCGTGCATTGCCCTGAAGCGGCGACCTGCTGGCAGAGCCACTTCAGAAAGTCGGTGGTCACCTGACTGACTGGTCGGCCATCAACGAAGCGCAGTCGGATCACTCCGCTGTGTGCATCCAACATCCCATAACAACACAGCGCCTTGGGATCGGGGTCGTCCTTGCTCACCTGCAGTTCCTGCAAGCGCAAAGGCTGCTTACTCTCACTCCACGCATGCAAGTCAGGCTGGGCCACCCGGCTCCACCAGACCTCATCCAGGTATCCGACGGCCCACCCACAGCGCTGCGCAAGGGCGATCAGCGCATCCCGCCGTTTCTTTTTCCGGGCATAATCCGGATCTGGGCTGGTAATCCAGTGTTTGGCGCGTTGCCATCCCATTCCCAGTCGCTTGAGAGCCAGGCGGATGGTCTCAATGCTCACCTGGTGGGTAGTCAAACCGCGTTCCTGACACACCTGGGCTGCCAGAGCCAGCGTCCAAACACTGGTGTCTTTGCTGTAAGTGCGCGGACTCTGGTGCAACAAGGCCCGTAGCACTTCGCACTTCTCCTGATCAAATTCCGCGTGGATCGTTTTGGGCCGCGAGGGCCGTGGCTTCAAGCATGCGAGACCGCTTTGCTCAAAGGCATGGAGCGTGTTGCGCACGGTCTGAGTTGCGCAGCCCAGGTTGCAGGCAATGACCGAAGGACGTTGGCCTCGATGGGAAGCCAACAGTATCTGGCTCCGGCGCAGGGTAAAGGCATTCGAAGAGCGCAATCCAGCTTCTATTCCTGCTTGCTCGGCTGAACTCAAGGCTCGTACATAGAGGGGGGCTTTCATGCTCTCATTCTACCATTTTTCACCTTGCTGTCTGGCACGACACCCCTCCCTTTCGTCTTCTCTGGGTCCTCTCCCTTGTCAGAGTCACAAAAACTGGATACACTTCTCATAGACCAACACTCCTCAGTATTACGACACCGATGCAAGAAAGGGGATGTTCTCTGAACGAACAAGCGATACGAGAAGCGGCCATTGCTGAACTACTTCATCCGACATTGCCCATTACCCAGCAATTCCTTGAAGTGAATAAGGTGGTGCTCAAAGAGCGTGTGTCGGTTGTGGAAGGTGTGATTCTCAGAGAAGAAGAGCAGACGGCTGAAGTCTATTTCCCCATTGAGGGGGAACGCTACTATTTGGTCGTCTCTCTCGCTGTAGAGCCACATGTAGCTCTCAGATGGACGGGGATGTCTGCTGGAAACCGTGTCTATTTCTATACGAAATCTGCAGAGCACCAGGTAGAGGAACTGGTCGCCATGGCAGGTGTGGAACCGACCAGGACCTGGGAAAAAGGGAAGCACATCAGACATCACGGGTTCGAAGTTCGACCTTCCTTCAAGGAGAAAGGCGACGTAGAAGACAAGTTGCGTACCATCATCAGCTTATTGGTGCCCTACACCGGTACTTTGTTGTTTCGGGAAAGTAAGGGAACGACGCATTACAGAGAGGGATTATGGTAACTGGAAGACCCATAACGGATGCAGCAGTTCGCGCAGGGGAGGATCTGCCCGTATTCATTGAACGGCACCTCGACTGCGCGTATCTCGTTGAAACGTTGAGCCGTCTCGCACAAGTGCCGACCGATGTCCCACTCGGCTGGCAGACGCTGATGGAGCCGGACGACCCGAAGCTCGTGTATTACGTGCAGCAGGTGCTGCGTCCAGAACTCGTGCGCTTGGGGATGTACGATCTTCTCGATGTGCCGCGAAACAACCTTGTCACCCGGCTTGGTACCGGAGAATCAGGGCGGTCATTACTTATCCAGAACTATACCCCGACGCAACACCACAATCTCATGGAGGACCCCTTCTCCGGCAAGGTGGGCAGTGCCGTCGCCTATGGATGGGATGAACCCGTTGTCTTCGGCCAGGGCGTCAGCCAGAACAAGGCGCATCAAGCGGTGATGCTCACGGTACTCAAACTGCTACACACGAGCGGCGCCCGACTGCGGGGCAGATTATACTGGGCCATCAACAACGAGGGACGTAGCAGTCACGCCTGCTCGGAAGCGATCCTCGCTGCACTCGGAGAGAAGCCGAGCTTCTGTGTCATACAACTCGGCACGGGCCTCACCTGCTCGCTCGGCAACCGCGGGCGTGTTGACGTAGCGATCCATGTCCACGGCAAAGCGGCGCACTCCAGCGTTCCCCACGAGGGATTGAGCGCGATCGAAGGCGCGCACGAGGTGATCCAGCGGTTGAAGCAGTTGACCTGGCCGGACCGCCATCCGTTGCTCGGTGGGCGGCACGCTGTTGTTTACAAGATACGCTTCGAACCGCTTGCGCCACACACCCTGCCGTCCGACGCCTATCTCGTCGTGGATAGGCGGCTCTTGCCCGGCGACGACCCCGACACAGTGACCGAGGAGATCCGCGCCGTGATCGGTGATCTTGCGCCCTATCAGGTGACCATCAGGCGCGATGTCTTCATGCTCCCCGCGCTCATCGACCCCGATGATGCGGGCATACAGGCGCTGCAGGAAGCAAACCGGGCGATTGGCGGACACAAGGCAAAGACATACTACGAGCAGGGTACCTTCGACGCGGGCGGGCTGGTCGCGCGCGGCGTGCCGACGGTGATGTACGGTGCAAGTGGGGGCGTAGGGTTAATGGGGATCGATTTCGTGCCGATCAGTGCGGTGGAAACGGAAGCCAGGGTACTCGCGCACTTGATACTCAGCCAACTTGTATAGAGGAGATGAACGAGCGATGAGCACAACCACGAAGCGCCCTGTGCGGTTTGGAATCAGTTTGCCCAATCGTGCCGTGCTGTTCGGGCTTCCACCGCAGGTCTTGCTGGAGACCGCGGAGCAAGCGGAAGCATCGGGACTATTCGATTCGGTCTGGGTCGGCGATAACTTCCTCTCCAAACCGCGGCTCGAAGCGATCGTCACACTCTCGGCGCTCGCCGCACGTACGAAACGCCTGAAGCTCGGCACCATCTGCCTCGCCAGCTTCCCGCTGCGGCATCCGTTATCGCTCGCAATCCAATGGGCGAGCCTGGATGTCCTCTCCGGTGGCCGAACGATCCTCGTCGTGTGTAGTGGGGGATCCGCTGCCCTGGGCAAAACGTATGCCACGGAACTGGCGGCCACAGGCGTGCAATCAAAGGAGCGCGTGGCGCGCGTCGAAGAGGGGATCGAAATCCTGCGGCGCTTCTTTGGTCCCGACCCGGTCACCTTTCATGGTCGCTTCTATGATTTCGAGGAGGTCAACGTCCTTCCCAAGCCGATTCAAGCACGCATCCCCATTTGCATCGCGGTGAATCCAGGCACGGATGTGGACCCGGTGACGGAAGAGCGCATCCTGCGCCGGGTCGCACGGCTCGCTGACGGCTGGCAAACCGATGCCATTGATCCGGAAGTCTTTCGCCGCAGATGGGCACGGATCCAGGAGTACGCAGCGGAATACGGGCGCGCAGGCGAAGTGACTGATGCGCAATTGCACCTGATGGTGAACATCAACGATGACGCGGAGCAGGCATATAAAGAGTCAGTCACATTCTTGGAACACTACTATGGTCAAGGAACCGTCAGCCCCGAGGATTTGGAGAACTGGTTGGCGTTCGGCCCGCCCGCCGCGGTGGTTGAGAAGATTGCTACGTTCATTGATGCTGGCTACACCACTCCCGTACTGCGCTTCACCTCCCTCGATCAACGCGGCCAGCTTGAGCGCTGTGTTTGCGATGTGCTGCCCATGTTTCGAGGCAAGGAGATCATGGGATGATGAAGGCAGTCCAAGTGCCGCCCGAACATCCATTAGACACCGCAGAACTACCGGTAGTTTGTTGACTTGGAAAATTTCCCCAGTTGAGAGCAATGGACCAAAGCGTTCTCAGATGCGAAGAACGCAGGCAGCACTGATCCTCAGCAGAAAGGCAAGAGAACGGCTTTTCCCGGGTCAACAAACTACCGATACAGCAAACGTACATGCCTTGTCCGCTATAGCCGACGTGGGGAGAAACATCGCCTATTGGGGGTACACGGAGCAGATGTGGGGAATACATTTCGGAACAGACATCATACAGGGATTAGCAGTTTTGAATCTCGCGGTAGATGTGGATTTGTACGCAGGCGGTCCTGATTGAGGCACATGCTGACCATACCCTGCGTCCTTCTTTCTACTTGTACAAACGGTCTCTTGAACCTGCACTAGTTGCTGTTCAATCATCTCAGCTGCATCCACCTGTGCGCCCTTGACACTGAGGTTATTACTATCAGCTTGCCAAATAGCTATACTCGCGCCTTCCTTTGCCACTGCCGTACGCAGCGCGCGGCTACCAATGGCTGCATGCAAAGCAACCAGGTCCTGAGGTATAGTGCCGGTGAGATCGCGACATGACCATGCGTACCGTATACGATTGTTGCTTTGGTGCAGGTGATTCCTGAGAGAGGACTCGTTGATGAGGTGGCGATAATACTGCATTTCTAGAAAGTCGAGCGGTATCTTCCCTTCCATGTTCTCTGCGAGCAGAATTAAATCGAGTCCTGAGGGATTAAGAAATAGCGAGAGGCGGCGCGCAGGAGAGTCGATATCGCATGCCAGGTACCGTGCGGCTGCTACGGAGGCTGAGGTGTCCAAATGATATCAGCGCTCGTTAAGGCTTTGTCAATCTCTGCTGCCGATGTACCGGGGTTGAGCACATCGGCAACGAGCGCAGTAGCTATAGGCTGACCACCAACTATCCCGTTGGCCAGGACGGCGAGCACCTGGGCCTTTGAGAATCCCACTGCAAAGCTGAAGAATGCATGGCGCGCCTGGTTATGGGGCAGAAAGTAGTCCTCATCAATGAAGGTCCATTCGCCATAACCCATGCGCACCAGGTTTATCAACTCCTGTGAGCCTAACGCCCCCTGGCCGATAGCCACAATTTTGTTGCTCTCCCGGTACGCCAGTCCATTCAGTTGAGCGGCGCGATCACGCGAGAAGGTGTCGGTGGGGTTGAGCAATGTTATCTCCACCTGGTCGCCTCGTTTATCTTCATCGGTGTTGAGTAAAATGCCAGGCTGCCCATTATGCATCGCCCAGATCCCGAGCTGCTCCCCTATTTCCCCGATAGTGCTCGCGCACATGAACGCCCAAATGTCTGTCGCCTCGGCGACGGGGAGCGTTCCCCGGCTCGGGCAGCAGCGTGGCGCCGACCCTGGGCGTGGACGCGCCACGGCGCTTGAGATGTCAGCGACGGTCAGTCAGGCAAGCGATCTCGGGTCGTGGTCCAACGGCGCCAGAGCCTCGATCAGGACAGCCGTGCGCAGTTACTGGGGGACCTACTCGTACGTCTCAATCGTACGAGGACACCGAGCAGCTACACCGCCTGCTGGGCACGATCGATCGTGGAGTGGCTATGGACATGCGAACATTCACTGAGCTGACGACCCCGGACGAACGGTCTCTCCGATTCACGCCGCTGGGTCTTGACACCAGGGGAACGCTCAGCCCCGAGAACGCCGCGGAGTTCCAGCAGCGTTCCATCGCGGCGGCCGATCTCATTCCGGCGGTCCCCGAGGGCACACGGAGCAGTTTCGAGCGTCTGCGGACCCTGCACGCATATGGAGTGCTCTGCTACGACCTCTTCACCGTGGTCGCTGATCAGACCTCGGTCGTGCTGGAACAAGCCCTTCGCGAGCGGTTCATCGCGTTCTACGGCGGGGTGATTCCACTTGTCGGCAGGAACGGAGCCGAGAGCATGTTTCCAGCGTCCGACTTCGAGGCGGTCAGCGATGCAGTCCGCAGGGGAAGTCACGCGGGATGGCGGCTCCGGCTCCCCAACCAGGGGACATCAGCGCAGTTCCCCCTCACCCTGGACCCGCTCTTGCGGTGGGCGCGCCGGGAGCAGCTGCTTCATGGGCAGCGGAACCTCCGCGTCGAAGAGGATCTCTTCCCCAAGATCCGCAACCGCTTCGCCCACGGCGGAGGCTTCCGAGTTGACATGCCGAATCAATCGGCGCGCCGGATACGCGATCTTGCGGAGATCATCAACCGGCTCTGGGGCGCGATGACGCCCGGAGGACGTTTGTATCCCGCGCCCTTTCAGCGGGAAGTGCTGGTCGTCGGATGGTCACCGACCTGGTCGACGGGGGAAGAGGGATCTTCTCTGGAGGTCATGCATGCCGAGCAACTCGCCGAGCAGACCGAGTTGGACGACTGGATGTACCTCGTCGTGCTCGGCGTGTGGAACGACCGGCTGCGGGAGTTCGACGCTCGCTACGAGCTCACCATGTACCCCGCCGATCTTCTCTGGGGTCCGGGTACCCGCGTGGATGCGCTGGCCTGGTTGGAAGCGACCGCACCGGTGGGTGACGAAGTCGACCACCTCGACCGGGTGTTCGCTGTCCGTCGGCATGATGGGACGGTCTACCCTCCGTGCCGTCCCGACATGCTGCTGGGGCTGCCGCCCGAACACCGAGCCGGGACCTGGCACGTGGTCCGCGCCGACCTTCCTGAAGACTGCTTCGCGCACGTGCGTCATATCGAGGCTGGGGAGTCGTGCGGCACGTCTGGTCAGCACCACGCCAGGTGTGCCGTTGACGAGATAGCACACGGACCGTGGGCGGCCGCTGCTGCCCGTGTGATGCAGCTGTTCCCAGGCCTGCACGCGGCAATCCCTTCGGAGGCCCGGGTCCCTCGGCGCTGGCCGTTGGAGGCGCACCCGTGAGCCGCCCCAAACCAAAACCACGCGTTCGATCCAAGAAGGCCCCAAAGCCGCGGGCCATCACGGCGCAGCAGGACCTTGATCAGCTCTGGGCTGCTCGCCGAAGCGGAGCGCACAACGTCGCAGGCGTCCGGTACCAGATCGTGGTGGGCCTGCACATGCTGATCGAGGGGTACGCTCGCACATTGCCGATTGTTGCCCTCACCCCCGAGGGACTTGAGGATCTCGACTGCGAGCTCGACGGTGGAGAGGGCCTGCTGATCCAGGCAAAGGAGCGTTCGGACCCGGTCGGCTTCTCGGTGGTGGCCGACTTCATCCAGCACGCCGCGGGCCCCGCATCCGTCAGTGGTCGCAGGAGGATCGCCCTGGTCACCAACGCATCCGTTGATCCTGGGTGGGGGCCGACTGGCTGGGGCACTCCCCTGCTCGCCTCGCTCGGCACTGCGGAGCGTCAACACCTGGCAGCGGCCTTCCCAACGCTCCCTTCTTCGCAGCTCGACGACCTCCTGGCACGCACCCACGTGGTGGTCCTGCCCGAGAGGCTCGATGATCGCATGGCACTTCGTCTCGCCGATCTCTTTGGCCTGACTCCTAGCCACGGCGCCCTTGCCGTGGCGGTACTGCTCACCGCATTGCAGACCGACTCCGCCGCTCAGCGACACACGTCTCCACGGAACGCCGCTCGATGGCTTGTCGATCAGGTCCGCGTCGCATGCCAGACGCTCACGACAACGATCGACCCGACCCAGCTGGACGAGCTGGAGCGTGCGGGATCCATCGCATCGATCGACTTTGGCCAGAGGAGCGACCTCGTCCCTGAGCAGTTCCTCGCAGGTGTTGACGTGAGTCCTCTTCACATCGCGGCTCGACTGGACATTGCACGCCCGACGGAATTGTCCGAGGTTCGCCAGGGTCTGATCGATCACCGGTACGCGCTCATCGTCGGGCCGAGTGGCTCCGGGAAGTCCGGTGTGCTGTGGCGCACCGCGTACGACTTGACCGCGGAACGTGTCCGCGCCTTCCGGGTGCGCTCCCTCTCCTCCGACCAGGTCGGGGCACTCCTGCGGTACGTGGATCTCCAGCATCCCACCCCGGAGACTCCAGTGCTCATCTGCATCGACGACCTGGGGCGACCAGGGACGATGGGGTGGGAGGACGCTGCACAGGAGCTCCTGGAGCGACCCGGGGTCTTTCTCGTGGGCGCGGCACGCGAGGAGGACTTCCGGCCCTCCCTCGCCGTTCGCCAGGCTGTCGTGGTTCGGCCACGCCTCGATGAGGCGCTCGCGCTGGGAATCGCTGAGACTCTTGGCAGGCGGGGTGTGCTGACACAGCTGGCACCGGAGGAAGCCTTCCCCGCCAGTGAAGGGCTGCTGATGGAGTACCTCAGTCTCCTGCTCAGCGGTCAGCGCCTTGAGGCTGTGGTCGGTGAGCAGGCCGATGATCTCCTCCGAGCAGATCGCGGCGTCGAGCGCGGAGTGGTGAGAGTGGTGTGCGCAGCAGATGTCCTGGAGACCGCACTCCCGCCGGAAGCTCTCGAGCGCGTCGTGTCCGATCTCACGGCACTTCCCTCAGCGCTGAACCGGGCGCATCGGGAGCACCTGATCGTTCAAGAAGACGACGGCCGATGGGGAGGGCTGCACGAACTGCGGTCTCAGGCGATCATCGATCGGCTGCACGCGGTGCCTCCGCCGACCCTCGAGAAAACCTATGCCACGGTGCTCGAGCTGCTCCCCGCCGCCGAGCGGGCGAGGACCCTCGAGATCGCGGCATCGATTGCTGCAATCCGCGGTGATGCGCTGGTTGCCACGGTGGCCTCGTTCATCCAACAACGAGAAGCGACGGCAACCGTTGTGGAGGAACTGATGGTGGCGCTCGCCCGCGCTGATGCAGCCCGGCACGCCCGTCTCTGCCTCGACGTCATTGACCTAGCACGCCTGCCGGGGATCAATCCAGTCAACCTCTCTCGGCTCGCGTTCCTCGCCCGGTTCGGTGGCGTGCCGATGCCTATGCTTCCCGAGCACTTTCAGCAGCTCGTCAGGGACCTGCCGGACGCCCCGACGTCCCTGCGTGCCCTCGTGGCTGCATCAGTTGGCCCGCAACGGTTCGGCGAGCTTGCGGCCGAGGCGAGCCCGGAGGCGGCCGTGGGACTCCTCGAGGCGCTCGAAGGTGCGGTGGAACTGCCCCTGGAGGTTGTGCAGCAGATCCTCGTGATGCATCAGGGCTTCGGTCCGGAGCGCCCACGATTGGCCGAGACGCTCCGGCAACTGAGCCCGTCCGCCGGCCCGTTCCTCCAGGAGTGGCTCGGACCACCTGAGGAGCGATTGCCCCAGTTGTCCGAGTGGAACCCGTCACTGTTGGACTGGACCATCGAGTCGGTCGGCGGTGGGGATACGCTCAGGGTGAGTGTCCGCGTCCAGAGCACCGATCCGACCACGGATCATGAGCGGGCGGTGTCCATGGCGGGCACACTCCGGGACCTGTTCCCCGAAGCAGAAGCCATTGATGTGACGACCGTCGGCTGGGACGGTCGTGAGCTGATTGCCATGGGCATGCCGATTGGTCGGATCTCCATGGAGCGTGCAGACATCACCCGCCATACGGCAGTCTCGCCGGTCCCGCTGCTTTTCCCGGCAGCTCAACGCCTCCGCGCCCAGAATTTCTGGACTGAGAGACTGCGCCTGCAAGCTCGACTGGCGGGCGAATTGATCCGCTTGTTGACGGACATGCCTGCGTTGTTGCTCAATCCCCACTGGAACGCTGGACGTGAGCGCGACTGGAAGGCCGCCGTCGAGGCGTTCACCAACGACGTCGCGCAGCTTCCATCCGTGAACACTGATCGAAGCACGAGGGAGGCCGGTGCCACACCCGAGAAGGCGGATCACGCGGCTCAGGCGTTTCAGACCGCCGGAATGGCGCTTGGTCAGGTACGAGACGTGATGGACCGAACGTCGGTCACTACCACTGGGGCTGCTGCGCAACTGCGCGAAGCGGCACTCTCCTGGGCGGCCGCGGTGGAAGAGGGTGCTCCTTCCCTGTCTGGAATTGGCGAGTCGGTGCCAGCGGGTCTGCTGACGTTGTTGGATGAAGCGGCAGACTTGCTGTATGCACTGTCACTGCGCACGGCGCTCTTGCGAGACGCGCGACAGCAACCGGGCGAGACCTGGGTTCTCGCCGCACGGCGGGTCACAGCGGAGGTCCGCGATGCAGTCCTCGACCATGAGCGGCGCGCTGTTGACCAGATGGCCGCTCTCGCTCCTGGACCCGGCGAAGTAGCCCGCGTTCCTCCGAGGGCCGACCAAAAACGAAACCTGATGAGCGACCGCTGGGTGATCCTCGTGAGCATGGATGGCGGTGGTGACTGGGATCACGGCGCCTTCATGGCAACAACTCCTCTCTCAGACGATGATGCGCTCCGCCTTGCGCATCGAGTGAGTGCGCTGCCAACGCTTGGTGGCGCCATCGTGGGAGGAACGGGCGTCACATTGGGTCATCCCGGCCTGTTCCCGCTGGCGCCAGACGATGCACGAGGAATCGCCGAAGAGTTGGGATATCCTGTCCTCGAAGGGGGTACCATCGACACGGTCGATCGGGCACTCGGAGCACTGCTGGAGATCTCCGCACTCTTGGCAGCGATTCCCGTGGTCAAGGATCCACGACGGGCTGAGGAACGGCGAGCCCAGGCGGAGGCCTTGGTGCCGACCGCCCACGAGCTAATCGTCACCCTGCCATCAGGAGAGCTCCATGAAGCCCTCACAGCGCTTGCCGCCCACGTTAATGCGGAGGTCAGCGGGACGGACTCCGGGGCTTTGGCCGGCGGTCTCGCCGAGACCATCCGCACCGGTAATGGGACGTCCGCGGCGGCATTGTGGGGTTGGATCCGCTGGCGTGCGGTCCAGGCAGAGCGTCGACGGCGGGACATGCAGTGAGTGACATCGGTCTCCGGCCTCTTCTTCCGTGACTCGAGGTTCCTCACGGCTGCGTTGACGATGGCGAGGGGCGGCGGGCGCGTCCTGGACATGAGGTAACTCTAAGATCTTTGCAAAAAGAGGCAATAGGGTTATGAATCGCCTTCCCTGGCTGTTGATTGACACGATTAACGGGTCTTCCCACGCGATGTGCAACGAGCTTGAGCAAGTCTCTTGCAAACTGAAGAAGAGAGACCTCTACTGAGAAGAAAGCACATTCTGCTCTCAGAAGGAGGTCTCTTTGCGTATGATACCCAACTCCTGTATTTCCCTGAAAAAGTGCAATGAGCATACATGAGCGGGGAGGAGAAGTAACAACGGAAAAAAGGCGAAAGAAAAGAAGTCGATGGCAGAAACTCTTCCATCGGATGGACAATTCCTTATGAGCAGACGAGTTCTCTCCCCATCTGAAGAGCAAGGACAACGGGATGCCAAGCTTGGATCAAATCTTTCCCTACGTGCTTCGCTGGGGTCAGCGAGCGACAGACAGTGGTGTTTGTGCGGCATCCGCGATCATATTGGTGGTCCGGCTCGCAGCACGAATATCAAGCCAATCTCTGACGTTGCCCCTCTCTCGAGAGTATAGCACTTTTTTATGGACTGTGGTGTGTCTGCGACGCATGGCATATTGGTGGCGAAGTCGATTTTCGCGCCTGGAATCCCAGAAATGCAGGCTCAATGTAAGCGTTATTTTTGACTTTAGCCACCAGTATTTTCTGACCCCTGTCTTATCGTGGCCAAGCGCTCTGGGGCCTGCAGCGCATGACGTTGCAAAAGCCACGGTAAGCCATTGGTATGCTACTATTGACCTATGAACATTAATTTAATTTAGTACGCTGAATACCTCTGAGAAGCGCGTTTCAAGTAATTTGATGAAGCATTTTTTGAATTAGCAGCAGGACATTCCAGGCTCAGGAGGACTGGCCTATACTTGTGCACAGACCTCTGTAAACAAATGCAACAGATGCATTGACTCAACATATACAACTGTCACGGCGCTGTTACGGCAGTTGTATATGTTGAGTCAATGCATTTTAAATTTATTGAAGACTTTGACAAACTACCGCTATCTATTTATACTAAGTGAAGGGGAATCACCGAGAAGATGACGCTTTCTTTTTTTCACCCTGAAGACGAGAAAAGTAGCGTCTTCGTTGCTTCAGCTTTATGCTCATTGTGTCCATGTAGATCAGAAGCTACAAGTAATAGCACCAGGCTATTACACCGCATGAGCTATGTGGCATACAAACACGAATAGCCGCATTTTTTTACGAATAAGCGTATTTGAGTATCGCCAGGTAATGCCGGGAACAGAGCGATGCTTGCTGTTTCCCATCAGGATGTAACTGAGCATGTTCTACAGGTTGTTCCCGTGGGAGGAAGAGAGTGAGGCAAGAACCTTATTTATATGCAACGTTCTTTGAGCTTCTCCCTAAGAAGAACACGAGCTTACCAGCGACATCGGGACCCTTGACACAGGCCTTGTTCTTAAACCTGGTCAGGCAATTTGATCCGGCGCTCTCAGCGCGCTTGCATGATGAACCGTGCTACCGGCCATATACCGTCTCAGCTTTGACCGGAGGGATAAGGATGGGTGAACGCATCGTATTGCACCGAGGACAACCATGTCATCTGCGGATCACTTTGCTCGACGGAGGAACGCTCTGGCGCTCCCTCCAGAGGCACTTCCTTCAAGCAGGGCCTGTCCATCTACTCCTTGGTGGTACCGACTTCCATTTGACCGGGATACTCACCACACCCCATACGGAGTTAACGAGGTGGGCAGGTTCGACCGATTGGCAAACACTGAGGACACTAGCAGCGCGGCGCACTATGACCATGCATTTTTCTAGTCCAACCGCATTCAGCCTGAACAAGCGCCAGTTTGGCCTCTATCCAGAACCAATCCTTGTCTGGGGTAGCCTTGTGCGCGACTGGAACAGCTATGCCCCTGATGACATGAAAATGGACAAGCAGCTCATACACGCGGCTGTTCGTGAGCACATCGCGGTAACAGCATGCATGCTGCACACGGAATTCTTGCACTTCTCTGGCTATGTCCAGAAGGGCTTTGTCGGGCACTGCTCGTATCATGTGAGCGCAGATGAGCCGCTTGCAGCTCAACTCACTACGCTTGCATCGTTTGCGCTTTATAGCGGTGTGGGCTCTAAAACGACCATGGGCATGGGGCAGGTCCGAGCTGAATTCGGTACCCCATCAAGGCCAACAGGCGAGCAGAATCACAACCAGTTACCAGTGTCGTCTCTGTAGTAGGATCTTTCGTAGCCCGTTCCATCCCTCCATCTCTATGGATTTGACATTGAGCGCGAGCGGGATGCCGCACGTAAATTGCATGACTCTGGAAGTTGTCCCCTCCGTAGAGATAGAGAGAGCACCCATGAGCAGTGAAGATGATGCTGGCGACTACCAGGATATGCTTCGGCCGCTGCTCCAGGTAGCCACCAGAAAGTTGTAGGACAAGGAGTTATTACATGAACAGGTCAACCAGTCCAGTCATTCTAGAGATTCACACACTTGTGCTTGACCTCCTCCCTAGAGACGTCCCTCCATCCCCTGATCAAACGGACAGCGGAAGATTGAGGCCGTCTCTCACCCTCTGTTATGCGCCTCAAGCGAGTCGCACGATGTCATACCGTCTGCATGCAGGAGCTCCGGATCGACGCACAGTCGCAACTGTCTTGCACGAGGCCCTGGTCCAATTACGAGAGCCATCTGAAGGGACACCGACAGAAGACCAGCCTCTTCAAGGCCCCATGGTATTTGAACATGGCATACAGTACACCTGGTATAGTCCGGGGATTCACATCCGCTATGTCTCTCCCCATCAGTGCATTTCAGGGGCAATAGAGCGTTTCTTCCCACTACTCAATACACGGCCCTTGCATTCGGTCTCCACTAATATGAGTGATCAAGGGACCCGGCCAGGGAATAACAGAGAGCCCGTTACGCTGGCTGAAATAGAACGCATGCTGAGCCGTTTTTCTAAAAAATACTATCATACGGCCAACCGGATGGCAGGACGATGTCCTCATTCCCCCTGGCAGGCCTACAGCTCCACTAAGCGAGTAGATCCACATGGGTTCGCTTCGCTTCTTGAGGGGCCAGATGACCAAAATACGACCACAAGGAGCAAGCGTCATCAAGAATCACGTATGGAGCCCGGTAATTGCACCGATCTCCCGCCAGAAATGTCAATCGTCGTCAAACTCGATCCTTCCCTCCTCATGCCAGAGACACAAGATGGGCCCTCTTCGGATGAGCAGATGAGTCCTATCAGCGAGCGGGAAGAGCAACCAGCGCCCGATATTTGCTGTGCAGAGTGAAGGTTCAACCAGGGCCACGTGTATCAAGGGAATAAAAGGAGTTGGCAGATCTATATGTATTTCCCCCCACAGGACGAGAAGTAGTAGCATGATAACAGCACCAAAAGGAAGAACAGCCATGCCATCAACATACTCAGACAGCTCTTTTTCTTGCGACCAACCACCCATCCGCACCAGTAACATCAGGAGCTTTTACCGTCTAGCAGATCACATGAGACGCACAGAGCCGATGCTTCCACCTATCAGCGTCGTAACTGGAGCGCCTGGCACCGGCAAAACCACTGCCGCCCGGCTCTACCTTGCAGATGGAGAGCAACAGGGACAACAGTCTCTTGCAACCTGCGCGCTTATCACTATCCCGCCACGGGCAACCCCAAGGCAATTCCTCAACGCCATCACAGGGCACATCAGCGGTCAGAGACCAGTTCACGCAGCGCACGAAGCATTTCAGCAAACCCTCATGGTTCTTGAGCAGCGTCATACGCAGCTCTTAATGCTCGACCAGGCTGACTATCTGCAGCGCGAACACCTGGAACTGCTGCGCATGCTCGTCGGGCAAACAGCATGTTCCATCTTACTTATTGGGCTTCCTCAATTGCTCTCAGCTATCAGGGGGCATCCCCCATCCGTTAGCCGCGTGGACTTCACGCTCGAATTCCGGTCACTCTCGGAGGAAGAAGTGCTCGACGCGTTTCTCCCTCAATTGCTCCTGCCGGGCTGGGTATACGATCCAACGAGCGAGGCAGGCCGTCACCTTGGGAGCTATCTCTGGCGGAACGCGCGTCCATCGCTGCGCCGCCTGCGCATGATCCTCGCCTACGCCAGTCTACTCGCTCAGCAGCTCGATGCGGGGAAGATCACCCTCGAAACTGTTCGTCTTGCCCTGCAAATGATGGCCCCTGGTGAGCATCCCTCCAGTCCGCAAAGCGAGGAGGAGTAAATGTCACGACTTTCCGCTACCACCGATCCGCAGTCCTCTGAGGAACAGGAGCACAAGCTAACAGTCTCTGCCGGTAACGAAGCTCCCGATCAGGACGAGCTATCAGCCGTGTTACACCTGGTGACCACCGGGAACACGAAACTCCTCTTTGACCCTGAAGCTGCCAGGAAGCGAGAGGCAGAGCGCCGTCGCAAGACGATGGGAGAATTTGCGCTGCACGATCTCGACAAGCAACACCTTCGAGCGTTTGCGCTGGAACGCTATGTTCCCGAGAAAGCGCTCACGAAGTGGAAGCAAAACTTCCTGCTCCATGGTCTGGACGGATTACTTCCACAAGACTGGCTCCCCTTGAAGGAGCAATCGCAACAAAAAGTCATCGAGCGGCTGAAAACGCTTGGAAAGCTGACAGAAGTGGTAACCATCACAGAAGAGGATATGTCCAGTCTGGTCAGCCGACTCGGAGGAAGCTGGCGAAAGGCCGATCGCCTGGTGCGACGGTATCAAATCGACGGTGTGTGGGGGCTCGCACCCGAGTATGATCCAGAGCGGTTTCACCGGGTATGGCATAAGGGGTCTCTTATCGATTTCGCAGCCGCGACACCGGCAGCGCGGGCAGAGGCTGAGCGGCGGCATGACTTGATCAAGCCGTATATAGGAAAAAAGCGCATCCCCAAAAAAGCACTCGAAGCATACGCGCAGGAGCATGGCACATCCTGGCGAACGTTGCGAGACTACTTATGCAAGTTCAAGAAATGGGGCCTGGCCGGCCTGCTGCCGAAAGAAGAGCGCTCTGATAAAGGGCACCCACACAATATGACTCCTCTCATGGAGGATATCATTGCCGCCATCCGCTTTTCTCAGATGGACATACCTCTCCATGAGGTCCATCGACAGGCTGCTCAGCGCGCCCGCTTGCTCGGAGAACCTGAACCGACTCCCTGGCAGGTGCGTTACATTTGCGATCACATTTCCGACGAGGAGAAGCTTGTTGCAGACAAACGCTTTGGCCAATTCCGGAGCAAACGCCGGCTGACTTACCGGTTTCACTTCGACGGCAGCGTGATCATCTATCAGATCGACTTTACACCGGTCGATGTGTTGCTGAGGGATATCCGCAGACGCGGCCGTCAGACGGCGAGCAAGGAGTTCCGCCCCTACCTGATCACCTGTATAGAGTGCAGTTCGCGTCTGGTCCTGGCGTGGCTTTTCACCTACGATGTCCCCAATAGTAACAACATCGCAGCGGTCATCCGCGACGCCCTGCTGGTTTCTGACGAGAAGCCCTACGGGGGTATTCCCCATGCCATCTGGGTTGACGGCGGGAAGCAATTAATCTCGCACCACATACAACGGATTGCGCAGGATCTGCATTTCGAACTGAAGGAAGGCAAGCCCAATCACCCTGAAGACCGGGGAGATCCGCAGGAGCGCGGCATCGAGGAACGCTTTTTCAAGACGCTCAATACAGAACTGTGGTGCACGCTCCCTGGCTATGTGCATTCGAATACCAAGGAGCGCAACCCCAATGCGAAAGCGGCACTCACCATCTCAGAGCTCGCCGCAATACTCAAGGAATTCATCGACACGTACCACCACAAAGAGCACAGCGAGACGAAGGAAACTCCACTGGCGTTCTGGGCGAAACATTGCCAGGCCAGACCTCCCGACGACGACCGCCGGTTCGATATCCTGCTGCTCGTCGCCAGGACGTGCACACTGAACAAATCCTGCATTAACTATGGGACGCGTCGCTACTGGCACGATGACCTGGCGGAGATACCCGTCGGGGCGAAAGTGGAGATCCGCGCGCAGCCCGACTATATGCGCCCGGACACGATCGAAGTGTTTTACCAAAAACGGCATGTCTGCACTGCATTTGCCCATGACTCAGTACAAGGGCGGGCGGTCACCGGCAAACGGGTGCTGGCGGCCCAACGCCAGCAAATGCAGCGCATCAAGAAGACGATCAAAGAGAAGCAGACCGTATTGCACAATGCTGATCGTACCATCGAATCCCAGGGCGTTCTCGTTCAACAGGAACAGCCTGACGAACAGGCAGCAATAGCCAGTCAACAGCCAGAAGAACAGCCGTCTGAAGCCGTGGCGGCCGAAACCAAACGGATGGCATCAACTGCTTCAACAGACAAGCAACGCGTTCCACCCCGTAAACCACCAACGGCCAAGCAAAGAAATGCTGCGTGGGCGAATGCGCTGGCAGCCAGTAAACGCCATCAGCAACAGCAGGAAGAAAGGAGCAAGCCGTGATCAATTACAACGAACTGACCCTGGATTTTGATGAGAACAGACTTCCACCAGGTCAGCAGCCTATAATTACCAACAGCATAGAACAGTTCTACCTCTCTATAGATATGATTGTGCGTGCCAGGGAGCTAACAGGCTACAGTACCATGGCAGTCGTGGTAGGGTTGGCTGGGGTTGGCAAGACGATTGCCATCCAGTCCTATCTGAACAAGCTGGAAGACCGCCTGCACACCGGTTTGCCTGCTGGTATGGTACTCAAGGTCACGCCCGAGTTGACGACAAAGGAGCTCATGGTAACCCTCCTGACAAGCTTCGGCGAAAGGCCCCGCAGCAATATCAACCGTCATATGATTACCAATGAGGCAGCGGAGGCCATATTGGATTTTGACCTTAAAATACTGTTCGCCGATGAAGCTGATTTACTGGATGTAAAGGGTTTTGAATTCATTCGCTACATTTTCAATAAGACTGGCTGCCCCATCGTGGTGGTGGGCCTGCGCCAGATTCTGCACGTTATTCGCAAGTACGAAAAATTTGAGAGTCGGATCGGTCCGCATCTTGAATTTCTTCCCCCCGATGAAGATGAGGTTCTGAACAAGATTCTTCCTCAGTTGATCTTTCCCCATTGGCAGTTCGATCCCTCATCTGCAGCCGATATTAAGATGGGTATGGAACTCTGGAAGCGTACCCAACCCTCCTTCCGGAACCTTCGCAAGGTGCTGCAGTATGCGAGCGTCCTGGCTGAAATACACGAGAAAGAACGCATTTCTCGCACGCTCTTGAAGCAGAGTTGCCAGATGATGCTCGGACTGAAGCATGCTGAGGAAGAGCCGGAAGAAGAAGAGGAACCCCAAACCGAATATGAACGAGAATCTGCACGACGACAGGATGCCAGTGCCAAAAAACACGAGGCATCGGTATGAGTGGCAACCCATTTCTCGAGCCTGCCTCGATGACGACGGTCCTTGACCGCGAAGACTGCCAGCGTATTCACTACCAGGCGTTACAGGCAGCAGTGCGAGGAACGCGTCCGGGGGCGCTCCCTGCATCGGTTCCCCTCAGCGAACTGAAGGAACGTGCTCGATTCGATGGTTCAGAGGTCTACCTGGCACACCCAGATGATATCGAGCGCCTCTTCGCCGGCGTCACCCTGGCGGTCTATCGCACGGTCCGGTCGCTGTTCTGCTCCCGGCTGGGTCGGAGTATCAAGATGGTCTGGCGCATTCTCTGCGCCATGGCCAGCGCCGCGGGAGTGGCGAGCATTCCCTATGAGACCATATGGGCCCTCTGCCTGTCTCTGGAAGAACGTCGGCTGGCGAGCGTCGCGGTACCCGTCGAGCGCGGAGAGGATACGTGGTGGGTTGGACTGACGACCCCGGACATCTCCATCCAGCAAGCAACAGCCAGAGCGTATCGCCCATCGATCGCCTGGTGTGTGGAGGCAAGCGCGCCGCGTGCCCTATCATTTTGTATCGCCCCGCTGGATGCGGCCAATGAAAATGCCGCACGCGCCCTCTACGACGCCATCATGGCTCACCGCCGTCCACAAGCACGCGTGCCGACCGGGCTCATCTGGCATCTGCCGGAGCGGATCATGACGACCGTTCCCCTTTCCCGGTCCTGCGTCGCCGCTTGCACACGAGCAGGGATCCAGGTCGAAGAATCAACGGCTGCCATCCCTTTGCTTGAACATATCCGGGAAACGTGGGAGCGGGGGGTGGCGGGACGCACCCTGCTGGCCAGTCACTGTGCAGGGCTGCTGGACGCCTTCCTGCGCAGAGCCCACGGATACGGCCCGCGGCGCGTGTCTGAGCAACAGGCGCACAGGTACGCGTCTCTCGTCGGATACGGTCAGGACCCGGCAGGGCAATTTCCGCTCTTACGAGAATTCCTCCCCGCTGTCGCAAGCAGCATCGAAGCGGATGGGGTGGTTGCTTACGACGGGTTACATTACACCCACGAGTGGCTTTCTTACTGGCCAGGACACACCGTGACGCTCCGCCGCTCCGCGCACACCGGGGCAGTTGCCTGGATCTATCTCGACGGGGAGATCCTTTGCCAGGCACAAGCTCGTGAACTGCGCAGGCGCGATGGTAGTTATGGCCCGCTCTGAAAGGTAACAGGTATGTATTTTCTCGCGGCTCTCTTGACACTCAAAGCCATGGAATCTGATCGGTCCCCCTTGCAGCTGGCGGACAATGACGAATCTATTCCTTCTCGGCAGGAGCTGCGTTTCAAAGATGTCTTATTGGGAGAGGGTCAGATGACAGCAGCAGTTCTCTTCAGTGCCGCAAGGCACGCGCGTATACGGCTCACCTGTTGGAGTAAAGCAAGAGACACACCAGCTTCAGTGTTGCAGGCACTGACTTCCAGATCCAGGATCGAGTTCGCACGACAGTGCTATGCCGTCGAGTCTGTCGACCTCACCGACCCGCTCTGGACGGGCATCAGCACCTGGACGGATCTGCTGAACGCGCGGCATGGTGTGCGCATGCGTTTCACCTTCGCGACGCCGCTTGTTACCGCCGACCGGGAACGAGGTACGGACAGCAACGTCCTGCCATTCCCTGACCCGCAGACGCTTTTCTCGAGTGTGCTTCGCCACTGGCGGGGGCTGGACGGCCCACCGCTGCCATATGCAGGAGAGCAAATGGTGCAGGCAGCCGGATGCATCCTCAGCGAATACCGTTTGGAGACGGCTGAGAGCGCCGCCCAGGCTCACCCTGGATTTCTCGGCTGGGTTGAATACACGTGCCGCGCTCGAGAGATCACAGCGATAGCCTCGCTCAACGCGCTCGCCCGTCTCGCCTTCTTCACGGGCAGCGGGTATCTGACCGGGCTGGGTATGGGTACCACTGCGGTCACGATCGCGAATTGAGAGGGAAATATGCAGTGGCGCGTAGTGAAACTCGGCATTGAGCAGTTCGACGTCTTGCACGCCTATGGGCTCGCAATCCTGCTGGCAACAGCATGCGGTGTGCCGGTTGCATTGCAAGATACGGCCTACTGCTATACCCTGTCATGCCCGCAAGTCGAGCCCCCCCGGGTGAATGCCACGCTCCTCCTGGGGAATGTGTTGCCTCTTCCAGACGAGGAAGAACTGCGTCTATGTGACCTCCGTGCTCAGCAGCAGAAGCTCCCGGTGACCGTGCTCGATGGTCTGCTGGCGGCATTGTTTACGACTCCAGGTCCGCGGGTCCTCTCGGTGAGTGACTTGCTCGGGAAGCAGCGCCTGGACGCAGAGGTCCTTACCAAAGGACTGCACAAAGTAGCAAAGACAGTCAGCCGATGGCAAGCATTTGCCAGGCGAACGGCGCGAAAGCAAGGGACAGACTGGCTCAACAACGTCCTGCGGGATTACGACCCCGAGCGTCCTGCCTTCCCACTACTCATCGAGGGGAAATACAAGGGGGACATCAATGTCCTTATGACGATCGACCCCTCATTCTGCTTCTCGCTGCGCAGTGCACAAAGCCTCGGCCGGATGACAGAGAAAACCCAGGTGGCTGTGCGAGGGACGCGCTATGCCGGGCTGCTGGCCTTCATCGGCGCTTCACGCTTCCTGCGGGCACAACGCCTCTCCGGCGCAGTGGTGAACTACTACGTCCCCATTGCGAGGACCCTCTCCATCAACGCGGAGAGCTGCTTGCCGCTTCTCTTTCCGGCTGACGAGAAGCCTGATCAGGCCGCGCTCTGGCGCTGGCTCGACCTCTCACAGCAGATCCTCCGACCGGAAGCTGTGTGGCGCGGCCTCGCGTATCAGACGCTGCTTACCCAGGGACAACAGCAGTCGCTCTCACTGGAGAGCGGCGTGCTGGAGTGCGAATGGCTGCATGCCCTCCAGGGGCGCCTCGGCGGGGGCGTACTCGCCTTCTGGCAGGCGCAGTTGCACGCCAAAGGCGCACAGGATGAACAGGAGAGCCTCCTGAACTGTCTCAAGCGCCGTAGTGCCGGTGCCTGGTTTGCTCATCTCCAGCTGATGGCGCAAAGCATGCACGCGAACACGGACTCTACTGGACGGCGCTATAGTCTCGAGGAAGTGAGAAAGATAACAGAAGCCATGAATGACACAGCACACATGCCGTTGAAACAGGTCCTGGAACGGGAGAAAGGAACGCTTCGCTTCGGCCGGGCCCTCAAACAGATCGGGCGTTACAATCCCTCGCGACTTCGCGACCTGCTCGATGAGTTGCAAGATGCACGAACAGACGCCCAGTTGCTTCCCGTGTTACACCACATCGTCTTCGCGAGCGAGGTGGAGAAAGTAAAGGAGCGCATGATCATTGTCCCGGACCGGGAGGACTTTGCGGCTCTTTTGGAGGACATGGACCAGTACGGGGTTCCGGTGCTGGTTGGATTACTGATGGTCCTCTCAGCGCTGCGTTACCCACACAGTGACGATAGCCTGAAATACGAGCTTTCTACGCTGATCAGGGCACTGCTCGCTCTCTCTGCACAGATAGCCGCTTCCGCTGCGACGGCGGACAATCCAGCCCCACATGCACCCGAACTCTTCATTGACGACCCCGAGGTCCTCAGAGGAGGACCACTCGAAGAACAGGAGGAGAGCTAATATGTCAGAAAACCCACAGGCACCGTTCTACGAAATGTCGTTCAATGTGCTCGCGGCGTGGCAGGCCCACAGCCTGAGCACGGCTGGTAGCAACGGATCAAATCGCGTGATGCCACGCCGCCAGTTGCTTGCAGACAAAAGCGAGACAGACGCGTGTAGCGGCAATATCGCCAAGCATCATCATGCCGCTCTCGTCGCGGCGTACTTTGCGGCAGAAGGCAACCCCCTCTGCCCGGCCTGCCGGGTTGGTGACGGGCGGCGGGCGGCCGCACTGGTGGATCGACCCGAATATGGGAACCTTTCTTTCGAACGCATCGTCTGTGAATGTGCGCTGTGCGACACGCACGGCTTCCTCGTCACAGCGAAAAATGCCGACAGCGAGACGAGCACAGGGGCACGCCAGAAGATCAGCAAAGAGACGCTCATTGACTTCTCCTATGCCCTGGCTCTTCCTGAGCGCCACGCCGAGACCAGTCAGCTGCATACCCGCAACGGGGCCTCCAAAGAGGAGGGGCAAATGCTGATGAAGATCCCCGCGCGTTCGGGAGAGTACGCCCTGTGTATCCGCTACCGATGTGTAGGCATCGGTGCCGATACTGAGCAGTGGCTGCTGTATGTGAAGGATCAGGCGCTGCGGGAAAAGAGGCACCGCGCGGTCTTGCGGGCGCTGCGCGATACGCTCGTGAGCCCGGATGGCGCGCAGGTGGCCACGATGCTGCCTCACCTGACCAGGCTCAGTGGGGCGATTGTTGTACGGACAGGGGTTGGACGGGCTCCCCTGTATTCAGCCCTGGATAGCAACTTCGTCACGTGTCTTCAGGCGATGGCAGATGAGACCTGCCAGGTTTACCCATTCGAAACCATCGATGCATTCTACCGCCTGATGAACATCTTCATCGCCACCTCGGTTCCGGCACTTCACCCATTGTGGAAGACCTCGCAGTCGAGCAATGAGGAGGGGAGAGATGACACAGGGGCAACAAGGGGCTGAGCAGCAGTCTTCCCGGGTCTGGATAGCCGCTGACTACCATTTCCCTTCCACCTATTCGTGCCGTATCCCGATGAGCAGTGCCAATTGCGCGTCTGTGATGCCCGCTCCGGGACCGGCAACCGTGCGCCTGGCACTCATACGCGTGGGGATAGAGCTCTTCGGAGTAGACATCGTTCGCCAAGAACTCTTTCCCATCTTGTGTTCAGTCACCGTGCGCATACGTCCCCCCGAGCGCGTCGCGATCTCGCAGCAGCAGATCCGCGGGTACAAGTGGAGCGAGGCGAGACACAAGCGGGAAACCATCCAGGAGTCGATCATCGTGCGGGAAATGGCGCACGCCGCAGGGCCGATGACTGTCTTTCTCCAGATCCCGCAGGACGCCGGGCACAGGATGCACCGACTGCTGCAAGCAGTCCCCTATTGGGGACAGAGCAGTTCTCTCACCTCCTGCCTGGGTGTCATGAGCACAGCACCGCTCCTTGAGGAGTGTGCTTTACCCCTTGACCTGCTCGACGATACTGCTCCCTTGCGGCCTTATTTCACCTGCCCAGTGACAGAGTTTCATGCCAACCGGCTCTCGTGGGAGGATATCGCCCCGGGAGGCAAGATGCCGAAAACGTCGGCATTACGCTGCGACATCTACGTCTGGCCAATGGTGACGGAGTACCGCCATGGAACGCAGAAATTGCTCGTACGCGCTCCATTTTCCTGGAAAGCGCAGTGAACAGATGCGCAAGCCACAGAGGAACAGCGCCTGGGAAGCGCGTCTCTCCGTACTCTGGCAGGGTTTGCGGCGCTCTTTTGCACTCAGCCATACCGCCCTTCTTTCCGGCCGTGTGCAATGGAAAGCCGCAGCGTGCAACGGAAACCCCTATCGTGCAACGGAAAGCCACACATCGTGCAATGGAAAGTCGCATCGTGCAATGGAAAGCCGCACATCGTGCAATGGAAAGTTGGATTTTACAACATCGTGCAATGGAAAGTTGGATTTTACATTTACATAAGCGGCGAAGCTCCTCCTCTCAGCACCGCTACTTAATGATACCGTACTGCACTTTCATGAGCAAGATGCGCTCAACAGATTGATCTATGCGGT
>WNFC01001457.1_pt1 | contig 50770 bp, 43 predicted proteins | sample 5400541 | NCBI WGS metagenome assembly WNFC01 (sample SAMN13153342, study PRJNA577476) | soil metagenome | isolation source: 120 cm saprolite under Douglas fir tree site 2 hole 2 replicate 1 | place: USA:California | collected 2015-04-18
TACTCATTCTCACTGTTCTCATTGCTCTTGCTACCGCTGGCGTCCAGCCCGCTGCCGCCCAAAACCGCTACATCGTCCGCACGACCGGCGGCTTATCGTCCGTTCTTAATCTCTGTTCACTCTTGGGATGCCAGGTTCAGGGCTCGTTGGATGGTAATGTAAATCAGACTTTTCTTGTAACATCTTCCAGCAACATCGTCGTCAACCTGCTGAACTTCACGGTAAATCTGGTGGATTCCCTGTTGGGAATCCAGAGCATTGAGCCCGACCCGCTGCTGCCGATGCCGCAGACGAAGCTTAACAGCATTTCTTCGGGGCTTTACGATACCTCGCTGGTGAATTATTACGGCACACTCGTTATGCACGGTTATGCGGCCCAGCCTGCTGCCCAGATCATCCGTCTATCTGATGCGCACAATGGCTTTAATGTAGGCGGCACGGGAATCGTTGCCGTTATTGACACAGGGGTAGATCCCAATCACCCCGTTCTTCGCCCGGTGCTGCTACAAGGCTACGACTTCACGCGGAACCAGCCGGGCGCCTCCGAATGGCTCGATGTGTCTTCCACCGGTCTAAGCACTACCGGCTCGCAAACTACCGGGCCTGTGATAGTGCAACAATCCAGCGCGGCGATACTCGACCAGTCCTCGGCCGCGATTCTGGACGGTTCGCCCTATGTTGCATTCGGCCACGGCACGATGACTTCCGGACTCGTCCACCTGGTCGCCCCAAAGGCCCAGATCCTGCCGCTTAAGGCTTTCTCTTCCAATGGAACGGGGAACCTTTCCAACATCGTGGCGGCTCTCTACTACGCTGTACATAATAATGCGAACGTCGTCAACATGAGCTTTGACCTTTCGTATCCTTCCCCCGCGCTTTCCCAGGCGATTTCCTACGCGAATAAAGCTGGCGTCGTGCTTGTGGCGGCCGCTGGCAACGAAAACACCAGCGCACGCGTCTATCCGGCGTCGATCTCCGGGTCGGTAGTGGGCGTTGCTTCGACAACGGATTGGGACAAGCGCTCTTCCTTCTCGAATTATGGAACAGCGGATGTCTGGATCGCCGGGCCCGGCGAGAACGTAATCAGCACGTATCCCGGTGGCACTTATGGAAGCGAATCTGGCACCTCGTTTAGCTCTCCCCTCGTGGCCGGAGCAGTGGCTCTCATGCTCAGCGCCAGGCACCCGCTTAACCAGTCGCAGGCTGCCAACGCGCTCCAGCATGCAGTGGTTCTCACGCCGGACCTTAATCATGGACGCCTCGACGTGTATCAGGCCATTTCCGCATGGCTGAATAGCTCCACCTCAACTACCAGCTCGTGCAGTTTGCTCTGTTTGTAACGGCCATGCTGACCGAGCGCCCAGCGCTTCTTGGCGTGGCCTCCCATCTACCGTGGGCGCCAGACTCCTTGCGCGTCAAACTAGTCGAAGAGCAGGTCACCGCGCTGCGCAGCTCGGTGATCTGCGCCTTCAACCAGCTTCTGGATTTGAAGGATCTCAACACCGGCGTGCACAGTACTCGCCTCGCGGAATGGGGCATGCGCGTCGGCCAGGAGCTCGGCCTGGAAGAATCGGAACTCCAAAACCTGGAAGTTGCCGCCCTTCTGCACGATATCGGCAAAGTCGGAATTCCAGACGCCATCTTGAGAAAACCGGGGCGTCTCGACGCGGATGAATACGCCCTGATGAAAAAGCACCCCGAATACGGCTGGGCGGTTCTGCGCATGCTGCCGGGATTCGAACGCGCCGCGCTCGATATTCTCCACCACCACGAAAACGTCGACGGAAAAGGCTATCCTGCCGGCCTTCAGGGCTCCGAAATTCCTATCGTTTCTCGCATCGTCACCGTGATCGACGCCTTTGACGCCATGGTTTCCTCTCGCCCTTACCGCGTTGGCCTTCCTCACGAAGAGGCCATTCGCCGGCTTGTCGAATCCAGCGGCACGCAATTTGATCCCACTGTCGTGCAATGCTTTATTTCCTTTGCGCAAGCCGAAATGGCCACCGTCTTTGCCGCCGCCGGCACCTCCGTGTCTTCCGCCCTGTAGCTCTCTGCGACCGGACAAATGATCTGCATGCGCGTAGGCGTTGCCTTTGCGCATCATTTTTCGGATCTGTTGTGTACTTCCTGGTTTCTTCCTCCGCGGATTGTCTCCCTAAGACTGTTTCCCCTCGCCCCCTGAATCTGATTTCTCTAATCCGCGGTTAGTGGTAACTTTTCCTTGACCAGCATTCAATTTCTCGTCAGGTGCAGACGGAGGCCTTGCCGTGAAAAGAATCACTGTGTATTTTGTAGCCTTTCTACTCCTCGCGCTTGGCGCAATCGCACAGGTGCCGTCGAAACGTGCCTGGGTTTCACTTTTCAACGGCACTGATTTGGCCGGTTGGAAAAAGAACGGGGAAGAGAAGTGGATCGTTGAGCGAAGCACTATCCTGTGCGAAAGCACCGCCAACAAGTACGGCTACCTGACCACGGAGAAGACCTATCGCGATTTCGATCTGCGTCTCAAATTCAAGGGCGAAGCGGCAGGCAACAGCGGTGTCTTTTTCCACGCTCGAATAACCGGCGTCGACCCGCAGCACGGTCCGGACATCGAAGGCATGCAGGTAGAGGTGGACCCTAGCGTGGGCAAACATACCGGCGGGCTTTACGAGAGCGGAGGCCGTGGGTGGGTCGCGATGCCCACGGCAGAAGGCGAGCAGGCCCTGAAGCCTGGCGAGTGGAATGATCTCGAGGTCTCCGTGCGGGGCAATCATATCGTGACTTATCTCAACGCTATGAAGATTGCGGATTACAATGACTCGTCTCCCAAATTCACCGATGGCGTGATTGGTTTGCAGATCCACACCGGCGGTGCAGTGAAGATGCGCTGGAAGGACATCTACATTAAGGAGAAGTAGCGGCTGGCCTCCTGCTTGCTAACGGATCGTCACCATGAACAAACAGAATCGTCGAGTCTTTCTTCAAACTTCCGCTGCGGCTCTGGCGGGCGGCCTCGGCCCCACGCATTCCGCGCTGCTCAGTGGTGCTTCTCCAAGCGCCCTTGCTCTTGGTCTCAGTCCCACACAGACATCACAGACCGTGTCTTCCAACGACGGCAGGAAGCCGCTGCGCCTCGGCCTGATTATCGGCATCGGAAAATATCCCGGCGCCGCCATGACCAAGGTCCACGATCTTGGCCTCCCAACCTGCCAGGTTTATGCGGATGATTTTGCGCCCGAGCATGTCGGGCCCCTGCGCGAGGCTCTCGATAAACATGGAATTGAAGCGACCTCCCTCGTCGTCGGCGGGCCCGGAAAGGAAGTCTGGGACTTCTACCAAGGCCCGCTGACCATCGGCTTGGTTCCCCGCGAGACGCGCGCGGCCCGCATCGCGCATATCAAGAACGCTTCGGACTTCGCCAAGCAGTGCGGTATCCCCGCGGTGCAAACGCATTGCGGATTCATCCCGGAAAATCCCAACGACCCGGTATACAAGGAAACAGTCGCAGCAATGCGCGAAGTCGCCGCCTACTGCAAACGCAACGGCCAGAATTTCCGCTACGAGACCGGACAGGAGACTCCCATCACCCTGGTACGTGCCATCCATGACGTTGCGCTGGACAATCAAGGCGTAAATTTCGACCTCGCCAATCTGATTCTTTATGGCAAAGCCAATCCTGTCGACGCCATCGAGCTCCTCGCCCCCTATGTGCAGGGAATTCACGCCAAGGACGGCCTCTGGCCGACGAACCCGAAAGATCTCGGCGAAGAAGTACCCATCGGCAAGGGTAAAGTGGATTTCCCCCGTATCATAGCCCGTTTGAAGCAACTAAACTATCGCGGTGCCGTCACTATCGAGCGGGAAATTTCTGGCGCGCGGCAAATGGAAGATGTCCGCGCCGCAAAGACTTATCTGGAAAAACTGATCGGGTAGCTATCTTTCCAAAACAAGGAGGGAACATGTCAGAAGATTCCAGTCATCGGGTGAATTTCCCAGACAAAATGAACCGCCGCAAATTTCTTGGCGCTGCGGCGGCCACCGCAGGCGTTATGTTCATCAAACCATCCCTCGTTCACGGCACCGCTGCCAACTCCGCCGTCCGCGTAGGTCTGCTTGGTTGTGGCGGACGCGGCACCGAGGACGCTACGAATCTTATCGACACGGGCGGCGCGCGCGTCGTCGCATTGGCGGACTTATTTCAAGATCAGCTCGACGCCGCCCGTGCGCATTTCGATAAGCTCCAGCAGGCCAAAGGCTATTCCGCTCTGGATGCCTCGCAACTTTTCGTCGGACCCGGCGCCTGTCAGCAGATTGCATCTTCCAAGGAGTTGGACGCCGTCGTTATCGCCACACCCCCCTACTATCATCCCTGGCACTTGGAGACTGTCGTCGCTGGCGGTAAACACGTTTATCTTGAAAAGCCGGTAGCCGTCGATGTGCCCGGCGCGCTCAAAGTCATCGAGATCGGCAAGCATTCCGAAGGCAAGCTCAGCCTTGACGTGGGATTCCAAATCCGCGATTGCCCGCCCTTCGTGGAAATGGTTCGTCGTATCCATGCCGGAGCGCTTGGAAAGATTGTTTGCGGCGAAGCTTACTATCTCAGCGGCTACATTGACCGGCCCGCCTGGCCTGACGCCTCCCCCGCCGAGCGCCGCCTCCGCAACTGGCTGTATGACCGCGTTCTTTCCGGCGACATCATCGTGGAACAGAACATTCACGTCATCGACATTTGCAACTGGATTCTCAAAGCTCATCCCGTGAAGGCTTCCGCGACGGGCGGGCGCCAGGGCCGCCCCGCCGACGGCGACGTCTACGGAAATTACAACGTCCTCTTTCACTATCCCGATGGCGTCGACGTTACCTTCAGCTCCACGCAGTTTGCCAAGGGTTGGTGGGACGTCACCGAACGCTTCTTCGGCACCAAAGGAACTTCTCAATCCCCCTACAAAGGCCCGCTAGGTATCTGGGGCGATGAACCCTGGCAGGCCACCGCTACGCCCGCGAAGGATTCGCCCGAGTCCGAAAAATTCTCAGTTACCGGAAACTTCACCTCCAACCTCGAATTAGCCGACCCGGAAAAAAAGAAAGCCTTCGTCGCGAGCATCACTAGCGGTAAATTCCATAATCAGGCCGCTAAGGGCGCTGAATCCGCTCTTTCCTGCATGATGGCGCGCTCCGCCGCTTACAAAGGACACGAAGTCACCTGGGATGAACTAATGAAGTCCACCGAAGTGTGGGATCCAAAGATTGACCTGAACAAGCTCCGCTGAAATTGTCGCGCTGGAGTCAATTCTCTTCTGAACTGGCTTCAGCCGCCAATCTCAATCGAGGTATGCCAATGAGCTATTCATCACGTCGCGAGTTTCTGAAATCCACTTTCACAGCGGCCTGCACTGCCGGCCTCACTGGCGGGCTAGCTGAATCTCTCGCAGCTGCGCCGGGCGTTTCATCGCCCACTGGAGCCAACCCCGCACCACTCGCGATCAAGAAGGGCTTGGTCTATGACATGCTCCCTCGCGCTCTTAGCCACGCCAACCGCTTCAAATTAGCGCGCGACACCGGCTTCGACGTCGTTCAGGTTCCTACCACCCCCGACGAGCATGCCGCAGAGGAATTGAAAAACGCCGCTACCACAGCAAAGATCCGCATCGACTCTGTCATGAACATGGACCACTGGCAGTATCCACTCTCGTCCGACGATCCTGCTGTCGTGGAAAAGAGTCTGGCGGGGATGCGCACGTCGCTCCACAACGCGAAGTTCTGGGGCTCCGACGCCGTTCTGCTCGTTCCCGCCGTGGTGAATCCGCACACGTCCTACCGCGATGCGTGGACGCGTTCTCAAAACCAAATCCGCAAGCTGCTCCCTCTCGCCGAAGAACTGAAAATTGTGATTGCCATCGAGGAAGTGTGGAACAGGTTCCTGCTGAGTCCCCTTGAAATGCTCAAGTATATCGGCGAGTTCGAAAGCCCGTGGATCAAGGCTTGGTTCGACGTCGGCAACGTGGTCCTTTACGGCTATCCGCAAGATTGGATTCGCACGCTCGGAAAGAACATCTCCAACGTTCATCTCAAAGACTTCAAGCGCAAGGAAAATGGCTACGCCTGGGTGAACTTGGGCGATGGCGATGTGGACTGGCCAGCAGTCCGCCAAGCCCTCGCCGATATCGGCTATTCTGGCAGCGCCATCGCGGAGCTCCAAGGCGGCGACGAGGCCTACCTGCTGGATGTGAGCCGCCGTATCGACCGCCTCCTCCTCGGCCGCACGTGATCGCAGGCCATCCGAGTTACTCTTTCTAGGAAAGCTCTCTTTCGAACGGAGTGTATGCATGCTGGCTCAACTCGATCCACAAAAAAAGTCTGCCTTCAAGAATCCCTTTGTGTATTCCTGGGCTGCGCTTGTCCTCGCCGCTCTCGTCGTCGGCTGGATTCTTTTCTCCCGTTGGCAGGAAAATCGCAGCCTCGAAAGGCGCGCCAAAGAAGAGCGCGCCCAGAAACAACAGGAGCAGGATCGCGCCGCCCTGGAGCAGTTCGGCGGAAAAGAACTCGCCATCCAAAATTTCTACGCTACTCCCGCCGTGATCCGCCGCGGCGAAACCGTTCAATTGTGCTACGGCGTCGCCAACGCCAAGACCGTCACGCTCGAGCCGCAGTCCAACCCCGTCTGGCCTTCCTATTCCCGCTGTGTTGATGTAACTCCCACCAAATCGACTACCTACACGCTGACAATCGCGGACGTCGCCGGCAATACCCGTACTCAGACCGTGGAAGTAATGGTCCACTAGGTCAGCAACGGTTTCTTGTGAATCGCGCCAACCGCCCCGTCCCGGCCCGGAACTACGCAAAATCCGGCGCAATGAAATAATCCCGCCTCGATTTCGTGCTTCCCCTTGTGACTTCAATTCCCACGCATCTATAATGTCTGCTTGAGCGGGGTCCGGGTGGCCATGCGGTGGTCCCGGACTCCGCGGACCTTTTTAGCGAACGCACAACCGACTACCATGTCCGACCCACTTGCCAAGATCAAGAAAAAGCTCCAGGACGAAATCGATCAGCTCTCGCACGAGCTCAGCGTCGAGCTTCCCAAGGAGATCGCCGTCGCCCGCGCCCACGGCGACCTCTCCGAAAACGCCGAGTACAAGTACGCCAAAGAACGGCAAGGCTACGTCAACCTCAAGATCACCCATCTCAAAAAACGCATGGGTGACCTCGGCATGCTGAATCTCAGCAATATTCCCAAGGACCGCTCCGGCTACGGTTCGCGGCTCACCGTCCTAGACGTGCAACGTGACGCGAAAGTCGAATACAAGCTTGTCAGCAGCGAGGAAGCGGACGTCGAGAAGGGCCTCATCTCCACCACTTCGCCCATCGGCAAGGCGCTGCTCAACCGCAAAGTCGGCGACGAAATCGAAGTCGCCACTCCCGCGGGCAAAAAAGAGTTTGAAGTCGTCCGTCTCACAACCATTCACGACGACGAGTAACCATTCGGCTGTTCCAGCCGTCCCACCGAATAACTCGTGTGGGCCGCCTGTGAGGATTTATGAACTGGGGAGCAGGCCCGGCACTCGGTTTCTTGACCGTTTCCGGCTATCTCGCATTCATGGCTGGCGCCGCGCTGGTGTGGCGCAACCGTGGCGAGTTCTATGTCTTTATTCAGGACGAGCTTTCTGTTTTCCGCCGCAACTTTTCCCGCTACACCGCCATCGGCCCTTTTTACGGCCTCCGCGAAGAATCTCGTTTCAAGGCCATCCCCACTTCATTTATCCGTTCTGTGAGCCGGCTGCCGCGCAGCCGTTTCAACGTCGGCCCCATACTTCTTCTAATTGGCTTCCTTCTTTTCATTCTCGATTTCTTTGTCTAGTCGGCATTCCCTGCATGGTCCCTTCCTCGTAGGGCCGCGCTTCTAAGGCGGACTGCGCTTCGGTCTCCCACCGAGATTTTCCCGGTCTTAATATTTCCAATTTCCATTTTCTATTTTCCTTTTTCTTTGCGATTCTTTGGTCATGCACCCTGCTCTCATGGTTCACGGCGGCGCCTGGGACATTCCTGACGAAGCTGTGGACGCTTGCAAATCCGGCTGCCATCGCGCACTCACTGCGGGCTGGTCCATCCTTGCCCAAGGCGGTTCGGCTCTGGACGCCATTGAAGCTGCCATCATGGTTCTCGAAGACGACCCCGTCTTCGACGCCGGTTACGGCTCGCACCTCAATCTGGACGGCCGCGTCGAATGCGACGCCATCGTCATGAGCGGCGAAACGCTTCGCGCAGGCGCTGCAGCCGCTTTGCAGCGCGTCAAGAATCCCATCCGGCTCGCGCGCAAGATTCTCGAAAACTGCCCGCACATGATGCTTGTCGCCAAGGGCGCGGAAAGCTTTGCGAAACGCCAGGGAATCAAGCTCTGCAAACCAGAGGAAATGGTCAGCGAAGCCGAGCACGAAGCCTGGATGAAATGCAAAGCGGACGAGCACGCCGCCGAGCATCACCGGGGCCACGAGCAGGGAACCGTCGGCGCCGTGGCCATCGACGCCGCCGGCCATCTTTTCGCCGCCACTTCCACGGGCGGCACCTGCTGCAAACTTCCGGGCCGCGTCGGTGATTCGCCGCTCGTCGGCTGCGGCTGCTACGCCGACTCCGAGGCCGGCGGCGTCTCCTGTACCGGCTACGGCGAAGCCATCATGAAGGTCGTCCTGGCTAAAACCGCCGTTGATTTTTGTCGCCGCCCTGCCACTTGCGTCGATCCCCTGGACTCAGCCGATACCTGCAATCTTTCCACCGCCGATATCGCTGCGCGCGACGCCGTCCATCTTCTCGCCAAACGCACCCACGGCACCGGCGGCCTGATCCTCCTCGATCGCCACGGCAATCGCGGCTTCGCGTTCAACACTCCCCGCATGGCCTACGGCTTCGTCGCCCCCGACGGCACCTTCCTCACCGCGGTCTAGGTCGGCGATTTTTCTCTGCTCGTGAAACCAACAGACCCCCTCCCCCCATCAATTTGCATGAATATCAAAACAAAAGAGTTACAGAAAAAGCATTTCAGAAGTGATTGATTCTAAAGGACGCGATTTTAGTTGTTGGGGGTTTGCAAGGGCGGAAATAGCGACCTGCAAAAGAAAAGCGGGAGCTTGCTCCCGCACTCCACGCGTAGTTATATACAGGGTTAAGTATACCGAGGAACAACGAAAAGTCAAGAAAAACTTAGCATTCGCAGGGAAGTGGTAAATCGTTGAGACGTCAACACCTTAGAGGTTGAGAGGTTTACTGTGCGGAGTTCAAGGAACGGGGATCTCACGAGGACGGGACGAATTGACAGAAGGCATCTACATATGTAGACTTACCTCATTCGGCTTCGAGGGACACCTCTCGCCGCGAACGTCGGCGGAATTGATTTCAGTTTGTGAGTTGGTAGAGAATGACGAGGCCTTGAAAGGAAATTCTAATGCCCACACTTGCGAATGGGAAAATCTGCTACATCGAGATGCCCGCCATCGATATTGCGCGCTCGGCCGACTTTTACAAGGGGGTCTTTGGCTGGAACATCCGGAAACGCGGCGATGGCAGCACTGCTTTTGACGACACGACCGGTCAAGTGAGCGGCGCGTGGGTGCTCGGGCGCCCGCCTGCAGCAAAGCCCGGCCTCCTATTTTACATCATGATGGACAGCGTGGCCGCCACCATCGATGCCGTGATAGCCCATGGGGGCGAAATCGTGCAGCCGATCGGCGGGGACGCGCCTGAGATTACGGCGAGGTTCTGCGATCCGGGTGGAAACGTGATAGGCCTCTACCAGCAACCCGCCTGACCCTCGGACAAGACATACCTGTCTCTGGTTATCTGAGGCAAGTTCCAGCGTGCGGCACCAGGAACCCCAGAAAGAAAAGCCAAAGACTCCACGCAGAAACCGCCGTATGGGCTACCCCGCCAAAGGCGAAGTCGGCGGCCACATCTTCCCTAGCGACTTAAGGCCGGCCAGTGGCTGTCATGATGCGCGACCGCGGCGAGAAGAAAATCGATTCGCGGGTGGGCTTGGTGTTGTACGATGCGACCGATTTAGGTGGCCGAAGCGGGAGTTTAGCGGAAACTCGGGGGTAGACGATGCGAGTGATTTCGAGTTTGAGTTTGATGGCGGCGCTAATTGCGGTGGAGATAGGAGCGGAGGTGGCGGAGGGGCAGGAGGCTTCGTCGAAACAGGCAGCGGTTGCTCATAGCAAGGAGGGGAAGAAATTATTTGGGGCGGAGGACACGCTGCGGATTGCGCGAGTGAGTTCGCCGCGGATTTCGCCGGATGGCGGGCGCGTGGCGTATTTGGTATCGGCGGTGGCGATGGGCAAAGAGGGTGATGCGGCTGAGAAGAGTGGGCAGCCGGGAAAATTCGTGTCGCAACTGTGGGTGGTTCCTACGGTGGGACCGGCGAGCGCGGGGCGGCAATTCACGCGCGGCGAGAAGAGCGTCTCGAATGCGAAGTGGTCACCGGATGGGAAAATCCTGGCGTTTACGAAGGAGGGAGGCGAAGAAAAGGATGCGAAGCCGCAGGTGTGGTTTTTGTATGCGGATGGCGGGGAAGCCTGGCAGGTGACGAAACACAAATCGGGCGTGGGAGGGTATGAATTTTCGCCGGACGGGAAGACGCTTCTGCTGGTGGCGACGGTTCCGGAGAGCGCAGAGCAGGAAAAACGGAAGAAGGATAAGGATGATGCTGTCGTGGCAGATCACGACCTTAAGATGGAACACCTGTGGAGTTGGAATATAGCTACAGGGGAGGAAAAACAGATCACGCACGGGGAATTTACCGTAAGCGAACCGCGATGGTCACCGGATGGGGCGCATATCACGTATACGTCGAACCCCACGCCGCGGCAGGACGATGGCAGCCTGCAAACCGCCTGGGTGCTGGAGGTGGGAACGGGGAAGCAGCAGAAATTGGTCGAATCGGCGGATGCAACGCACGCGGCGCGCTGGTCGGCTGACGGCAAATGGATCGCCTACTTGAGCACCGCGGGCGATTCGATTTACCAAGAGAATCTGTTTGTGGTGAGCGCTGACGGGGGCGAGCCCCGCAAGCGGATGGGCGTGTTCGAGCTGAACGCTGAAGAACCCATTTGGGGGCTGGACGGGAAAACGATTTATTTCAGCAGCGTGGAGCGCGAAACGGAGGAAGTGTTCGCGGCGGACGTGGCGGCTGGGACGGTGCGGCGATTGACGGATAAGCCGGGCGTGCTGCACTTGACGGGGATCAGTGCAAAGGGCAAGACCGCCGTGGGAACCTGGTCCGATTCGAAGCATCTGGATGAGGTGTTTCGCAGCGATCTGCGATTTAGCGCGATCGAGCCGGTGACGAATCAGAATGCGTGGCTGGGGGAGTACGCACTGGGCGAGACCGAGGTGATTCGCTGGAAGAGCAGCAAGGATGGAATGGAGATTGACGGCATCGTGACGAAACCGGTGGACTATGACAGTTCGCACAAGGCGCCATTTTTGCTGAATCCACATGGGGGACCGACCGGAACTTCGCTGGTTACGTTTTCGATTGCGGCGCAGGTGATGGCCGCGAATGGGTATATGGTGCTGCAGCCGAATTTTCGCGGATCGATGGGCCGGGGAGAAAAATTCGCGAGGGCGAACCAGAATGATTGGGGCAATGGCGACTATAAGGATGACATGAGTGGTGTGCAGGCGGTGGTGGAGCGGGGATGGGCCGATCCGGAGCGGCTGGGCGCGTTCGGATGGTCCTACGGCGGATACATGACATTCTGGATTGATACGCAAACGGATCGATTTAAGGCGATTTCACCCGGGGCCGGCCTGCCCGACCTCTATTCCATGTATTCGCAAAGCGACATTCATCGTTACATGAGGCTTTACTTCGACGGGAAAGCTCCCTGGGACAATTTTCAAGAGTACTGGGATCATTCGCCGATGAAGTATGTGGGTAACGTGAAGACGCCGACGATGATTCTGCACGGGCAGTCGGACACACGCGTGCCGATACCGCAGTCGGAGGAATTTTATCGCGCGCTTTACGAACGGCATGTTCCGGTAGAGTACGTCGTGTATCCGCGGGAGAATCACGGGTTCGTTGAGCCACGGCATTTGGTGGACCGGGTGCAGCGGTATCTGGTGTTCTTTGGGAAGTATTTGAACAATGCTCCAGTCACGGAGCCAAAGGAAGTTGTTGAGCGGATGCAGAAGGATTTGCCATAGGCGGGAGCAACGAGGCACGGCTTGTTGTATCATCCCTCGGCGCGGGCGCTTGGGAATCGAGGGTTGGATGAGGGCGCGCTGCCATTGAGGTAATGGGGGAAATCATGAAGCGAACATTCCTTGTGCTCGCCACCCTGCTGGGGTGCTTCCTGGACGCTGGCGCTCCGGCGCAAACGCCACCGCCGCCGGTGGTTTCTCCCGAAGTGCACGCCGATAGAAGCGTGACATTCCGCTTTCGCGCTCCGAACGACAAAGAAGTGGCGGTCACGATCGAAGGCATGGCCAAGCCTTTGCCAATGCAGAAGGACGATCAAGGCGTCTGGAGCGTGACTACCGAGCCGCTCGCTCCGGATTATTACGGCTACACGATCATCGCCGATGGCGTGGGCCTGTTCGATCCTTCCAATCACGTAATCAAGCCCAACTTCCTCTATCGGGCGAGCGAAGTGCACGTTCCCGGGCCGGCTTCGCTTTCCTGGGAGACCGGCGCCGTGCCCCACGGCGAGATTCATCATCATTTCTACAAGTCGGGAGTGGTAGGCGACGATCGCGGATTCTACGTTTACACGCCGCCGGGCTACGACCCACGGGGAAAGCAAACGTATCCGGTGCTCTATCTGCTGCATGGCTTCAGCGACGATGCGAGCGCGTGGACGGCGGTGGGCCGCGCGAACGTGATCCTGGACAATCTGATCGCGCAGGGCAAAGCCAAGCCCATGCTGGTGGTCACACCGCTGGGCTACGGCGCGCCGGAGGTGCTTACTCCCAACTCTGGAGTATTTCGCGACCGCTCACTCACGGAGCGAAACTTCGATAAATTCCGCGAGGCTTTGCTCACGGAAGTGATCCCGAGCGTGGAAGCGGATTATCTGGTGCTCAAGGACCGCAACTCTCGCGCCATCGCGGGGCTATCCATGGGCGGGGCCGAATCGTTGCTGACAGGGCTGAACACGTTGGACAAGTTTGCCTGGATCGGCGCTTTCAGCTCTGGCGGGTTTACCGAAGATTTTGAGAAGGAGTTTCCGGCGCTGGGTTCCAAGTCCAGCGAGAAATTGCACCTGCTGTGGGTTGCATGCGGCACGGACGACCGTCTGATCGACATCAACCGGAAGTTCCGCGGGTGGCTTGCGACCAAAAATATCAAACATGCGGACATTGAGACGCCCGGGGCACATACGTGGATGGTGTGGCGACGCAATTTGACGGAATTCTCGTCGCTGCTCTTTCGCTGATGTCCTGGACGCGCGCTTCTAGATTGTAATTCTGCTTTCAGTCGTCATCGTCTCTTTTTGCGCCGGTTTCGCCTTCATCAAGCTTGGCGATTCCAAGCCGCATGGCTTGATACGCGGGAAGCTGCGCCGCTTGAGGAATATCTAATGAGCTTCCCGTGCACGCGAACCAGATCACGGCGTTCAAAACTTTGGGGTCGGCCAAGTCCGCGTGTGCGAAGTTTTGCTGATTCGATTTTTTCATCCACTCGACGGCGCCCTTGTTCTTGGGTTTCCGCGTCACCAAGTTGTCCAATGCGATCGTTGGCAAGACAGCTTTATAAGGTGTCACGTCCGGCGTCTCCTGGAAAATGTCCATGGGCACAGCTGAAGCGTCGAGCTGGTTCATGGGCGCGATTCCCAACAGCATCTCGATGGTGCGAATCATGCTGACGGTATTGTGAAATTTGTGGATTAACGCGCCGGGACGATTGTAAGCGCTGATCGCCAGGCCCACCGAGCGATGTGAATCGATGTGGTCCGGCCCAGCCTGCGCGTCATCCTCGACGATGAAAATTGCCGTGTCTTTCCAATACGCGCTCGAAGAAACGGCTTCGACGAGGCGGCCCACGGCGTAATCATTGTCCGCGACCATGAATTGCGGCGTCGGAAAGGCATTTTTCATTCCGGTCGTATGATCGTTGGGAAACCGCACAATGCTGAGCCCGGGCATGAGGTCTGTGTGGCCAGCGGCACGTTCGGCAACGAAATTGTTAAACTCTCCGAGCCATTCCCCAAACCGCGAATTGCCGCGGCAATTTGAATTGGCGTTGTCCTGAAGGACGGCAGCATCGGAGGAGGCCGACGGATTCAATGCTGCTTTGTAACAATCCACGGTCATACTGTCGGGCGCGGTCACGTCAAAGCTTCGAAAGCTCAGGTTGTGATGCTTCTGCAGTGACTCCTTGTGCGGTATGGCACGCATGGCATTCGAAATATCGGGGTAGGTCTTCTGCTTTTTTTGGCCGGCAGCTTCGACGTCTTTCGCCGAAATCACGCTCACAAATTCTCCGTAATTCCTGTAGGTCAAGCCGGCACGCGCAGCAGCATCCCATAGATAGAGGCTTTTCGGTTCGGCGAGATCGGTAAATCCCTGGCGGTAAGGAAGATGTCTTTCGAGCATAGCGGTCAACGCCGCAAGAACGTTGCCGTTAAACTTGTCGAGTTGCAAATTGCTTGGCGGCTCGTAATCGGGGAGGCGGTTATATCCTTCCCAGTCATACGTACGGCCGCGCCCGGAATACGCCCAGCGAAACCCCTTGTCAACGTAGTCCGTGGAAAAGGCGGCGGTTGCCCAGTTGTGCCCATCGGGGCTGGCCTCGGAATTGACGAAGAAGCGGTCAAACAAACCGAAGCGCTGCGCCAGCGCATGATGATTGGGTGTCACCACTTGCCGCGTGCCATCGGGCCGCTGCGCGGTGGCGTCACCGCCGAAAATCGCAAAGTCGGGATCGCCATCGGCGGCGTGTCCATCGCCCGATGTTCTTACGTCGCCAAACACCTGATCGTAAGTGCGATTCTCCTTGATGATGTAAATGACGTGCTTGATCGGACTGTTTCCGGAAAAAAGCTTTGGCGGCGCAAAATCCAACAGCCCGTCATTCTGCATGGTCTGCTGCGTGTAGCGCGCCAACGCGGGGTCGTCGGGCAGCGGAACGATGCTGATGTTTCCTGAAACAATCGACCCGCTGTATTGGCCGCCCTGGCGATTTTTCTCTTTGTTGGGAGGAAACGCGGCGTTTGGCGGATTGGGCGTGCGCCCGCTGTCGTTCACGCGCATCGAGGATGGTTCGAATCCCGTTCCTTTTCCGTTCCCGATGAAGAGTTTACCGTCCGCCACGGCGACTGCGGATGGATATTGTCCCGTGGGAATGAATCCCAGGATTTTCGATTTCGCGGCTTCGGCCATTTTCTCAGTTGGCTTCCCGCCGTGCGCTTTGGAGGAAAGGGCCACCACAGCGACCGCGTTGCTGTGAGCGTTCGCGACATACAGCGTCTTTTCGTCATCACTGAGGGCCACGGCCTCGGGACTCGATCCCGGCAACGCGTCCTCCGCAAGCCGGACGTCGATGCGCTCGATCTCTTGATCTGTCGTGGTGTCAATTACGGAAATGTTATCCGCGTTCGAATTGGCCACAAACAGCCGCGTTCCATCAGCGTTAACAATCATCGAAGTGGGATGCCGGTCAACACCAATGTACTTGCGCACGACGCTCTTGCCGCTAAGCGAGATGACCGCCACCGAGGAATCATTCCAGCAAGAGACGTACGCCCGCGCTTTATTTCCGGTTCCCAGGGCCACGACTCCGTAGGGATAAATGTTTTCGTTGAGCTTTCCCGGATGATGCAAATCGATTCTCTCCATCCGCCGCGCGTTGTGGATGCCGCGCACGATAGTCACGCTGTCGCCGAGATTGTTCGCCGTGACGAGCGTGGCGCCATCCGGCGTCAGCGCCAGTCCGGTCGGATAGAGCGCCGCCTTTCCTTCGTTGTAGTCGGGCGGCGAGACTTCGCCGGGTTTGGTGATTTCCAACGATGGCGCCGTCACTTTCGTATCCGGCCCGTTCGAACCCGGTTGGAGCGGCGCCGCGGCCTTCGGATCAAAATGGAAAATCCAGACTTTGTTTTCGAATCCTCCGGAAACATACACCTCAAAAGTTCCGTTCGCGCCTGCAACGGGAGAAAAAGCCAGGCCGACGTTGGCGCTTTGCGGCGTAGGGAAGTAGACATTTTGAGTTACCAGCGGCTCGGGGCTGGCATTCAGGTCAATCACGGCAATGGATTGCTGGGCTTCGTTAGTCTCCTCGCTGAACTGAACGCCGTACCCGCTGTTCATTACAAGGAGAAAACGGCCTTTGCCGTGGCGTCCAAGAGTGTCCGGGCTGCGAAACATCGCTATGGGCATGGCTCCGACGGCGGGTAAATGAGTCGCCGAATCGAGAACCAATTTGCCAGCGGGCGTGATGGGACGCCCCTCGCCGGCGGGCTCTTGTTGGCACCATGCGCTCCCGCAAAAACATAAACTAATCAAGAGAAAACCACTGACCACCGCTTGCGATTTCATGTGCCCGCTACCCCGTTCCCCCGAGATAATTCTTTTCCACGTGGTTCGATGCCGCTCTAATTTACATGCAAACAAGCTTAAGGAAAAATTGTTTTGCAAATTTTACAAATCACACCCGTCTGCTGAGCTGTAGCTTGGCAACGCATTTGACGTAAAGCGCTTCTACTTCTACGATGAATATGGCGCCGCCCTCAACCATTATCGAGCCACAAATGAAAACCAGAATCGTCGCGATCGCTCTACTCTTGTTCGTGCCGCTGGCCGCAAGCGCCCAGACCGCGGAAGAAGTCGTTAAGAAAGCACTCGACGCGCGCGGCGGAGCCGGCAAGATCAAGGCCGTGCGATCGGAGCGCGTCGCCGGCCGCATCATTTTCGGGCCAGGCCAAGAAGGCACTTTCGTTGTGGAACTCAAGCGCCCTAACAAGATGCACGCGGAAATCACCGTCGAAGGCCAGAAAATTATCCGCGTTTACGATGGCAAGTCCGGCGGCTGGATGATAAATCCGTTTGACGAAAACAAGGGCGTCCAACCGATGCCCGCGGACGATCTGAAAAACATCACCGATGAATCCGACTTTGACGGGCCGCTGGTGGACTACCAAGCCAAAGGCAACCAGATCGAACTGATCGCCAAGGAAACGCTTGACGACAAGCCGGTCTACCGCTTGAAGCTGACAAACCAAAGCGGGGATGTGCGGTTCTATCTCTTTGATGCTTCCACGTTCTTCCTGCGGAAGTGGGAAGGCACGCACAAAACCAGTGACAAGGAGATGCCCTGGGAGTCTTTCTTTTCGGAATACCGCGAGGTCAGAGGGCTGAAATTCTCCTTTCGAATCGACCAGGGCAGTCCGGGCACGGACATCAAGCAAACCCTCATCGCCGAGAAGATTGAGATCGACCCCCCGCTTGACGATTCGCTGTTCGCCAAGCCCGCCCCACCGGACGCTGTCGCCAATCCGGCCTCACCTGCCACGCCGCAGTCCGCCGGTTCTGCGGCCTCATACTAGTTCAAGACGCGAGGAGGGAAGCTCTCCGCTTTTCTGCGCCCGCGCGCTAATTACTCGGTGAGCGGTGCGTCGCATGCAAATGATAAAGATCCGCGACCGAATAAGTCAGGCCCGCAAAAAAAGTGACCCGAGGCAGATTCCCGTAGGCCGCAAAATAAGCTCCGCCATCCAGCACCAGCCGCGGCGTGAGGTTGTACGTCGTAGCGTTTAGGAGCACCATCGTGCCCGGCGTAGCTGTGTTTTGCCAACTGTAACCAGCAATCTCTCCCGTGTATCCCCACTTTCCTTTGAGAGGCCGCGAGTAAGAAAGCGCGGTGAAATATCTGCGGTCAAATCCGCCCAACTGGGGGCGCCCGACAAACTGCACTCCTTCGTTCACGTCAAAGTGATGTTTGCCGAAATCCTTGCTTACGAGGATCTGTACAAGGTGCGCCATGGCGCCTGCACCAAGCTCTGGCCGGGCCGTCGGAAGTGTCGCCACATAGAGAATCGCGACCGTCGGCCGCGCCTTCTGTTGCGGAAATAATTTGTACTTGAAGCCCGCTCCAGAGTCGCCCAGCCCGCCAGTGCCCGCATCGCGTTCGATGGGATTGTTCAGAAACCACAGCTCCAGGTTCTTGACCGCGCTCCATTTCAAGAGCACATTAACGTTCTGATGCCCGTCAGCGGCCTCGAATCCGTATTCAATCTCAAATACGCCGAGCTGCACCATCTCTGCCGTTGATGCAAACGTCGGCCGATTGGGCACGGCCGTGATCTCATCTGCATTTTGATCTTTTTGCTGGTTCTGGGGAGAAGTCCGTTGCGCATCCGGTGTTTGGCCGCGCACCTTCCATCCTGTGGCGAGCAGGCACAAACTCGCCAGTGTAATACACACCGCAATTCGCATCCGTTAATCCTTCCAAGGCACGGCGCGGCAACAATTCATTCTAGCAATCGCCGCGTCCACGCACTGCGCTATCCTTATTCTCGTGCCTGATGCGCAGCAACAAACGCTGGACTCCTCAACAGCTGGCCTCTGTGCCGATTGTCTTCATTCCCACCGCATCGAATCCGCCCGCGGCTCCCTCTTCATCCTCTGCAATCTCTCTCTTAGCGATCCACGCTTTCCCAAGTATCCCCGGCTCCCGATCCTCTCCTGTGACGGCTACAAGAAAGTGTCCTAAAGCCAATCCGCGGACCGCTGTTTCTCATTTTCCTGATGCGGTTACTTCACTTCGTGGTAAGTTAGAAACGGGCTCATTCCTCCGGCGAGGTCTTCGCATGGCTTCCCGCTCGCAGCTCTCGATCTGCGCGACTTTGTTGCTACTGGCCTGCCCGTTGTGCGCCGTTGCCGACCATTTGCAAATCACCAGCAATCCTTCCGGCGCTGCCGTGGAGATCGACGGAGTCGCCGCCGGCACTACCCCGTTCGAAAAAGACTATCCGGGCGGTTACTTCCACAAAACAAGAACCTCGATGGGATCTCGCCTCGAGCATCCCATGGTCGCGCGCATCAGCCTGGCGGGCTACGCCACCAGGGAACTCAAGCTCACCGAAGGCCCGATGAACTGGATTTCTCTCAACGGCCGCAACCGCGGCGAATACTGGCTCCTGAAGACCGATCATTTTCATGTCGATCTCCAGCCGATCTCGGAAACCTTCACCGGCAACGTCACCGCAACTGGCTCCGGCATGGGCGGCGACCTGCAGCCAGAACTCGCACTCGAAGAGCTTGTTCGAAAGACGAAACCTGCCATCGTTTATTTAAAGGGACTGGAAGGTACCGGGTCGGGATTCTTCGTGACGGGCACTGGCGTCATCGTCACCAACGCCCATCTCGCGCGCGGCGAAGAAACGCTGCACACGATTCTCTCGACGGGCCGGGAGCTAGAGGCCAAAGTCGTCTACATTGACGCGGACCTCGACATCGCGCTCGCCAAGGTGGCGCTCACTCCCGGAGAAAGTGAACTCCCCCATCTCACGCTCGCTGACGCCTCGAGCGTCCGCCAGGGAGAAAATGTTCTCGCCATAGGCAATCCCGGCGACGCCATGCTCTTTAGCGTCACGAAAGGAATCGTCAGCGCGGTCGGAAAATTTCCCAATGCCGGTCCCGGCACGTGGATTCAGACCGACACACCCATCAATCCCGGCAACAGCGGCGGCCCGCTGCTCAACTCGCGCGGCGAAGTCATCGGCATCAACACGCAAAAACTCATCAAGAAAAATGTCACCGGCATTGGATTCGCGCTGAGTGCCACCGACCTTCTCGAAGTTCTCCATCGTTTCTATCCTCATCTCGCTGTAGCCAGCCAGGCAGCAGCTCAAACCGCGATGCAGCCAATGGTCCGCGAGAATAGTCCGTCCGCCGAAACCTCCAACGCGTCTTCGCCTGGCGCTCCCGAAGGCGTGGGCACGGTTACGATCACTTCGGAGCCGGACAGCGCTGAAATCTTCGTCGACGACAAATTCCTGGGCAACGCTCCGGCCACGCTGAAACTTCCTGCCGGCAGCCACGCGATCGTTTTGAAATTTCCCGGCCACACCGACTGGCGCCGCACTCTCGAAGTCCTCAAGTCCAGTAAGACATCCCTCAAGGCCACGCTCGAACCGGCCCCCTGAGCCCGTTCCACGTGCTTCCTTTCACGTAACGCAGGCAAGGAAACTCCCCTGGCCGCGCAGAGCGAAGTGTAGCCCGCAAAAAAAAAGGCGGGGCGCCCGATGAACGCCCTGCCTTGAACGTGTACGCTGCGGTCTGCTTTTATTCGGGCTGCTTGGGAATTTCTGGATTCTGCTCCGGCACCTGGGGGTGCTCCGCTACTGGCGTGACGGTTGCTCCGGTTGCGCTGATCGCGGCCAATTCCGAAGGCTTGTACTTCGGCGCGCTGACGTATCCGTGCACGAGGTTCTTGTCCACGCGGTTCACCACCACTTGCACCGGCTGCGATTCATTCTCGGTATGGATCCAGATCGGCTCGTACAAATTCACGTTCTTCTTGGTCAGCCTGTTGTCGTCCACGATCATTTGCAGGTCGTAGCTCTTGCGCTTGGTATCGGCCTTCCGCAGCGACAACGTCAGCGGTCCCACGCGCTGGAACTGCTTTGATTTTGTCAGGTCGAACTCAAAATAGCTGCGCTCTCCGCGCTTCGCCAGCGTCACCAGCTCCTCATGAGTCCTGGCGATGGAACCGTTCAGTTCATCCTTTGTGGAGCTCAGACTTCCTTCCAGGTCGGCCCGGTTCTTGGCCACTTGGTCCTGGGTTTCTTTCAACTGCTTCTGTTGATCGTCGATTTTTGCCTGGATCTCTTTCAGCCGTTTGCTAGCCGTAGGAGTTCCCTTCCCACCCGCAGTCTTCCCACTGGCACGGGCGGCGACTGCCTTGGCTTGTGCTTCGGCAGCAGCTTGCTGCGCCGCCGTCACCTCGTTAAGCTTCGCCGTCACGGTGCTCAGTTGCCCTTGCATCTCGCTGATCGTTGCGTTCGCCATGGACTCCTGAGCCGTCAAATGACCGACCATCGTTTGTTGCCGATAGCCGTAGCCGAGAGCCAGCCCGGCCACGACTAGCATCGCCACGGCGGCTATTATAAGCAAGCGATTCACGCCGAAACCGAAACCGGGCTGTTCTACGTCGTGCTCATGCTCATTCGATTCCAAATTTTGATTCATTATCCTTCTCCTTCATGTGTTGCTCTTTTTGTTCAATTCTTCGTGGAGTGCCCAACGCCGCTCCGGACAACGGCAGAAATCCTTTGATTCCGCATCAGCCCAAATGCTGGCGCAACTTATCAGCAAGGGAATTGCAAGTCTGGGTCCGAGTGCCAGGAATCGGGTCCTCCGTTAAGTCGAAGTCTCTCAACGATCAACGGGCACTAAAATGACAACCTCAGCGCACTCCCCGGTACTAGTCCCGGTATTTTTTCCACTACGGAGGCGACTTTCCCTACCACCTGAACATCCGCCGGGAATCCTATGATTATTTCCGCTCTGCGTTGCTCCAATTCCTTGCCTGTGCTAGCATCCGCCTCGTCAGGAGATCGGACCAGGGACATTTCATTCGACCTTCGCCCCCGCCCCACGGGGGCCCAGGCGCGGCGGCCACGTTCTCCTCCCTCAGTTCCAACATGCCAGGCGCAGGCCCGCGCCCGAATTCTTCGGGATGGACCTCGCTTCGACGGAGGCTTAGATGAAGAGCTATCTCACCAAGGACATTCGCAACGTTGGCATTGTAGGCCACGGCGGCACCGGCAAAACGCAACTGGTGTCGTCGTTGCTCTTCACCGCGGGCATGACTCCGCGCTGGGGAAAAATTGCGGAGGGCAGCACCACCACCGACTGGGACGAGGAAGAAGTCGCGCGAAAAATTTCCATTCAGACGGGACTCGCGTTTGCCGAATGGTCTCCGACGCCGACGGGTCCTTCCGGGTCCTCGGATAAAGTCAAAATCAATTTCATCGATCTTCCCGGCTATTCCACGTTCATCACCGAAGCGAAAGCCTCGCTCATCGCCTCCGATGCCGCGCTCATCGCCGTCGATGCGCACGTCGGCTCGCAGGTCACCACGGAAAAGGTCTGGGATTACTGCACGGAGTACGACATTCCCCGCGCCTTTGTTCTTACCTGGATGGACCGCGAACTGGCCAGCTTCGAGCGCTCCATGGAATCTCTCGAACAGGTGTTCGGGCGAAACGTCGTGGCCCTTCAGTTGCCGATCGGCAGCGAAAAAGGATTCCGCGGCGTCATCGATCTCGTGGCCATGAAAGCGCACATCTACAAACCCGATGGCGACGGCAAGCCCGTCGAAATGATCGCCGAGGGCGATGATGAAATGATGGAAGAGTTTTTCCGCGAAGGCACCATTCCCATTCACGACCTCATCCCCGCCGTCCGCAAAGCCATCGTTGCCGAGAAAATCTTTCCCGTCCTGATGACTTCCGCGCTCCACAATATCGGCACGGCCAGCCTGCTCACTTTTCTCGCTGACGCGTTTCCGCATCCCGATGAGCACGCGCAGGTCGGCTTCAAAGAGCCCGGGGGCAAGGGCGATCGCGTCGAGCGCAAGTACGACGACGGACAGCCGCTTTCCCTCTTCGTCTTCAAGACCCTTTCCGATCCTTTCGCGGGCCGCATCAACTATTTCAAGGTAAAGAGCGGGGTGGTGAAGAATGACGCCGCGCTTACGAATTACAATCGCGGAATCCCGGAACGCTTCCAGCACATCCAGGTGGTTCAGGGCAAGCAGCTTAGCGAAGTCGGCGACCTCCACGCCGGGGACCTGGGGGCTATCGCCAAACTGAAGGAAACCACCACGGGCGAAACTCTTGGCGATAAAGCTTCACCCATTTTTTACTCACCGGCGCAGCTTCCCGAGCCCTCCATTACTTTTGCCATTGAACCGAAAACCCGCGCCGATGAAGACAAAATCGGCGTATCGATTCATAGAATCCTGGAGGAAGATCCGGCGCTGCGCTTTTCGCGCGATCCACAAACCAAGGAATTCCTGCTCGCCGGCTCCGGCCAGCAGCACATCGAAGTCGTTGTCGCCAAGCTCCACAAGCGTTATCACGTTGACCTCACCTTGAAGCCCCCCAAAGTCCCTTACCGCGAGACGATTCGCGGCAAAGCCGACGTTGAAGGCAAGCACAAGAAACAGTCCGGCGGTCACGGCCAGTTTGGCGTTTGCCGCATCAAGATGGAGCCCGTCGAGCGCGGCAAAGGCGTCGAATTCGTGGACGATGTCTTTGGCGGCGCTATCCCCAAGAACTGGATTCCTTCGGTGGAGAAGGGCATACGCGACGCCGCCGCCCGCGGCTACCTGGCGGGATTTCCCGTAGTGGACTTTCGCGCCATCCTCTACGATGGCAAGTATCACGATGTCGATTCCTCGGACATGGCTTTCAAAATTGCCGGCTCGCTGGCCTTCAAGGAGGCTATGAAGCAGGCGCGCCCCGCGCTTCTCGAGCCGGTCATGCACGTCGAGGTTTATGCACCCGACCAATACTCCGGCGACTTGATGGGGGACCTCAGTGGACGTCGCGGCCGCATCTCCGGCAGCGAAAGCCGCGGTCACAATGTCATCATCAAAGCCCAGGTTCCGCTCGCGGAAATGCTCAGTTACGCCAACGACCTCATCTCAAAAACGCAAGGCCGCGCCACCTATTCCATGGAGTTCTCGCACTACGACTACGTGCCCAATGAACTCGCAGAAAAGGTCATCGCCGCGCATAAAGCCGCCCACGGGGAACAACTGGTTGAAGAAGAAGCCTGATATCCCGGATTTACCCGACTGGGCTGCTGTTTCCTCTTACGAACGCAAAAACGAAAAGTTAATGCTCAAGTAGGCACACCTTCGTACGTGCTTATTGATTCAGTTGCATACCTTCCAATACCCTTGAAAAAGGTTCGAGCTTCCGGTGGAATTGCCTCTTCAGAGGCAATTTTGTCCTCGTTCTCATCGCTCGTTCACGATCGTTCCCAGGCGATCGCCTCGAACACCACTGGGTGAAACCAAGTTTGTAGAAAGCCGCCGCAGCCTGCCTGTCGCAGGGCGGTACTAGGAGTAATGAACCGTATGAAATCTCCAATGAAACTGACCTTTCTTGCTTCTCTCTTGACCATTTCAGTTTTTTTCGCCGCCTGCAGCGGCGTAAAGGGCGGAACTGGCTCGGGCTCCGGCTCGGGTTCGGGAGGAGGCTCGGGTGGAGGTTCAGGTGGGGGTTCGGGTGGAGGTTCGGGCTCCGGCGGTCCTTTCACCATCGGAGGGACCGTTATTGGTCTCACGGGAAGCGGACTTGTGCTCCAAGACAACGGGGGCGACGACCTTACCATTACGAATAGCGGTGCTTTCACCTTTAAAACGTCAATCGCCGGCGGCGGGGCCTATAAGGTTACAGTGAAGACGCAGCCTTCCACTCCCTCGCAAAATTGCAGTGTAACCAGCGCCAACGGCACCGCTCTGGCCAACGTCGCCAACGTTCAAGTCACCTGCGGCAACATCTTCACCATTGGTGGATCGATTTCCGGGTTGCTCGGATCTGGATTGGTCTTACAGGACAACGCGGCTGACAACCTCACGATTAGCGGCACGGGCAACGTTAATTTTACTTTCGCAACGCCCCTCTCAGGCGGCGCCGCCTACGCCGTGACGATTCTGACTCAACCTGCCAACCCGGGGCAAACCTGCACGGTGCTTAACGGCACTGGAACCGCCAACACTAGCATTACCAATGTGCAAGTCATTTGTTCTCAGCCAGCTTTCACCATTGGTGGTTCGGTTGTCGGGCTGGTTCCTGGTGCGGGTAATACCGTCGAATTGCAGGACAATGCAGGTGACGATCTTTTCGTCACAGGTAACACCAGTTTTACGTTTCCCACGCAGGTCACTAACGGTGGCATTTACAACGTCTCCGTATTTCTGCAACCGACCAGCCAGCCCCAACCGTGCAACGAGTTCCATTACACCGGGATAGCCAAGGCCAATGTCTCGGACGTGCTGGTCGATTGCCAGCACAACGACTGGAATTGGATATCGTGGTATATCGCCAGTACAAATGCGGCCAACAACTATGCCACGGCCGTCACCCCCATTCAGGTTAAGGATCTCAACACTCCAGGCGGCAGGGACTTCGCTATGACTTGGAGCGACAGCTCCGGAAGCAAGTGGCTCTTCGGCGGCTTCGGGTTTCCATTGCTATCGCCGTATGGCGCCCAAGTTCCCGGATTTTTGAACGACCTGTGGTTTTGGAATGGCGTTTGGACTCCGGTCAATGCCGGCCCTTCCTCGAATGGTACTTGGCCTTTGCTGGAAGCCGAAGACATGAGCGGCACTTACGGCACGCTGGGTGTCGCCAACCCCTTGGTCAATACTCCTGGTTCGCGATGGGGCGGAGTAACCTGGACCGACGGCTCCAACAATCTCTGGATGTTTGGCGGCCAGGGATTCGCCGCCACCGGGTTGGATCCGGAACTGCTTAACGACGTATGGGAATTCGTTCCCGGCAGCTTTAATGGCGATGGCAGCTTCAGCGGCAACTGGATATGGCGCGGAGGGTCCAGCAGTTTCAACCAGAGCGGCGTCTATGGCACGCAGGGCACCGCCGCGCTGGGGAACATTCCTGGAGGACGATGGGCTGCGGCCAATGTAACGGATGCGTCCGGAAACGTATGGCTCTTTGGCGGCCAAGGCTTTGATTCCGCAGCCAAAGAAGGGCTGCTGAGCGATCTTTGGAGATACAGCATCGCAACTGGCCAGTGGACCTGGGTTGCTGGCTCGAACGCCGTCAACCAGAACGGCGTGTACGGTACGAAGGGCACGGGTGCGGCAGCTAACGCGCCCGGTGCCCGCCAGGCCGCTGTTCTTTGGAGCGACACTGCCGGGAATATCTGGCTCTTTGGCGGATTCGGTCTTGATTCGGCGGGCACCGGGACTCCCCAAGGGGCGGTTCTCAATGACCTGTGGGAATTTACGGGTGGCCAGTGGATTTGGATCTCCGGCGGCAACACCGCCAATCAGACCGGTACCTATGGCACCCAGACAGCCGCAGCGGCAGGAAATCTTCCTGGTTCCCGTTGGGGAGCCGTGGGTTGGAGTGATGCAACCAACAACCTTTGGTTTTTCGGCGGCTGGGGATACGGTTCCTCGTTGACGCAATCGACGGGATTCCTTAACGACATCTGGGAGTTCCAGAGCAGCAGCCAGCAGTGGATCTGGTGGAAGGGCACCAGTAACGTCAACCAAAGCAGCGCCTATCTCACCAACGGCATACCGTATGTGAACAACGTTGTTGGTGGGCGCCGCGGAACAGCGATCTGGCAACCAGACGTCAATAATTACGTCTGGGTGTTCGGTGGCGAAGGCTATGATTCCACTCCCGGGGCCCCCCCAGGCTACCTGAACGACCTTTGGACCTATCTGCCGTTTCCTTGATTCACTTCTCGGCAGACCACTTCATTTCGTAATCCCATCCCCGAGGCCTTCCAGGGTCTCGGGGACTTTTATTTTTATCCATTTGATTCCGCGCTCATCCTGATGACTGATGCGGCGAATGACTTCTTGAATTTACTGACTACCGCACAAGAGCGTGGTATGGTCAGAGCCGGTTTGTTGGTTCCCTTACCGGCCCCCAGACAACAAACGTTTAGATCGCGGCTTATCTGGCCCAGTTTCTGGCAATCGCTTGCTATCGGAGAAAAGCGCATGCGCATTTTGCTGTATAACCCCGATAACGGGGTCACTCGTAATTTCATGCCCCATCTTTGGATGTTCCTGCTCCAGGCCTTGACCCCTGCAGGCCACGAAGTGGTGCTCATCGACGGCAACGCGCAACCCATGGATGAAGCCGGCATTGCTCGTTTTGTGCGTGAACAGAACATCGGACTGGTCGGTATCGGCGCAATGACGCGCATGATTGCCAAGGCCTATCGCATGGCCGATGCTATCCGCGCCGTCGGCGTACCAGTGGTGATGGGCGGACCTCATGTTACGGAAGAGGCCGACGAAGCACTCGGCCGAAACGGCGGGCCGCGTCATGCCGACGCCGTGGCGCTCGGCGAAGCCGATGAAACCTGGCCAAGAATCGTCGCGGATGCCGCACGCGGCACGCTCAAGGATGTCTACGCTCCGGTGGATGCATTTGGCCAGGAAAGCAAACCCAGTCTCAAGCAATATCCGGCGATTCCCTGGGACAAAATAGATCTCAAGCAGTTTAATTTGGTCCCAAAGATGGCGGCGCGCGCGCTCCAACGTATCGGTGAGGGCTGGGGCACTTTTCGCATTATTCCCATGGAGTCAGGGCGCGGCTGTCCTTACGGCTGTGAGTTCTGCACGGTAACCGGCTTTTTCGGCGACTCCATCCGCTTCCGCACCAACGAAAGCGTGGTGAACGAGCTGCTCCTGTTGAAGGCCCGGGCGAAAAGCGAGGGCGGCCAGATCGCTGTCTTCTTCATCGACGATAATTTCGCCATCAACATCAAACGCACGAAATCCCTGCTGCGAGACATTATCGCTGCCGGTGCCCAGGTGCACTGGGTCGCACAGATCAGCGCTAATCTCTTGCGCGACGAGGAACTCGTGGACCTCATTGCAGCTTCTGGCGGCAAGTGGGTCTTCATCGGCATGGAGTCCATCGACCCTACGAACCTCGCCGACGTAAACAAGGGCTTCAACAAGCCGGGTGAGTATGCCGCCGTGCTCGAGCGGCTCGCCCGACGCAACGTTTATGCCATTACTTCCTTTATTTTCGGCATGGACAACGACACCGTAGGGGTCGCGGAGCGCACCCTTAAAGAAATTCGCACGTGGCCGGCAGGACTGCCCATTTTTGGCTTGCTCACCCCTTTGCCCGCAACACCGCTTTACAAAAGACTGGAGGCCGCCGGGCGTTTGACGCGCCCGAAGCACTGGCAGGAGTTCATCCCGTTCGCGATGGCTCACACGCCGCTGAAGATGACCATTGAGGAAGCTCATGCCGAGGTGAAAGCTGGCTGGGCTGCAGCGTACAGCCCGGAAGCCATGGCTCAAGCTGTCGATTCACTCAAGGACAAGCCGCTAGGCTATCGCATCAATATTTTCATCGCTCGGATGTGTTTCCGCGGAATCTATTTCCCCCAAATGGGCCCTCTGGCGTGGCTGAAGTTGATTTATCAGAATCGCCGTACTATCTCCACCCTCGTGAAGGAGGGTTTCGTTGCCTGGCACGGCCGCCCCAGTAGCCCCATCCCGGTGCCCGACGAAAGCCTTGAAACCAGAGTCCCTGTCGCGTAGCGGTTGTGTGCCACGCTACTTCGCCGAGATCGCTTGCAAGAGCTTCTGCCGCGCCGCTTGCACCTCGATTCGGGCGTCATTGATCCTCGTCAAAGACGGCGTTGTTTCCTGGAAGAAGGGGTGAAGCGTCTTGACGGAAGCTTGCAGGGTCTTCAGCCGTTCGCTTGCCGCGTCCGGCGGCAGCCGCAGCGCTTCCTCCGCCGAGTTCATCAGCTTGTGAAACGCAGTGATCTCCGAAACTGTCGGTAACGTGAAATCCTTTGGCGCGGGTTTATCCATCATCGATTGATAGTAAGCAGCGGGATTCGTTGCCTCGGACAATTGCTTGATGGCCACACTAAGGGGATCTTCCTCATACCGCAGCGCCTCGCCCCAGTCGAATCCCGTTTCCGACAGAGTGCGGACAACGGCTTCAACCTGCTTTTTCTGCTCACCGTTCAGAGTGCCGCTCTGTGCAGCTTGCGTTAGCGCGTGAAAATTGGAAATCAGTCCCATCTTCCCGACTAGCGAAAAAATCAGGCTGCCGCCTCTTGTCAGATGTTGCGAAAAGCGAATTCCCGCAAGCCATGTCTCGACTGCTTTCTGCGAATCGCCCTTCGCCGCCAGCCGCATTCCATCCAGGGTATTCAGCCGCGCGAGCACTCGCGCCTTTGGAACATAAGCAATCGAGGCGCGCGGCCCCAGATCGTATTCCAACCCCCAATCGCACTCCGGCAGCTTGGTTGCGCGCTGCATCCTCCAGATGGCCGTTTCATTCTTGTCGAGAATCGGGCCGAGTTTCGCTTCGTCCCACGCGGCTTCCCCCGCCGCTGTTTTCTCCAGCAATTCAGCGGTCGCTTTGTCTGCTGGCGGATCTTGCAGGTCCGCAAACGCCAGCCAATACCGCAAAGCCGCGTTCCTTGTCTCGGGAGGAACTTTCGATTGAGCGTGGGCCGTCACCGCTGCAAAAAGCAATGCCACACCGACGACGACCCTTCTTAGTTGTGCAAACATTCTCATTCCTCCTGAAGGCCTATTCTTTCGCAAGCACCCGCAACGTGCTGCTGCTTCCTCGAAAATCGGGAAGCACTCTCAGCGAAGCTACCGTCAACTGCGCATCAAACTGTTCGGGATCCCGCAGCGCCAGTCGCGTGAGCGGCAGCAATGCCAATGGTTGCGGCGCAGATTTGGTGTCCGGCGCGACGGTGGCTGTCTTTGCAAATTCCACTTTGTTCAACGCGTTTTTCTTCCGCACGTGCCACAACGAAGTTCCCAGCGCGATCGCTATTGTTGCCGCAGCCGCGAACCGGCGCAGCCAAACCTGCTTGGAAACAGCGTCCAACGGCAAAGCACGCGGCTTTCGCGGCTGAAATTCATGCAGAAACTCTTCAAATTTTCTGTCGCTGTTTTCCATTTTTCATTGCCCCATCTTCGTCTCGTTCGTAAGCCCGCAGTTTCTCCCGTAGTTTTTCCAGCGCGTACCTGTACCGCGACGCGATTGTGTTGAGCGGCGCACCCACAGTCGCCGCTATTTCATCCAGCGTCAGTCCGCTCCACACTCGCATCACCACCACTTCGCGCTGTTCATCCGGCAGTTCCGCCAGCGCTTTCTCAAGAGCTAGAGCTGCCTCCTGATTCCCGCCGCGATGCCGGAAAACGCTGCTTTGGGGATCTAGCTCTTCCAGCCTCAGCCCATCCCTCCGCGCATTCAGAGCCGCGTTTCGAACGGCGCGGTAGACATACGCCACCGGCGCATCCGGCAGGGTGAGTTCCGCGCTCAGCAGGCGCAAAAACACCTGATGAACTACGTCTTCGGCAGCCGCGGTATCCGGCACGAAACCACGTGCATACGCCACCAGCGCCGGCCCGTGCTGGTCGTACAGCCGGCGCACGTCCTCAGCCCTCAGCTTATCTCCGCCCAATCTTGCCGTCCGTTCTGCGTTCTTTATATAAGACACGCCAGCCAGCCCAAATTGTCTATTCCCCTGCCGATTTGGGGGATGTTTTTGTTTGCCCACAAGGCGCACACTAATTTCCATGAAGACCACTAAGCCCGCAAAATACGGCCCGCAGACGCAGGCCATTCACGGCGGTGAGCCCAACCGTCGCGGCGTCAACGGCCCCATCGTCACGGAGATTATCCGTTCTTCCACTTTTACTTTTTCTTCGACGGAGGAAATGAAGCTGTGGGCTGAGGGCAAGAACAAAGCCTACATTTACACTCGTTACGGCAATCCCACGCTCTCCGTCGCCGAACGGAAAATCGCCGCGCTCGAAGGCGCCGAAGCTGCCGTGGTCACCTCTTCCGGCATGGCGGCGATTTCCTCGGCGCTTCTCGCTGCGCTAAAGGCCGGCGATGAATTGATTTCCACGGCGCAGCTCTACGGCGGCTCGTATCGCCTCATGCGCGACGTTTTCCCCAACATGGGCATCACTGTCCGCCACGTCGCAACCGACCTCGCAGGCATAGAAAATCTCGTCACGCCGCGTTCGAAAGTTCTCTACGTCGAAACGCCCACCAATCCCACACTCCGCGTCGTTGATATTCACAAAGCCGTGGCCTTCGCCAAGAAACACCAACTCGTCTCCATCATCGACAACACTTTTGCCACTCCTGTCCTGCAGAATCCCATCGCGCTCGGCTACGACATGGTCGTTCATAGCGCCACAAAAGCTCTTGCCGGCCACTCCGACATCATCGCCGGCGTCGCTGTCGGCAATGCCAAGTGGATGGAGCGCGTTCGCCAAATGATTATTTATCTGGGCGGCTCCATGGACCCCGGCGCCGCGTATCTCCTGATTCGCGGAATCAAGACGCTCGGCGTCCGCGTCGAGCGCCAGTGCGAAAACGCCATCGCCGTTGCTAAATTCCTTGAGCGCCATTCGAAAGTCGAGCGCGTGCACTATCCTGGCCTGAAATCCCACGCGGACCACAAACTCGCCCGCAAGCAGATGCGCGGATTCGGGAGCATGCTGGCGTTCGACATGAAAGGCGGGCTGCCGGCGGCGCGGCGCTTCTGCGACCGCGTGCGGCTGTTCCTGCTCGCGGCAAGTCTCGGCGGCGTGGAGTCGCTGGTGATACTTCCGATTTACAGTTCGCACTACAATATGACCAGCGAAGAATTGTGGCGTGCAGGCGTAAGTCCGGGGACGGTGCGCGTTTCGATTGGCTTGGAAGACAAAGAGGATTTGATCGAAGATTTGAAGCAGGCGCTCGCCTAGATTTCCGCGCGAAAAAACTACCTGAAAACGAAACGGCGGTCGAATCCTAAGCTTTTCCGGCGGGAACCTTCTCCGCGGGGACGGGAGCGGCCCACTCATCCTGCGCGGGGAGCAAGGATTTGACGATATCTTCCAATTCGTGCGCGCTGTTAACGTGCTCGGGATAATTGTGCGCGGTGATGTCAAACGCTGTCCCGTACTTGGCGCGGACTTCCTGCAAACCCTCTTGCAAGCGAACAGCCACGCGCTTGGCGTTTAGAACGTCGGTCTCCGGAAGAACCAGCGCAAACAGATCGGTCGAAAGCCGGTAGATCGAATCGGTGGGCCGCAGCTTGCGGGACATGGCCTTGGCGGCATCGCTCCACGCTTCGGAGTTTGGGTCTTTTTCAATGGCGATCGTGGCCCGGCCGGGGTCGGCTTTTGCGGGCGCGGATGCCGGCTTGGCCTTCACCAGCAATATCGAAAGGGTCTTCTGCATGGTCATGGCCCTCCGGTATTCCATAGTCAGGCGATCCCAGAAATGCCACGCGAAGCGTCCACTTGTTCCCAACGGGATGCAGGAACACCAGCGGGTACATGAAGATGGCAAGGCCGGCGGCCTGAACGAGCACAAAGGCGGCGGCGAGAATGGTGAGCTGCAGCTCACGGCGTTCGAGATGATCCAATTCTTTGCGATTCAGCGCGCCCATGACTCTTTCTTCTGCGACCTCGACCCCGGTCGGTGTCGACTTGTTTAGGCTCCTGTCGGCGGACACCCGCGCATGCGCGGCGGACTTCACGTCGGAGTGCACTTTTATGGTGCCTTTCGGAGCCGCTCGCGACAATAGGCGCGGAGTACTGTGTAACCGAAATGCTACTGTCCTTCTAGAGAGGCCAGCAGGTCGAAGAAAGAGGATGGGGAATAGGGGATGACCCGGGTAAGCGGCAGAGCAAGACTTGCGCGGGGAGCGATTTGGGATACAATCCGGCCAACATGGCGAAGCGCAAGGTGAGAGGCGCAGTCGGCAGGAAGTCCAGTCGCAGGGCGCGGAGAGCGCGCGGAGCGGCCGGAGGGAAGCTTCCGAAAGAGGCAGTAACGCTCATCGTCATACTGCGTGCGCGCGAAGGGCAGGAGACGTTGCTCGAGGCGGAACTGCGGGCGCTGGTTGGCCCTTCGCGCAGAGAAGAAGGCTGCCTGACGTACGATATTCACCGGTCCATCGAGCCGCCCGGCGCGCTGCTGCTGCACGAAGTGTGGGCGAGCCGCGAGGCTCACACCGAACATATGCACACGCCTCATTTCTTGCGGTGGAACGCGCGCAAAGACGCGCTGCTCGCCTCGCGCGAAGCCAACTTCTGGAAGCAGATCGTCTAGGGTTGATTGCCGCGTCAACTTTCGGGCGAGGCGAGGAAGTAGCCGGGGCGAGCGCGGACCTTCAAATTTTTCGCATCCTTCCGAAGAACGTTCACTTTAATTTCATGGTAGCCAGTAGCGTTGGAGCCAGTCGGTGTGTAGCTGATGGTGTATTGGGAGTGCAGCTCGCCGCCGATCTCGTCGATGGCTTTTTCGATGGAACGGTCCTTGAACGTGGCGAGGTGCGCGCCGCCGGTGGCGGTTGCGGCTACTTCGAGGGCATGGTCTTTGATCTTATTTTCGGCGTGTTGCACGGCCCAGATGGCCAGAGCCAAATAGTCTATATTGCCGTAGCGGTTTTGCTCGCTGGTGGGCGTTTGGGGAACGCCGGGCTGCGGGGGAAGCGGAAACGTGCCGGGCGGAGTAATCTGCGGCCGCGTGTCTTTGGGCTTGGCCCGCAATTCGGCGCTCGTGGTGGAAAGGCCGACGCTGTATATCGTGACGTTGGCGAGCTGCGTCTTCCGCAGGACTTCGCCGAGCTTTGCGTCGCTGCCGTCATCGTTGGCTTCGGAGAGAATCATCAGCACACGGCGGCGCCCGGGCTTTTCCGCAGTCGCCTGCGGCCGCCCGGAGAGCATTTCCACGCCCACAGCCATGGCGTCGTAAAGTTTCGAGCCTGATGTGCCTACTCCCAAATGAGCAATGGTTTTCTCGATCAAATCTCCATTGGTAGTGAAATCCTGCAGCTTGTCCACCGAATCGTTGAAGCCGATCACGGCGGCTTCGCCGGTAGATCCCATCACCGTTTGCGTGAAGAGAATACCGGTTTTGGTCATCGCCGGCAGGAGGGGGGCGATGCGGGAACTTGTTTCGATCAAAATCACCATGGAAATGGGATCACCGCCAAGATCGAAATGGGAGATCTGCTGGGCGACACCGTTGTCGGAGATCCGGAAATTCGTGGCTTCCAGGTCGTGGACCATATCGCCGCGGGCGTTGCGCACGGTCACGGGCATGTTCACGAGGGCGACCTGCACTTTGACTTTGGCTCGCGTGTCCTTAGGAGGCTGTTGTACCGCGGCGCCCGGTTTTGGAGCAAGGGGCCCGGAGGGGGCTTGGGCGCGGACCGGAGCGCCAGCCAGAGCCACCTCAAGCGTCAGAGTTAGGATTGCGCTTGCGATGTGGCTCATTCGCATGACGTGGTGCTACGGAATTCAGCCTGGGCCCAGTGCAACGCAACACCCGCGGGGCTAAAGACCCGCGCTACAGGGTGCGCCACAGTGTACTTGATTCGACGCATGTGCAGCGGAAGACGTTGCCGCGAGCGGCGGCGATTCCTACAATCAAGGTTCGTCTCAACGGGGGAAAAGACTCATGTCCGACGGCAAGAAACTGAAGCCGCAGCACGCGCCCAAAGCGCCGCATGAAGATCCACAATTTCTGAAGAGCACACCGGCGCGGCCGATCCGCATCCTGGGGGAGTATATCCACCCGCTGGTGCAGCTCAAGAGAGAGGGGATCGGGGACACCATCGTGATGTTCGGTTCGGCGCGAATCGAATCGCACGAGACAGCGCAGGGGCGATACACGAGACTGAAAAAAGAGAAGACCGCGAAAATGTCCGCGCCGAAGCTGACGAAACACCACGCGGCAATACGTCACGCGAAGCGCCTGCTGGAGATGTCGCGGTATTACGAAGAAGCGCGGCAGCTATCGCACAAGCTGACGACCTGGTCGCTCACGTTGGGACCGCGGCCACGGCGCTTCGTGGTTTGTTCCGGCGGAGGCCCGGGCATCATGGAAGCGGCAAACCGCGGAGCGTACGAGGCGGGCGGCAAATCGGTGGGCCTTTCGATCGAACTTCCGCACGAACAATTTGCAAACCCGTACATCAGCCAGGAGCTGAGCTTCAATTTCAAATACTTTTTCATGCGCAAACTGTGGTTCGCGCAGATCGCCAAGGCGCTGATCGTTTTTCCGGGCGGCTTTGGGACCATGGACGAGCTTTGGGAAATGCTGACGCTGCTGCAAACCGGAAAACTAGCCAAGCAGAACATCATTCTGATCTACGGGCGCAAATATTGGGATGAAGTACTGAATTGGAAGGCCATGGTGCGCTGGGGCACCATCAACGAAGACGAGTATAAGATGCTGCAATTTGCCGATACTGTGGACGAAGCGTTCGATCACATTCGCGCAGGGCTAGAGAAGTACCATATGGATGGCGACCAATTTTTACAGGCCTATTGACCGCGAAATCTGGATAACCTCATTATTTACAATGGATTAGTTTGTGGCAAACCGTTTGCTACATTCTCCTCGCGATGGTGTTTTATAGCTTGGAACCTCACCCCATCCCAGCCGGGGCAAAAATTGGAGTATGGAGGAAACATGACGTTTCACACGGGAGAGAGAAAGTTTTTAGGAAGGACCGTGCTGGTATCGGCGGCGCTTCTGGGTATGCTGGCATTTGCGGGAGCGCCTCGAGCATCCGCCGAAGACTATGATCGTTGCCACCGGCGCATTGCCAAGGCGGACCACAGACTCCACGAAGCCGCGGAGCATCACGGTTGGGAAAGCCGGCAAGCCGAGCACGCGCGGCACGAACTGCGCGAGGCGCGGGAACGCTGCTGGAATGAGCGGCATCGTTGGTGGGATGAAGATGGCCGCCGCTGGCACAGTGATCGCGACTGGGATGACCACGATCACGATCGCCCCTAATTCCTGAAGGCGTTTTCAGGCGCCCCGACTGGTCGGGGCGCCTGTTTTTTTAGCGGTAAGAAAAAGAATTAGTGCGAACTCACCAACTGGTCATCCGAAAAAACAGCTTCGAAGCGGCGAGTTTCATCCTGATCGTGCAACATCACGATGGGCACCACGCGCAAGTACTGTTTGCAAGCATGGCACTGCGTTACTTCGCCCTGCAAGTCCTGCAAAAAGCCATCCGTGAAGCGATATAGCGCACGCTCGCGCCGGGCATTTTTCTTGTCCCGCGCGCCGCAGTGCGGACAGATGAATTCCACCGTGTCCTGCTGCGGATCGCGGTCCAGAGCGGCCCAGCCGGTGCGGCGCACACCAACGGTTTCGAGATTACGCCGGTCCATGGGGTCAACCTCCTGAGATCCACGTCCACTAAGGATAAGATGCACCAAGATGCCGCTGGGGTACGGATTTTTGTAACTGATTAAATAAAAAGCCACTTAATACCCTTTTGGGGTCCAGAAGAGCGCCTTTCGGGCGATAGAGAAGCTTCTTGCCGGGGCCGACGGGAACTTGTGTCTGGGCTTGGTGTCCAACGCAGTGAGGACGCGCGCAACCTCACATCCCTGCGAGCGCGGCGCCGGTCTCCTGGAGATCTAGAGCAACCCTCAGGAAATCGGCGCCGCAAATTTCTGAAGTTCCGTTCCAAGAGACCGTGGAGCGCTGGAGGCTCGCAGAAAAAAATGTGGAGGTGTGTGATGTCGCCCGAATCCAAAAACATTCGCGAAGAACGTCTCGAAGAAGGATTAGGTTCTCTGCGTGCGTGCCTGGTCGAAGGTGACGCGGAACAACGCCGCGCGGAACGACTCGTGCGGCGCCGCGCGCTGGCTATTTCGATCTCATTGCAGAGTGCGGTTCTTGCGACGCTGATCCTTGTGCCTCTCTTTGGAAAGGCTGAGCGCATAAGCCTAACCATCGTTACTCCCATTCCCCCTTATTCGCCTTACCGTAATGCGTCACAAAATTCCGGTGCGCAACGCCCACGGCCACACACGACGCAAAATATATGTCGTCTCTGTGCTCCGCCCAACATCCCACCCACGATTGTGATGCGTGACCCGACTTCATCCGCAAGTCCGACGGACGACGCGGCACCCACAGGAATAGGAGACACTATTCCTGGAGCGATAGACGGAGCCATCCCATTGATGGACCCGCGACAAAGAATCGTTCCGCCGGGCAACACAGAACGCCGCCCCACCAGGCCGCAAATCGTACGCGTCACCACGGTTGATCCAGCAATGCTTATTCGCCGCGTCGAGCCGGTGTATCCGCCGCTAGCGAGGCAGACGCGTCGCGAAGGGCGCGTGGAATTGCGCGCCATCATCGGCACCGACGGCACGATCCAGTCTCTGCAGATCGTTGCTAGCGATCCTCTCTTCGACATTTCCGCCAGGGATGCAGTCCAGCAGTGGCGCTATCGACCAACGATTCTGAATGGCCAAGCCGTGGAAGTGGATACGTACATCACCGTGGTGTACACGCTGCAGCACTGAGGCGTTGCGAACTACCCCGTAAAAAAGTGCAAGGGGCCACGTCTGCCTTGAACGCGGCCCCTCTGCCTGCACCGGGCAACCGATTAGTGGTGTGTTTCCGCCGGAAGAATTATTTAAAATGGAAAACAATTCCGGTGGAAACACGCAGGTTGTTTTGTGTTTGATTGTTGCCGTTGCCGATTTCCGGCAGATGCGTCAGCACGTAGTCGAATTGCAACGGGCGGATCGAGAAACGATCACGCACGTTCCAGTCGACGCCCACGCCGAACGCTGAAGCGAACGCGGTGTGGGTATTCGTGGTGGCGAACACCCCGGAACCGGCACGCGCCGCGCCAACCAAAACCTGGCCGAACGGCGTGATGCGCCGGGATCTGCGATAGGTAATGCGCGGGCCAAATAAATACGTGAGCATGTGGTCGTCCACGTTCACGCTATTATTATTACTGCCCACGTGGTAGCCGCCGAAATCGGCGACACCGCTCAGCCAATCGCGGAAATTATAAGACGCCGAAGCGCTGCCGCCGTTGAGATTAAAACTGTTAAATCCCGAAGTGGCAGGGATGGCACGGAAATAGGAGTAACTGACGGACGCATCTATCTTCGGGAGCTCCTGCGCTGTGGTTGAGAGTCCAAAAACAGTCACAAGAGCAATCAAAGACACAATGAATCTGAGCTTCATGGAACCTCCGCAATAATTAGATTTTGCTCGCGGGCCAGGAAACGACTTATTTAACCCCCGAGTTTGCGGCACCCCCAAGGCAGGTAGGCAGTAATCCGCATTTATTCTCGTTTGGCATTCAGATGCACCGAGGGGACGAGAGGTTGCACGGGCACGGAAGGCCGGCCTAGTGGGGCAATAATCCCTAGAGCAGGGGCTCGCCGGCGTGACGCACAATGGCAGCGCGAGTGGCGTCTCGCAGGCGAATCAGTTCATGCCACTCGGAGGAACCGGTGAGGTCACTAATGTTGGCTTTGGCGCCGGTGTTCGGATAGATGGGCGGAGACAGCGTGATGGTAACGCTTGTCGGACGCGGCAAGTAAGTGCCGTCCCGCAAGAACTTGCGCGTGCCGTCCAGGGACACAGGAACGATCGGCGCACCGGAAGCCACCGCGGCCTTGAAAGCGCCAAGCTGAAAGGGTCGCACGCCATCGTCTCCGGTGAAAGTGCCTTCGGGAAAAATAAAAACAGAATCGCCATTACGCAAAAGTACTTCCATTTCTTGGGCCTGGCGCAATCGTGATTCCGGATCGCCGCGCTCAAATTTGAGATGCCCCATGCGGTCCAAGAAGGTGCCGATGAACGGCATGCGGCCGACTTCCATTTTCGAAACGAAGCGGTAGGGAACACCCAGACCGAGCATGAGCGCCAAAACGTCAAAATAACTCGTATGATTGGCGGCGTAAATTTTTGCGCCCGGCTTTTCCATGTGCTCCTTGCCGACGACCCGGACGCGGCAGGCGATGAGAGCGAAGAGGACTTTGAGAGCGGAAGAGGTGAATCGTCCCGCCTTTCTGTGATCCTTGATGAATTGCACCATCACCCAGGTGGGAACGATCCACAGCAAAAACGCAAAGAAGAAGTACACACCGTAGAGAATCTCGAGCCCGCGCTTAATGCCCGCAAAGATCCCGCGGCCGAGGTCGCGCAACTTAGTCCCCATTCCGAGGCGCACGATTTGCAGCCAGGCCGGCGCGCGAGAGGCGGAAAGAGTTCCCGCAAGATAGAGCTGCTTGGTTTCTTCGCGGCGCAATTTTCCACTGGAAGTTTTTGGGATGCTGCCCGGCGGGATCAACTCCACGCGATCCGGAGGAAGCCCCAAACCGCGCGAAACCAAATCCGTGACTGCGGAAGCGAGAACTGCGCGCCGCGCCGCGTCACGTTCGCGGGTCTCTGCGACGACCACCAATTTTTCCGTGCCCGTGGCTTCGTCCGTCAATCCGAATGCGACGATACAGCCCTTCCGAATCCCTTCGGCGCGCGCGGCGAGCTCCTCAACTTCGTGCGGATACAAATTGCGTCCGCCTTTGATGATGATGTCCTTCACGCGCCCGGTTACATAGACTTCACCATCGGCGCGATACGCGCGGTCGCCGGAGTTCACCCAGGCATATTCGCCGGGGCCCGTTTGCGGACCGCACGCGAACAGCGCTTCGGTCGCTTTGGGATTGCGGTAGTAGCCGGAGGTCGCCGAGGGCCCGCGAAACCACAGGAACCCTTCGGTGCGGTCGGGGAGTTCGTTGCCGCGATCATCCACGATGAGGACTTCGTGGCGCGGCAGAGCATTTCCCGAAGAAACAAAGGCGATGGCCGTTTCGTCTTCGCGGGGCGCGGGCACCGCGCGTCCGTGCGCCGTAAATGTCTCGCGTTCCACGCGATCCACCAGCGGGCCGCGATTCAGCGGCGGTATGGTGACGCCAAGAGCAGACTCCGCCAAGCCGTAAACGGGAAGCTGTGCTTCGCGGCGGAAGCCGTAACTCGCGAAACGCTCGGCAAAACGGTCGAGCGTTTCCGGATTCACCGGCTCGGCGCCATTCAGCGCGGCGCGCCAGGAGCTGAGGTCCACACCCTTGATGTCTTTGTCCGCGATCTTACGCACGCAGAGTTCGTAAGCGAAATTCGGGGCGGCCGCGATCGTTCCACGATGTTTGTGAAACGCCTGCAGCCAGCGCTCCGGGCGCGTCAGAAAAGCGAGGGGTGACATCACCGCCATGGGGATCCCGTAGTGTAGAGGCGTGAGCCACGCGCCAATCAGGCCCATGTCGTGGTACAGCGGGAGCCAACTGATGCCGACGTCGTCCGGCCGGATTTGGACCGCTTCGCCAATCGCGCGCACGTTGGCGAGCAGGTTGGCGTGGGTCAGCATCACGCCTTTGGGGTCGCCCGTGGAACCGGAAGTGTACTGCAGCAGCGCGATGTCACTGCCTTTGCGCGCGCGGCTGCCAGAGAGATGCAGCGGCAATGCGCCGGGCGATGGTGACGGTGCTTTGTCCGCGGCCTCGATTAGCTTTTCCGCGTCCGCGACTCCGGCGAGCGAATGGACGCGGGGCCGCAGCAATTTGGCCACCGCTTCCGCGCGGTGGAAGGTCAGCAGAAGGCAAACTTCGGCATTGTTCAGGATTGCAGATTGCCGCGCTGCGTATTCCTCGATGCGGTCGGCGCGAAACGGCGGATAAATCGGAACGGGAATCGCTCCGGCGAGAAGAATCCCGGCATACGACACAAAGAACGCGCGCGATGTCGGCAACATCAGCGCCACGCGTCCGCCCACGGGCACGCCGCGCCGCCCCAGCTCCATGGCGCACCGTTGCCCGGCGGCGTAGAGCTCGCCGAAGGTCAATGTAAAGCTGCGTTCGCCGTCGTCAGTATCTTCGGTGATGAGCAGGTGTGCGCGTTCCGCGTCGTGGACAGCGCGATACCGCAGCACATCGATGAGAGTTTCGGCGGCGAAAACTCCCTCATCCGTGGCCGCGGGGTGCAGCTTCTGAACGGTTACCGAAGCCCGCAACGCGGAGCCGGTCTCTTCGTCCTCCGCCGTGATTCCCGGAACGGTCAGGATCGCTCGCGCCAAATCCTCCGGAGTGTTGGCTTCCGAGGCGACGCGGTCAGGCAACCGTAAATTGAAAGCGGTTTCCAGTCGCGCCAGCAATTCCACGCGTTCCAGGCTGCCGAGCCCCAAGTCGCGGTCGAGTTGCGAGGCGGCGTTAAGCATCGGCAGCGCACCCTGGCTGCCCAGTTCATCCAACAGGCCGCGAATTACTTCCAGAACGCGTTCGCGTACGGTCGAGCGGTCGAGTTGGGTGATGGGAGTTGCCATGACACTCGCGAAGGGTTCGCTTGCTTCCGCGAGAGGCTACCACGCCAAAACGCGAATTGCCATCCAGGAGCGTTCGAAACACTACCCGTTCGAAAGCGGCCCTAGGCGCTTTTCTTCGCAGCTTGCGGCGTCGAAAAGCCTTTCGGCAGGAGCGTCGTGGAGAGGTCCACACCGGAAAGATCTGCACCAGTCAAATCCGTCTCGCGCAAAATCGCGACGCCCATGTCCGCGCCCGAAAAACTTGCGCCGTTCACGTTGGCGAGGCGCAAATTCACGTTTCGCAGGTGTGCGCGCTCGAAATTGACATTCGAAAGATCGCAGCGAAAGAATTCCACGCCGCTGGCTTGCGCCCCAGACAAATCGGCGCCAGGAAGAATTGCTTCCGTCATGTCCGTGTTGCGAAGATCGGCCTTGCGCAAATTGGCGCCGGATAAATCCGCTCCGGGAAGTTTCCCCTTGCGCAAATCCGTACCCTCCAAATTCACTTTGCGCAAAATTGCCCCGGTAAGGTTTACGCCGGTCAGATCAGCGTTCGAAAGGTCAGCGCCGGTCAGATCGGCCCGCGCGCCGCCGTCTTTGCCGCGAAAAAAAAGCTCGTGGGCTTCCAGGATATCGGCGAGCGACTTTCCGTTGTGCTTGATGTTTTTTGGTTTTCTGAGTCCCATGCTTCTGTCCACCATCGATGATATCAGAGCCATAGTTTACTCGATGTGGCGGTTGCGCGGAACTTTGACGGGTCAGGGAAGTTGCGGTTGTGATAGGCCCGGCTGCGCTGCTTGTTGCATCTGGGCCAGTTCGCGGGACGCCGAATAGCCCTGCCAGATCATCCACAGCGCGTAGGCGTGCACCGCCGCTTCCAGCCACATGCTGAAAATCAAAAGCAAGACGCCATCCAGCGCGTACGCAATCATTCCGCCAAGGAAAGCCCCCTGAGAGCCCGCTCGTGCCCAGCGCGAGCAGAGAATCAGCATGATGACAAAGAGGCCATCGATTGCGATAGTGATGATCGTTCCGTTCTGCCCCATCCCGTGGGCCATGGCAGCCACAACCTGAGTGATGCCCAGGCCGAAAATGAAATGGATTTTTGCGTCAAAAATCTGCAGAAGAGCATTCACGCCCGAGAGAACTCCGATGGTCAGAAACCATCCCGCACCGCGCGTCATGCGCTGGATGACGGGAACGCGAGGATCCATCGCTGCAGGCGATGTGGCTGTTCCTAGGGGAGTACTACCTGGACTCAATGACATGTTTGCTCCCTCTAATACGAAAGGAATGTTCGAGCACGGGACGCTGTATTGCTACGCCAAGCGAATTGCCTAGTCAAGTAAGATTTTGCTTCACCTTGGTGGCGGCGCGCCCTTCCGTCTACGTATCCCGGGTGTGATAGTGTGGGATGAGTGGTCTCCGATTACGCGAATGGGTCGTGTGGCGTGAATCTTGTTGCGAGGCATTCATTCCAGGCGTGGAATCAGCAAGGCACGTCAGAACGCACAGCAATGGTTTCTTCACGCTATCGCGCAGCTTTTGAGCGGCGAATCACGCCTCTTCTCTTGTGCGGTGTTCTCTGCGCCTTCGCGTCTAACGCTTCCGCCCAGACACAGCACGAAGACGAAATCGTCGCCAACCTCGCCGGTGGGCGCGTCATCGTCCATGTCACCAAAGAAACCATTATCTTTGCCGCGATCGACAGGCCAGTGGAGCGAAATTCCATTCCACCCCGGGTGATGAACCTGGACACCACGCACATCGGCGTCCTTTTCGGAGCTTCGGAGTGGCGCATTCCCGCGGATCCAAAACCCATTCGGTTGGATCGCGATTTTCAGCGGGTCTCTCGGGGCGACCCACGCTACCAAGCGGCTCCCGGCGAGGGCGAGACGGACTTGGAGACCATCGGCATCGCTTTCCTAGAAAAGCTGCGGCCACTCGTCAGCCAGCTTCACCACAAACTCGAGATTTCGCCCGATGAACCAATCTTCCAAATCGTGATGATTGGCTACGCACCCAACGATTACGGCCCTGAGGTTTGGGTTCTGGAGTATCGTATAGAGCAGGAGCAAGTTGCCACGCGTGGAGATTATTGGCAGACGCGCATCATGCGCCCTCGTTTCACGCAGCTCTACCCCCCGGAAAAGCACGCCCCGCGCACCATTGTCGAGAGCCGCTATCCTGCAGAGGTGAAAGGCCCAACATTGTCTGAGTTGATCCAGGGCAACGACCCGCACATTACGCACCTCGGTTCCGGCGAGCCGCGTTTCATAAAGGTGCTCGAAAATATCCGCGGCGGCCAGGCTCAAAAAGCAGTGGCGATTGATTCCACCGATTTCATGCGCGCCGTGCTGCCCTTGATCGCCGGGGACGCCCAATTTGTTCTTGGGACGATCGAGGAACGGCATGGGTTCGAATGGATCGTTCCGCCCGCCGAGCCCGTCGAAAAAGTTGAGGAAGACAAGAAACGGCCGCCCGACGCGCCTACGCTCCGGCGAACCCCCAAGCCCTGATTGTCCAGACAGGGATGATCAGGAAAGTTTTTCGATGGAATCGCCGCGGCGGATCATTCCGCCTTCTAGAACACGACAAAGCATGCCCCGGCGGCCCCAGAGCTCTTTGCGAAGTCCTGGGCGGATGGTTTCCATCAGATCGCAGGGGGTGCACACCATGCTGACCTCCAGCCGTGCTTCGCCGATGCGGAGCTGTTGCCCAAGCGGCAGGCTATTCACGTTCAGCCCGTCGGTTGTAATGTTCTCGCGGATAATTCCCGGCCGGAGGTCCATGGCCTCCAGAGTCTCGCGATCCACGAGTAAGACTTGGCGTTTGCTTCCGGGCCGGCTGTGGGCGCAGCGTTCGAAGCCGGTGTCGTCCACCACACGAACTTCGGAGAGTTCTTCCATGAGCGAATGCTTCCTCGGAGCGCGGAAAAGGTTTTGGACTCTCGCCATGAGGACTAATCTCCAGCAGCTTTCAGCCGAGGCGCCTTAGCCCCGATGTCCTTCCGATAGTGCATGCCGGCAAAGTGGATTCTCGAGACAGCTTGATAAGCTGTCTCCAAAGCGGCTGGAAGCGACGTGGCGGCGGCAGTAACGCCGAGGACTCTCCCGCCGTTCGTCACCACGGTTTCTCCAGCGAGCTTCGTTCCAGCATGCAAGACCTTCACACCGGTATTGTGTTCCGCAGCGGTTAGGCCCACAATCCGTTTGCCATTCGCAAACTTTCCCGGATAGCCCCCGGACGTCAGCACGATGCAGACGCTAGCTCCCGGCTTCCAGCGAAGTTTCGATGCGTCCAACTGTCCCGCAGCCACATCGCTCAGAACTTCGGCCAAGTCAAAATTCACCCGTGCCAGAATGGCCTGGGCTTCGGGGTCCCCGAGCCGGCAGTTGAACTCCAGGACTTTCGGTCCAGAGCTTGTCAGCATCAGGCCGATATACAGGAACCCTTGATAACGGATGCCGTCGGCGGCCAGTCCACGTAATGTCGGCTCGGCGATCGTGGAGATGACGGTTTCTCGAAGACTATTGGGAAGCAATTCATCAGCGGAGTAAGCTCCCATACCTCCCGTGTTGGGGCCCTGGTTTCCGTCAAAGACGCGCTTATGATCGCGCGTTGGCACAAGCGGGGCGTAGCTCTCTCCATCGGTGAGAATGATGAACGATAGCTCTTCGCCTTCCAGAGTCTCTTCCAGAAGGATTCGCTTTCCGCCGGTCCCCAGTTCTTCCTTTTCCATCACGCGTTCGACAAAATCTTTCGCGGCGGCAAAATCTGAAGCCAGAAAGACTCCCTTGCCGCCGCACAATCCGTCCGCCTTGATCACCACGGGCCAGGCCACGGAGCGAAGCGCGGCATAGGCATCCGCGGAAGCGTCATACGCGCCGTACATCTTCGCCGTGGGAATGCCGTGGCGGGCCAGAAACTCTTTCGAGAAAACTTTGCTTCCTTCAAGCTGCGCGGCTTGCTGAGAAGGCCCCACAATTGGCCAATTCCGCTGCCGGAATGCATCGGTCAACCCGTTCACTAGCGGGAGCTCGGGACCCACGATGGTCAGATCAGGGTGAATTTTCTCGGCAAGTGCGAGGATCGCAGCAACGTCGCCCGCATCGACAGCCACGCGCTCCGCTTCCGACGCGATACCACCATTCCCCGGAGCGCACCAGATTTTTTCCACGTGCGGGCTCTGACTTAGTTTCCAAACCAGTGCGTGTTCGCGTCCGCCGCCGCCAATCACCAGAATGTTCATCCGCAATTCCTCGCGAACGACTCTTTCGAACGATAGACGGCCCGTGCAGAGGTGTCAACTTGGCCTCTGCATCGCGCAGGACCGCGATGTTTTTGGAATCGCGCCCGGCATTAATCAATGCGACTAACCTGCCCGTAAGACCAGTTACAGCGATAGCTCTCGCCTTCCATACTGGATGCAGCAGCTTCCCTGGATTCCTTAGATGAAAGGGCTTTGCCGTGCTCATTCCTCTGCGTCATGAACAAATGGAGGGCCGTCGTTGGCCCGTCGTCACCTTTGCGCTCATCGCCCTGAATTTGCTTATCTTCCTGGGCACGCATTGGAAGATCATGGACGAAGTCCAGGATCCCGCTCGCCGAGAAGTTCGAGCGCACCTGATTCTCCTAGCCGCCATGCACCCGGAATTAGACACGCCCCTTGATGTTCAGCTGCTCGTTAAAGACATACAAAAGAAGGTCCCCGAGCAAGTCTGGAAGGACGCGGCGTCTCCAGAGCGCCCGTACGCGGACGATTGGGACGAAAACATCCGCTCGGTGGAAGATTCGAAGCAAATCCAGTTGGAGATGGACTCTCTTGCCGAGCGCTACGCGCAACAGCAAAAGAGTTCCATTCTGGCGAACTATGCTTTTGTTCCCGCACATACCACGTTTGTCGCTTACCTGACGTCCATGTTTCTTCACACGGGTTGGCTGCACCTTATCGGGAACATGTGGTTTCTCTGGCTCGCCGGATTCATTCTCGAGGATCGCTGGGGCCGCGTGATCTACCCAATCTTCTATGTCCTGGCTGGAATAGCCGCTTCGATTTTTCATGCTTTGTTTTATCCGGGCAGCACCATTCCCGCCCTCGGAGCTTCCGGCGCGGTCGCCGCTCTAATGGGCGGCTTTCTTGTCCGTTTTCCAAAGTTGAAAATTGAAATGCTATGGTACATGTTGATCTTTCGAATTCGCTTCAAGGCTTACGCCTATTGGCTGCTTCCGCTCTGGCTCCTTACAGAAATTTTCTACGGGTCACTCTTCGGGCAAATCTCAGCGGTTGCCCATTGGGCGCACGTCGGCGGTTTCCTTTTCGGGGTGCTGGCCGCGCTGGCGATTCAAAAGACCGGGCTGGAGCACGAAGCTAACGCGGTAATCGAAGACAAGATTGGCTGGACCGCTGATCCGGCGATCGTGCAGGGAACGGAGTTTCTGGAACAGGGAAAGTTCGACCAAGGCATCGCCGTTCTTAAGAAGCACATTGCCGCAAAACCAGAAGCGATCGACGCCTATTCTCTATTGCGGCAACTCTATTGGCGCACGAACGACATTCCTGCGTACCTCGAAGCCACCATTAAACTATGCCAACTGCACCTCAAAGCACATGATGCCGACGCTGCTTGGGAGGATTTCAACGAGTATTCCAACGCTGGCGGGGATCGCATGCCGGCCGCAACGTGGCTTGAACTGTGCCGCATGGCGGAGGCAAAACAAGACTTTGAGCGCGCCGTGAAAGAGTACGAGCACCTGGCTAAAGCGTATCCGACGGAACGACAAGCGCTCCTGGCGCTCCTCGCTGCGGGACGCCTGACGCTAAAGCAGCTTCATCGTCCTTCAGACGCCTTGCTCTATTTCAAGGCAGCGAAAGCGTCCAGTGTGCCCCACGTGGATTGGGAGTCCAACATCCAAGCGGGAATCCAGAATGCGGAACTAGCGCTGTCCGGATCCTACGCCTCGACAACAAAGCCTTAGGACCGTCCTGGGATAATAGGGGAATTTCCAGCGAGCGAGTTTGTGGAAGTCCGGCTAGTCTCGTTGAGACTAGTGTAATTATATATATAGTTAAATAATAATACGATAAACTGTCAGCCGTTGCCAGCGGCGCGGATCGGAATCGTTACCGTGGAAGCCCCTTGGCGAAAATCACTCCATCGAAACGGCCAGAGATGACCACGCGATTGCCTTCGATCTGACCTTCGACCTTGGCGCCTTCACCGAGGATCACGGTCTGTTCCGAAATAATGTTGCCCTTCACATTTCCGTCAATGCGAAACGTGCCGGTGACCGTCAGCGTTCCTTCGAGGGTCACACCCTGGTCGATGAATCCTGTCCATTCTTCACTGGTGCCGTTTTTCGCGGCTGCGGGCCACTTCCATGCCATGACATTCCCCCAAGCAGACTCATCCACTCTAGCTGGAAGCGCGCGCAAGTCAACGCCACTGAGCAAGCGTGTTGTCGAATGAAGCGACTGGACGAACGGGCAGTGGGCGAGTCGCGAAGCCTGTGAAGCTATTTCATCAAGCGATCGTAAAGCCCCATCAGTTGCGCTTCGTCATAGTATTCGAGGACGAGCTGTCCCGGGCGCACCTTCGTTTTTTGGTGGAGAAGCACTTTGGTGCCGAGGTGCCGCTGCAGCTCGTCCAGCGCCGACCGGATGTTAGCGTCCAAATGAATCTCGGATGCTGCTTTCGCTCCGTGCGACCGGCGTGACGCCAAACGCTCGATCTGGCGAACGGTCAATCCGCCGCGGGCAGCTCTCTGAGCGTAGCGCATCCGCAACGGTGCATCCGGGACTGCCAACAATGCGCGACCGTGCCCGGCTGTCATCTTCCCTTCTTCAACCCATTCCTGAATTTTTGGCTCCAGTTTCAAGAGGCGAATCGCGTTAGCCACGGTCGCGCGATCCTTGCCGGTCCGCTCGGCAACCGCTTCCTGGGTTAATTGCGCCTCGGCCATTAAACGCTCAAATGCGCGTGCGGCCTCAATGGCATTCAAGTCTTCACGCTGAATGTTCTCGACCAGCATCATCTCCAGCGCAACCTTATCCGGAACTTGCCGGACAATTACGGAGACTTTGCCTAACCCCGCCCGCTGCGCTGCGCGCCAGCGGCGCTCTCCGGCGATGAGCTGAAACCTCGATCCAATCGGCCGAACAACCAACGGCTGGATGATCCCGCTGGCCTGAATTGAGCGCGTCAACTCCTCGAGGGCTTCTTCGCGGAAGCGTGTGCGCGGCTGAAATGGGCTGGGCTCGATCAGGTCGATGTCAATCTGTTGCGGGCCTGGATGGGCGGCTTCGCGGGCCGGCGCGCTTGCCGCGCCACTGGCGTTTGTGGCGTGAGGATGTATCGCTGCGGGTTCTGGCGAACTCTTGGGCTCAAACTCCCGAATGAGCGCTCCGAGCCCCCTCCCCAGTGCGTTTCTTGGCATTGGCAATGACCTCCTTGGCGAGCTGCGTGTAACCTTCTGCACCCTTGCTATGAATGTCGTAAAAAATGATCGGTTTTCCGAAGCTTGGCGCTTCCGCAAGCCGCACATTGCGCGGAATTACGCTCTTGAAGATCTGCGTTCCGAAGAAAGTGCGCAAATCGGTGGCAACCTGGCGGGAAAGTGTGGTGCGCTCGTCAAACATGGTAAGCAGGATTCCTTCCACTTCAAGGCTGGGGTTCAGAGTGCGCCGGATGCGCATCAGGGTATCCAGCAACTCGGAGACGCCTTCAAGAGCCAGGTATTCACACTGAATGGGAACAAGCACGGCACCAGCGGCCACAAGCGCGTTCAGGGTAAGGAGATCCAGAGCGGGAGGGCAATCCAAGATGATGTACCGATATTTATCGTCCAGAGTCTTCAGGGCGGCTTGGAGCAGGTACTCGCGATTCTCTGAATTGACGAGCTCAACGGCCGCGCCAGCAAGGTTTTTATCGGCCGGAACGACGTCTAAATTGTCGACTTGCGATTTTTGGATGATCTTCTCGAATGGCTCGTTAAGGATTAAAATATGATAGAGAGTTCGTCGAGAGGGATCCTTGGCGAAACCTATGGCCGCCGTGGCATTGGCTTGGGAATCGCAATCGATGAGAAGAGTGGGCTGTTCGGCAACGGCGAGGCAGGCAGCCAGATTCACTGCCGTGGTGGTCTTTCCGACCCCGCCTTTTTGGTTTGCCACGGCGATGATTCGAGCCAAATAATCTTCCCCGAGCGAAAATCTAACAAAGCGAGTCTCAGGATGCAAGATGTTTCACGTGGAACATATTTGCTGGGGGGAGATTCCGACGTAAGCGCTCCAAGTGTTCCACGTGGAACACTTGGCGAGCCGAACTTGTTTGTGGACATTGGGATTTTGTTCCACGTGGAACGTTTGGTGATTGCTCGCACTCGTCCCCGCCGTCACGACTCGCGGGACTGTTCCACGTGAAACATCTCCAAGACCACTGTCCAACGTGAGCTTTCGGTCTGCCACAGTTTTTATGCGAGCTATTTGAAAGCCCAGGGTTCAAAACGCCTTCACGTTAGGGAAGAGAGTCTTCTTTGTCCCAACCAGCAAGAGGCGTTGCAAGGAATGAGGTACCTGAATGGGTTCACGCCATTCCCAGGCGTCGATTCTCTGAATTTCCGGCAGGTCGCGCGCCCCAATCCAGAGAATAACCTGCCTTGCTCCAATGTGATCCGAGCCCGCCCATTTGAGAAACGACGGGAATTCACCGAGCGCCCGCGAACAGACATAATCCAGAGGAGCCATTTCCTCGTGCAACTCCTCATAACGCCGGACGAGAACCTGCGCGTCCTTAAGTCCAAGCTCACGAATGACTTCCGCCAAGAAAGTTGCCTTCTTGAGGTTGGATTCCACCAAGAAAACGCGTAAATTTGGTCGCATAATCTTCAGGGGAAGTCCTGGAAAGCCACCTCCTGACCCAACGTCGGCGAGCCGACCCTTTTCCACAGGTAGGGCTTCGGCCGCGTACATACTCTCGCAAAAGTGCCGATAAAGTATCTCCAGTGGGTCGCGAATCGCCGTCAGGTTAACTTTCTCATTCCAAGTCAACAGGATCTTTATATATTGTTGAATTTGAAGCACTTGATCGTCGTAGGCAGGCAGTTTGAATTCTCCAAGAGCTCGCCGTATTACGGCTGCCGAAGGAGGAGATGGCGTAGTTGTTGTCATATCAGTAACTGTTTAGCTCTAGTGTATCAGAATCTCTCTTTCCCGGCCATTTGCCCCTCTTGGTTGTCAGGTAGCGTGGTCCGGCGGTCCCGGCGACCACATCTACCGCGCTATGCCAGAGAATCGCGGGTACCAGGCTGTCGTATGCCATCCGGCTGCTACCCAGAATGAGACCGATCAACAGAGTCATGACAATGCCACCGCGCCCCTGGTAACTATGCGCCAACCCAAAGAGAACCGAAGAAATCAGCACGACTGCCCAAGCTTGCAATCCTACATGCAGAAGCACGGCCATGGCGAACCCGCGATAGAGAAATTCCTCGCAAAGCCCCGCCGTAATCGCAAGCGCCAGATAGGGAAGCAGCTCGACGGTGGATCGTGGCAAGATCCGCTCCGCAATGGCCTGGAGAACGCGATGGTCGAAGCGTAAAGCCCTAGGCGCTCCATCGTGCTGACGTGCGGCATGGCGAGCAATTTTTTTATGCGTGCTCGTCCGCGCCACGGCAGAATCAAGCCAAGGACGAAAAAGATGAGCCAGATGTCCCAGGGCATCCGCGAATAAGAACACTTTCGGCATGCGCTGCGCAAGTATCCATAGTCCTATGCGCACGAGCACGAAGTGCGCAACCTCGTTATAATCAAAACGCGTTACAGCGAGGTGCGGCTTGACCCAAACCGTGAAGCTGACGGCCATGGTCAAGGCAGCGGGTTGAGCGGCGAAGCTGAGTCCAGGGTTGCTGGATTCCGTTTTGCGCCGTT
>WNFC01001421.1_pt1 | contig 50624 bp, 43 predicted proteins | sample 5400541 | NCBI WGS metagenome assembly WNFC01 (sample SAMN13153342, study PRJNA577476) | soil metagenome | isolation source: 120 cm saprolite under Douglas fir tree site 2 hole 2 replicate 1 | place: USA:California | collected 2015-04-18
TGGACCACAGACGGGAAATATTTCGTTTTCGGATCAGGAGGCAATGTCTGGGCACTTGCCGAAAAGGAAAAGTGGTTGGGAAAACCCAGCGCCCAGCCCGTCCAGCTGACCTCGGGGCCAATGAGCTTCTTCTCGCCTCTGCCCAGCAAAGATGGCAAAAAACTTTTCGTGGTGGGGGCGCTGGCGCGTGGGGAGCTGTCGCGCTACGATACTAAGTCCGCAGAGTTCCTTCCATTTCTTTCCGGAATTTCCGCTGATAGCGTCAGCTTCTCCAAAGATGGGCAGTGGGTCGCCTATGTCAGTTTTCCGGAAGGGACACTCTGGAAGAGCAAGTTAGATGCCAGCCAGCGAATTCAGCTGAGCTACCCGCCACTTATTGCTGTGTTGCCGAGCTGGTCCCCCGACGGCAAGCAGCTCGTTTTCTATGGATTCTTGCCAGGCCAGGATGCAAAGCTGTACACCGTCTCGACGGATGGAGGGGAGCCGAGCGAACAGATCCCGGAAGACTCCGAAAAGAAACTGGATCCTGATTGGTCAGCCGATGGAACGAAAATTGTCTTCGGCAACGGCCCAACGAACAACAGCAGTAGCATACGGGTGCTCGACATCAACACTCACCAACTTTCGACACTGCCAAGCTCCACGGGCCTTTACGCACCCCGCTGGTCGCCCAACGGGCGCTATATCGTCGCTATGACTTTCGACTCGCGCAGCTTAATGCTTTTCGACTTTGAAACCCAAAAGTGGGAGGAGATCGCCAAGATCACCCTTGGATTCCCTAATTGGTCGAAAAGCGGAGAATATGTGTACTTTCTACATGAAGAGAATCAGCCGTCGGTGATGCGAGTGCGTATTCGCGACCGCAAGCTGGAGCGGGTGGCCGATCTGAAAAACTTCCGGCAAGCGGGCTTTTGGAATACCTGGCTCGGCGTGGCTCCCGACGACTCCCCTCTTCTGCTTCGGGACACCGGCACACAGGAAATCTACGCTCTCGATTGGCAGGCGCGATAACATCACTCGCCGCTCCGCGGCAGCCCTTCACGTTTTTGTCGGCACCCTTTCCCGCCATAATTCGCCGACCAGGAGGAGTCGGCTGACGAGCAGAAATTGGTAACTGTTGCAATTAGGTCGTAGCACTCAGAACCGAGCTACTTTGTGCAATGGCGATGTTACAACAGCTATGGATGCGGACCCTCCCTCAATACGGCCAACCGACGCCCGATGGCACCGGGTCGTCATACTTGGTTTATGTTGCTGCGCGTTCTACACTGTGGGCCATGAAGTATCGGGTTGCGGCGCTGATCTTGGCAATGAGCGCGGTAGGCTCGTTTTCCGTCGTCCAATCTACTTTCGCCCAATCTGGTCAACGCTCAGATGTGCCACAAAACGAAGTGGCGCTGGTGAATTTATCTCAGCCCTGCTATCCACCGTTGGCACGACAGGCAAGAATCCAAGGTGACGTTGAAGTGACTCTCGGCGTCCGTCGAGATGGGAACATTGAGTCGGCAGCGATAGCCAGCGGTCATCCCATGCTCAAGCAAGCTGCATTGGAGAGCGCACAAAACTCCCAATACGAGTGCCGGAGATGCAGCGAGGCGGTAACGTCGTACTCGATGGTGTATACATTCCGATTTGCGACCGAACAGCGACTCGAACCTCAGACGGTCTCAGTAACACGAGACCAGAACCATGTTACGGTCGTCGCCGGAACCCCGCTCATCATTCTTGACGACTTCGGGTATGTTCGGGTTCGTTCCGCCAAATGTCTGTACTTGTGGAAATGTGGTTTGCGCTAACTAGAACGGTAGGACTGCCACACGCCGGAAACAGTTGATGCAATCAGGCCAGAGTGCTCACAACTGGTCAATGAGTCCAATGGCGATTTTACGACAGCAATCTCGCACAAACTCACGTGCTCGTCACAAATAGCTTAGCCAAGCCCAATCCCGGTGCCGACATCGGAGTTCCATGAACCACAGACAAGGCAGATAAGAATTGCCACGGCCAGAATCCACATGGCGTAAACGAAAGGCAGACTGTGACCATAACCGAGAGGTCTCGGCGATATGCCAGCGATGACGGTGCCGTGCCAGATAGGCTGGTGAAAGGCTAACGCGACCAAGATGGCCATAACGTGAAGGAGATAAAGATGCAGGACATAATAAAACAGCGGTACCCGGCCATAGACCAGCAGAATACGGCCCAGCCCGCGCTCCGCTTTGGCCCGATCAAGCAATCCAAGCACGATGAGGGACGGCCCGAGCGTCATAAGCAGGTAGTCGAGCGAAGGCGGATACTTGAGCGTGTTGAAGAATGAGACGAGCGTCAACGAAAGCGTCGGCTGAACACTCCAGGGACCGGCAGAACGCGGGAATCCGAACGGCAGCCCGGCGATACCATTTCCGTAGAGATTCAACCCACGAAGCACGAAGAACAGCGCCGTCGCGGAGATCCCGAGCGTGACAATCCATTTGCGGCGGTCAGGCCGTAGCAGCAGGTTTCCAAAAGCAAAACCCGCAGCCATGACCCCGACCCACGGAATCAAGACGTACCCTGTATAGAACGAAAAATGAGCGGTGACTGGAATCCGGCCCGGCGTGTGAAGCATCATCCACAACCAGTAGAACGTTCCCAACGAAGCTGGATTAATGTGATCGAGCAGATTGTGGGTAGCAATCATCCCCAATCCCAGCACTGCGATCCAGCGCACTGGGAACCTTACGATCAGAGCCATTGCCACCATGCTCCAACCTAAAATCCAGATCACTCCCGCATGCGCCCAAGGGACAAAACCCCACGCGAAATCGACAACTGTGAACTCAAGGATCACGAGCCATAAACCACGAGTGAGGAAAAACCGGGAGACCTGTTGTATTGATTTTCCACGGCTAGTGGCGAGGAATGCGCCTGTTCCGGCCAGGAAAGCGAATACGGGTGCGCAGAAATGAGTGATGACGCGGGTAAAGAATAGCGCTGTATACGTCTGCGCCATGTCCTCGGGAGGAAACTCCACATGGGACATGAAATCCCGGGTGTGATCCAACGCCACGATGACCATGACGAGTCCACGCAAGACATCCACGGAAACCAACCGTGGAATCTGCGCGTGGAGAAGAGAAGTTTTCGTGCTGACGGTGATTACCGCAGGAGAACCGGCTGCAGTCACGATGCCCCGACTCTCCAGGCACGTGTCGATATTTCGTTCACAGTTCTATCTTAACCGCTGAGACAATCTCGGAGATTTACGGGATGTAAACAAATTGTAAATAAACAATCCGAACTTCGATTCAAGACTGGTCTAACGAAAAAGCTTTGCTGGGGCGATGGGTTTTGCCCGAACTCAGAGCAAGAGCTTGCCAAAAGCCGACTTAGAGACTTGCTCTTGTTCAGCATGTTTGCAAATCCAATTGGGAGAGCGGCTATCGTCCATATTCCTGTCGTAAACAGGCCTTTGCACCAACTCGGTTCTCGTGTATGAAGTTTCTAGGCGTGCCCTGGGGTCTTCGACTACGCAGGACTGACCAGAGATTCACATTATCGCCTCTGTTCATATTGCCTGCCGCGGCATGTCAGGTACCGATTGGCGGGGTAGGAGGTCTGTTCAGTTGGAGCCTTTTCGCAGAGGCGTGGCTGTTGAGAAACTCGATATTTCAGAAATCAGAGAAAATTTCGGGGATAGAAAATGTCTAAGCTTGCAGAGAAAATCGTTCGTAGGGCATCCTAACGCGATTCAATTTCTGCAGATTTCTGGAAAGTGAGTTTTTCAACAGCCACGCGATATTTCAACAGCGATCGCCGACTGGCCTAGGGAACGCGGGATGCTGGACGCTACAGGAGCCATGAATTAGCCAACATCGTGTCTGATATCATCGCCTGTTTTCACTTCCCAACCTCTCCGAGGGTCCAAGTAAGTGAAGCTCAGCTATACAATTACGTCAGAAGACCGCCGGCAAGGCCGGCGGATCTATGATTCGGCCCTGGCTCCGATGAGATGGTTGACGGGGATCGAGGAGCCGTTCTCCTTCGCGGCACTTGGCTTCGGCATTTACTGCTACGCGATCGGCAATCGGGCACTAGCATTCAGCCTTTTTGCCAGTTTCGGGTATCTCTTCAGCAAGGGATTCCTGCTTCGATTCATCCGCGATTTTTTGGCCAGCAGGCGCAGATCTGAGCCGGAGCACTTCCAACTCGAGACCAGCAGCGCCGGGATCAACTTCTCTGTCATCGGCGGCACGCGGACCGGGGGCCTAGCTTCGTCGCAGAAATCGTGGTTAGAATTTCGCCGGTATTGCCACACGCCGGACATGGTTGTGCTTTCATTGGGTCGGACATTTTACGTCATCCCCAAGCGTTCGCTGACTGCGGCAGAAATTTCCGAATTTCAGTCGGTGTTGAGCGCCAAGCTGTCGCAAGCGACGGTGCGAACCGGGATTCTGGCGGTGCGACACGCAATCTCGGTAGTGCTCCTGGGCTACATTGCCTTCTTCTTCTTTGGAGGAACGATCGAACAGGCGCTGGGGTTGGCTTTGCGTCCGGTTCAACCACGGAAAGCCTTTTGGCATTCTGCATCAGTTCGGCTTCCTCAACCTGCGTCGCGCGATCAGTTGCATGGCTTGGGCCAAGTTTATCTGGTCCCGATCGGAGATACGACGCCGCTGATTTCCTCTTCGTTGCTCCAGTATTATCGGAGCAAGTACGGTATTTCGCTGCGCGTGCTCCCCAGCATACCCGTGCCGGAATGGGCACGCGATCAGGCTCGGCAGCAGCTCGTGGCCGACGAGCTCATCGAGGCGATGCGGCGCGCCTATCCGCAGCAGGCCGCGAGCCCCGGTAGCATTTTGATCGGCGTGACCGATGAAGACATCTACATCAGCGAGCTGGATTGGAAGTTTGCCCTGAATTTCCGGGAGACGCCGCGGGCGTTGGTCATCTCAACCGCTCGTTTGAATCCTGTTTACTATGGCAAGCCACCAGCGTCATCCTTGCTCGAAACCCGATTGCGCAAGCTGCTGACAAAAAACATCGGCATCTCTTTCTACGGTCTCGAACTCACGAGTGACCACGGGAGCGTGCTCTACGACAATATCGAAGACATGGAAACACTGGATGCGATGGGAGAGAATTATTCGGTCCGCGACGCCAGGGCTCGCAGGGACGAAACCCATGAAGAGGGAGACCCGTGCTTCACGGTGCGTCACTATTATTCGCCAAAGAAACATCGGACGGATTCAGCCTACTTGACCGGCTGCAGCAGCACACATGGAGAGGCCGAACTCGAAGTTCTGGATATTTATTTGCACTACGGCATGTTGCTGTCACGACGAACCGACTTCTACTTGCCGGGTTCGCTGCCGCTGGAGTTGAGCCGTGTGATTCGCACTCAGGATTCGCGCTCGCGAGTCTTTGGAATTGGCGGGAACCACAGCCTGAATATCTGGCCGGTGGGGAACACGTGGCCTTTCACCTGGATGGACCTTATCCTGGAGGATGGAGGAAGGCTGCGCTACCGGCGTAGCAATTGGGGTGCGAGTTATTGGGACGCCATCTATGTCGTAGAGGCAACGATCACCGACTTTTACTCCTCTTACGTGACCTGGAACTGGCCGGGTTGGAGGCTGTTTCGACAGGACGGCAGGACGTATGTTTTCCCGGATGGTGGTGGCGTCCAACGGCCAGAACAGGCGGCGCTGATCGGGGTGCAAGATGCGTCGGGAAATATGTTGCGGCTGCGGCGCGAATCGACGGGAAACCTGATGAGCGCAAGTTCGGGCGAAGGAAAGTGGATCCACTTTAAATATGACTCCGGCTACAGGATGACCGAAGCGCAAGACAATGAGGGGCATGAGATCTTGTACCGTTACACGGCGACGGGCTGTCTGGAAGAAGTCGAGGATGCCGAGCACCACGTGACGAAGTATGGTCATGAAGGAATCCGATGCCCAACCAATATGGCAATTGACGGGCGCCAGGTGTGGAGCGCTCAGTTTGATAAGGCGGATAGGGTCACGCAATTAGAGCTCGTCGACGCGGGAGTGTATCAGTTCACGTATTCTGTAGATCTCCACGGCGCGAGCACCCAAGTGGACATTAAAGACCCGGGAGGAAACGTGTTGCGCATCACCTTCGACAGTTCGGGATACGGGTTGGAGCACGTCGTGAGCGGGAACCCGTTGCTCGCCTTGCGTTGATCGTGTGCGTTTGCGCAAAATTGCCGGTCGTGATGTTACGACGGTCAACCCCCCCTTGCCAGATGTCGGAAAGCCGTACTTTTAGAGGGCTGGTCCAGCGCAGAGAGTGGCCTATGGCGTGGGCGTGCCCACAATTTATTTGTGCAATGTCGCCACAAAAGGTCGCAGTTCGCGTAGCACGTCCGCCTCATTCGAGAGGAATACGAAATGGTCCGCACCCCATAGCTCGACCACACGGGCACCGCCTGCGGCACGGTTGATCCTTTCTATCCGAATTCTGGCCATGCCTATGTAGGTGCCGTACACCGCTCCAACGATGGTGCGTTCCGCTGCATCCATCACATGATATTTTCGTATCTGGTCCTGGGGAGGCCCATCAGGCGTATCATAGGCAACGAACGCAAGCACCGGCGAGCGAATCTCGGAATAATCGTGCTTCCAGCCACCTGCCATGATCGCATGAGCAACGTTTTCTGGAGTCTTATGGCTGCCGACGCTTCCATCCAGATTTTCCACAAAATCATTACGCAATTCGGATTCAGGAATTGCAATTCCTTGGGTCCGAAGTCGCCAAGCTCGATAGGCTGGAAATGATTTCAGATCGGAGGGGGAAGGCGTAGGTGGCTTTTGCATCGCTTCGGGCAACTTGCTACAGAGTGCATCGTAATCGGTATAGTCATCCGTTGCGTCGTTCATGGCATCCAGGTAAACGAGTCCTCTGATCCGGCCATAATGATGAATGCCCAGTTGCGACAATTCGTTCCCGGCGATGGAGTGACCTACCATGACCGGCGCAACCAGCTTGAGCGCGTCGAGAACTCGCAAGTCATCCTCGGCTAGACGCTGCTCCGTATAACCCGAGGCGGGCTGACTGGAGGCTCCGTATCCACGTCGCGTGATTCCGTAGACGTGATACGAGTCGGTTAGTTTCTCGGCGAATCCGTCGAAAACATGCGCGGTGAATCCGAGTCCCGCCAGCAATACAACTGATCGTCCCGATCCGCCCCAATCCAGAACCTCTAACCGCACACCATCATCGACAGTTACGAACTGCACTTGGTGTTTGGACGGATCATGCCAGGGCGCAGATTCTTGCGCAAAGCCAGTCGCGCTTACCGCCAAGCCTAGGATGAGCAAACGAATCAGGAGATTCTCCGTTGGGGCTGCAATCGACAATCGTCTGAATTTCACTTTCCACTTCCATTTCTTTCCCATCGATCCGACATCTGTATCAGGCTTGCGTTTTTGCTGCCGAGTCCAGCGATTCAGCGCTGACCATCGAGTATGGTGCAGTTTCAAAGGGAAACAAACAATTCCGAGACCAGACCAGGATTATTGGCGTGAACAAGCGTGGCTGTTGAAAAACTCGATATTTCAGAAATCAGAGAAAATTTCGCGGATAGAAAGTGTCTAAGCGTGCAGAGAAAATCGTTCGTAGGGCATCCTCACGCGATTCATTTTCTGCAAATTTCTCGGAGTGAGTTTTTCAACAGCCACAGGCGTTCACACCAAAAACCCGATTACTTGTGAAATGGCGATGTTTCAACCGTGATTCTGATTAAAGTCCCCGAATCTCGCCGCGCTGCCGAGATCATCAACACTCTGACATCAATGTCTGCCAGTCACTTTAATGCCTTCCAGCCAGTAGCCGTCGTCCACAACCATAGTTGCCTGAATGACATCACCCGGTTTGACTCCGCCGAGGGCGGCTGCGTCCTTAAGCTGATAGTCCATGACCATTGAGGCCATGGTTCCGGGCATATCGGCATTGCGCACGGTGATCCTGTTCATCTCCGGCGTTACCTCAAGTACGTATCCGGTCAGTACATGATGCTTGATCTGTGGCAATCCCTGAAATCAGCCAGAATTTCTTGGAACGCATGAGCTTGTCTCCCGAGATGTGCGCCAATCGCCCGGAACAGCCTACACCTTCAGGTCGGCACGTGTACATCGAGAGCAGCTCACGATTGGTTGTTGGTGAAATGGCGATTTTTCGCCAACCACCCTTGTGAGATACCGTCAACTCCCTGACATTCATTGACTTGCCTGCGCTTCCGCCATAGCATTCTTGCGCATGATCGGCCAGAACATCTCGCACTACCGCATCGTTGAGAAGCTCGGCGGTGGCGGGATGGGTGTGGTTTACAAGGCCGAGGATGTGAAGCTTGGTCGTTTCGTTGCCCTCAAGTTCCTGCCCGACAACGTAGCCAAAGACCCGCAGGCACTCGGCCGTTTTCAGCGCGAAGCCAAGGCTGCCTCTGCACTGAATCATCCGAACATCTGCACCATCCACGAGATTGACGAGGCCGAGGGACGAACCTTCATCGCCATGGAATTGCTGGAGGGGCAGACCCTCCGGCGCCGGATCAGTGGCAAGCCTCTGGAGATCGAGACGGTGCTCGATCTGGGAATCCAGATCGCCGATGCCCTGGACGCTTCCCACTCAGAGGGCATCATCCACCGCGACATCAAGTCTGCCAATATTTTTGTCACCAATCGCGGGAACGCCAAGATTTTGGATTTTGGGCTAGCAAAGATCTCTATCAAGCCTGAAAGCATCGCCATGAGAGCCGTGGCCATCGAGTCCGAAGAACATCTCACCAGCCCGGGCATAGCTGTGGGAACCGCGGCCTACATGTCTCCAGAGCAAGTGCGGGCCAAAGAGTTGGACGCTCGCACGGATCTGTTCTCTTTCGGTATCGTTCTCTACCAGATGGCTACCGGGGGGTTGCCCTTTCAAGGAGCCAGTACGGGTCTCATCACGGAGGCCATTCTCAACCGCGATCCGGTGGCTCCCGTGCGAGTCAATCCCAACATTCCACTGAGCCTCCAAGACGTAATCCACAGAGCCTTGGAGAAGGACAGAAACCTGCGCTATCAGCACGCTGCCGACATGCGGGCTGAGCTGCAACGGCTAAAGCGAGATACGGGGTCAGGCCGGAGGGCTTCAGAACAAGCAGAATGGGTTCTGACCCCAAGCACAAGTCGTTTGTCCTCGATCGGCAAGCGGACGGGACAGACTTCCGCCGTGAAAACAGCTGCCCCACGCCCCCCGCGAGTCTCCAAGATCATTGACTCGCTCGCAGTTTTGCCCTTCGAAAATGCGAGCGGCGATCCTGAGCACGAATACCTCAGTGACGGGATCACGGGGAGTCTCATCAATATTCTGGTGACGCTACCGAAACTGCGAGTGATCGCGCAGAGTGCAGTTTTTAGGTATAAGGGCCGGGAAATTGACCCTCAAGCCATCGGTCGCGAGCTTAATGTGCGCGCCGTGCTCGTAGGAAGAGTGATGCAAAGCGGTGGCTCTTTGCGCATTGGGACCGAACTAGTCGATGTAGCCACAGGCTCTCTACTGTGGGGCGCGCAATACGATCGCAAGCCTGGCGACATCTTTGCGGTCCAAGACGAAATTTCGAACGAGATATCGGGGAAATTGCGGTTAAAGTTGACCCGAGCAGAAAAGAAGCAACTAACAAAACGCCCCACGGAGAATGCAGAGGCATACCAGCTTTACCTAAAAGGTCGTCACCACTGGAACCGGTGGACCGAAGAAGGTTTCTATAAGGCGATCGAGTACTTTCGGCAGGCAGTCGAGATCGATCCCAGCTACTCCCTCGCCTACGCTGGTTTGGCCGATTGCTACGTGCTCCTAGGGTGGAACAGCTATCTACCGCCGAAGGAAGCGTTCCCGAAAGGCCAAGCGGCGGCAAAGACTGCCCTGCAGCTCGATCTGGATCTCGCTGAAGCCCACACGCCTTTGGCGGCCCTGTTATGGCTTCACGATTGGCAGTGGGAAGAGGCTCAGACAGAATTCAATCGCAGCCTCGAACTGGGTCCCAACTACGCAACTGCCAACCACTGGTACGCCGAGTATGCGATGACCATGGGGCGACACGGAGAAGCTTTGACCAGGATGAAGAAGGGTCTGGATCTAGATCCTTTGTCGCTCATCATCAACGTCGCAGTCGGATGGGCCCTCTACTTTGCCCGCCGATACGACGAAGCTATTGAACAACTCCGGCGAACTGTCGATTTGGACCCGAACTACCCCGTCACCTACTGGATCCTCGGCCTGTTGCTCAGGAAAACAGGTTGCTATGAACTGGCCATCACAGAGGGTGAGAAGGGGGTGAAGCTGTCGGGCGGCAGTCCTCTGATGCGCGCGGCACTTGCGCACACTCTCGGCACGGCTGGTCGGAAAAAGGAAGCATTACGAATGCTCGATGATCTGACAAGATTAGCGAAGCAAAAGTATGTCGCGCCCTATTTCTTCGCCGGAATCTACATCGGCTTGGGAGAGAACGATCGCGCGATTGAATACTTGGAGAAATGCTACGAAGAGCATTCCCACTGGCTTATCTATCTTCATATAGATCCGAGCATGGACGTCTTGCGCGACAACCAAGGTTTCCAAGGCTTGCTGCGGCGGGTTGGCCTTCCTGCGCTGACGACGGCGACCCCCGTCTGAAGGAAGCCAAGGCGGAGTACGCGAAGCTGCAGTAGCCGGGTGGGCTATCCCCATCGATCGCGTCGCCGAAGGCGTCTGAAAGGATCGTCGTCAGCTCAAGCCCTCCGAAGCCGGCACCCCGCAATACCACGCGTGTGCGCATGGGCGCAGGATACCAGTTTCGCAAGGGCTCCTTGCTTCTATTTTTCACTGCGTGCGGCAAATCCAGATGTACAAGGAGTGGCTGCCCGGCATGGTGACCCTCGATTTGTCGTCTGCTCGGAAGCTATCCATTCGCCTCGCGCCCGAGCAAATATTTCTGACCCCGAAGAACGAAAGGTAGAATTGACTTTTGCCCATTACGTATCAAATCGATGCCGACAAGAGAACGATTCGGACCAAGGCGGTCGGGCAGGTGACGCTGCAGGAGGTCATCGATCATTTTCGGACTTTGGAGCAAGATCCCCAATGCCCGGAGCGCACCGACGTCTTCTTGGACTTGAGTGAAGTGGATTCTTTACCGGCGGCTCCCCAGATCTCGAGCGTCGTCGATGAACTGAAGAGGGTCCGTGCCAAGGTTCGCTTCGATGCGTGTGCGATCGTTGCCAGTCGTACCGCTCTTTTCGGCATGATGAGGATGTTTGAAGTGCTGGCAGAGGATTTCTTTCGTGTGACGCGCACTTTCCGAATCGCCACCGAGGCGGAGATTTGGCTCGAGTCACAGCAATCGCAGGCCGAGCACAAGCCGACGGATGGGAACTAATACTAGACGATCGCGCAGGACTTCGTTCCGTGGCCCTTGCGGAAGGCGGACGTTTACACGCACAACCCGGTCCTGAGTGAAATGGCGATTTTCGAGCTTCATGGTCGCGTGCCGCGAAGCATGAAGATCATCCCTACCATGGCCGCACCCACGCAGACGCCGGAGCCGAGAAGCTCAACGATGTCCACAACGCGATAGATGGCGCAAACTCCGCGGAGTTCATCGACTCACTTTGCTTTGCCGACGTAAAACCTCTTGGCGCGCTAGGCTAGCGAAGCGCGGGACATGGACGGAGCGATTCGAGGGGCGGGTGCGCGGGTGGGGGCAAGCGCAGTGGGCGTGCTCTGCGGCCAGACCTCGATTTGTACGCGGTGTCGCGGGCCAGACAACCGTTGAAAACGATAAGTGCAAGAGCATTTCAGATCCAGAACGATCCTGGTAACCTCGCCGTCCCTGGGCGATACGCGGATGCGCCGCAAGAAGTCGTTGCTCATGTCGACAGATTTGCGCTTTACCCGTGCGGCAGACGTCGGAACATCGAAGTAGATGCGGTCGGGATTCCGGAGAGCAACGGCGTGCAAGTCGAAGTGCTCCGGTAGGTCGACAAGAATGTTGACAAGACTTGGACCGGATTCGTAGCTGATCCCTGGTAGTACTTCTAAGAATGCTGACCTCGATTGTGCGTCGACGACCGGTAAGGATGCTGCCGCGGGTGGAGGTTGTGGAGATGCCGCCGGTAACCGCGTAGCCGTGAGCGCCGATCCGAAGAGTGGCGATCTGCCCCTAAGCAACCAGACGGTCCCCCCAAAAAAGAGGCCAGCCAAGGTGATGGCGGCGAAATATTTGATTCGAGCCCTCCGAACTAATTTTGCCTCAAGGTCCGCCTCCACGCTGCGCAAATAGCACGCTCTCAACTGGGTTACCACGCGTCCATCATCTGCGTAGCCGACTGTTTGCAATTGCTCGGGCGCAGAGATCAGCGTCGCCGAAGTTGCCGGCGGCGTGACTGGAACTGCAAAACCCGATTTTTTTGAAAGTGAACGCCACTGCTGCGCGTATTCGTGCCATTCGGGCAACTGTAGGTGGATGCCGGCCCCACCGGTATCATTCGCCCAGGCGATCTTGCCTTTTGCGCTGAGAATATTCGAATTCAAGTCCAACATAATCCGCAGCTCAACATCAGAGTCAGACTTGATGGCAGACGAGCCCAGGATCCCAATACCACATTCACCCACGTTCAGAACGATGGCTTTGTGATCGGTCCCCAACCAGGCGTATCCAGCAGGTCGAATGGTGCACCGGGAACTGTGGCGTCGTTCTAGAGACATAACCTTGGCTGGACATCAGTTGGAGTGCCACGCTAGGCGAGGGGAGGTGAGGTTTCAAGTGACAAACATGGTTCGTCCCGGGAGCACTACATCCTTCCTCCGGTGGTGAACCAAAAGTCCCATGCGATGTGCTGCTCATCGGTCCTTGCGCGGTCTAAAGCCCCCATCGGACACGCCCAAAATACGTTTACACTCACGACCCGGGTCAATGCATTATGAAAGAGCGCCCCGCTTTAGAAGATCGAAGCTGGATGTGGCGCCGCCTCCGCTGCGCTGCGCTGTGCAGGGCTTCGCTCCGCTGCGGCGGCGCTGGGGAGTAACTGCAGTGGTGTGTGCGGTGCGAAAGAACCACAGGAGAGCATAGGCAAATCAGCTGGAGAGTGGCATTTTACCTTGGGGGAAAGTAAGCGTTGGCACGAATGACCTTCCCCCCAAGCAGGTCACTTATCTGGATGAGGGAGAACTCCGCGCAGTCAACCGCAAGCAGATGGAGGCGCACGAGCGTCCGTACCATTCGCTTGGCCCAGCCTCTGGCAACTCCCGCCGCGACGCCCAACCGCTTCTCCCCGGAAAGCCCGCCGAACTGAAGTTCAGCATGTGGCCAACATCCATCCTCTTGCGAAAGGGTCATCAGATTCGCGTTGCCCTCGCAGGAGCGGACGCTGGTGTCTTCCGGCGGTACCCGCCTGGAGGCGATGTTACTTGGACGGTCTATCGACAGAGCGCATTGGCTTCTTATGTAGAACTACCGATGCGGTCCCGTTGAACGAATGGCAAGACGGCGATGCCACCACAGCAAGACAGGGCAGCTTTATTTACTTCCTCCCGTCGAACACCCTTGTCGTAAGGCTCTCGAGTCGTCGCTGATCAGTGAACGAAGTTGATCGCCACCGCCGGGGTGATCGAGGCATGCGTATTATGGGCGGCCGGAATCACCCGGGCGCCGAGGAGCACACCTAGATTGGGCTTCCAACTGTATTCAATCGCGGGCGCGAAGCCAAGCGCCTCGCTGGAGCCGGAGTCTAGCTGGATGCTGGGTGGATTCTGTACGCCATTGGGATCCAGAACGTTATATCCGGCCGCGCGGGTGTTGCCGTTGTGGCGGTATGTGGCGTCGAGCGCCAGCACCCATCTACGCGTCAGGCTGTATTCCCAAGACGCGTCGACAAAGAAGGAGATACCCGGCTTGGCGTGCCCGCGGAATCCTGCTTCAGTGCCGTAGACACTGACGTCTTCGACGGTCACGTTGTTCGAAAAACCCTGCGACACGTTGAAACGCATGCGCAGAATGCGACCATTTGGCAGCCAGAAATACGTCTGGGAGTAGAGCGCCAAGGTTGTGGTGTAAGCACCGCTGCCAAGGCCGTCGCTCGGCCGATGGCCCAGCCGATCGTACCTCCCGGTCGGCAACGTTTCCTGTACGGCGACAGAGGTCGTCGGTATCCAGCTGCCCGCATGAAACTTCGTGAGCCGGTACTGAGTCTGCAAAGTGAGATCGCCCAGCCCGACGCCGGAGCTGCTCGGGCTGTTGCTCACCTTGTTGAAGCCCGCCGTGGGGATCAGCCCGACCGTCACTCTGTCTGCGAGTCCGTAGTTCACGTACGTCAGCGAACCGAAGCCGTTCGAATGAGCAGCGATCACATCGTAGAAATAGGGCTCGATCAGGAAATGTCCACGCGGTAACGTCGCGGCCGAGGGCGCCAGCATGGGTCCGGTCCACCAGGCATCGTCCAGCGACTGGCGGACGACAGAAGACGGCGGCGAGGTCTCCTGTTGGGCCTCTGCGCCCGCAGCTCCGACCAATAACCGCGCGATCATCAGTGCTGCAACCTCGACGTATCTCCGCATGACCTGAGTCTCCTTATTTGAGGCAGGTCTTCCTCTCTCACGCATCCTTACGGCCATTGATCCGAGCGTCGTAGCGCCGGACATAATCCGGAAGAGCGACACCTTTGATTAATTTGTCGTCTGGTATGGGCGGCCGAGACTTAATCTCAAGCGGTAATACCCCAGCCCATACCGGCAACCCATAGTCGCTCTCGTCGTCCAGCGGCGGTCCGCTTCGCACCTTTGATGAAGCCTCCTCGATCGAGAATTCAAGCACCATTGTCGCTTTCAATTCCTTCTCGCTGGGTTGACGGACATCTTCCCACCGGCCGGCGATAAGATGTTCGGAGATGACGCGCAAGGATTTGATCTTCTGCCCTGGATCTGCCATCTTACGCGCCCTTCCAAAGGCAACGACGGAGCGGTAGTTCATGGAATGGTCGAAGGCAGACCGCGCTAAGACCAATCCATCCACCAGCGTCACCGTGACGCAGGCCGAGATGCCAGTTTCGAGTTCCCCGAGCATGCGACTGGCGGCTGAACCGTGCAAATAAAGCCTTTTCCCATCCCGACCATACAGCGTCGGAATGACGAATGGCTGGCCACCTACGCAAAATCCGACGTGAGCGAGAAAGCCTGCGTCCAAAATTTCGTTAATCGTTTCCCAGTCGCGCGATCCTCTGCTGGGTATGCGGTGGAGTTCAGTGCGCTTTGTCGGATTCATCGTTTACCCGTGTCTGAGTCGTAATCCAGTTGCCTTCCCAAGTCTTGCCTCCATCATCCGAGAATGACTGCTCAAAGTGGGCCGAATTCGGGGTGATGTCCGACCAAACATATCGAACAAGGATGGCTCTGCCATTAAATGGCTCTTGGTCGAAAAACTCACCGCGTCCATTCTTGAACTCGCCGATCGTGGGTTGGCCTAAGGTGCCATCCTTGCTGTTGGCCCAGTTGAGATTCCACTGGTGGGATTTGGGATTGTATAGACGGAGGGTCAGACCTTCGATGTGACCTGTTGGACTATCGGCCTCGAACTCCTCTAGATAAGCGCGGCCATCCCAAACCTTGCGGGTGACGGAAGTACCGTCAAATTCGATCCAGGTAGTGGAGCCCGTTAAGGGATGCAGAAGGCGCGATAAGTGAATTTTCCAAGTGCCCATCTCAAAGTCAAAATCGTGTTGCCCATCCCGTTCCGTGCGAGTGTGGTGAAGGCTTTTGTCAGATTCATCTTTCACCCGTATGTCTGTCGCCATCCAGTTCACTTCCCAAGTCTTGCCCCCATCAGTTGAGAACGCCTGTTCAAAACGGCACGAATCCGGAGCGATCTCCGAGATAACAAACCGAACATAGATGGCTCGGCCATTAAGCGTTTCCTGGTCGAAAAACTCGCCACGCCCATTTTTGAACTCGCCGATCGTGGGTTGGCTCAGGGTGCCGTCGTTGCTGTTGGCAAAATTGAGGCTCCACTGGTGGGATTGGGGATTGTATAGACGCAGGTTCAGACCTTCGAAATGACCTGCTGCGCCATCAGCGTCGAGCTCCACCAGATTGGCGCGGCCGTTCCAGACCTTGCGGACGACGGTAGTCCCATCATATTCGATCCACGTCGTAGAACCTGTTAGCGGATGCACCAGACGCCTGAGGTGCGTTTTCCAAGTACCAATCTCAAAGTCGAAATCGTGTTGCCCATCCCATTCTGTGGGAGGGTGTTGAAGGCTTGTTCTCGATGCGCCTGAATTCTGCTGTGCGAGTCCCTGAAAGGGCTGCAAGACGACAACCAGGCTGCACACCAGGAGATAAGTCCGAATGTATTTGAGGTCCATCACTGCCTCCTTATTAATTCGTCATTAATTCGTCCGTCTATCCTTCTTAGGCGGCTCGATCAGAAGGGCGTCAGCATGCGGCATTGTCGTGACCCTTGGCCACAGGCGGTGCGATGGGTTCACGCACCAGGGGCAAAAGCGCGCCGGGTAACTCGGCGTTTAGTCGCGATGCCGGTGAATGTGGTTCTCGCCCTGCAGCCGCCACGTTTTGCCTTCATCGTTGGAGAGCTCACCGCGCCAAACGAAGGAGTCGGTCTGGATGTCGTTGAACGACCAACGCATCATCGCCCCGGCATCATCGTGCCCGGTTAGCACGATGCGCCCGTCCCCTTCGCCGCCGCTCATGATGGTCGTCATACCTTGCGCCGGATATATCCACACCTCTGTCCAGCGCTGGCGCTTGCTATCGTAGAAGCGGATCGACGTACCGAAGGGTTTGGGTTCCTTGTCGTGCGCGTCCGACGTCCAGATCTCCTGCAGCGCCCAGCCATCCAGGATCCAGCCAAAGATCACCTGGCCGCGATTGCGCCGCACGCTACCGTCTTTGTCGTAGGTTTCATAGCTCACATCCCAGGTGCCGACGAAGCGACCGAACAGCGCACTCTGCGGCACTCTTGCCTGCGGCCCGGTTGCCCCCAGGTGCTGGATCATATCGGTATTGCCGGGCACCGCCGGTGTTCCGCGGGCCAGCATGCCGTCGCGCTCACCGACGAATATGTTGGGACTGCAAAGCAACGAGGCGATCAAGAGGGGCATTAGAGGTCGCATGACGTATGACTCCTGGTGGGGTTGCCTTAGCTGGCTCCATTACCTGGGTTGAATTTGACGGTACTTCCGGTCACTCGAAAAGGTTTGGGATGGTCGCCCTGATCTGGAGGAGTGAGATAAACCTGAATGTGTTTGATGTTCATCACTGCCCCCTTTTAATTCGTCTGTCTATCCTTCTTAGGCGGGCTGCCTCGCCGTCCGCCCCGAAACCTGCCGTTAGAATGCCCATAGCTTTGTGTGCAGCATTCCGCTTGGACCCCACCGAATTCGTGTGCAATCGGGTCGTCATGCTAGAAGATTTAACCCCGAGCAGTGGTTTGTCACAATAGCCACTCTGATTTGTTACGATATAACCACTTTACAGTGCGCAACACATAACAATACGTGGGTTGCCCGGATGAAACGCGTTCCTGCCAGCTTCGTTCCGCCGATAGCGATTGACTACCACACGAAGACTCCGATGTATCGCCAGTTGTATGACTGGTTCCGGAGGGTCATCACCGACGGCCAAATGCGGCCTGGACAGCGAGTGCCGTCAACCAGAAGCTTGGCTGCTGAGCTGAAGATTTCACGTATCCCGGTCTTGAACGCATACGAGCAATTGCTTGCCGAAGGTTACTTGGAGACCTTCATTGGAGCTGGCACATGTGTGGCTAGATCCATCCCCGATGACGCCCTAAGTGCCCAGGCCAGCAAAGCGCGGAAAGGGCTTCAAGAAATAGTTGAGAAGATGGGTCCGCGCCGAATCTCACGTCGCGGGGCGGCATTGACGCACGTGCCGACGCAATCATGGTTGGATAACTTGGGCGCATTTCGAGTAAGCCTGCCGGCCCTCGACCACTTTCCGATCCGTGTCTGGTCGAAACTAGTGGCTCGGCATTCTCGAAAGCCGACAAGGGGCATCATGGCCTATGGCAACGCAATGGGACAGCTGTCACTCCGCGAAGCCATCGCGGACTACCTGGGCGCGGTTCGCGCGGTTCGTTGCGAGGCATCGCAGATTCTGGTGACCACCGGGTCACAGCAGGGCTTGCAAATTTCTGCACAGGTTTTGTTGGATCCCAACGACCCGGTGTGGATGGAAGAGCCGGGGTATCCAGGGGCGCGTCAAGCTTTCATGACTGCCTTGGCTCACTTGGTTCCGGTTCCGGTGGATCACCAGGGGATGAACATAGCAGAGATGATCCGTCGTGGTCACACCGCGCGCGCCGTTTACATCACACCATCGCACCAATATCCCCTGGGCATGACCATGAGTGCCACACGTCGTATGCTTCTCCTCAATTGGGCGGTGCGCACTGGTGCCTGGATCATCGAAGACGATTACGACAGCGAGTACAGGTTTGGAAGCCGCCCGATTGCTTCCCTTCAAGGCCTGGACACGGATGGGAGGGTCATTTATGTCGGGACGTTCAGCAAAGTCATGTTTCCTGCTTTGCGCCTGGGCTACGTGGTTGTTCCTAAGGATTTGGTATCCGCCTTCTCCGCCGCTCGAGACGCCGCCGACATCTTTTCATCGACTCTCTATCAGGCAGTCTTGACCGACTTTATCCGCGAGGGACACTTCGCTCGCCATATACGTCGGATGCGAATGCTCTACATGGAGCGGCGCAGGGCGTTGGTAAAAGCGATCCAAACCCAGATGGCAGATATGATCGAGGTGATTGGTGCCGAAGCAGGGATGCACCTGGTCGCACTACTGCCGCCCGGCACGAACGATGTGGCGGTTTCCAGGAAGGCCGCCCAGAAGGGGGTTTCCGCGATGCCGTTGTCCATATGCTACTCGAAACCACCCACCAGAGGCGGCTTGATTCTTGGCTACGGGGGCGCCAACGCACATCAGATTCACGACGGGATACGCAAACTCAGGATGAGCGTACAGGGCCAGATCGCATAACGTGCTGGGCTAATTTCTGGTTTCGTGACAAACCATCCAGCATCCTCGCATCCGCTGCAATGTGCTGCGTAGTGATATAGTTGCGCGCACGCATGGCTCTTACCTCTGGCACAAAACTTGGCCCCTACGAAATCGTTGCCCCGCTCGGCGCTGGCGGCATGGGCGAAGTTTACCGCGCGCGTGACTCGCGGCTCGACCGCGAGGTCGCGATCAAAGTGCTGCCTTCGCACTTGAGTGAGAACCTGGACTTGCGAGCGCGTTTCGAGCGCGAAGCTAAGGCCATCTCCGGCCTCCAACACCCCAACATCTGCGTGCTCTATGACGTTGGCCGCCAGGATGGCGTGGATTTCCTGGTGATGGAATACCTGGAGGGCGAGACTCTCGCCGCGCGTCTGGCGCGCAAGCCGATGACTCCGGACGAAACTCTGCGGGTGGGGGTCGAAGTCGCCGATGCGCTGGACAAAGCGCACCGCGGCGGCATCGTCCATCGCGACCTGAAGCCGGGCAATGTGATGCTCACCAAGGCCGGAGCCAAGCTGATGGACTTTGGACTCGCCAAGCAGGCATTTGCGGCCAGCAACCAGTCGGGCATGCCGGCGTTCTCCGCGGTGGCTACTTTGCCGAGTATGGCTTCCCCAATCACCGTAGCCGGGACGATGGTTGGCACGGTGCAGTACATGAGTCCGGAGCAGATTCAAGGGAAGGAAGCCGATACCCGCAGCGACATCTTTGCTTTTGGCGCGATGCTTTACGAGATGCTGACCGGCAAGCGCGCATTCGAGGGCAAGAGCCAGCTTTCGGTGGCGAGTGCCGTGCTGGAGAAGGATCCGGACCCGATCTCGGCGGTGCAACCACTCACGCCTCCAGCGCTCGATCATCTGGTACGGACTTGTCTGGCGAAAGAGCCGGACCAGCGTTTGCAAAGCGCGCACGACCTGAAATTGCAGTTGCAGTGGATTGTGGCGGGCGGCAGTCAGGTTAGCGCTCCGGCAGTAGTGGTTTCGCACCGAAAGAGCCGGCAGAAAATTCTAGCGGCCGTGACGGTCTTGGGGTGGTTGTTGGCTGTGGCCGCGGTGATCGGGGTGGCGTTGTATGCGAACCGTCTGACCTCGGCACAGAAACTGGTACGGGCGCAGATGGATCGGCCCGCGGGCTTTGATTTCGCCCTTGTCCTCGATGGAGCGCCGGTTGTATCGCCAGATGGGCAACAAATCGCATTCGTCGCGTTGAAGGAGAACAAAAGCATCATCTTTGTGCAGCGGCTAAGCACGGGGAAAGCGGACCCAGTGGCGGGTACGGAAGACGGCATGTTCCCATTCTGGTCTCCAGACGGGAAGTACCTTGGATTTTTCTCCAAGGGTAAGCTGAGAAAGGTCGAGGCCGCCGGCGGACCGGTGCAAGCGCTGTGTGAGGCCCAAGAAGGACGAGGCGGCGCTTGGAACGAAAAGGGCGTCATCCTTTTCGCGCCGAACATCAGCGGTCCACTGCAGCGTGTGTCCGATGACGGTGGCACGCCCGAGGATGCAACTCCAGCACACAAGGACGATAAGGATTTCACCAATCGCAATCCTTACTTTCTGCCCGATGGAAAACACTTTCTTTTCGTACAGCGGTCGACCACAGACTCGGGAAGTGTATTTGCCAGATCTCTTGACGGGGGTGAATCCACGCGGATTTTGGGGGTTGGATCGAACGTCGCCTACGGCAATGGCCACTTGTTTTACGTGAAGGACGGCACATTGATGGGGCAGCCGTTCGATGCGGACGGACTGCGTTTCTCGGGCAAGCCCATCCCGATCGCGGAGTCGCTCGATTATTACGACCCGCGTAACATCGGATACTTTTCCGTAGCTCAGAACGTGCTGGTGTATCGTCGCGCCCCCCGGGAGAATCGTGAGTTGGTGTGGCTGGACTCGACGGGTAGGGAATTGGACCACTGGGGAGAGCCGGCTCCTTACGACGGTGGAAGTTTTTCTCCCTCCAGTCGCATGGCTGTCTTGTACCGCGCCAACCCGAGCGGGCATGGAAACAGTCTGTGGCAGGTGGACACCGAACGCAGGACCATTACGCGGCTCACTCCCGATTCAGAGCTGGATCAGAGAGGAGTAGTATCGGCCGACGGAAAGAGTGTACTGATCAGCGCCACCAACGGCTACCACAGCACTCTGGTGCGGCGTTCGTTAGTTTCTTCCGGTAAAGAGGAACAGCTGACTGTGTCGGGCAATTGGCTCACCATGGCGAACCAGTCAAGCGATGGGCGGTACGCTTTTGTCGCCATTCAGGATCCCACGACCGGCTTCGACATTTATTCCATGGACCTCGCCAGCGATCGAAAGGTGCTGCCTGTGCTGAACAGTTCGTATGATGAGGCCGACGCCTCTCTCTCTCCCGATGACAAGTGGCTGGCCTACACCTCCAACGAAAACGGTGGCCGGGAAATCTATGTGACCTCGTTCCCGGGCGTTGGTTCGAAGTACCAGATCTCCAATGGCTTGGCTTCCGAGTTAACCGACAGTTATGTGCGGGTTGTGGATTGGTCCCCCGATGGTAAGCGCATGCACTACCGCCAGGGAGACAAGATTTACACCGTAGAGGTCAGCACCGGTGAAAGCAAACCAGAATTCTCGGTCCCCAGAGAAATGATGACCATTCCCCACGAGGTCGATCTGATCTCCATCATGGGAGACGGAAAGCGTATCCTCGCCACCCGGCCGGTTGGGCAGCGCAGCGCATCTTCCATGGATCTCGCCCTCAACTGGCAGCACTTGCTGCGCTGAGCGGCGGCTTTCCACGCATTGATGGCGCGGCAGGATCCAGAAATATCATGTAGATCTCAACTAGGGCGGCAAAGCTCCACCGGTTGAGCTCCCTTTGGAGGTCTAGTGGCCTGCACGTAGTAGCGACCTGCTTCGCCGACGATTGGCGGCGGTTTTCAGAATCGGTGTTGCCGACGACGTAGATGGCCGATGCGCGCGTTGCAGCGACAAAATGTGCCACAGCGCTAGTTTAGTTGTTATCAGGGACGCGCTGCACGCGATCGATGAAGCGTAGCCGAGCCGTCACGTGCCGGGGATCAGTACCGTGCTTCAGCTCATCTAAGAACCGATCATAGGCGGCATAGATACGTTCGAGTGGCAAGTCTTTGGCTTGCGGGATTTCATAATTCAACGTGGTGATCAGCATGCGTGTCCGATCGTCATCAGCGGGCACTTCTGGCCCGTAGTGGATCCTACTCGGATGAGGTGAATTGACCTGGAAGCCGCATTGCGCTTGTAGTGACATCCGTACGTCGGCTCCGTCCGCTCGGATGGGGATGCGGCTGCAGAGTTCGGCATTTTTGGTATTAGTGGCGAGCGTGAACAAACACCAGTCGCGGAATCTTGCCCTCTCGCTGGCTAGCGGTAGATTTTCCGGAATCCGGAAACACCACCGGGAGTCTTGGCTGACCAATGCGGCGATGTCGGCGAGATAAGCTGCGTCCTCGACGTCGCCAGTGGTCACGGTCGAAGGTTTATCGGAAGCGCCGCTCGCTTTCTCGATTCGTGTCACGATGTCGGGTTGATCCGGGAGTTGACGGTAGATGTCTTTTACGCTGACGATTGGCGATGTTATGCCTTCGAGGTGAAGCGTGTCCGGGTCGTAACCCATTTGAGTGAAAAATCCGACCAAGTTTGCCCGCGAGATACCGATGCCAGAGTTCCAGCCGTGAATCGCATGGTTCAGACATGTCCACGTTGATGTCTGCTCGGAAAACAAACTGAATGCGCCGAGCCGCTTGACTTTCCAGCAAAGCCACGGATTCTTTGTCCTACCTGCGATGAATTCGTAGCACTCCGATCGTTCGTACGATGGCGAAATGAAGAATCCACCCGGCGACCTGACGGACCACGGAATCTTCTTGCAGAGCGCCGGTTCGGCAAGCTCCTGGGACACGTATCTGTAGAACTCTTCGTATTTGTTCGCAGGCCGCATCCCTGTAATTTGATCGGGCCAACTCCTAATTCCCGACAGGAACGCGATCACACCGACCAGCAAAACTACAGCAGCGGCACGCCACCGCTTGCCAATCCGGCTTGCGCGAGAGGGCATCATAGGGAGCAATCGTAACTGCAACTCAAACCGAAAGGAAAGTCCTGTCTCATGTCCGACATGAGCGGGATTCCATCCGACAAGCGGGCTAATCGGAGCCCGCCTTACTTGTCCCAGGCACGCTGCGCTTTGGGGTCTACTTCTTCTTCTGGGCAGCGGCTTCCATCATCGCCTGCACCCGGTCTATGGTCGGTTGAAGCTGTTGGGGATCGCGAATGCAATGCAAAAACATTGGCCGCAGATCGAAGCCGGGAAAGCCGCCAAAATAGCGGTAGGCCTTAGGCAGGGGGGGACCTCCGGGCGCGCCAGCCGGGGGAAGCACTGGGGGAAGCTGGATGGCGTACATGCTGCCGCCGGCCAGGACTTGATGCGGATACTGCATGAGCCAAAGGCAATTTTGTCCGTCTGCGATGTTACCTGCGGAGACTACTGCCCATTGGCCGCCGTCCGAAGGAGAAGGCTCCTGGCAGCTCCAGAGCTGGGCCTGGGGAGCATACGCAGTCGGCTCGGAGAATCCGTACTCATCCAGGAGGACCTGGTTCAGTCGGCGTTGCCGCACGAAGGTTTCGACTTCCGGCAGAGCTTGGTTCCAATCCAGGTTGGAATCATTCACCAGGATGTAGCCTGGCCGTCCGATGCTGAGCACATTCAAGAATGGAAGGTAATTTGGATAGGCCCAGACGGCGGTGGCAAGGCAAGCAACCGCGAGGCCGATGGTCACCCAGTTTCCCGTGCGCGCCCCGCGGGGGTTTGAATGGTGCAGCAACTGCACCATGCGTGGCAGCGGGGCCAGCAGAAGAATCAGCAGAGCCAGCGCGACGGAGAAATGGCGAATGCTGATGTCCAGCCGATTGAGCATAGCCGCGGCCACAAAGACCACGAGCGAGACCCATACGGCGCGCCAGTGAAGTTCCATGCCGCTAGGTATCGCCGATTGTTGTCCACCTGAACGGCCTTTCAAGAGGATGGCAATCACAGCCGCAAGCAGGAGCAAAAGAAGAAAGGCCAGCGGCGATTTCAAGACAAACAGGACCGGAAAATAAAACCAGACACCATGAGGATAGGCGCGGCCCAGAATATACGTTGGTCGGCTCGCGGCCCCAATCGCGAACAAGATGAGACCACGGAAGTAGAGCCACACCGGCATCAGCAGCCGCCGCAAGAACGGCGACGCGGGAAAGTGCGGAATGATGCTGAACGAATCCGTCGGTTGGTTCCAGGAGAGGACAAAATAGGTGGTGTACACGAACAAAGCCGCCCAGAGAGTTGCTTTGGCCAGGTTGCGCCACGCACGGCGCCGCCAAGTACGCCGCGCGGCCTTATCCGTTGGCTGCTCCGGAGCACCGCGCCAACGCAAACTCAGTGCGAAGGCAACAAAGACGAAGAACAACAGCCCGGAAGAGAATTTCGAAAGAAAAGCGCCGGCCAGAACAAGCCCAAACTTGAGGAGGCCGCGGCGGGAGGGGGAGCACCACATCCCAGGAAGTTGCCAAACGGCGAGGACCCAGAACAAGGTGATCGCAGTATCAGTGATTACGAGCGGGCCGAATGCGAGAAATGTCGGCGTGCTCGCAAAGACGCAGAGGCACAACAGCCCTCCCCAGACATCTCCCAGTCGTGAGCCAAACACGTATATTGCAAGGCCAAGAAGCAGCGTGAGCAACAGCATGGGCACTCGGGCCCAAGTGACGGTGGAGTGGGGATCGTTCCAACGCATGATGAGCCAGTGGCCGAACACCCACTCTCCCAGGTATTCGTTGAAGTTCTTGTTGCTGAACGTCCAGGAAAGATGCGAGTAGTCGGCGCGCACTCCACGCAGCACAAGCGGCAGCGCGGCCAGTACCTTCGCCAGCGGCGGGTGCTCCTCGTTCATCCGCAGATCCAGCTTCTGCAGATAGCTCACCCCGGCGCCAATGTGCGCTACTTCATCAATCGTGACAGACTCCCGCCGCGCGGCGCCGCCGGACAGCAGCGAATGACAGGAATGCCCCAAATTCTGGGTGCGCCGATGATACACGGTTTTTATGACGGGTTGATGGCGGCAGCAGTCTCTTGGTGTTCACGCCCTCGTTACTGTCCCAACCATGGTTTCAACCCGGTGGTTAGATACGCGATGTTACAGCAGCAATCTTTTGAAAATGCGGCCCGGCTTCTGGGAGGATGACCGTAGTGCCAGAAAACTCCAGAAAAGAGGCTTGTCTCGGACGTAAGGGGTTCTGGCGCTAGTCCGTGCTCTAGTCTTCACGAGAACTATTTCGAGCCGTCGCGCGGCTCGCACTCAACGTCCTTCGGCCGTGATTGCGATGTCAGGTCCGCCTCCAGCGGCAGTCTGACTTCAACCAACGAATCTGGACAGTTGCGTACAAGTTGCACGGCGTCTCTGGTGAATCCCAAAGGCAGCAGGGGACGATTTTCGCTGATGTATCGGTCTACGTATGTAGGGTCGAATACCGCGCCTTCGGGTAGCTGCCATTCCGCCTGAAGCCTGTCAGCTATTTCTTTCTTGGCGAGGATTTCTAGCTTTCCCATTCGGTACTGCGGACCCTCCATGACCGTCACAGCAAGGTTGATGGTTAAGTCTGAGCTGTTCTCAGTGTCGGGTATCATCATTAGGTCTATAAAACCATCGGCCGCATAGAGCCGGCGAAGACCGTCGAGGCCGCCGGCAATTTTGTCTCTACCGAACAAATCACCCTTGCTGAGAGGGAACGCGCTCCGGAGCTTGGCCGCGCTGAAGGCGTGGTTCCCTGTGAACGTGATTTCCGCCAGCCTGTAGCGCGTGCCTTCCAGAACCTCGGCTTCCAACGTTACCGTCTTCGGCAGCAGCAGGGGATCACCCGGCTTGATGCGGAAGCTCTTGACCACCACACCGAAATATCCTCGGTCCTGGAACAAGGCTCGTACACGCTTTTCCAGTTCCTCCGGGCTTTCATCAAAACAAGAGCCTGTCAGCTGGCCTTCAATCCGATTGAGTTCAGTCGAACTCAACCTTTGCGTGCCACTGATGATGAAGTCGGTGATCAGCAATCCCGAGTTCTTATTGGAGCGATGATCATTGTCCTTTGCGCAGTCCGCGTGCAGCAAAGTTGTCAGGAAGACACCAGCGGCAACCCCTGCGAACAATAGGTTCCTTCGCACGTCGATCTCCTCGCGACGAATGATTGGCCGAATTCTACTCCTCGAAGGGGTGTTTTGTTGTTGTTGTAATCAGGCGAATTTCGCTCCTTGACCGCAGTGAGCGCAAACGCGAAATCTCAACAACTACCCCCTGCCTAAGCCAGCAGCCGCTCGTTTGTTCGCTTGATATTGCTGCTAGAGCACGGCAGACGTAGGATCGTAGTATCAGTATGAGTGTGAACAGGAAACCGCTTCTGGATGTTGTCCTGTGCTGGTTGGCCTTCGCACCGTGCGCGCACCTGGTAGCGCAACAAGCCAAAGAATCTGAGGTTGTCCCCTTCAAGATTGAAGTCAAGGTGAATAAAGTATTGGTGCCGGTTGTGGTCCGTGATGCACAGCGCCGTGCGGTGGGCAACTTGAGGAAGGAAGACTTTCAAGTCTTTGACAAAGACAAACCGAAAGTCATCTCCGGATTCGCGGTGGAGAAACGCAACGTCGCCGAGAGCAACACAGAAAGCGGTAACCCAGCGCCGGCTGATCCAAATGCCGCTCGGCAAACATCGACCGCGCCGCCACGTTTCATTGTGTTCCTTTTCGACGATATGCACCTGGGCGCTGACGATTTAGGACGATTGCAAAAGCTGAGGACCAAGATACTCGCCGCATCCCTGAATAGTTCAGACATGGCTGCCGTGGTTTCGATCTCCGGGGCGAACAGTGGCCTGACACGCGACCGCGCCAAGTTGGAGGAAGCGATCATGAACCTGAAGTCGCGGGTTCTCTACCGGCATCAGAGCCGCCAATGCCCAGATATCGACTATTACGAAGCTGACCTGATCGAAAACAAGCGCAATGGCACGGCTCTCGAGGCTGCAGTACAGCAGACGCTGGCTTGCGCAAATCTTGATCCCCAAACATTGCGCAAAATGGCCGAGGACATGGTGAGATCCACCGCGACGAACGCTCTTATGGCTGGTGATCAAGATGTTCGAGTAATGCTCGCCACACTCAGAGAATTCGTGCGGAAAATGGGGACTCTGCCGGGACAGCGTACGCTGATCCTCATATCGCCGGGTTTCCTGACGCTTACAGCGGAAGCAATGACAGAGAAAACACGAATTCTGGATCTCGCAGCGCAGGACAATGTGACCATCAGTGCGCTAGATGCTCGCGGGCTGTACACGACCGAATTGGGTGCCGATGAACGGGGAGCGGGCTCGGCCATGGCTATGCAAACTGGCTATGAATCGCAGTCTCATCGCGCGTCCATGGCGCTGAACGAGGATGTCATGGCGGAAATCGCCGACGGAAGCGGGGGCACATACTTTCACAACAGCAACGACCTGGAAGCGGGATTCAAAGAACTGGCGGCGGCACCCGAGTATGTATACATACTCGAACTCTCACTCGATAACGAGAAGCCAGACGGGACCTATCATCGCCTGAAAGTCAAAGTGGATCGAGACGGCCTGCAGGTGCAGGCGCGTCGTGGCTATTTTGCTCCCAAGCCAGAGAAAGACCGGTCGGAGAATGACAAGGCGGAGCAAGGCAAGCCGGAGCAAGGCAAGGCAAATGTCACCATAGGTGTGATCACGAGCGAGCACGCAAGCCCTGCGAGCAGCGTGGAGGATACAAAAGGCTCAGATAACAAATTGAGTAATAGGGGCTTGAACTGGACCCCCCCTCTGGTTGACGTGCCGTTTCGCTCTAGCGCTTCGTCAACGCCCTGCGTGCTTTCCGACATCCTGGAACAGGCGGGCGCGCGCGCAAGTGAACTCTACACCAGCCTGCAAAGCTTCTCCGCGCAGGAAAAGATTGAATACCAGGATTCCGATCATATGGGTTATCTTCAGGATGCCCGTACAGGGAACTTTGACTACGTCGTAATCTTCCAGCAAACGCCGGCAGGAACAACCGTACAGGAGAGCCGCCAACCCAAGCGTGGAAGCCGTTTGCTGACCGCCTTCACGCAGGATATCGGACTACCGGAAATGGCTTTGATGTTCCTTCCGGAAATTCAGGACGACTACGAAATGAGCTGTGAAGGCAGCGCCGAATGGAACGGGCAGCGCACACAGGTCGTTCATTTCGTCCACCGCAAAGACAAACCTAGTCACACCCTTTCATTCCGTGATAGCAAGGGGAAAGTGTATCCCGCCAGGCTTAAGGGGCGCGCCTGGATTGCGGCAGATTCCGGCGAGGTCATGCACATGGAGACTAGTCTGATGGAAGAAATACCAGGCACAAAAGTGCGCCACTGGTATCTCTCGATCAGTTACGCCCCGGTCCAGTTCCATGCCCAAAACGTACGGATGTTGTTGCCGCAGACCGTTGACGCTTACTGCGACTTTGAGGACCATCGAACAATCGTCTATCACACCTTTACGGATTTCATGCTGTTCTCAGTCCAAACCGATCAAGCGATCGAGAAGCCGAAGAACCCCTGACTTGGATTCGCTCTAATGGAAAACAAAGACCGTGAAGATGGAGCGGGGTGGCCCCCGACGGCGGCATCGATCCAGCGCCAGTGGACAGCATCGCCCCCCCGCGTGTACGTGAAGCGCTGAGTATTGGGCTAGGAACGACCGTTAATCACCGCCATTTCGATTCTGCTGAAGGGACGGTTCCCGTAGAGGGCCTTGCGAAGGCGGGCTGGCAGGGTTTATGGAACAGATGTAGAGAGGGGAATTGGTCGAGTAGGACCCGATCGGGCAGCCTGGCTAACGGTTCGCATCGAAGAGCCGATGAGATACTTGAGGGGCACCCGGAATGAGTACTCTTGCGCGTTCCTTTCTTGAACATCCGAGCGCCCAGAAATGCAGCGGATGGACCGCTGTGACAAATCAAATTTCATGCACAATGCCGCCGGCCCCTGCGCGACGGCGTCCGAGGTATTAGAAATGCACGGAATAATCTTCGCCGAACTGCAGAATTATGCCGAGACCAAGTGCGGCAAAGGAACGTGGAACCAACTGCTAAACAAAGCCGGTCTCGAAAATAACCTCTACCTTCCCTTGAGGGAATATCCAGACACTGAGGTGGTGGCACTTGTGACGGCGGCATCCGTGATGACAGGTCGGCCGACTGCGGAGGTGCTCGAAGACTTTGGCGAATTTATTGCTCCGGCTCTGGTGAAGATGTTTGGACACCTGCTGCGCCCGGAATGGAAGACGATCGATGTCATTGACAACACCGAAGGAACGGTTCACAGCGTAGTGCGCACGAAGAATCCGGGCGCGAAACCACCGGAGTTGCAGACGGTGCGCCGCTCCCACGATGAAGTCGTTTTGATCTATACATCGCCTCGCAAGATGTGCGCCTTGGCTGTCGGCATCGGAAAGGGCCTGGGAAACTACTTTCATGAAAACATCACCACTATTCAGACAATGTGCATCCACAGGGGTGCGCCGAAGTGCGAGATTGTGTTCCGTAAGACTAGCTAACTCCCATCGGCAAAGACGCGGGTTTGCCCGAGACCGTTCCCGCCTTGTTCTACTCCCGCGCAGCAATCCGGATGAGTACTTCCCAATATCTCCGCCAAGCACCTAAAACGGCATGCCAGGCTGTTGCCAGCGCGACCACCCAGTCCACATGTAACCCCTCTCCAAGGAGGTCACCAAGTCCCAGAAGTACATACCGTTCTGACTAGTGCAGGATGCGGAAAAACTCGGCAGGCAGAGGCGGGCCAGGATCTCCGTCGGAGGAAATGAAAGCCTCAAGGGGATACCACACCCTTAACCAAGTTTAGGAAGAAGGCTAGGTTTCCGAAGCTGTGGCCGAGGATCCCCGGCCATGTGCTTTTTGTGCGTTGTGCAACAAAGGAGAGCGCAATACCTGTGATTGCCATGCGGACTGTGTCCCAGAGAGTCGGCTGCATAAATAAGTGGAAGACCGACCAGAAAATTCCGTGGATGAGCCACGTGGCCCTTCCGAACGCGAGTTCTTGGCGCGGAAGCACATAACCGCGCCACCACAGTTCCTCCCCGCCGATATTGCACACAAGGATCACGACGGCATAGTAAACGAGAATCCACCAAGCCCCGTGCAAAGGAATGCCCATGAAATCCTTCGGCCCGAAGCGATCGAAAAACTCGTGGTAGAACTCAGAAGCATCGAAGAACCTAATGGATTGCAGGGTTGGTCGAAGGATGCCTGCGCTCCGCTTGAAGATCGTGCCTATCACAATCGCAGCGAATACCCAGACTTGGCGATTGTTCTCTTTCCAAAGAGCAAGCCAGGATGCCGCAACCGCAAACAGGTCTTCCCAATTACCTCCATACATGAAGCCCGAGAGTGCAGCTGCCCAGATCCAAGCCGTCGCCTTTGGAGCCGAGAGCCGTAACCGATGCGTGAGTGCGTTCCAAGACGTGGAGCGGACGTCAATGGCTGCGCCAACGAGCGAGGCAATCAACATGAGTGCAAGCGGCAGAATCAGCAGCACATGGAAAATGCGCCACCACGAACTCATCTGCCGCAACAGACTCGGGCCAGCCCAGTGGAACAGGAAGGCGAAGGTCAAGCCCGGTATTCCGAATAGAAGCGATGACGCGAGCCAGCCTGCGGGGTTAATCGCTGGCGCATGGTCTGACTGGTGCACGGGGTGAGTGTATCTGAGTTGATCGGGGCATGCGACGAAAATGACCACTGCACCAAGAATTAGTCTTGTTTCCACAACACAACCTGATAAGAAGAAGACACGGTGCGTCCTGAGTAAGACGCATTCTTCTAGCAGGTGAAAGTGGTGCCTCGCAGTCGGAGAGAAACAGGGGTAACTCTGTTGGCATATCTGGCATGGACTCGGCTGATGGGCAAGAGCACCGTTAGACCGAGTCTCCTGCCTTGATGACTTCGACATCCGCTGACGAAGGCTGGAACCTGCCCTTGATCTCAAGGTATCTTGTCAGCTGGCGACAGAGCGGCAATGGCCGCCCGTTATGAGGAAATGAATATGGTCAGACGACGTGAGTTTCTCAATGCACTTGCAGTTGGGGCGGCGGGGCTGGCCGTCGGAACTACGGCAAAAAGCTATAGCCAGATCCTCGGTTCCAACGATCGCCTCAACTTTGCTGTTATCGGTCTCAATGGGCGCGCCTATGCTCATCTCTCGGCGCTCAAGACGAACCGGATCGCCGCTCGCATCTCCCATGTCTGCGATGTGGACAGCAATATCCTCAAGAAGTTCGCTGACAGTGTGCAGCACGAGATGGGCGAGGCCCCTGTGACGGACAAGGACTTTCGCAGGATTCTCGAGCACAAGGATGTGGACGCCATCACGATTGCCACTCCCGACCATTGGCATACACCGATGGCCATCGCCGGGTTGCGGGCGGGCAAGCACGTCTTTGTGGAAAAGCCATGCAGCCACAATCCTGCTGAGGGAGAGATGTTGGTGCAGGCGCAGCAGAAATATCGAAAGCTTGTACAGATGGGCACACAGCAGCGCTCTTCAGCGCACACCATAGAGATTGTCGAAAAGATTCACGAAGGCATTGTTGGCAGGCCCTACTTTGCGAAAGCCTGGTACAGCAATGTGAGGAAATCTATTGGCACAGGCAAAGAAGTGCCCGTGCCCTCGGAGCTTGATTGGGACCTGTGGCAGGGCCCGGCGCCACGCCGTCCCTATAAGGACAATGTGCAGCCGTACAACTGGCACTGGTTCAGAATCTATGGCACCGGGGAAGCACTCAACAATGGAACGCACGAGGTTGATGTCTGCCGATGGGCGCTTGGCGTCGACTATCCGAAGCGGGTCACTTCGTCAGGCGGCAGGTACCATTTTAAAGACGACTGGCAGTTTTATGACACGCTGGTGACGAGCTTCGAGTACGAAGACAGGATGGTGTCGTGGGAGGGCAAGAGCTGCCAGGGAATGAAGTTCTACGGCCGCGATCGTGGTTCGACAATCATGGGAAGCACGGGCACCGTGGTTGTGGATCGCGATGGCTACGAGATATACGACCTCAAAGGGAATAAGATGAGTGAATTCAGGACTGGCAGTACAACCTCATCTTCTGACCTCCTCGGTCGCGATTCCATGACAGATGCTCACTTCGCGAACTTCATCGCGGGAATCCGCAAAGGCGAGAAGCTCAAGGCACCTGTCTCTGTCGGCAACGTTGCCGTTACAATGCTGCAGCTTTCCAACATCGCATGGGAAGTCAAGCGAGACCTGCATATCGACACGAAAGACGGGCGGATCCAGGGCGACCCAGAAGCGATGAAGATGTGGGGGCGCGAGTACGAGAAGGGCTGGGCGCCGCAAGTATAAGGTGCGCCGGTGCCCTCCGGACGATTTCAGGCAAGAAAAAGCCCGGCATATCTGCCAGACAATCAGGCATTCTTGGGAAGGAAGCGAGTGATTGGCCGCTTATGACAAACGCATTGTCCCGTCGCAACTTCGTTCGCTCCGGTGCGCTCGTTGCGGGGGCGTTCGCTGCTTCAAGCGACGTCTTCGCGCCGGGTGAGGAACGGCCGTCGCCTGACGAAGCATCGCCCATTCGTCTGGGCCTGGCCAGCTACACGTTCCGTAACTTTAGTCGCGCGCGGACGATCGGTTTCATGAAGCAGGTCAATGTGTTCGCGCTGAATGCGAAAGACGTCAAAGATCATCTACCGATGGATACGCAAGAGGAGGCGGCTGCACTGGCGGACTACGCCTCGGCGGGCGTGAGGCTGCACGCTGCGGGAACCATCTATTTCGCGAAAGATGACGATGCGGACATCCGGGCTAAGTTCGAATACTGCACGCGAGCGGGTATTGCCGTCATTGTCGCCGGCGACCCCGCACCAGAAACTTTGCCGCGAATAGAGAAGTTCGTCAAGGAGTACGACATCCGTATCGCAATCCACAATCACGGGCCGGAGGATATGTTGTGGCATTCGCCACTGGATGTATTGAAGGCGGTAAAGGACATGGATCCGCGCATCGGGTGCTGCATCGATGTCGGGCATACGGCTCGTGCCGGCACCGACGTTGTTCAGGCGATCCACAAAGCGGGCCCGAGGTTGTTTAACGTACATATGAAGGACCTCACGAACTTCCAGAGCAAGGAGAGCCAGGTCGCGGTGGGAGACGGTATGATGCCGGTGCGAAAGATGTTTGAGGCCCTCATCGCGACAAAGTACAAGGGGTTCGTCGATCTGGAGTATGAGATTCAACCCGACGATCCGATGCCGGGCGTTATCAGCAGCTTTGCCTATATGCGAGGCGTCCTGGCAGGCTTGGGGTATGCGATCTAGTTCTGAAAACAGGTGAGCGCGTTCTGGCCGACGCTTTCAAGCTCTTACCCCCATTTGGCCGAAGGATCCTGGAAGACCCGCGCAAACCGCGACGGAATCGGCACCCACGATGCAGCCAGACGCCTGCCCGGGCACTTGACAGTCAGTTGCCTGACTCACACAACCGAGGTTCATTGGGTGAAAACACAAGACTTGTTGGCGTCGTGTCGTGATTCGTCCTGAATCGATTTTAGAATGTGGGTGGCGCCGCGGCTCACCAGAAGACAAAGAACGGCGAGGTTTCATTCACGAGGTCGCGACCGCTGAACCAGTTGAGTATTGGTTATTGAGCGGGCCATAGCGCTCTGCTGCCCCCGGCGTGAGGAGGCTCATTTTCGTCCTCCAGGACTCAGATGCTGTACCGATGCTCTACCGAATCCGGGGCAGCTCTTATTCCCTGGACGCAACTTCTCAGTAAAAATGGTAGTACAAACGGAACCACGGACTCTTGCGATGTTCCCAATCGTGCTTTCGGTTAGTCTCTAGCAGGATTTCCCGCTCCATTCTTTCCCACTTTGCACTAGCCTCTTCGGCTCCGGCAAAGTCTACGCCTGACAGACGCTCTATTACGTCCTTGTGCGCCCTCTTGAATGCTCGAATTAACGTCGAGGACCTTTGTGCTTCCACAGTATTAAATACCCAGATTTTCACAGTCTTAGAATGCAGCACAACCATTGCACCCTACCCAGCAGGCTGGTGCCTAGGGGGAAGCTTCGACTATACATGCCCCCGCAGCTACCTGCATTCTAGTCGTTCGCATGGCCCCGTCTTGTTCATGTGGAATTGCTTCCTTGTGCGCCACGCGGGGACAAGAGTTCTTGCAGCTGACAAGCCGAGAAGAATCCTCTCAAGCCCCTGCGGAATCTGGTATTACAGGGTGCTAAGGAGAAACGGGGATGTGGCTGACTCTGACTGCCATTTGTGTTGCAGCGTTGTGTCTGTTGATCGCAATCTGGATCAAGCGCGCACGAGACCAGAATGAGATGGAGCAGCACAGCATCACACCAGAGGCCCTCCATACTTTATTGGCCTCAAATCAAGAGGTCTTCGTTTTTGATGTTCGCCAGCCGCTCGACTTGTTAGCGGATTCTGAAATCATCACAGGCGCGACGAGGATTCCCCCAAGGGAGTTGCTTGAGAATCCATCGCTCATCCCGAAAGACAAGGACTCGGTCGTTTACTGTACCTGCCCCAGTGATAAAACCAGCCGAGTCATCTCGCATCGAGCTCAGGCCTTGCATTTCTTGCGGATAAAATTCCTCAAAGGTGGGCTGGCGGGCTGGAAAGCGAAGGGCTACCCGGTCGAGCGATACGAGAAGCCGTTCCACCTCGACACTCGAACCTAGCTCCGCCCTTGAGAGACTTCGGCGGCGGACGCAGTTGCAGCGGATCGCGGCTTTTCCTTTGACAACTGGAAGCCCTATCGCCGCCGTAGCGGAGCGAAGCCCCTGCACAGCGCAGCGGAGCGGAGGCGGCGCCCCATCCAACTTCGATCTTCTGAAGCGAGGTGCTCTTTCATAATGCATTAACCGGAGACCGAGGGTCGTGCGCGTAGGTTCTGGCAGGATCAGCCAATCTTCGCCCACCAGCAACTATGAAGCGGGCTCGCATTGAGCGATTTACCCACCTCATCTTTCGCTGCTCTGCCTTGAAAATTGCTATGCGAGTGACCAATTGAGCCTTATTTGCCCGCCTCGATTCGTAAACTACTGATTTACAAATTTCGTAGTAATTTGTGACTCCTTTCCCAAATCGAGCAGGCTGTCGCCGGAAGCCCCTCATTTTCCACAGAAACAATAAGCCGACAACAATAAGCCGGCGACTTGCGAGAAGCATCTGCTGAGTTGTAGGCTGCACGGTAAGACGCAGCTAGGAGACTACCCTCATGGACCGCCTTCACCTTCGGCCTCTGCAAGACACTCACACAGGACGTGACTGCAAGTTCTGTCAACACTCCGACCCTGAGTTTGGGCAACGTGATCCGCTGGACAAGCTGGTTTGTTCCAAACTGAACGACACGGCCACAGCACACATGACCGAGAATGGTTATGTAAGACATCGCCTGCTCGAAAGAGAGGTCCGCCTCGGTGGGGCAGAGTTCGGACCCCTGGCGAATGTCGGCTAACGCTGTTTTGGTAGCGTGATTATTTTCGGCGGCAGCCGGATGCCACGCTGATGAATCCTACTTGCCAGAACGAATACGGCTCGAGCGGACGGGCTGTGCGGCAAGTCTGCCGTGGTCGAGTGAACCTTACTCCGTGGCCCTCAATTTTCTCCGGATTAACCTCCACCGCTTTCTGTCTGTGGGAAACTGTGCGCCATGCGAAAACGCCAACTAGCTGAAGTGCCTCGCGTCAGGCACTCTGTTCTGGACCAGGCTCCGTCGGCTGTTTTTCCAAAGGCTTAAAATACAGCCAGCGCAACAGGCAATATCCGACCAGCAGGAGTGAAAAGGACCTGGCCAATTCAGGCAGGGCGTCTTGAAGTGAGATGCCTGTTGGGGTGGTGGTGTGGTCGATGACTCCGCGATATTCTCGTCGCATTAGCCAGCCCGCGACGGGTGCACTGAATACATAGGCAAAGTGCAGAATACCTTGTGCGAATACCCAGCCGAGGGCGGTAGCACCCACGAAACTCTTCACCAGGGTTTTCTTCAACCGCTCAAACATCCTGCCTCCCGGTTAGTTTGCTGCGGTAACTGATTAAGCGGCGGAGCGGCCCAATGCCATACACCCATCGCGACAAGAGCCAGGCCGCCGAAAGGCTGATAGCGGCGCCGTATAGATAGAAAAGCGTAGTCATCAACATCCCACGGTCCGTCATGGTCAGGGTTGGAGGGAAGTACGGAATATCGAAGATCGCTGCGGCTGTCAACAAGTAACTGACAGCACGGAAAACCGGGGACCACAGCGCTCGGAATGCCCCGTCGAGCGACCAGAGGAGGAGCACCGCGATAGCGACGGTCGCAGTGTGCGAGTCAGCCAACATTTCCCGAAGAGAAGGTTTCACAGTTTCTCGCGGCGAGGTCAGCCAATATGCTCCGACGCCCTGCCAAGGGCGAATCGCTCCACCCAGTCACGGGCGAAGCTGGCATGATTCTGCGCCCCCACCGAACCGATGTGCAAGACTACTGTTGTAAACAGCGGGGTCAGCGGCAGTATTGATGCGGTTTTGAGAGCAAAACGAACTCCGCGGAGGCCGCGACCCAATGGGTGAGAAGCAAAACCAGCCTTTCACTTCTCCTTCAACTCCTCTTTGAGGGTTCGATTTTCAAGGATCGCGGGCCACTTCCGACGGTGGTCTGGGGAATTGGATGAACGTCTGGCATTGGGCATATGATCAATGCCGTTCTTGAACCAAAGGGGAGATTCCAGTTCACACGCTAGGGGACGATGGCACGGTGCGTTCCATCCGCGAGTCGATTGGGAACGGTCGGTTGGCAGGGCAGGGGAAAGCTGGCCGGACGCAAACTGCGATTCCCGTAACTCAAATTCTGCGGCGCAGAGCAACCAGGATTGGCGATTAATTTGTCGACGCGATTAATTCGGCTCAGCGACGTCGAGACATCTCCCGGAGATCGCGTATTCCGTTACTCGCCCACGCGCATCGCGCTTCTCGCGCTTGCCGGGGCCTGCGTAGCCGCTGCATTGGTGCTGGTTGATTGGGAAGGTCGCAGGCGTTCAGCCTACTACATCGCCTACTACATCGCCGGGGTTCTTTTCCTTGGCCTGGTACTGATGCGCAGGTTCTTTCTAGCCCGTCTACGCTCTTCTAATTGGCTGGCGAGGATGCGGGATGACGGCCTGCTCATCCAGTTCCGCTCCTACCTGAACTATCACTTGCCTGGCGGAGACGTCACCGTAATCTTCATTCCTTATCAGGATATTCGGTCAGCCCGGCTGGTGCGCGAGCGTACCAAAATTGAAGCGCAGGATGGGACTACGGAAGAGACTTGTCGCCTCGTCGAGCTAGAGCTTGCTGGCGACTTGACGCCGTTATCGAAGGCTCTCGCGGCGGAGCCAGCAAAGCCCGCCCCCCGGGAGAAGACCTGGTATGGAAATACATCGACTCTTTATAAGCACTATCCAGTGCGAATGGTCTGTTCACCGTTCCTGCAGGTGGAATGGTCGGTCGTGCCGCACGCTACGAGCTTCTTGGATGCCTTGCGACCTTACACCACGATTGCCCCGCCCGTTGTAGTATCAGAAGACTTTTTACACATCGGTGACCTGAGTCGCCCAGAACAAGAAAAGCGTTTACGCGAATTAGACCAGAGAGGACGGACGATAGCCGCAGTCTACGTCGCAAGAAGGATCTATGGATACGATCTCAATCAAGCGAAGGCCTTTGTAGAGGGCCTCCGTCCCAGGCCGTAAACCTGTCGGCCTAAGAGCCCCTGGAACCGAACTGCACTGTCTCCTCCCTGGGGAAACCCTTCGGCGGCGTACGGTTCCCAAACTGGACGATTTGCGAACAGCCACGTAGGCAGGGCGTATATATAAGAAAAGATGAGGTTAGAGGAAACCACTATTCCAGGCCCGGACGGCTTTCTATTGTGGCGACATTCCCTGCAGGCCTCGCATATCAGCCTTTAATCCCTGTTTGGCACGAAATCGGCGCTTGCCGAACGAGCGTCGGAGCTCTGGCCGGGCGTCCACCCGAACGAGGCGGCAGTGGGGAAACGACGCGTAGACACCCTTCGGGAGTTTTTCTGGAGAAACCAAGGTCTGTCGTTTAACCACAAAGCTCGGAACCAGCAACGAAATTGAGGCTGTCGTCGGGGTCAAAGACGGATCACAGGCAGGTTTTGTGTCATGTTCGACGAAAAAGAGAGTGAGACTGGTCTATTTGACCGCGAAGCAGCGACCGAGGACGGGCGTTCAAGCCGCTACTGGGAATCGCACTCGCGGAGGAGGAGTATCCGGAATGGTCGGAGATGGCAGGCCAGTTTGTATGCAAGAAGACTAATGCAGCTTCGCGTGCTCGGCTTCGCGCAGGATGGGGGAAGTCGGGGTTTGGGTCACGGGATGGTCTGGGTTTTGGTTTGTACACTGGTGTAATATTGGTTTGAATTCAGGGCGATAGTCAATGATTGCCAGGAAATCGGCGTTGCTACTTCTTGTATTAGCTTCTCTTGGCCAGCAGAATGGAAACGGCTTAGGCCTATCTCAACACCACAGTGGGAGCACCACGAATGGCACAGCCGACTTCCTCAAAGAAAGACTGGTTTTATCGAGCAAAAGAGGCAGACCTGCTTGCGAAGCTGTTTACCCACTACCAAAAAACTACCAGACCTGGACCAACTGCAAAGCTGACGGAGAGCCCAGTAGCTGCGGCGGACCTGATCAGTGCTCGTGCGATGAGTCAAAAAGATTGGTGACTTTTTCCTGCCGTCAGGGCACATACCGCGAGTGCTGGGGCGAACGGGGCAACGGTTGTCCCGGGCAACCGAGCTTTTAATCGCCAGCCCTGAAGGCCTAGGGCTAGTCCGTTGTAGTCAGACCGATTGGGGTTTCAAGTGCGCTTGAGGAATCGGTTACTGTACGGCTCGCCAGTACAGGACTGACGGCCCCGTCCGGTGAAGCTGCCGGCGGCTATTTCGTCCTCCCGAGCCTGCCTCGCCTCGCCCGCGGCTTTTTCTCTCTCATTGTTGCCAATGCCTGGCCCCTTTAACGCTCCTCCCTGGGCCGAGTGAGAAGGCACCTGCGTCAGAGAGTCGCGTGATTCAGTACAGCACTTCTTTTTCGCCTTTTTCAGAGATCATCTTCTGGAACTGTGTCACGATCTTGTCCCGTCGCGCCATCACGGCCTTCACTTCATCTTTGGAGAGATAACCCTTGGTCTTTTCCGCCAGCTCGTTCGCGTCTAGCGCCTTCAGCTTCTCGAACAACTGCCGGTCGCAGCGTACCAAGTCTTTGGCGTTTCTCAGGTCTTTGTAGAGCCGAAACGCGCGGCTGAAATCAACCCTCCAGATCTTGAAATCCTGACCGATCAGCACGTTAGTTAGGTTTGGATCGTCATCGTAGACCAATTGGTCAAAGACCCGTACCTTGTACATCTGATTGTCCCACGCGTCTGGATCGGGGGGCGCTATCTTCTGCTTGACCCGGTCCGCTTCATCCATCTTTACCGGCAACCACCAACTCAGCGAGCCTGGATTGCCTTGCCATGAGCGTTCGACATATATCGGCAGCATGTCATCCAGAGCAAGCAGCTCGGCCAGCGCATAGGCAGCGATGTTGTACTTGTAGGAATCTACGAAGTTCATTTCAATTCGGCCGCTCGCCATCGTCAGGTTGGTCTTGTGCTCGTCAATAGCCTGGAAAGAAGCGTCATGGGTCAGTGTGCCGTCGCTCAGCGTAAGCCGCCATGGTTGAGTAACGCCTTTGCTGGATTGCTTGCTGCCCACGACCTTAGCGGTGAGAAGGAAATGCTTGATCTGTTCTTTGGTAAGAGTAGTCTCGTCCGCCGCGCTGAGGACGCGTGGGCAGATCAAACAGACCACCGCCGCAATAATGAGGCTCCGCCACTGCTGATGAAGTATGTACATCGGAGTGCCCCCCGAATTAAGCCCACAAAATCTACCCCCTTTTGGTATCGTTCGGCAACCTAAAACTTTCAGGACGGGCAACCGCAGCGCAGTCCAAATTGAGATTTACTCTGCTCGGGCCCCGGGGCTATACTCCCGCGTACCTAAGCTTAAAGTCCGTCCCAATGGTGATCCCAGATAGAGCGCCGCCTGGCGCGTTGGCTATGGAGGATGTGATGAAACTTTCAGTGATTTTGCTCACGTTCGTATTTGTAGGAGTGGCCTTCGCTGGTCAAGCAACCCCGGCCAGCAACAGCGAGCAGGACAAGAAAGCGGCACCTGCCGATGCGAAAGAGGCTCGGTGGCAGGGCCACATTGTCCGCATCAATATGGACCAGTCAAGTCTGAGCGTTCGTGGCGGTCAATCGAATATGGAGAGTACTGAGAGAACGATCTTGTACGATGGCTCGACCCAGTGGACAAAGCAAGGAAAACCTGCCGAGCAGAGTGAATTCAAAGAGGGCTCCTTTGTGATTGTGCTCGGACATCCTGACGAGAAAGGCGTCTTTCACGCGACCCGGATCGACTTGCGGCTGCCCAGATAGCTTTTTTGGAGAAAAGGGCCCACTCGTGGCTGGTGCTGTGTAGTTCCAAGGCACTTACGGACGAGACGGGCCCGTTTTGTTTCACCCGCTTGAGTTTCAGGCCTTCGTAGCCAGAGCTTGCAGGCGCAGTTTGGCTGCTCTGGCGGTCTCTCGCAGCAGCGGGTCCGCATCATTCAGACACCGATTCAATTCGCCTTCCAAAGATCTCATTCCTAACGTTCCGATGGCATACGCCCCGCAAGACCGCAGCCAGGGATCGTCGCAGGTGACAAGTGCCACCACTGCCTGTTCCTGGTTTTCGATCTTGGTGTGCACCAGCCGTTGTGCCAGGCGAGCACGCTCATGAACCGTGATCTTGCCATCCAGCAGTGGCACCAGCATTTCGCGCAGCTGAGGCTTTAAGACGTTATCCAGGAATTCCAGCGCGTTGTCGTGAACAGATACATTCTTAGATTGCAGACCCAAGTAGGCGCTGTGTATATCAAGGTGAGGGTATAGCAAGCCCAGCAAACGAAAGATCCGCTCCAATTCTTGTCGAATGGACTCCGTCAATGCGCGTGCTACCGGATCTTCGCCGCTTTCAGCGGTTCCCAGTTTGTCGAGAATCTGGTACGACCGGTAGTGCCCGAGAATTTCGGCCCCCAACACCGTCTCCAACATCTGAGCGTCCGTCTCGATCTCAGGGTGAAGGCGGCGGAGCTTGTTCAGAGCACTAATAATGCGGAAGCGCAAGGTGGTGTCGCTTTCCAGCAGGTTCTCCATCAGCACGTGCGCTGCCGCCGGTGTCCCGATCTTCACCATGATGGTTGGGATTTCCCGCCGCGCCTCGATTGACACCGAGGAGTCGCCGAGATGGTCGCGCAATGCGCCGACGATCGTGTCCCCGAACTCTCCCAAGGCCTTAGCGGCTTCGGCGCGCAACTCGTGATGCACCAGCCGGTCCAGGAGGTCGGGCACCAGCCGTCGCTTGCGCAGCTTTCCCGCAGAATGAATAGCTTCCCGCGCGATCACGGGGTCAGGATCGGCGAGCAGGTTCGAGAGTAGCGGGTCAAAGCAGTCTGGCAGCTCGCCTAGCAAGCGGGCCGCCTCTACCCGGTGCCGCTGCCGCCCTGGCGTAGGTTCGCCGACCATCGCCGTTAGAATCTGCTGAGCAGCCTCCAGGATCTGAGTCTCGCCGGGTCGTGCCAAAAATGCCACGACAGCCGAACTGACCGAAAAGTCGGCGAAGTCGCCCTCGTCCTGCATCAGCTCCAGCGGGTCAACATGGGCATGGTGGGTAAGGTAAAGCAAAGCTTCGGTGCGCACGTTGAGATCAGCATCTCGTAGCAAAGGTTCGACGTCCGTCCGCACCGTCTTGTCGCCGGATTCGGACAGAATTGTGATCGCCTTCTGCCGGACCTGCGCAGAGGGATGGCTCAACAAACTCCGGATTGCGGGGTGTGCGGCCCTTTGCCGCTCCACTTCAAACAGGCTGAGAGCGTAAAGGATCTCGTTGGGATCAGATACCGAAAGCTTGGTTGTCAGTAACTCGGCGGTCGAACGGTCCAGCACCGACGTGGAGGCTTGCTCCGCGTCCACTCGATGCTGGCTAATGCTTTCCTTCAGGGTAGCGACATACTGTCGCCGCGCAACCGCGACCGCAACCAGCCAACCGGTTACCAGCAGCAGCGCAATCCAGCTCATTTGACGTGCCGCCAGGTGCAGGGTAGTGGCAAAAATCAGAACGGTCAACCCAGCCAGGCCGTCGCCCAGGCGCCAGATTACGGTATCGATGAACCACTTCACCTGTAACTTGATCCGGGCAGACAGCGGAAGATAAAGCAATTCGGTGGTAGATTTGTCCAGGGAATAACGGAGCACCTGGTCGCAGCCTTTCAGCGCGACCGCGGCGCCTAACGTCCCAAAAGCCGCAAGGCCGGTCGAGCCCAATAACACCGTGACCGGAAGCACGAACAGCGCCGTACCTATGCCAAACCTGCGCAGGAACCTGGTGGTGAACCCGAGCTGGAACAAAAGCGAAAGTATGCCGGCATAAAAATTGAAGTTACCGTAGAAAGCAGCTATCGCGTCTTTCTTCACCAGGAACTGCTGCATAAGGGCGAGGAACTGCCAACCCGTCAGGGTGGTCACCAGGGATGAAATGCAGATGACGGCAGCGATCGCCCTCAGATATGACGAAGAGAACACCAGTTGCATGCTGGCGAAAAGATTTCGCGGACCAGATTCGGCAGATCCCTCCGTCATTCCATGCGCTCCGCCGACGGCGACTTGCCCGCTGCGCCAAATGAAGACGATCAGCCCGCTACAAATCAACAGGAACAAGGCCATGCCCAGCAGAAGACTCTCCGTGCCGAACGTCTTGGCGATCGCTTTGGAGAAATAGCCGGCAAAGATCCAGCCCGCAATGGCGCCCCCGCCCACCATCCCGAAAACCCGCTTGGCCTCCCGGGTGGTAAGAACATAGTTCGCCAGAGTCCAGATCTGGGTCGGCGCCAGCACTCCAAAGACTTTCACCCAGATGTAAAACACCGGAAACAGCCAAGCCCAGTGGGGGTAATAGTGAGCCAGAGCCCAGAATATCGCGCAATTGCTGGCGAAAAATATCGTGCTGCCGATCAGCAGCTCCTGCAAAGCGACTCGCCGCGCCACCAGCACGTAGCCCGCCACCACCAGGGCCACGATTACAGAACTGGAAATATCGGCGTAGGCAAGCTGTTTCGCCTGGAAGCGCGACAGGAACAACGCTGCTCCCGCCACTTTGCCGATTACGTAGCTGCTGATCACGAGGAACAGACAGGCACAAAGCAGGGTGCCTCTCCCCAGATCGCCGGAGTGAATGTTCAGCGCGCGTTCGATCCACTTTTTCATCCGCAGAAGATTCTCTTCTGTTGTGTCACTGCCTATGGCGATGCGGTCGCTGTTGCCGGACAGATACCATCGCCTGGCGGTAAGGCACCAGGTTTTTCCGAAACCTTGGTGGCATCTTCAACCCCTTCAGGAGCCCCAGAACCTGCTTTTGCGGGCGAAGAAACGGCCGAGGCGAGAAGCACTATCTGCTCGTCCATAAACTTCGCGGTGAATCTTGCATCGCCGCAGATTTCCAGGGCTGACGCCCTGCCCCCCGGGTAGTAGCTGCTGAGCATGCCGGTGTCGATCAAGAACACCTTGTCTCCAAAACGAGGCCGGATACGCGCGCCCCTCTGAACCGTATGCCCTACAACAATATGTGCCACCTTGTAAGCTTCCAGGATCTTGCCTATCTCCGCCGTGCCCTCTTCGTCGCTCCACTGGTCGTAACCGCGAAACCATAAGGGTCCAACAGGCTTCACACTCAGCCATTCTCCGTACTTTAAGAACTCCAGGATTTTAGCTTGGCGTTCTTCGCTCGCCGGAACCAGCGACTTGCGCTCGGCGATGACTTCGGCCTGAGCCGCATTGGTAATTTCCTGCAGGTTAAAGAACGGCAGGATCACTCCCTCATCCTGCAGATACTGTTTCACCTCATCAAACGCTTTGATTTCGTCGCGAATACGGCTATTCAGCGCATCAACTTTCATCTTGGCCAAGTCAGGATGGATGCCCCCGTGCAAGAAAATCTCTTCTCCAATTTGGGCCAAGGCGTTGTGTCCGCGCAGCCACTTGCCGTATTCTCCCTTCGGGCTGAAGGCCTCGCGCTGCTCAACGAAACCCAGCGGATGCCTTGCCATCCACTCTGCTTCAGTCAACTCCATGGGCTGGGAAAGCTCGGCTATTAACGCTGCGTGCTTATTGCGCCATTTCACGTACTCGTCATAGGCAGATTTCTGTCGCTTCTCGGAATTGCTGTCGGCAAAACTGGCGTAGTTCACGGGCGTGACGTAGCGCAGGTCGCCCATCATATTCATCATCTCGTGATTGCCTAGCAGGCTTACTACCCGGCCGCCAGCTTGTCCCGCTTCTTTCTCGAGTGCCATCATCAGGTCCATGACCTCGCGCGGCTTGGGGCCGCGATCCAGGAGGTCCCCGACCTGGACGAACGTTGTCTTACCGCCTTTCCAGTGGTTTTGCTTGTCAATGAGCCCTATGCGCTGAAGAATGGCGACGAAGTCGTCAAAATCACCGTGAACATCTCCGATGGCGACTAAGGATTCCGAAGGATCCGCTCGAGTTTTCTTTGGTTCCGTCCACGCTAGCCCCACCGACACGAGTACCGCGAGGAGAGAAATGCAAGCGCGTCGGGAACAAATCCAGACCGGAGGGCGGACCATTTTCCTGCCTCCTGCAGCCAAGCCCTGCCGGATCTGAACGAAAACGGTGAGTTTCGTAGGGCTTCCTCTATCGCGGTGCATCTTAGGCTGCCAAAGATAAATAAGTCAACAAGCTGAAAATTCAGCCCTCCGGAACCCGCAAACGTGGCAAAGGCCGCCAGGTAGGCGGCCTTGGTACCGGGAGCCTTCGAGGGAGCCGGAAACGACCCGGCGAACCTGCTTGCACACCTTGCTGCAGCTACCATTTCGGCTTCAAAAGGTACTGCAATGGGCGGTGCAGCGTGCTGCAGAGGACGCTTGTTTCAGTACAGCACTTCGCTCTCGCCTTTTTCAGCGATCATCTTCTGAAACTGCTCTACAATCTTGTCCCGTCGCTGCATCACCGCTTTCACTTCACTCTTGGTGAGATAGCGCTTGGTTTTTTCCTGCAGTTCCTTCCCGTCCAGCGCCTTCAGTTTCTCGAATAAGTGCCGGTCGCAGCGTACCAAGTCGTCGGGGTTTCTCAGGTTTCCTAGAAGGCGAAATGCGCGGGTGAAATCAATCCTCCAAATCTTCCAATTCTCACCGATGAGCACGTTGGTCAGGTTGGCATCGGTGTCGTAGACCAATTGATCGAAGACCCGGACCTTGTACATCTGGTTGTTCCAGGCACCCAGATCCGGCGGAGTTAATTTTTGTTTGTGGCGTTCCACTTCATCCATCTTCACCGGCAACCACCAACTGAGCGAGCCTTCATCGCTCAGCCATTTGCGCTCGACATATACCGGCAGCATGTCATCGATGTCAAGCAACTCCGCCAGCACATAAGCAGCGAGGTTGTACTTGTAGGAATCCACGAAGTTCATTTCAGTACCGGTAGCAAACTGCATGTTGAGCTTGTGTTCATCAACCTTTTGGAAAGAAGCGTCGTGGGTTATGGTGCCGTCCGTGAGCGTGAGCCGCCACGGGCTGGTGATACCCTTCTTGGACTGCACACTCTTCACCACCTTGGCGGTGAGAAGGAATTGCTTGATCTGGTCCTTGCTTAGGGTTGGCTCGTCTGAGGCAACCACAAAGAGCCGGCAAGCCAGACACGCCACCACGGCTAGAATCAGCTCGCGCCACCGAAGACGAAGTACGTTCATTGAAGATACCCCCGCTGAACCGGCGGAAGTCTACTCCTTCGTGCCGCGTTGGACAAGCTGAAATAGGGCTGCTGAAATAGGACGACGTCCGGGCCCAGACCCATGACGGCGGCCAGACGAAACTGGCACCGCCGGTCCTCTCTACGCCGGACCTCGAGGAGCCGCCTTAGGCGTTATGGATGTATTGGCTATCCCTCAACATATAAGAGACGCCGTTTGCTAGCGGATTGTTCTTTTCAATAGGGGATTGTTCTTTTCAGTCTGGAGGTCTATTGTTCTTGCCGGACACCAGATCTTTCCGGTGAACAAGGAGGAAGTCTCATGGGGAAGAAGCTACTCACTCTACTGTTCGTGTCTGTACTTGCCTTCCCGCTGTCAACGGCGGTGTTCGCGCAAGAGGCTCCGGCCAAAGAGAAGGTCGCAAAGGAGGCCCGCTGGGAGGGTACTGTCATAAGAAGCAGTCCGGACAAATCTACGCTGACCGTACGTAAGGCGGGATCAGGCAACGCTGAAATGACGGTCGAGTACGACAGCTCGACGAAATGGGTCAGTCAGTTCCACGGCGATAAGAAGGTGAACGACATCGACTCCAGCCAGGTTAAGGATGGGGACTTCGTAATCTGCAAGGGCACTTGGGACAAGGCGGGCGTACTCCATGCCACTCTAGTCTCTAAGCGGCTCTCCCACTAGATGAGTTTCAATGGATGAGGACGGCGAACCGGGCGGCCCCGCTGCCCGGTTTTTTGCGCGTGTGCCGAACAGGCTCGCTTCGACTCACTCGGGGTGCCACGGTTGTTTGATGTGCTTTGGCTCAACCGAACTAAAGCGCCGGATGCGGACCCGCAGTCCTGGTGGTGTGGCAGGGGCGAGTGGGGACCGCTCCCATGGGCATTGCCCTAGTTCATAAGCGCTAACTTAAGGAACAGGTTTTAGTGTTCGTGGACCTATGCTTGGTGAATGCGTATCGCCGAAGAAAAACTGGAAGGTGCTCGCGTCGTTGTTTCCCGCAGGATGGCAGCAAATGGCGTGGCAGTCGGGTGCGGTCGAGCGATTGCGTGGGTTTCCATCACCAACATTTCGGATGTCGCCTTGCTCAAACGCCTGCGCAACAGCGAGGAGTGGCTGCGTTCGTTGTGTATCGAATTGCTTCGGGAAAACATCGCGTACAGGCAGGAAGAAGCTGTCAGTCGGACGATCCGGATTGTGGATGGCACGATCGTCAGAGAGCCTGGCAAGACGGGGAGCCAATGGAGGATTCTGTGCAGCATCAGACTGCCGAGTTTGGAGTGTGACTTTTTCGAGGTGACGGCGACGATTGGCGAAGGCAGCGGAGAGTCATTGAACCGTCTGCCTGTGGGTCCGCACGAACTTATTCTCGCCGATGCCGGCTACTGCTCAGTGGCTGGCATTGAGTATGTTTGGCAACATGGTGCTGATGTGTTGGTTCGCGTCAACCCTCAGACCTTCGTGGCGTACTCTGCATGCGGCAGACGTATCTCCCTCCTTCCGCGATTACGCACTTTGTCCAAAGTGGGGCAGTTCGGCGAATGGCGGGTTGTCTTGCATGGTCAAGGTTCGGCGTTTGCGGGCCGGTTGTGTGCAGTACGAAAGAGCGACTGCGCGATTCAACAGGCTCATCGGCGCTTGCAGCGCAAAGCGAGTAAGAAGCAAATGATCACTAGGCCGGGAACACTCGAATTTGCAAAGTACGTGATCGTGTTTACGACGCGCTCCAGCGGTTCGACGGCGGACATTCTGAGATCTTACCGTATGCGTTGGCAAATTGAGCTGGTGTTTAAGCGACTGAAGAGCCTCGCCCAACTGGGGCACGTGCCCAAGCATGACGACCGCAGTTCCCGCGCTTGGCTGTATGGGAAATTGCTTGTCACGCTCCTGATCCGCATCGGGCGCGATATTTCCCCCTCGGGCTTCCCACTCTCGGCGCTGGGGACCATGTAGTCCGTCGCGTGAATTCAGTTTCGCGCTTCACCAGATCCAGCAAGCTATCGAACCGCACATCTCCTTGCAGCAAACGCTCTATTCGTGGAATCAGATTGCACAGGCTCTTGCGGAACAGTCGCGCATCCGACTACTTCAATTGGCGAAATGGCACGCCTAGTGAACATCGCTCCAAGACCGACCGATCGGGACACGCTGCCTGTCAGAAGCCGACTTCTATGCCGAGTCGTGGGCCCGTCCTCGCCCGTAACTTCAGAGTTGCCCGTTAGAACGAAGCCGCTCACGCGGCGGACGCTAGCGCGTGTGAGATGCAGGCGTTTGAAACGGTGGTCTGAACTGTGGTCTTGAACAACGGACCGCCCCGCGTTAGGATGATCCAGGTGAATTCGAGAATCACTACATCGATCAGCCTCAATAACAACGTTTTTGCCGAATCCCGCTTCTGGCAACGATTTCCAGCCGAAAATCGATTGAAAATCCATAGGGCGCGTCCACCGCACCCGCGAGCGGCTTCCTTCTGACGGTTTTATCGAAAGCGCGCCACAGCGTCCTGCCATCCCCCACTCTCAAATGCGCGCCCAATTACACCGATCAAACTGCGTGAGAAACTAGTTTTTCTTTGCTTCGCCTTCTGCCTTTGCAAGCAACTGGTCGAGTTCTTTTCGATCCAGAAAGCGCCCGTTGACGACTACAGCTTCAATCTTCTGTGTGTTGCGAATGTCCTCGAGCGGATTGGCGTTTAGCAGAACCAAATCGGCGATTTTTCCTTTCTCCACTGTACCCATGGAATCCAGCAAGCCCAGAAATTCCGCTGGGTTGCGCGTGGCGGCTTTCAACGCCTCCAATGGCGTAAATCCGGCTTCCACAAACAGGGTCAGCTCATCGTGCAGGCTGAACCCCGGATAAATGTAGTCTGCTCCAAGATCCGTGCCGGCCATGAGCGGAACGCCTGCATCCTTCATTCTACGCACGACCTCCAATTGCTTTTGCCAGAGCCTTCCTCGCACGGCTTTCTCTATGTCTGTTGGTCGCAGGTCCGGGAATTGCTTCTTCCAGGTTGCAACCTCATTCGCGGGAATGTACCGGAGGCGACTGTCACTCATGATGACTGTTTCTCCACGAAAGGCCCAGACCTGGTTCCGTACGAGCGTTGGAACCTGCCAACTATGATTTTGGGCCAAAGTTGTGACTAGTTTTTTGAATTTTGCCTCGTCGAAGGTATCAAGCGTGAGTTTGTCGTACTTGCTCGACCACTCGCGTCCAGGCACCTGAAACAATTCGTGACTCCGAGAAGAGGACGATTCTAGAATCTGATTGAGATGCTCCATAGATCGCTGGCCGGCAGACGAGGCTTCGGCGGCACCGACCAAAAATGGGACGTGGCCGGCGAATGGGATTGCCTGCTTTTTGGCTTCGTCCGCGATGGCGAAATATGCTTCCCTGGACAGGCTCGAATAGGTCTTCGCGAAATCAATTCCTGCTGCCTTCACCTCGCGAACGAACTGCCGAGCTTCCTCCGGAGTTGAGACACTATTAGCGGTGGGTCCCGGCTGTAGGGCGGGCAGATTCGTTGTTTCGACCCCGGCTGGCCCGTCCACGAGAGTGCCAACGGCTGCAATTCTCGGAGCGATTAGACTGCCGTCTAACTGCAATCTTCTCCACTCTCGTACCTGCGGCATGTTCTCTAGCTTGGTCCACATTTCTCGAACGCTCGTGACACCATTGGCAATGAACAGCGGGAAGTACCACGTATTGGGTGGGCGGCGGCTGATCTGATTGAAGATGTGGACATGCATGTCCCAAAGACCCGGAATGAGAAATTTCCCTCCGGCCTCGACCACCTGCGCGGCTTCGGGGATTCGGGCGGTTGTGGAACTGCCAATTTCCCTAATCCGGCCGTCTGAAATGATCACGGTCATGTCCGGCTTGGTTTCTCCGGTAGAAACGTCGACTACGCTTATGTGGGTGACGACGAGAGACTTCGGAGGCTGGGGCAGCGTTTCAACAGCGAAGACGAGCCAAAGCAGCGCGAAAAATAGCCGCATTCTCATACGTGTCTATGAGTCCATGCTGCGATTTCTCCCTCTTGGCGCAGGTTCTAGCTCGGGAGCTATTCACAAGAATACGCGCAAATTGACCGAGCCGGATTTGCTTTCAGCAACACCAAGCGCATAAGTCCCGATTTGTCGGCTTAACTGGCCAATCATGATGCCCGCGCGGGCGTAACTCAAGCGGATGGAGAGATTTAAGGGCGCGTGCACAGATTGGACCAGTTAAGCCGAAAATAACCGGCCAAACTGTTTGATTATTAAGGCGCTTACGCTGAAATAAGGTCCAAACAGATTTGGACCGGTTATTTTTAGCAAACCGGAAGTTGAGATGCTTTCACTTCGATTCTGAAAGCTGGATGCGGACTGTTGCTCTGTCCGAGTTGTGTGCCGGATCGGTCAGAGTGCTCAGCGTGGGAAAGGCGCCATTCTGATTGACGGCCGATAAGTCGTCCGCGCTATTTCCGGTTTGCTCGTGACTCGGGCCGAATATGACAACGGGCCCCTGCCATCTCCCGGCGCTCGCCACTCGACGCACCCTCGCCGAGATTACTTCCTCGTAAGTGGATGCTCACGAAAGAACG
>WNFC01000464.1_pt1 | contig 50536 bp, 53 predicted proteins | sample 5400541 | NCBI WGS metagenome assembly WNFC01 (sample SAMN13153342, study PRJNA577476) | soil metagenome | isolation source: 120 cm saprolite under Douglas fir tree site 2 hole 2 replicate 1 | place: USA:California | collected 2015-04-18
GAGGCACGATCGCTTGCGGAGACGAGATCTGGTTCGACGCAGAGCGTCGCGTCGACCGCCGTCCCGAGGAGCGCTCGGTCGGCTTTGTCTTTCAGGAGTACGCGCTGTTTCCGCACCTGACTGTCGAGCAGAACGTCTCCTTCGGTGGCGGACGTGCGGACGGTTTGCTCTGGCGGCTGCGGATCGAGCACCTCGCCCGGGTGAAGCCGTCGCAGCTGTCCGGGGGTGAACGCCAGCGCGTCGCGATTGCGCGGGCGCTTGCCCGCAGCCCGCGAGTGCTCCTTCTCGACGAGCCGATGGCTGCCCTGGATCCGCACACTCGTGGGAAGGTGCGCGCCGAGCTACACGACTTGCTGCGCGAGCTCGCGCTACCCGCCATTCTCGTCACGCACGACTTCGAGGACGCAGCTGCGCTGGCCGAACGTGTCGGAGTGCTCGTCGACGGTCGCCTGCGGCAGCTCGGTCCACCTGCGGAGCTCCTGGGCTCCCCGGCGGATCCATTCGTCGCCGAGTTCGCCGGCGCCAACGTCATCGACGGAATCGCGGAGAGCAGCAGCGAAGGGCTGACACGGTTTCGCCTCGACGGAGAGCGCACCGTGTACTCCACGGACGAGGCCCGCGGACGGGCGACTCTCGTCGTCTATCCCTGGGACATCTCGCTCGCCCGCCTGGCTCCGGACGATTCGGCGCTCAATCACCTAGAGGGCGAGATCGTCTCTCTGGTCCAGGTCGGAAATCGTGTTCGCGTGCGACTCCCGTTCCTGACGGCGGAGATCACCGCCGCGTCGGCGGAACGGCTGACGCTTCGGCCCGGCGAGGTCGTCGTGGCGAGCTTCGAGGCCACCCAGGCCCGTCTGCTCCCCTCCGATTGACGCGGTTAGACGGGCAGCGTCGGGGCCATACGTTCGGCCAGGGCTTCCGCGACTGCGCGGCTGACTTCGTCCGAGTGCTTCACCAGTGAGCTGAAGTCGCGCTCGGTGATCACGAGCACGCGGACGTCGGTCGTGGCGGTGACCGTCGCCGTCCGCGGCATCTTCGTGACGAGCGCGATCTCGCCGAAGAAGTCGCCTGCGTGGATGGTGTTGATGCTTTTGTCGCCCTTCGTCACGTCGGCCTCGCCCTCGAGGAGGACGAAGAACTCGCGGCCGCGATCGCCTTCCACGGCCATGACCTTCCCCTTGGGCAGGTCGAGCTCGTCCGCGATGTGAGCGACCTCTCCGAGTCCCCTCTTGGAGACCTTCGAGAAGAGCGGCACCTTCTTGATCAGCTCGATCTTTCCGTCCTTGCCCAGTCGCACGTGACGACTGTAACCGCCTTCCGACCTGTTGGCTACGGTGAAGCGATGGGTGTTGTTCCGGCCGTTTTTGGGGCTGCGGCCGGTCTTGCCGGCCTCCTGCTCGTCTTCCTCGGCGTCTCGATCTCGACCTTCCAGTCCTTCGCGGGCGACGCACCCGCCGCGGCCACGGCCAGGTTTCGGCGCGCGGGCAGCTGGATCCTCGGGGCGTTCCTGCTCGGCCTGGTCACGGTTGCCGTCTCGTTCGCCTGGCTGCTCTCGCCACACCGGGCGCTGCGCGACCTGGCAGCAGTCCTGTTCGCCATCGAGCTCGTGGCGACGGCTTCGGCAGCCGTCACGACGGCGCGCGCAGTCCTGTGGCGCTGAGCCTCAACAAGCTGAAGCGTCTGGGCGACGCCGGGCTCGTCGACCTCTTCGAGGCGGATCGCAGGCTGTGGACCGCGATGGCGAAGGACGCCTACGCGTACACGAACAAGTTCGTTCGTGGCTCGGGCAACGTCGTGAGGCCGGACGACGTCGTCCCGACGCTCACGCCGGCGCTCGAGGTGTCGGATCGCCTGCGGACGTATCTCGCTGAGCGCAAGCTGTCCCAGAACTACTGGTACACCTGGTTCGCCGAGCTGATGGTCGACCGCCTCTGGAGTGACCTAAACTGAGAGACGTGGCGAAGCTGCCGGATGCGGACGTGCAGGCGAGAGAGTTCATCGACCGTGTCGTCGAGTCCCATCGTGAGAACGGCTACGCGGCGAAGGTTACGAAGAAGCGCTACGAGCAAGCGGTCGCGCAGGTCGCAGCGAGCTTCCGCGGCCTCAGCGCCGCGTCGAAGGACCGGGCCGCCTAGGCACAGGTCTTAAACGGCTGGGGTGAGACCTTTGCCGTTCTGGTCGTGTCGAAAGCCGACAAGTCAGGTCGCGAGGAGGCGCCGCAGGACGTAGCGAAGGATCCCGCCGTGACGGAAGTACTCCCGCTCGCGCGGCGTGTCGAGCCGGACGCGAGCGCGGAACTCGGCTCCGTCGGCCCGCACGGTGACCTCGTCCGCGTCGCCGCCCTGGACGCCTTCGACGGCAAACTCCTCGCGCCCTGTGAGACCGATGGTCGCGGGCGTTTCGCCCTCGAGGAACTGCAGCGGCAGGATCCCCATCATCAGGAGGTTCGAGCGGTGAATCCGCTCGTACGACTCCGCGATCACCGCGCGCACACCGAGGAGCTTCGGTCCCTTCGCGGCCCAGTCTCGCGACGAGCCGGAGCCGTACTCCTTGCCGGCGACGACGATGAGCGGCGTGCCTTCCGCGAGATACCGCTGCGAGGCGTCGTAGATCGTCATCTCCTCGGCGCTCGGCAGGTGCACCGTCCACGTCCCTTCCGAGCCCGGCACGAGCAGGTTGCGCAGCCGCACGTTCGCGAACGTGCCGCGAACCATCACTTCGTGATTCCCGCGGCGCGAGCCGTAGGAGTTGAAGTCCTTGCGCTCGACTCCGTGCTCGACCAGATACATCCCGGCCGGGGAGTCGGGCTTGATCGCACCCGCGGGCGAGATGTGATCCGTCGTGACGGAGTCGCCGATCATGACGAGGCAGCGCGCGCCGGCGAAGTCCTCGACCTTCTCTGGCTCGGTTGACATCCCCTCGAAGTACGGCGGCTGCCGAACGTACGTCGACCGAGGATCCCAGGAGAAGAGATCGCCTTCGGGGATCGGAAGCTCGCGCCAGGCGGGGTCGCCGGTGAACACGTCGGCGTACGTGCGCGTGAACATCTCGCCGCGCACTGCTCGTGAGATCGTCTCCTGGATCTCGTCCGAGCTTGGCCAGAGGTCGCGGAGGTACACGTCGTTGCCGTCCCTGTCTTGACCGAGCGGCTCGCTGACGAGATCGACGTCCATGCGTCCCGCGAGCGCGTACGCCACGACGAGCGGCGGCGACGCAAGGTAATTGGCCTTCACCTCGGGATGGATGCGCGCCTCGAAGTTCCGGTTCCCGGAGAGCACCGAGCAGACGACGAGGTCGCCTGCGAGGATCGCCGCCGAGATCGCCTCCGGCAGCGGCCCTGAGTTCCCGATGCACGTCGTGCACCCGTAGCCCACCGTCTGGAAGCCGAGCTCGTCGAGGTAGGCGTCCAGTCCTGCCTGCTCGAAGTACTCCGTCACGACCTTCGACCCCGGGGCCAGGCTCGACTTGACCCACGGCTTGCGGCGCATGCCCAGCTCGACGGCCTTCTTCGCAAGGAGGCCTGCGCCGATCATCACCTGGGGGTTCGAGGTGTTGGTGCAGGATGTGATCGCAGCGATAACGACGGAGCCGTGCTCCAGCTCGAACACCTCTCCGCCCGCCGACACCGCCATCGGTGTCTGCTGCTCGAGCATCGCGACACCTGCAACGGGCACTCTGACCTCGGGGATCAACTCGCCGTGTCCCGGATCGACCGTCGTCGGCGAGTCGCTGGCGGGAAACGACTCCGAGATCGCCTCGTCGTGCTCGTTGCCGTAGTCGGCGCCGAAGGTCTCGAGGGCGTCGACGAAGGATTGCTTGGCCTCACGCAACGGCACCCGGTCCTGCGGCCGCCGCGGCCCGGCGAGAGACGGCTCCACGATCGAGAGGTCGAGCTCGACGACCTGGGAGTACTCAGGCTCGTGATCGGGGTCGTGCCAGAGCGCGTTCTCCTTGCAGTACGCCTCGACGAGCGCCAGCTGGTCTTCGTCCCGTCCCGTCAGCCGCAGATACTTCAGCGTCTCGTCGTCGACCGGGAAGAAGCCGCAGGTGGCTCCGTACTCCGGCGACATGTTGCCGATCGTGGCGCGGTCCGCGAGCGGGAGCCCGACGAGCCCATGACCGAAGTACTCGACGAACTTCCCGACCACCCCCGCAGCGCGAAGCAACTGTGTGACCGTCAGGACGAGGTCGGTCGCGGTCGCGCCTTCCCGCATCGCACCCGTGAGCTTGAACCCGACCACGCGCGGGACGAGCATCGACACGGCCTCGCCGAGCATTGCCGCCTCGGCCTCGATTCCTCCGACGCCCCAGCCGAGCACGCCCAGCCCGTTGATCATCGTCGTGTGCGAGTCCGTGCCGACGAGTGTGTCGGGGAAGGCCTGGCCGTCGCGCGTCTCGATCACGCGTGCGAGAAACTCGAGATTGACCTGATGCACGATGCCCGTGTTCGGCGGGACGACCTTGAAGTTGTCGAACGCCGTCTGTCCCCAGCGCAGGAAGGCGTAGCGCTCGCGGTTCCGTTCGAACTCCAGCTCGGCGTTCCGGAACATCGCGCGGGCTGTTGCGTATTCGTCGACCTGGACGGAGTGGTCGATGACCAGCTCGGCCGGGAGCTGCGGATTGATTCGCGATGGGTCGCCACCGAGATCGGCCATCGCGTTCCTCATCCCCGCCAGATCGACGACCGCCGGCACGCCCGTGAAGTCCTGGAGCAGAACGCGGGCGGGCCGGAACGAGATCTCCTCCGAGGGCTCGGCCTTCGGCTGCCAGCGGCGCAGCGCCTCTGCGTCCTCCTCCTCGCCGTGGCGGAGCGCGTTCTCGAGCAGGATCCGCAGCGTGTAGGGGAGCCGTTCAGCGTCCTCGAGCCGGAAGACCTCGTAGGTCCGACCGCCGGCGCTGAGAGTGGAGGGGCTCACACGATCGATTGTATGGAACGGCCTGCGGCTCCCATTTGACGTCGTCTGCCCTTGTCCCAAAAGTCCACCGCTGACGCTCGTGGCCTATTCGACCCCGAAGGACGCGAGCTTCAGAGCGGACAATCGTCTACGTCCGCCGGACGCGGCAGACGGTGTTCACTGACTCGTGCGGTTGCCAAGCGATCCGTTCACCCTTCACCGGAGCATTGCCGCCGACGACCGCCAGCTCGATCACTGCGCGAGGGCGTAATCCGCTTTGGCCGAGACTCGCACGGGGCCATTGTGGCTCGAGGAGCGGCCGCGGCACGTGGAGCCGCGGCCGCTTGTTTCTCAATGGTTCGCTAGCCGATGACTGCGACGTAGAACGCGTGATCCGCCGGACTCCCGGCATTGCTTCGGGTCTCCACGAAGATCGTGCTCGTGTTGTCGGAGGCGGGGCACGTCCTGCCCTCGGTGGTGCTGGCACACGGGCCCGCGGTGGTTTCCCCGCGCTGATCGGAGGCGTCAGCCGCGTAAGCGCCCGAGGCGAGAATCGGCTTGCCGGTCACCGCGCTTCCGATGCTCAGGATGTACGTTCCTGCACTCGGCTTCGCTGCGAGCGTGATGCCGCCGGACTGCGCGGCGATCCCACCGTCGGCTCGTACAAGAGCCCACTTGATCGTCGAACTGCCCGCGCTACCCGCGGGACCCGCCGGTCCGGCGGGGCCCGCCGGGCCTGCCGGACCGGCTGGACCGGCGGGCAACTGCCCGCGCTTGAAGTCCCGTGCGAGCAGGCTGAAGTCCTTCACCTGCACCGTCGTGACGCTGTTCCGAGGCAGCTTGATCGCCGCGTAACCGGTGCCGGCGAGCGCCAGCAACAGGGCCAGGCAGGCAATGACCATCGCAGGCGACGGCCTGAACCTCTTGAGCAGATTCATCTAGTTCCCCCTTACAGATCGTTTGTCTGGGCGAATCCGGGCTTTACCCTAGGAAACGGCTTTTAGAGCCGTGTAAAGGTCACTGAAAGAGGACGAGAAAGCTCGCTCTTTGCGAACCTCTTGGCTCTGAGGTGCTCCAGCAGCAAGCATTCAGCCGAAATCAGCTGACGCTCTTCTAACAGCCCTTAATCCGAGCTTAATCGAGCGCAACCGTGCGTTAAGCCTGCCGGCGATAGAACGAGGATGGTGCATCACTTCCTCCACCGCCGAAGCCGCGCTGCCGGGCTCTTCGCCGCCGCTCTCCTGGGCGGCGGTGTCGCGCTTGGCGGCGCGGCCGCGCTCGGCAGCCTCGGTGAGCACACGACCGTCATCCGCCAGGACGCGGTCCTCGGCTCTGCGGCGCCGGTTGCCTTCGCGCAGGGCAAGCGGATGTCGATCAACGAGATCTATCGCGCGTCCGCCCCGGGGGTGGTGCACATCGAGACGACGTCGCGCGTCCAGCAGCCCGCGGACTTCTTCGGAAACCCGTTCGGAGGCAGTCAGACTCAGCGCGCACTCGGCTCGGGCTTCGTTATCGACAAGACCGGCCATATCGTCACGAACTACCACGTCGTCCAGGGTGCGAAGACGATTCAAGTGAGCTTCTCGGACAACGAACGGTTCAAGGCGACGGTCGTCGGTGTCGACCCCTCGACCGACACAGCGGTGCTGCAGGTCCACGTCAAGTCGAGGGCCCTCAAGTCACTGCCGCTCGGCAACTCCGACGCGGTTCGCGTAGGCGATCAGGTCATCGCGATCGGCAACCCGTTTGGCCTCGACCGCTCCGTCACCGCCGGAATCGTGAGCGCAGTCCAGCGCACGATCAGCGCGCCCAACCAGCTCTCGATCTCTCACGTCATCCAGACCGACGCAGCACTCAACCACGGCAACTCCGGCGGTCCGCTCCTGAACGCGGAGGGTCAGGTGATCGGCGTCAACGCGCAGATCGAGACAGGCGGTGAGAGCCAGGGCAACGTCGGCATCGGCTTCGCGATCCCGATCAACACGGTCAAAGACGTCGTCGCGGGCCTCATCAAGAACGGCAGGGTCGAGCATGCGTTCCTGGGGATCGAGGGCAAGACGCTTCAGGCCAACATCGCCCAGCTGTTCCATCTGCCGGTCACGAGCGGCGTGCTCGTCGCATCGGTACGGCCCGGCACGGGCGCCGCAAAAGCTGGCCTGAAGGCTGCGACGAGCCAGGTCACCGTGGCGGGAGAGAGCTGGCCGGCCGGCGGCGACGTGATCGTCAAGGCCAACGGCCAGCCGGTTCCGTCGATCGAGCGCCTGGTCGACCTCATCGCGGCGAAGAAGCCGGGCGACAGGATCAATCTCGAGGTCGTCCGCGGAACGAGCCGGATGCACATCAACGTCGAACTCGGGCGGCAGCCGTGAGCCATCGCCGCCCTGACTGGCCCCGAACCCCTGGGGGCCTGCTTCCGCCGGAGCCGTAGGCCAGCACGGCGCGCGGAAGCTCACGAGCGAGAGGCCGGAACGCCTGCCCCGGCCTCTCGCTTATATCCGAGGAAAGTGCTGCGCACTTTCCTCGGGTTTAAGGGTTAGGACTTCGCCTCGCTCGTCGAGATTTTTAGGCCTTCTCTGCTGCGGCCTTCAGGCCCTCGCTGTAGCTCGGATACACGTGGTGCATGAACGCGAGGTCGTCGACCGTCACGCCGAGCTTCAACGCCGGAACGATGCTGCCGACGATGTCGCTGGCCCCACGTGAGACGACGTGGACGCCGAGGACGCGCCTGCTGGCCCGGTCGAAGACGATCTTGTAGAGACCGTGCTTCGCGCCTACGTACTGCGCGCGGGTGACGGACGGCAACGGATGCGTGACGACGCCCGCGTCGTGACCTTGTTGCACTGCCTCGGCCTCGGTCAGCCCGACGCCGCCCAATTCCGGATCCGTGAAGATCGCAGTCGGCAGCGCGGAATAGTCGGCACGGCGAGAGCCGTCACCGAACATGTCCTCGACCGCGATCCGGGCCTGGTACTGCGCGATCGGCGTGAGCATCGGCCCCGCCGCGACGTCGCCTGCAGCCCAGATGCCGTCGATGTTCGTGCGCAGACGGTCGTCCACGGCGATGCCGCCGCGACCGACCTCGAGGCCGATGCGATCGGGCTCGAGCTCCTCGACGTTCGGGAGCCGTCCCGAGGCGAGCAGGACGTGGGACACGTTGACGGTGCGAGCGCCGATCACAGCGTCGATGCCTTCTCCGCTGCGCGCAAGGGAGTCGACACTGCTGTTCAACACGACGTCGATTCCCTCGTGCTCGAGGGCAGCTTGCAGCTCGGCCGCCGCGGCTGCGTCTGAGCGCGCTGCGATCTGCGGGCCGGTGTTGACGATCGTCACGCGCGAGCCGAAGCGGGCGAAGATCTGCGCGAACTCGAGGCCGACCGGCCCCGCGCCGACGACGAGCAGAGACTCGGGCACCTCTTCGAGCTCGAGCGCGCTGACATGGTCGATCCACCCGATGGCGTCGATACCCGAGATCGGCGGGACCGCAGTCCGGCTGCCGGTGGCGACGAGGATCCTGTCGCCGCTCAAGTCCCGCTCGCCGACACGAACGGTTCGCGTATCCACGAACGCGGCAGTTCCGGGAACCACGGCGTAACCTCCTTCCTTCAGGGTCTGAACCCAGCTCTGCTGGTCACGGCGCAGTGCGTCCTTCCACCTCCGGGTCTGCGTGAGCCGGATCGCCGGCTCCGGCAAATCGATCCCGCGCTCAGCGGCGTGATGCCGAACGTCGTGCATCAGCTCGGCCGCGACGACGTAGGCCTTCGTCGGGCGGCAAGCGACGTTGGGGCAGGATCCGCCCCACAGCCGGTGCTCGATCAACGCCACGCGCGCGCCGTGTTCCTGCGCTGCCTTGCCGGCGCCGGCTCGTGCCGCTGAGCCGGAGCCCAGGACGATCAGGTCGTAGCGCTCGACGTTCATTCGACCTCCTCCGCAGTGAGCATCGTTCCTTTCATCGGTGGCGTAACAGTCATGGGGCTTGCCGGTCTGTTACAAGAGCATGATGGAGCCTGCCTGGGCCCGGTACGCGTGCAGCTGATCCGAAAACGAAGGGAGAAGCCATGCCGATCATCTCGCGAGGTTTCAAGGGTCGTAGGCGTGACGACGCGCCGCGCGACCGCGTTCCGCCCGGCCAGTACGTCACGGACGACTTTCCGGTGCTCTCTGCCGGCCCGACACCGCACACGCCGCTGGACCAGTGGGACTTCACGATCGTCGGCGAGGTCGACGAGCGCCGAAGGTGGACGTGGGACGAGCTTCGCGCGCTGTCGAGCGAGACGATCACCGTCGATATCAGCTGCGTGACGAAGTGGACGAAGCTCGACACGGTCTGGGAAGGCGTCCCAGTGGACACGTTGCTCGAAGGAGTCGAGACGTCCGCCGAGTATCTGACCGCTTTCTGCGACGGTGGGTACACGACCAACCTGCCGCTCGCCGACGTCACCAACGGCCAGGCGTGGATCGCCTACGGCTACGAGGGTGAGTCGCTCGAGCCCGAGCACGGCGGTCCGGCACGGCTGCTCGTGCCCCATCTCTACTTCTGGAAGAGCGCCAAGTGGGTTCGCGGTCTTAGCCTCACCGCGACCGACGAGCCCGGCTTCTGGGAGTCGAACGGCTACCACAACTACGGGGATCCCTGGAAGGAACAGCGATATTGGGGCGACTGAACTGGCACGTCGCAGAGGTTGCGGACGTGTGGCCCGAGACCGATCGGGTCAAGACGCTGGCGCTCGACGTGGCGGACTGGCCGGGTCACCGGGCCGGACAGCATGTCGACGTCCGTTTGACTGCCGACGACGGCTACCAGGCCCAGCGGAGCTATTCGATCGGGTCTGCGGCCGGCGGCACCCGCGTCGAGTTGACGGTGGAACGAATCGACGACGGAGAGGTCTCGCCGTATCTGACCGAGGAGGCGCACGCGGGAGACCGCTTCGAGTTACGCGGGCCCGTCGGCGGCTACTTCGTCTGGGATCCAGATCCGCACGGCGCGGTGCTCCTCGTCGGCGGCGGATCCGGCGTCGTCCCGCTCATGGCCATGGTTCGGCAACGCGCTGCGAACCACGACGCAGCGCCGACACGGCTGCTCTACTCGGCGAGATCGTGGGAGGACATCATCTATCGCGATGAGCTCGAGAGGTCGAGGAACCATGGAGAGGGCCTAGAGATCGTGTTCACGCTCACGCGCGAACAGCCGCCGGGCTGGACCGGTTACAGCCGGCGGGTCGACACGGAGCTGCTCTCTGAGGTGGCTCCCGCTGAGCTTGCGCTGACGTTCGTCTGTGGGCCCACCGCGTTTGTCGAAGCGGTCGCAGACGGTCTCGTGGGCCTTGGACACGCGCCGTCGCGAATCAAGATCGAGCGCTTCGGCCCGACAGGAGGATGAAGATGGAAGCACTGAGGCTCGACGGGAATGCGGCGGCGGGGCTGCTCAGCGAGGTGTTCGCTGGAGACGTGACGATTGCCGTCGGCACCTGCGACGGCTGTGGCTCGGCCGAGGCGGTGGGCGCGGTTCACGTCTACCTGGCGGCCGGAACTGTGCTGCGCTGTCCGCACTGTGAGGCCGTGGTGATGAAGGTCGTCTCGGACGGCGAGCGCATCTGGATGGACCTGCGCGGCCTGCGCACCCTGGAGCTCGTTCCCTAGCCTTCGCGTTCTGGTTCCGCGTAGGCGGCGTTACAGTCGATCGGTGCCGCAGCTCCTCTCGCCGCAGGATGCGAAGCTCGTCGAGCGGCTGCGGGCGGGCGATGAAGAGGCCTTCATGGAGTTGATCCGCAGCCTGAACCCGTCGCTCCTCCGCGTCGCGCGCATGTTCGTCCCCACTGCGGCGCTGGCGGAAGACGTCGTCCAGGAAACCTGGGTGGCCGTCCTGAACGGGATCGACCGCTTCGAAGGGCGATCCTCCTTGAAGACGTGGATCTTCCGCATCCTCACGAACACGGCGAAGACGCGCGGCGAGCGAGAGCGGCGGTCGGTTCCGTTCTCCAGTCTCGAGACGGAGCAAGGCGGCTTCGAGCCCGCTGTCGAGCGGTCGCGTTTCACCGGCTCGGGCCACTGGGCAGTGCTGCCGCGTGCGTGGCCCGAGGATCGGCTCTTGGCAAAGGAGACCCTGGCCGTGCTCGAGCGGGCGATCGAACGGCTTCCGCCGGGGCAGCGCACGGTCGTCACCTTGCGCGACGTCGAGGGCTGGACCGCCGAGGATGTCCGTAACGCCCTCGAGCTCTCGGAGACCAATCAACGCGTGTTGCTGCACCGCGGCCGCGCCAAGGTAAGGCGGGCGCTCGAGCAGTACTTGTCGGAGGAAGCATGAGCATCGGTCTGGCCCATCTGAACTGTCGCGAGCTCGTCGAGCTCGTCACCGCGTACCTCGAAGGCGATCTGTCTTCCGGTGAGCGCAAGCGTTTCGATGCGCACCTTTCGGCCTGCGACGGCTGCACCACATACGTCGAACAGATGAGGCGCACCATCGAGCTGACGGGCACGCTGCGGGTGGACGACGTGTCGCCGGAGGCCGAGGAGGCGCTCCGGCATGCATTCCGGGAGTGGAAGGCGCAGTAGGGGCCCGGGTGGGCGCGCGATGAGGCGCGCCCGGCACCTGGCCCGACTGCGGCTGCGGGCCAAGCTGCCCGGACCCCGGCTTTAGAGTGCCCGAAGACGGCTGTGCCTGACGGGTAGCCTTTTCCCGGTGGAGGAGGGGCTGATCGAGCCGGGGCACGGCGTCCTGGCGGACGCGGAGCTCGTCTGGGACGAGGAGCTCTGGAGGGACGATGACGCCGGCGACCACAGCGGCTGGTTCTGCGTGCGCACGAACCCCTTTCCCTGTCCGGCGGCCGGCTGTACGTTCGTCGCCGGCTTCATGACTGCGGCCCATCTGATCCTCGTCTGGGAACGCAGCGACGACCCGAACCTGCTCCATCACGCACAACGCGCCAAGGAGGTCGGGCGCAATCCGCGCATCCAGGCGTACGAGCCTTCGTACGGGCCGAGCGCGTCGTACTACGCCTGGGAAGCCGCCGGCGGCCCGGTGCACGGCGTCAGGGCGAGGTGATCGAGCAGCAGTTCGGGCGTTCCTTGACGGTCGGAGTCGAGGAAGAGCTCTGGATCGTCGACCCGGAGACGCTTCAACTCGTGCCCGCCGTCGAGGTGCTCGTCGCCGGCGCCGAGGCGCGAAACCTTCCAGGCACTCTCAAGACGGAGTTGCACGCATCTGTCGTCGAGCTGGCGACCGACGTCAGCGACACGGCGGAGCAGGCGCTCGAGCGATTGGTCGAGTTGCGCCGCGCCGCGCGTGAGATCGCCGCGCAGAACGGATACGCCGTTGCGGCCGCGGGCTCGTATCCGACGAGCATGCCGTCGGAGCAGAAGATCGCTCCTGTCGATCGCTACCGTGATTTCGTCGAGTACGCCGGTCCGTCGGCGCGGCGTCAGGGCGTGAGCGGGTTGCACATCCACATCGGCATGCCCGACTCCGCGACCTGTTTCCGTGTCATGGAGACGATCCTGCCCTGGCTCCCGTTCGTGCTGGCCGTCGCGGCGAATTCTCCGTACTTCGAGGGGCGTGACAGCGGGATGCTCTCGGTCCGGGCCGAGGTGCTCGGATTTCTGCCGCGACACGGAGCACCGCCGGCATTCCGCGATTACTCGGAGTGGGAGCGTTTCATCCAGCGAATGGTGGCGACCGGCCTGGCGAACGACTACACGAGCTTCTGGTGGGATGTCCGCCCACACCCGCGCTTCGGAACGCTCGAGGTTCGTACTCCGGACCAGGCGACCTCGGTCGAGCACGCCGGTGCCCTGGTCGGGCTCGTGCATGCGCTCTGCGAGTGGGCGATCGAATCGCCGCCGCGTTCGTTCGACCCCGCCGAGCGTGGGGTCTACGAGCAGAATCGCTGGGCCGCTTCGCGCTTCGGACCGCACGGAAAGCTCATTCATCCGGACCGCGACGAAGCGCTCACGGTCGCGGCGCTGGCACGCGAGCTGCCCGTGCCCGTGCGCGGCCTCGATCCGGCGAAGTGCGAGGCCGACCGCCAACTGGAGATCGGGCATGCCCATGGGCTACCCGCTGTCTGCGCGGATCTCGTCGAACGATCGGTAGCGTAGGGCCATGGCCGTCGTGACCGAGACGATCCAGGTCAGCGGGATCCGGTGCGAGCGCTGCGTCATGCGGCTCGCGAAGGTGCTCGAAGGGCACGAGGGCCTCGAAGAGGCGAATGCCAACCTGATGGGCCGCGTCACGCTTGCCTGGGACGATGAGCGCACGCAGCGCGACACACTGCTCGAGGCCATGGCCCGTGGCGGGTTCCGCGAGGTTCCGCAGGCCTAGACACGTCCCGGATGCTCCTCCGGAATGTGTGTGGACAGCCGTACGTTTACGCCCGGAAGGCCTTGGTAGGGTGGCCCGGGATGAGCGAGACCACGAGGGAGCCCGACGCAAGGCAACTAGCGACTGAAGCGCGTGACCGCGTGCGCTTCGAGGAGGACGCGCTTGCATTGTCGGATCAGGTGTATCGAGTCGCTCGTCACCTCGTCGGCTCCCGCGAGGAGGCCGAGGATCTGATGCAGGAGACGTATGCTCGCGCGTTCCGCAGCTGGCAGTCGTTCACACCGGGGACGAACCTGCGGGCGTGGTTGCTGCGCATCCTCACGAACCTGAACATCGACCGCGGCCGCAAGCAGCAGCGCACCCCGGTCACTCAACCGCTCGAAGAGGGCGACTACTTCCTGTACAACAAGCTTGAGGCGTCGGGTGACGGTGTGAGCGACGAAGAGCGCGTCGTCGAACGGCTGTCACAGCACGACGTCGTCGCCGCGCTCTCGGAGGTTCCGCATGACTTTCGTGACGTCGTCGTTCTCGTGGACATCGGAGACTTCACCTATGCGGACGCCGCGCAGATCCTCGACATTCCGATCGGCACGGTGATGTCGCGTCTGCACCGCGGTCGTCGTATCCTGAAGCAGACCATGGCCGAATCTGCGGTCGGAGGTGAGGCGTCATGACGGCCTATGATCCCTGCACACACTGCGAGGAGATGATGCAGCCGTACTTGGATCGCATGATCACTGACGATGAGCGCGTAGAGGCCGAGGCTCACCTCGACGACTGCACGTACTGCCGCAAGCGCTATCGGTTTGAAGAGAACCTCCGCCAGTTTGTGCGCCAGGCGGTGCAGCACGAACCGATGACGGTCGAGCTCAAGACGAAGCTCGCCGGCCTTCGTACTCCTCTGCAATAACGTCGCAAAGTCCGGCTCCCGCTGCGCGCGAGCCATGACGACTTTGCGCCGAGATTTCTCCGAGAGCGTTTGCGGCCACGACTGGCAAAGCCCGTCGCGGCGGCGTCTTTACTCGCCGGGTCCGCGGGCCGGACCGACGATGACATAGAGCTGGCAGGTGCCGGTTCCGCCCGGCAGCGCTTCCGTTTGCACGCCCAGTTGCTTGGCGAGGCGGAAGGCAATACCCTCGCATTTCGGCGGGAAGTACACCGCCGTCTGGGGATACGTGAAGTTGTTCGCACGGCCGACCTTCTTGATGGTGTAGCCGAAGGCGCCGATCCGGCTCGCCACCTGTCGGGTGTAGTTGATGTCCCCGCTGCCGTTCAGGACGTTGACGGGAACGCGCCACGGCGGGGGCAGGATCGCGTTCGGGCCCGCCTGCGTTCGCTTGCCGCCCGAGTGTGGAATCAGCAACAGCGTCGCGAAGACGATGAGAGCGACCACGACGCCGCCGACAACAAGGAGGCGACGGAGCGGGTCCCGTTCGACCGGCTGGGCCGGAACCGGCAGCCCTGCGAGCTCACGCGCCTCGCGGTTGTCCAGACCGAGTGCCGTCGCATACAGGGTGGTTGCAATCAACGCATCGTCAGGCCTGGGGAAGCGGTACACGCGCCCTTCCTCCAGCCAGCGCACCTCCTCGGCGGTGATGCCGGCGCGCCGGGCCGTCTCCCCGACGGTCAGCTGCCGGTGCAGGCGGGCGCGGGCAAGCGGAGATTCCTCGCCGGTCGGCTCGAGCGGGTGGACGAGCTCCATGCTCGACCACATTCTGGTTTCGGGGGCGGCCATCCTTCTTTCACCTGGAGCGCTACTTGTCGGTTTCGTCTAGGTCATCGGCAAAATCGACATCTCCTGGAGGAACGAGGTCGTCGCACGGCACCAGCTCGGCGGGCAGGCCGCGCAGCCCTTCGTCCGGCACATCGCCCCACGCGCTGCGTGCAAGCAGGAGGGGATGAAGGCGGACGCCCGCGTAGGTGGCGGCAACTCGTGCCGCGCCGGTCTCACGCCAGGCTGCGACCACCCGGTCGATGGCACGTGGATCGAGCGACGGCCCGTCCGCAAGAACGATGACGGCGGCGCTGGCCTCATCGTCGAGCGCCGTGAGACCGCAGCGCAGCGACGCCCCTGGGCCGCGCTGCCAATCCGGGCAGTGCACCGCGTGTGAGGTGCTCTCGACGTCGTGTGCGCCGAGCACCACGACGATGTCTCCGATCTCTGCGCTCGACCGCACGCGTGCGAGAACCGGCTCGAGCAACACCGCCTGCTTCGGGGAGCCGAAGCGTGTCGACGCCCCGGCGGCGAGCACGACGGCCGCGATCATCTCTCTACGTTACGGCGTCACGATCATCCGCTGGATGACGACCTTGCGCGTGGGCCGCTCCGTGGCCCGGTTGCCGAGCTTGCCGATTCGGTCGACGACGCGCAGTCCTTTGGTGACGGTGCCCAGAATCGCGTACTGCGGCGGCAAGCCGGCATCTGCGGCGGTGACCACGAAGAACTGGCTCCCGGAAGTACCGGACGGCTCGGCGCCGGTCTTCGCCATCGCGACGACACCTTTGGTGTAGGTCGCGTGGGCGGACGGGACGTCCTGCACGGTGTACCCGGGTCCACCTTGACCCGTCCCGGTCGGATCGCCGCCCTGAATGACGAAGCCGGGGACGATTCGGTGAAAACGCGTGCCGTCGAAGAATCGCTTCCGCACCAGCGCCGCGAACGAGGAAGTCGTGCAGGGCGACTCCTTGACGTCGAGGCGAATGTCGAAGCGGCCGAAGTTCGTGAGGACGCCGACGGTGGTGGTCTTCGACCTGTCGAGGAGCGGGAACGTCACCTGCCTGCCGGTCGTCGGGCATGGAGACGCCGCCTTCTGTTTGGCCCCTCCGCCGCAGGCCCCCAGCATGCAGATTGCGAAGCCGACCATCGCCACCACGGCGGGCTTTGCCCGTCGTGGCTCCCAACCGCCCTCGGAGATATCCCGCCGTAAAGTCATCATGCCTCGCGCTTCAGCGCGAGGCGGACTTTACGGCGTCAACCGCCCGTCGGACGAGGGCGCGCGCGATCTCGACCTTGTAGGCGGTGCCCGGAAGAGGCGTCGCCTCCTCGAGAGCTGCGATCGAGTCCAGGGTCCACGGAATCGGTGCTACACCGGCAAGGGCAATTTGAACCTCGCTGCCGAAACGCGCGGCGGCGACGCCGACGATCGGGAATGCCCACTTCCGGCGGTCCATCGCCTTGAGGTAGGTCGACGCATCCGGACTCATGACGTCGATCTCCAGGATCAACTCGTCGGAGGCGAGCGTCGTGACGTTGCGATCGTCATCCGTGGGCAACCGGTAGAGCTCCGCGACGGGAACCTCTCGCGTCGTCGTGTGCAACGTCGCACGAAGCGCAACGAGGGCGGCCGCGAGGTCGGACGGATGCGCGGACGCGCACCGTTCGTTGCCGAAGAACGCGTGCTCGCGCTGCGCGCCGTCTCTGGCGAGGCACGCTTCGCCTCCATGCAGCCAGCAGTCGAAGCCGAGCCGCCAGTACCAGCAGCGTGTCGCCTGCAGGAGGTTGCCGCCGATGGTCCCCATCGAGCGGAGCTGCGGCGAGGCCGCCTGCGCGCACGCCTCGCGTAGCGCTTGCGGGATCTGCGCATCGACCTCGAGTTCTGCCAGCGTCGTACCCGCGCCGATGCGGGTCCCGACGACCCCGCGCGGGACGACGTCGCGTATGTCTACCAGCGTGTCGGCCCGGACCAGGCCGTCGCGCATGAGCGGGACGAGCTCCGTCCCGCCCGCGAGGGCGCGGGAGCCGTTGCCGAGCGCGCCGGTCGCTTCCGCGGCGCTAGACGGCCGTAGCAGCTCCACGCTGCTCTCTCTCGTGCGCCTCGGCCTCGCGGAGGGCGCGCAACATCTCGTCGCGCGTGATCGGCAGCGAGCGAATGTCCGCTCCGGTCGCGTCGCGGATGGCGTTCGCGATCGCGGCGGCGACCGGAACGATCGGCGGCTCGCCGAGCCCTTTCGAGCCGAGGTTCGTCAGGTGTTCGTCCGGGATGTCGACGAACTCCGTCACGATCTCCGGCACGTCCGCGATCGTGGGCATCCGGTAGGCGTCGAGCGTGCGCGTGAGGATCGAGCCCGTTGCGGGATCGATGATGCGCTCCTCGGACAGGGTGTGTCCGATGCCCTGGATGATCCCGCCCTCGACCTGGCTCTCCGCCCCGAGCGCATTGATCACGCGTCCGACGTCGTGAATCGCGACGATCTTGTCGACGCGGACCTCCCCGGTCTCGACGTCGACCGCGACCTCTGCAACCTGGACGCCGAACGTGAGGACCTGCATGCCGGCGGGATTCGGCCCGCGTGCTCCCTTGCCGAGGATCTGACCGCTCTCGAGCAGGCCCGTGACTTCGGTGAGCGGCCACGAGCCGCCGTCGGCGGACACGATCTGGCCGTTGCGAAGATCGAGCACACGCTCTTCGAGGTGAAAGCGCTGCGCCGCGATCTCGATGATCTGGCGTTTCGCGTCCGCCGCCGCCGAGCGCACGGCCGGCCCCATCGAGGGCACGGTCGACGATCCGGCCGAGATCGACGCAAACGGCCCACGGGCCGAGTCGCCGAGCGAGACCTGCACGTGGTCGAGCGGAATCGCGAGCTCCTCCGCAGCGATCTGGGCCATGGCCGTACGCGTGCCTGTGCCGATGTCCTGCATCGCCGTGACGACCTGGGCACGGCCGTCGGAGCCGACGCGAATCCACGCGTAAGAGGGTGGCCCGCCGCCTCCGTACCAGATCTGCGATGCGAGACCGATGCCGTGCTTCCACGGTCCTTCGCTGCGCGCGCGGACCTCGTCGCGCTTGGCCCAGTGCGGCTCTGCGCGGCGGTAGCACTCGGCGAGGTTCTTCGACGAGAACGGGCGGTCGTCGGTGCGGTCGGAGTCGGCGTAGTTGCGGCGCCGGAACTCGAGTGGGTCGATGCTCAGCTTGGCCGCGAGCTCGTCGATGAGACATTCGAGCGCGAAGGTGCCCTCGACGAAACCGGGAGCTCGGAAGGCTGCCATCGGCGGCAGGTTGAGCTTCGCCGGATACTGCGTCGTGCGCACGTTGTCGCACGCGTAGAGCATCTTCATCGGACCTTCTGTCGTGGCGGACCAGCCCGAGAAGCCGACCGCGTTGATGAAGTCGCCGCTGAGCGCAACGAGCGTCCCGTCCGACGTTGCGCCGGCGGTCAGCCTCTGGATGGTTGCGTTGCGGTTGCCGGCCGCGACGTGCTCCTCACGCCGCGTCAGTGCGCACCTGACGGGCCGCCCGGTCCTCTTCGCGAGCTCGGCCGCGATCGGCGTGTAGTCGCCGGGGCCGTTCTTGGCGCCGAAGCCGCCGCCCATCGCCTGGCAGACGACGCGCACCTTGTCGGCCGGCAGGCCGAGGTGTCCGGCCATCGCAGCGCGGATGCCCCAGATGTACTGGGTCGAGATGTAGATCGTGATGCCGTCCTCCTCCCAGTGACAGACGGCTTGGTGTGTCTCGAGCGAGTTGTGGAGCACGACCTGCGTCCGGTACTCGCCCTCCACGACGGCGTCTGCTTCTCCGAGCCCACGGTCGAAGTCACCCCGCTCGTACCTGGCGACGTCGGAGACGAACGACTCCGCCCGCACGGCCTCGTCCGGGTCGAGCAGAGGCTCGAGGACGTCCCATTCGATCGCGATGCGCTCGACGGCCGCCTGCGCCTGGCCGAAGGTGTCGGCCGCGACGGCTGCCACCGCCTGGCCGACATACGCGGGCTCCTCGGTGAGCTGTTCCAGGTCGGCTGGGCCGATCACCGCACGCACTCCGGGCGCGCTGCGCGCCGGCTCCAGGTCGATGGAAGTCACACGCGCGCGTGCGTGAGGACTGCGAAGAACCGCCGTGTGCAGCATCCCCGGCAACTGCAGGTCGGCGGTGAACGGCGCCTCACCGCGGACACGCGCCACTCCGTCGACCCGTGGCACTCTTCGTCCCACCGTCGTGAGCGGGCCCGCCGGCCACTGATCGAGGGCGTCCTCGTCGACGACGACCCAGACGTCCTCGTAGCGGCCTTCGACTTCCTTCTCGGTGCGGATCAGTCTTGCCACGTTCTGATGGCCTCCTCGATCTTCGGATACGTTCCGCAGCGGCAGAGATTGCCGGACATCGCATGGTGGATCTCGTCCTTCGACGGAGTCGGGTTCGCCTCGACGAGCGCGGCCGCGGAGACGACCTGACCCGGTGTGCAGAACCCGCACTGCACGGCATCCGTCCGTACGAACGCGTGAATGAGCGGATGGTCGCGCAGGCCTTCGATGGTCGTCACCTCTCGGTCGCCGACGGTGTGGACGAGCGTGATGCAGGAGAGAGTCGGCACTCCGTCGAGTTGCACGGTGCAGGCACCGCAGTGTCCCTCACCGCATGCGACCTTCGTTCCAGCGAGGCCGAGGTCCTCGCGCAGCACCTGCGCAAGTGAACGCCCGACGGGCGCGTCGAAGGAATGCCTCCCCCCGTTGATACGCAGCTCAGGCAGGTGTCGTCACCGCCACGATGTCGGCCAGGTGGATGAGCCGGAAGGTCGCGCGCGTGTGCGCCATCCGGTCCCTCTCGTCCCCATCCTCGGGCAAGGTCAACCACATGTCCTGCGCCACGCTCAGGAGCTCTCTGATCTGCTCGAGCTCCTCTTTGTGTCCGTTAGCCCTGTCGTCGCAGGCGTTCAGGGCCAGGCCGAGCACGCCGATTCGATCCTGCTGTCTCGTCCACAGGAGCGGTGTCGCCATCGACAGGTACTGGTGGATGCGCGCCAACGAGATGGGCTGCTGGAACGTCTCGAGGCCCTTCGGCGGCGAAGGCTCGAGCGGAGGCTCGCCGTTGGCGATGCGATTGGCGTTGCCGGCGAGCACGCCGCGGACCTGCGCTTCGTTCAACTGCGCGAGCCGCGCGGTGCGTAGCGTGATCAGCAGCGAGGCAGGCTGCTGTCCGTAGGGATAGTCCGATGCGTACGCAACCTGTTCCGGTCCGACGAGCCGGTAGAGGCCGAGCAGGTCGAGTGGGCTCCAGACGGAAGTATCGAAGAAGACGCCCGCCTTACCGCTGAGCCTGTCGGCAAGCGCTGCGAGATCGGCGATGCCGGCATGCGCGACGATCAACTGAGCTTCGCGGTACCGGTCGACGACTCGCGCCAGGTCGTCCGCGATGGGGGTTAGGCCCCGGCCGCCGTGGATGAGGATCGGAACCTTGCGGTCGGCGGCCAGCTCGAAGATCGGGGAGAGTCGCTCGTCGTTCAATAGGAACTTCTGTGCGCGGGGGTGGAGCTTGATTCCTTTCGCGCCACGGTCGAGCATCCGGATCGCCTCGCCGATCGGGTCCTCCGCGAGGTCGAGTCGGACGAAGGGGATCATCCTCCCGTTCGAGCGCTGCGCGAACGCCAGCGTCCTGTCGTTGCCGGCCTGGAACCCGGGATGCCGGTCGGGCTCGTCCAGGCAGAACATGAAGCAGCGCGAGATTCCGTACTTGTCCATTCCGCGCTCGAGGTCCTCGTAGATTCCGACCATGCCATCGATGTCGGTGCCCAGATGGGTGTGAGCATCGAAGATCTCGGCGCCTTCGGGCAGTTCTTTGCGCAGCTCGTCGTCCCACTGGGCCATCAACTTCTGGGCACGCTGCGGCGCGTCGTCCACGTTTCGGAGTCTATGCGGAGGCCTGTTGTCTCCGGAGAGTCGTGGGCCCGGTTAGGATCCGCCCGTGCCCGACGTGCTGATCTACGGCGACACGATGCGCTCGCCCGAGCTGCGTCACGAGGTCCCGGTGCCGATTCCGGATCCCTTCCTCTACGCCGAGAAGGGCGACCGGCGGATTGCGATCCTTCATTCCCTCGAGATCCCGCGCGTCCGCGATGACGCGCCGGACCTGGAGATCGTCCCGCTCGAGGACCTCGGCTCCGACGAGCTCTTCACACAGGGCCTGCAGGGGTGGGAGGTCATGCTCGAGCTCGCCGTCCGAGCCTGCCGTGAGCTCGGCATCGAGCGCGCGACGGTCCCCGAGAGCTTTCCGGTCGGCCACGCGGACCATCTCCGTGCGAACGGAGTCGACCTCGTCGTCGACCGCGACCTCTTCGACAACCGGCGCCGCTCGAAGAACGAGACCGAGCTGCGCGGAATCCGAAACGCGCAGGCGGCGTGCGAGGCGGCGCTCGACGCGTCGCGCGAGCTGCTGCGCCGCGCGCGGCCGAACGGCGCAGGTCTCGAGGTCGACGGTGAACCGCTCACCTGCGAACGCCTGAAGCGCGTGATCGAGGACGTCTTCGCCGATCACGAGGTCGACGGGAGCGACATGATCGTGTCGCATGGACCGCAGACCGCGGTCGGCCACGACATGGGCTCCGGTCAGATCGGGCCGGACGAGCCGATCGTCTTCGATCTCTTCCCCAGGGACAAAGCGACCGGCTGCTACGCCGACATGACGCGCACCTACGTCGTCGGGGATCCGTCAGCCGAGGTGAAGGAGTGGTACCGGCTCGTCAAGGAGGCTCTCGACACCTCGACCGCCGGCGTCAAGCCGGGCGTGAACGGCCGCCGCCTCTACGAGGAGGTCTGCGAGCTCTTCCACGGCGCCGGCTACAAGACGCAGCTCAACAAGGAACCGGGCGAAGTGCTCGAGGACGGGTTCTTCCACGGCCTGGGCCACGGCGTGGGCCTCGAAGTGCACGAGCTTCCCTCGATGGGCAGGATCGGGCACGACCTGGTCCCGGGTGACGTCGTCACGATCGAACCGGGGCTCTATCGCTCCGGGTACGGGGGCCTACGCCTCGAGGATCTCGTTCTCGTCACGAAGGACGGCTACGAGGTGCTCACGGATTACCCCTACGACCTCGAGCCTTGAGCACCATCGACACGATGCTCCTGGAGGAGCGTCGTTACGCCCCGGACCCTGAGTTCGCGCGGCAGGCCAACGCCCAGCCCGGGATCTACGAGCGCGACTGGGAGGAGTTCTGGGAGACGGAGGGTCGCAACCGCGTCACGTGGTTCGAGCCCTACTCGCAGCTCTACGAATGGGAGCCGCCGTACGCGAAGTGGTACCTCGGTGGCAAGCTGAACGTCTGCTTCAACTGCGTCGACCGCCACGTGGAGGCCGGCAGCGGCGACAGGGTCGCCTACTACTGGGAAGGCGAGCCGGAGGACGAGCGGCGCACAATCACGTTCGCCGACCTCCAGCGCGAGGTCGTGCGCTTCGCGAACGCGTTGAAGAGCCTCGGCGTCGAGAAGGGGACTCCGGTCGGCATCTACATGGGCATGGTTCCCGAGCTGCCCGTCGCCATGCTCGCCTGCGCGCGGCTCGGCGCGCCGCACACCGTCGTGTTCGGAGGCTTCTCGAGCGAGGCGCTCTCGGATCGCCTGAACGACATGGAGTGCGAGCTCCTGATCACGCAGGACGAAGGCTGGCGCGCAGGCAAGAAGGTGCCGCTCAAGCAGAACGCCGACGAGGCGGTGGCCCAGGCTCCGAAGGTCAAGAGGGTCGTCGTGCTGCAGCGAACGGGCGACGACGTCCCGTTCGACGCGTCACGGGACGCCTGGTGGCATGAGCTGACGGAACGACAGGAGAAGGATCCGGCCTCTGCCCCTCCCGAGCCGATGGACGCCGAGGATCTGCTCTATCTGCTCTACACGTCGGGAACGACCGCGAAGCCCAAGGGGATCGTGCACACGACCGCCGGCTACCTCGTCGGCGTCGCAACGACGCACCACTACATCTTCGACGTCAAGCCCGACTCGGTCTACTGGTGTGCGGCCGACGTCGGTTGGGTGACAGGCCACAGCTACATCGTCTACGGCCCGCTCGCGAACGGGACGACCGGCGTCATGTACGAGGGTGTCCCGAGCTTCCCCACCGCCGAGCGCTGGTGGGAGATCGTCGAGCGCTACAAGGTCGACATCCTGTACACGGCGCCGACGGCGATTCGCTCGCACATGAAGTGGGGCCCGGAGCACGCCCAGAAGCACGATCTCTCGTCGCTGCGCCTGCTCGGCAGCGTCGGCGAGCCGATCAATCCGGAGGCCTGGGTCTGGTACCGCGAGCACATCGGCGGTGACCGCACGCCGATCGTGGACACGTGGTGGCAGACGGAGACCGGCATGATCCTGATCACACCGCTGCCGGGAGTGACGACGACCAAGCCGGGCTCGGCGACGAAGCCGTTCCCCGGCGTCGATGCCGGTGTCTACAGCGAGAGCGGTGAGGAGGTCGGGCCGGGCGGCGGGGGCTATCTCGTGCTGAAGCGACCGTGGCCGGCGATGCTGCGCGGCATCTACAAGGACGACCAGCGCTTTCGGGATACGTACTGGTCGAAGTACGAGGATGTGTACTTCGCAGGCGACGGCGCGAGGATCGACGAGGACGGGGATTACTGGCTGCTCGGTCGCGTGGACGACGTCATGAATGTCTCCGGCCATCGCATCTCGACGATCGAGGTCGAGAGCGCGCTGGTCGATCACAAGAAGGTGGCGGAGGCGGCCGTCTGCGGCCGCAAAGACGAGCGGACCGGCCAGGCGATCGTCGCCTACGTGACGCTCAAAGCCGGCGAGGAAGGCAGCGTCGAGATGCTCGAGGAGCTGCGGAACCACGTCGCCAAGAAGATCGGTCCCATCGCGAAGCCGGCGAACATCGTGTTCACGCCGGAGCTGCCCAAGACGCGTAGCGGCAAGATCATGCGGCGGCTGCTTCGCGACGTTGCGGAGAACCGCACGCTCGGCGACACCACCACCCTGGCCGATCCGACGGTCGTCGAGGAGATCAAGGACCGCGCGGCGACCGACGCCGGCGAGGACTAGATCAGCTGGTTCCCGCGCAGGCGGCCGTTGCCCGCCTGATCGCTCTCTGCACTCGCGGAACCGCTCTTCCCGTGCGGGCGATGTGGGCGAAGTCGCGGGTCGAGACGCTGTGCGAGAGCTTGTCGATCACGCAGGCGCAGTAGTTCTCCTTCGCCGCGTTTCCCTGCGTGCAGCTCCGCATGAAGCTGCTGATGACCTTCGGCGAGTAGCGGTACGTTCCGCTGACGGTGATCGGCGTCGTCGTTGCCGTCGGGGCAGTGGTCGTGGCCGCTGATTTTCCGCCACCGCATCCGGCCGCCACGACCGCGAGACAGGCTGCCCCGACGAGATAGCGCACTCTCAGGCGAGCAGCTTCTCGAACCGGTCCGGATCGTCGAACGGGCCGATCACGGCGAGATTCAGGCCCTGCTGCTCGATCACGTCGCCGGCGACGCGCGCCACGTCTTCGGCCGTCACCTTGTCGAGCTCGGCGATGATCTCCTCGGGATCCGGCGTCCTGCTCTCCAGCACCTCACGACGCAGTCCGAACATGATCAGGCCTTGCGAGGTCTCGAGCTGAAGGACGAATCGGCCCTTCGCGAAGCTCTTGGCCTTCTCGAGCTCCGTGGCCGGCACGGGCTCCTCGGCAATCTTGCGCAGCTCGGTCGCGATGGTGCTGACGGCGTCGTCGATGCGGTTGATGTCGACGCCTGCCTGGGCATAGAGGGAGCCGGCGTCCGTGTAGCTGTGATTCACCCCGTAGACGTAGTAGGCGAGGCCGCGGCGCTCGCGCACCTCCGTGAAGAGGCGTGACGACATCCCACCCCCGAGCACGGTCGAGAGCACCTGCAGGACGTAGCGATCCGGGTGCTCGAGCGGATAGCTGTGCACGCCGAGGGAGATGTGCGCCTGATCGGAGGCCTTCGTGTGCACTTTGACGTGCGGATGGTCGTGCGGATCGACCTTGACCGGTTCGGGGTTTCCTGTCTCGACCTCCTCCATGTCGCCGAGCAGCTCCCCGACACGCTCGTGCAGGTCGTCGCCGATCTTCCCGCCGACTCCGACCACCATCCTCGAGGGTCTGTACCAGCGATCGACGTAGCCGTTGAACGTCTCGCGCTTTGCCCTGCGAATCGTGTCCTTGCGGCCGATGATGTCCCACCCGAGCGGCTGGTCGTCGTAGAGCAGCTCCTCGTACACGCCGCCGATGAAGTCGCGCGGGGTGTCGTAGTACATGTTCATCTCCTCGATGATCACGCCCTTCTCCCGCTCGATCTCGTCCGGGTCGAACTTCGAGTGGCGCAGCATGTCCACGAGCACGTCGAGCGCGATGTCCCGGGACTCCGCGGCGCACTTGACGTAGTAGCCGGTGTACTCCTTGCCCGTGAAGGCGTTGAACTCGCCGCCGATGCCGTCGATCTCCATGGAGATGTCGCGGGCGGTCGGCCTCCGCTCCGTGCCCTTGAAGAACATGTGCTCCGCGAAGTGCGCGATGCCGTTCGTCTCAGGCGTCTCGTAGCGGGAGCCCGCGGCGAGCATGATCGCGCAGGTCACCGACTGCGCCGAGTCCATCGGAGCGGTGAGGATGCGCAGCCCGTTGTCGAGCCGTTCCAGGTTGAAGGCACTCACGGCCCTGGCGATGCTATCGAGGGCGATCCTCCCTGCGGTAGACGAAGCGGACGGCCTGCCAGTCTCCGTCGATCGCGGCGCTCTTGTTGTCGACGAGCCCTGCGGCGAGGCCGATCTGCTGGACGGAGGGGAAGTCGAGGTCGGTCTCGATTCCCGAAGCCTTCTTCGGCCAGGCGATCCAGAGCCCGTCAGCCGGAGCGAGCGTCTCCTTCAACGCATCGAAGCGGCGCTCGAGCTCCTCGCGGCTCGTCGTGAAGAACACGAGTACCTCCGCGCCGGGCTTCGCCCCGAGCTTCGTGGCGAGCGCCGTCCCCGAGTAGTCCTTGTCACCCATCAGGGGGTCAATGAGGTAAGGGCGCGGTAAAGATTTGGCTGGGGGCTTGTGACACCGAGATCCCTGTCGCTACCTTGGTTGGAAGGAAAGGTTGTAACAGATGCTCGACGCCCTCACCATCATCCTCCTCTTCGCGGCCGCCTGGGCCGTGTCCCGTCTGAGCGCCATCGTCGCCCGGAAGGTGATGGCCTGGTCCGATCGCAGGCACCGGGCCCCGTCCGGAGACCTGAGCGCGAAGATCGTCGAGCTCAAGCGGCGCGAGACGAGCGTCGCTGTGATCCGGACCGGGATCGCCTACATCGCGTTCGCGACGGCCCTCGTTCTGACGGCTGCCCAGCTGACCGGTGGGTTCGGCCGGCTGACCGCGGTGGCGGGCGCCTCCTTCATCCTCATCCTCGTCGGCTTCTCCGCGCAGCGAATGCTGATGGACATCATCGCCGGCTTCAACATGTTCGTCGAGCACTGGTACTCCGTCGGCGACACGATCGCGATCCCGATGATGGAGGTCCAGGGGATCGTCGAGGACCTCTCCTTGCGACGGACGAAGCTGCGCTCTCTCGATGGTGAGGTGATCAACATCCACAACTCGCAGATCGCGGCGGTTCGCGTTCTGCCGGGCGGGGTCAAGGAGTTCGACGTCGAGCTCGTCGCGAGCAGCCGCGAGGCCGCCGAGGTGCTCGTCGAGCAGGTCGCCTCGATCCTGCCGGAAGGACCGACGACGTTCATCCGGCGTCCGGTCGTCCACCAGATCGACGACCTCGCGCCTGGGCTCGTCCGGCTGCGCATGCGCGCCGCGGTGGCGCCCGGACGGGAGTGGCTCGTCAACGGCTTCTACACCGACCTGCTCAAGGAGCGGGCCGACAAGCATCTGATCGTCCACGGGCCCGTCGTCTTGACGGTCGACGACAAGGTCGAGCGCAGCTTCGCCCGCGCCAGCGCGGCGACGCGCTGGGCCGGCGCTCCCTAGAGCCCTAGAGTCCCGCTAGCTCGGCCAGCAGGCCGTCCACCTCGTCGGCGGTGTTGTAGTGGACAATGCCGGCACGGACCGCGCCTCCGTCCTCGAGGCCCAGCCGCTTCATCACCTCGACCGCGTAGTAGTCGCCGTCCCAGACCGCGTAGCCGGCCTCGCCCAGGCGCGTCGACACTTCCTGGCTGGAGAGGCCCTCGACGTTGAACGCGAAGGTCGCGACTCGTCCTGCCATCGTCGGGAGTCCGTACAGCGTGACGTTGTCGGGGAGCCCGGAGAGGAAGCGCTCGCCGAGGCTGTGCTCGTGCGCCTTGATCGCCTCCCAGCCGATCGACTCGATGTAGTCGACGGCTGCAACGAAGCCCGCGAGCAGCTCGTGCGGGAGCGTGCCGGTCTCGAAGCGGCGGCCGACCGGTGAATTGAAGGCAGGTCGCACCTTGTAGGGGCGCCACCCTTCGAGCAGCTCGGCACGGCCGAAGGCGAGGCCCAGGTGCGGGCCGAAGAACTTGTACGGCGAGCAGATGAGGACGTCTACGCCCCAGTCGGTCACGTCGATCGGCCCATGAGGGCCGTAATGGACGGCGTCGGCCCAGGCGAGCGCCCCGGCGTCGTGCGCGAGCTCGACGATCCGGCGCACGTCCGTGAGCGTGCCGACAGCGTTGGAGGCGACCGGGAACGCAACGACGCGGGTGCGGTCCGAGAGCTGCCGCTCGAGATCGTCGAGGTCGAGAGTGGTGTCCTCGTTGATCTCGGCGAAGCGGACGCGAAGGTTCCTGTCGTGCGCCAGCTCGAGCCACGGCGAGACATTCGCGTCGTGGTCGAGCTTCGTGACGAGGATCTCGTCGCCGTCGCGCCATTCGCGTCCGGCTGTGCGTGTCAGCGCGAACGCGAGTGTCGTCATGTTGGCCCCGAAGGTCACCTCGTCGGGTGAGCAGCCGAGGAACTTCCCGGCAGTCGCGCGTGACTTGGCGACGAGCGCCTCCGTCCGGCGGCTCGTCTCGTACGGGCCACTGACGTTCGCGTTCGACTCCCGGTAGTAACGGGAGACTGCGTCGATGACCTCGTCGGGCACCTGGGTACCGCCGGGCCCGTCGAAGAACGCCAGCGGCCGGCGCAGTGCCGAATACCGGGCGCGGACGGCCTCGACGTCGTAGGTGACGGTGGACACCGGGCGAGACGTTACTACGATTGGTTGGTGGCTCCGGCGACCGAAGAGCGAATCGACCACGGCACCGGGACGGGTCTCGGGGCTCCGTGGAACGTCATCGTCCTGAACGACAACCACAACACCTTCCAGGGTGTCGCGTCCGCGCTGGCCTCGACGTTGCCCGAGGTGTCCTATGACCAGGGCCTGCGCATCGCCGACCGCATCCACAGCAATGGACGTGCGATCGTGTGGTCAGGGCACAAGGAAGTTGCCGAGCACTACTGGCAGCAGCTGCAGGGCCACGGCCTGACGATGTCTCCGCTCGAGCGCACCTAGCGGATCTCGAGCTTGTGGCTCAGAGCCACAAGCTTGTTTTCGGCACGAAGTCGTCACTGTCTCGCGACGGGCTCGGGGCGATGCTGCTTCCGTGGTCGAGCTCGCCCCGCGATATGACCGGCGCATCCTCGAGGCCGTCCGGGCCCTGGACGATCGAACGGAGTCCATGGCCGAGATCTCGCGTCGCGTCGGCTTCGCTGCTGCGCAATTCGGCTTGCCGAAGCCGAGCTATGTCCATCTGCGCCGGTACATCGTCGCGCATCGCGAAAACGAGGACTTCGAGCGGGCGCGGCGCGCCGAGATCCGTCGGATCTTCGCCGACGTCCACTTCGACGTGATGCGGGGCAAGGTGGTCGACGCCTACGAGGTGGCCGAGCGGATCCGCGAAGCCGGCCGCTGAAAGAGCTTGTGGCTCAGAGCCACGAGCTAGGCCGGGGTTCCGTTCACGATCCAGCGATACCGTGGAGACGGCTTGAGGGATGCACCGACGAAGCAGTCTCGTTCCGCCTTCGCGAGCAAGGCGGTGAGCTTCTCGGCGGGCAGCGCCGGCTCGAGCTCTAGTTCGAGCTCCACGTCGATCTCGACGAAGGCGTAGCGCCCGTCCTCAGGGCGCCGGGTCACCATCCCGAACGCCGAGGCATTCGCGGAGAAGTCGATCTTCAGCATCGCAGTGTGGTAGCCGAGGCTCTGCAACGTGCAGCGAGCGAGGCCAATGAGGACGAGATGCTCCGGAGTCCAGGCCTCGTCGAGGTCGAGCGGAGACCTGCCGTCCGCAGTGACTCGTCCCGCGCGGTCGAGCTCGATCGTGTACCTGAATTCCTTCGCCGCGACGGTCACGTTCCTATCCTGCCAGCGTGGCAGGAACCGTCCGGGGTCCGGCGTAATGTGTCGCTATGCGACGGCTGCGGCCGCTCAGCGAGGCCGAGTGTTACGCCAGGTGCTACGGCGGCTGGGAAGACACGGTTCGAATCGTGCGGCTCGAGCCACGCCGGGCCCGCAGGGAGTTGGCGGTCGAAGGCGAGGCGCTGCGGGTGCGCTTCGAGGAGTTCCTGGACGCCCGTGACCCGAACGCGCTCGCCGAGCCCGAAGCAGCCTGAGTCGGAAATCCCGGATGTGCTCGCGTCCGGACTGCGGGTGCTCTTCTGCGGCATCAATCCCGGTCGCGCCTCTGCCGCGGCGCATGCTCACTTCGCGAATCCGCGCAACGACTTCTGGCGCCTCCTACATGCGGCGGGATTCACGCCACGACAGCTCGAGCCCGCGGAGCAGTTCGAGCTGCTGACCTACGGGCTCGGCGTGACGAATGCCGCCGCGCGCACGACCCCGGGCTCCGGCGATCTACGCCGGGCGGATTTCGCCGGTTCCGCCGAACGACTCGGGCGAATCGCAGCAGAGCTCAACCCTGCCTGGATCGGCTTCGTGGGCAAGGAGGCCTACCGCGGCGTTTTCAACGAGCGGCCGCAACTCGGCGAACAGGAACGGCGGCTGGGCGGGACGCGCTTGTTCGTCCTTCCCTCGACCTCGCCGGCGAACGCTGCGGTTCCGCGGGTGGAACGCCTGCGCTGGTTCCGAGAGCTCAGCCGCGCCAACGGTTCGTAATCGGCGTGCGCCGATCGCGGCCGAACGCCTTCGGTCGCAGTTTCACGCCCGGCGGCGCCTGCCTGCGCTTGTACTCCGCCCGGTCGACCATGGCGACTGCGCGCTCGACGACGTCGCGATCGAAGCCGTCCCCGGACAGCTCCTCCAGCGTCCGGTCGTGCTCGACGTATTGCTCGAGCACCTCGTCGAGCTTCGGATACGGCGGCAGGGAGTCCTCGTCGAGCTGGTCGTCGCGCAGCTCGGCGCTCGGCGCGCGGTCGATGATGCTCTGCGGAATCAGCTCATGACCGGCTCTCTCGTTGAGGTAGCGCGCAAGCTGGAACACGTCCGTCTTGTAGACGTCCTTCAGGAGGGCGAAGCCACCGGCCATGTCGCCGTAGAGGGTTGCGTACCCGACCGAGAGCTCCGACTTGTTACCGGTCGCGACGAGCATCCAGCCGAACTTGTTCGACAGCGCCATCAGCAAGACGCCGCGGGCGCGCGCCTGGATGTTCTCCTCGGTCAGATCGGCCTCCGTGCTCGAGAACGCCTCCCCCAGCGCGTCGTCGAACGAGTCGACGATCGTGCCGATCGGAATCTCCAGGAACGGACAGCCGAGGCTCTCGGCCAGGCGTCGCGCGTCGCCGCGCGTCCCTTCCGACGAATAGCGCGAGGGCATCGAGACGCAGTGCACGTGCTCGGCCCCGAGCGCTTCGGCGGCGAGCGCCGCGGTCACCGCGGAATCGATTCCCCCCGAGACGCCGACGACGACTTCCTCGAAGCCGTTCTTGCCGACGTAGTCGCGCAGGCCGAGCTCGAGCGCTCGACGCATCTGCTCGATCTCGTGGACGAAGGCGACGACCTCGCCGCCGGCCTTGGTCCCGTTGCTCGACGGTCCCGGCGAGCCGACGTGGATGATCTCGACAGGCGGCAGCTCCTCGCGCTCGCGCGCGAGCGCGCGCCGGCGCACGTCGCTCAGGCGGCGGCCGATCACCTCTTGCGGCTGGATGTCGACGACGAGGAGCGCTTCCTCGAATCCGGGTGCGCGTGCCAGCACGGTTCCCTCGTCGTCGAGCACGCACGAGTGGCCGTCGAAGATCAGCTCGTCCTGGCCCCCGACGGCGTTGCAGAACGCCACGAAGGAGGAGTTGTCCCGCGCGCGCGTGACGAACATCTCCTCGCGCTCCTCGGGGCGACCGACATAGAACGGCGACGCCGAGATGTTGACGAGCAGCTCTGCGCCGGCCAGCGCCAGGTCGGTCGCGGGCGGTCCCGGCTGCCACATGTCCTCGCAGACCGTCGGCCCGACAAGGGTCTTGCCGTGTTCGAGCAGAACCAGGTCGCGACCCGGTGCGAAGTAGCGGTCCTCGTCGAAGACGCCGTAGTTCGGCAAGAAGCGCTTGCGGTACACCGCTTTGATCTCACCGGCCGAGCAGACGTAGCAGGCGTTGAAGAGATCGCGATCGAAGTGAGGCGCACCGACCAGAACCGTCGCACCGCGCGTCTCTCGGGCGATCCTCTCCACCGATTCCTCTGCGGCGCGGATGAACCCGGGCCGCAGGAGCAGGTCCTCTGGCGGGTAGCCCGTCACGGCCAGCTCGGGGAAGACGACGAGATCGGCGGCGTGCCCCTTCGCCTCGGCCAGCCTTCCCAGGATCAGGGCGCGGTTTCCCTCGAGGTCGCCCACGACTGGGTTGATCTGCGCCAATGCGAGCCGCACGGCCTCAGTCTAGCTGTTTGCGCCTCTCAGTCGAAAACTAACTCAGCGACGTTGGCCGAACTGCATCACCCACAGCGCGACACCGTCCCGGCCGAACATCCGTCCCCGCTCGAACGCGATGCCGAGATCTCGCCAGCGGCGCGCCATCAGGTTCTGTCGATGCGGCGGTGAGTTGAGCCAGAGCTGGAGTGTTTGCACCGGCGAGCCGAGCTCACCCTGTCCCCACGCGAGGTTCTCGCCGAAGGCGCGCGCCGGGAGGTAGCCGGCCTGCTGAAAAGTACGAGCGAACGACATGCCGCACGGCGTGTGCGAGAAGCCGCACTTTCGCACTGCATCGGCCTTCAGTACCGAGGAGCGGTTCAACGGAACGCTGCCTCTGACGTACGCGAGGCCGTAGGCGCGGCGCACGATGTTGATGCCGCAGTACATCGCCTCGAGGCGCGAGTGCTCGTCGCCGGCCGCGGTCGTTGCGCCGGAGCACGACGACGCCACGGCTGACAGGGCTGCCGAATCGGAGGCGTGAGGAGCGGCTCCCGACGGCGCGGCCAAGCCAAGTACGAGCGCGGTGAGGGTGACGGGGATCACCATGCGCGGTCGCCCTACCTAATGCCCTTTCGCGGCGGATCCTGCGCCTTCCTGCTGCGAAATTTACATTCAGGTTCGTTTTTCGTACGCATATGCGTCGAGAAACGGAAACTCAGCTCCGGTCGGCTGCCTCGGCGATCTCGTCCAGCGCTTCCGGGTTTTCCAGCGACGACAGGTCACCCGGCTCCTTGCCCAGGACGCGGGCTCGCACGGCCCGCCGGACGATCTTGGCGCTGCGGGTCTTCGGCAGGGCCGAGACGAAGACGATCCGCTCGGGCTTGAACGCTTTCCCGAGCTCGTCTGTGACCGCGCTCGAGATCTCGAGCGCGAGCGCCTCCGTGGCCTCGTTCCCCGGCTTGAGGACGCAGAAGATCCACGCGACTTCGCCCTTCACCGCATGTGGAACTCCGATCGCGGCGGCCTCGGCGACCGCGTTGTGCGCGACGGCCGCAGACTCGAGCTCCGCCGGCCCGATTCGCTTGCCCGCGATGTTGAGCGTGTCGTCGGAACGCCCGTGCAGGAACCAGTAGCCGTCTTCGTCGATCGAGGCCCAGTCGCCGTGCGTCCAGACTCCGGGAAAGCGTCGCCAGTAGGCCTCGAGGTAGCGCTCCTCGTCGCCCCAGACACCGCGCGTCATTCCCGGCCAGGGCCGCTTGCACACGAGCTCGCCGACGTCGCCGCGCAACGGCGTGCCGTCCGGTCCGAACACGTCCAGGTCCTGGCCGAGCGCGGGGAAGCCGAGCGCGACCGGCTTGATCGGCTCGGTCAGACACGTCGTGAGGAAGCACGCGCCGACCTCGGTGCCGCCGGAGCAGTTGACGATGGGCGTCTCGCCGCCGCCGACCTTCTCGAAGAGCCAGTGGTACGGATCGCGGTTCCAGGGCTCGCCCGTCGTGCAGATCGCCTTCAGGCTCGACATGTCGGTCTGCGGGTCGCCTTTCGGGATCAGCGCCCGAACCAGTGTCGGGGAGACGCCGAGCATCGTCACGCGCTCGGACTCGACGAGCTTCCAGATCCGGTCAGGCGGAAAGTCGGGCGCGCCTTCGGCGTACACGATCGTCGCGCCGGCCGCGCCGCCGCCGACCACCGTCCAGGGGCCCATGATCCAACCCATGTCCGTCGCGAAGTGGATGAGGTCGCCCCGTTTGACGTTCGTCTGGTACGCGACCTCGCGTGCGATCGAGACGAGGAAGCCCGCCTGGACATGGAGCGCCCCCTTCGGCTTTCCAGTGGTGCCGGAGGTGTAGGCGAGCAGGTAGGGATGCTCCGAGTCGACCTGTCTCGGCGTTAGGTCTCCGGACGTCTTCTCGACGAGCTCGTCCCAGAAGCGATCCCGGCCGACCGTCATCGGCACACCGTCGAGCCCGAGGCGTCGCCAGACGACCGTGTGCGCGACCGTCGGCGCCGACCGGAGCGCCTCGTCGGCGATCTCCTTCATCGGGACCATCTGTCCGCGACGAAATGACCCGTCGGCCGTGATCAACGCTTTGGCCTTCGCGTCAGCAAGCCGAGCCGCGATCGCCGGCGGCGCGAACCCGGAGAAGATCGGGACCTGAACGGCGCCTAGATGCGCACAGGCATGTGACGCGATCGCGACCTGCGGCGACATCGGCAGGAAGATCCCCACCGCGTCTCCCTCGCCGATGCCGATCGCTGCCAGCCCTTCGGCGAGCCGAAAGACCTCCTCGGAGAGCTCGCGCCAGGTCAGCGCGAGCCGAGTGCCATCCTCGCCCTGCCAGATCGCGGCTTCCTGCTCGGCGAGCTCGCCGGCCGCCCACTTGTGCACGCAGTTCCAGGCGAGATTCAGCTTGCCGCCGGTGAACCAGGTCGCCCATTCGTTGCCGCGAGACGTATCCACGACGTGTTCCCAGGGCTCGGAGAACTCGAGCCCGAGATCCTCGACAACCGCAGGCCAGAAGCGCTCCGGCTGCTCAATCGAGATGCGGTGCAGCTCCCGGTATCGCTCCACGCCGAGGCGACGCGCAAGCCTGGTCAGGTTCGCGCTTTCGACCTCCTCCGGGCTCGGGCTCCAGATGAACTCGGACACGTGCGAAGCGTACGGGTACTGCCCCACGTAGGGCGGGTGGGGTGCTCTAACCTCTCGGGATGCGCGCGCGGATGTTCACGCCGGAGAACCGCAAGTGGTGGACGCTCGCCGCGGTCGCGATCGGTCTCTTCATGATCATGCTCGACAACACGGTCGTGAACGTCGCGCTGCCGTCGATTCAGCACGACCTCGGGATCGGACTCTCCGAGCTCGAATGGGTCGTGAATGCGTACGCACTCACCTTCGGAGTGCTGCTGCTGAGCGGAGGAAAGCTTGCGGACCTCCTCGGCCGCCGGGCCATTTTCATCGCGGGCCTCGTCATCTTCACCGGGGCCTCGTTGTGGTGCGGTCTCGCGGGCGGGGCGGCGTCGCTCATAGCTGCGCGCACCGTGCAGGGTGTAGGCGCGGCGTTGATGAACCCGGCGACACTGTCGATCATCACCGCCACCTTCCCGCCGCGGCAGCGAGGAACGGCGATCGGCATCTGGGCGGGTGTCTCCGCGCTTGCGCTGGCGATCGGCCCCATCGTCGGCGGCCTGCTGACCGAGAAGGTGAGTTGGAGCTGGATCTTCTTCATCAACATTCCCGTCGGTGTGCTCGGCGTCCTCGCCGCGCGCGTCTTCATCGACGAGTCGAAGGACACGTCGCGCGAACAGAGGCTCGACTTACCAGGGCTCGTCACGTCCGGCATCGGTCTGTTCGCGCTTACGTACGGGCTGATCGAAACGAACACTCATTCGTGGACGTCCGCGCGTGTTCTGACGTTGTTCGCGATTGCAGTCGCCGCGCTTGTCGTCTTCGTTCTGCTCGAACAGCGCCAGCGTCTGCCGATGCTGGATCTCTCACTATTCCGCAATCCCACCTTTGCGGGCGCCAACGCGGCGATGCTTCTCGTCGGTCTCGCGATGTTCGGGATCTTCTTCTACAACTCGCTCTTACTGCAGGGCGTCCTCGGCTACAGCGCGATCGAGACCGGCGCGACCTTCCTGCCGTTGACCGTCCTGATCATCCTGGTCGCTCCGATCGCCGGGCGCTTCTCCGACCGGATCGGCGCGCGCTGGCTGATGGGCGCAGGGATGACTCTCCTCGCCGTCTCGCTCACCCTCTTCGGAACTCTCGACGCGAGGTCGTCCTTCTGGAACATCCTGCCCGGCCTGCTCATAGGTGGTGTCGGGATGGCGACGACGATGGCGCCGACGACGGCCGCGGCGATGGGCTCCGTCCCCGTGGCGAAGGCCGGCGTGGGTTCGGCCGTGATCAACAGCATGCGCCAGGTCGGCGGCTCGCTCGGAATCGCGGTCATGGGCGCCCTCGTCGCCACGCGCGTGGGCGTTCCGCAGACGAATCCACTGTGGGCGGGCGAGTTCGTGGCCGGTTATCACCGGGCAGTTCACCTCGGCGCCGCGCTCGTCCTCATGGGCGCGATCATCTCGGTCGTCACGGTCCGCCCCCTGCCACGCCACGAGGCGGCGGCCGAACCCGCGATCGGCGCCTAGAAAAACGAGCCCCTGAACGAGGAAGACCCCCGGCTGCGGCTCCGGGGGTCGATTCCTGTTAGGCGACTCCGCCTGGTGTGGCGGTCTCCCCGGGACTTGGCTCTGCGGCCCAGCCACGCCCCTTTCGGATCCCACCTGGTGAAGTGCCTCCTGCAGCCGAGCCTGGCGTCTGGCTCAGATGCAAGCTGGGCTCACTCTAGGAGCGTTTTCGGGGCCTGTCAAGTAGCTCGGTCAAGTGATTTGTATTAGGCTTACTTGACTGGTTTACGGCCCTAACATGCCCTTTTCGGGGGATGTCGAAAAGGACAGGTTGACGTTGGGTGAAGCATGTCGTCTACTACCTGTGGGTGTCTGACTCGACCGCCATCCGTCAGCAACAGCGGGCCTCCGCCGCTCAAGCCGGGCTGAGACTCGGCGAGCGCCTGCGTCAGCTCCGCGTTGCCGCAGCGATGACCCAGACGGACCTGGCGGGCGACCGGTTTTCGAAGGAGTACGTAAGCCAGATCGAGCGCGGCAAGACCCGTCCCACGCGCGAGACGATCGACTGGCTTGCGCAACGGCTCGGCGTGGATGCGGGCTATCTCGCCAACGGTGTCTCCGCGGACGAGCGTGGACGTGTGGATGCCGCGCTGGCGCGGGCAGAGGCGCTCCTCGAGGCGCGCCGGAACGACGAGGCGCTCGAGCAGTTCGAGAGCGTGCGCGCGGCCGTTCTGGCCACGGGCATGCCGGAGCTCGAGACGCGTGCGCTCTCCGGTGAAGCGACGGTGCGGATGCGCGCGGGCGAGGTCCGCGAGGCGATCACGTTGCTCGAGCGTGCTCGCGCACTCAGTGAGGGGACGTCGTTCTCGGACATCGAGCGCGCCGACGTGCTCTTCCGCCTCGGCGTCGCCCGCTACAAGCTGAACAGCATCCAGACAGCGATCGGTCTGTTCGACGAGGCGCTCAACGTGGCGGAGCGTTCGGAGATTCCGTCTGACCAGCTTCGCTCGAACATTCTCGCCTGGCGCTCGCGCTGTTATCGCCGGCGCCGCGACCTCGAGGCTGCACGCGAGGACGTCGAGCGCGCACTCGAGCTGGCCGAGGGTCTGAACGACAAGCGCACGGCCGCCGACGTCTACTTCCAGGCTTCGATCATCGCCGACCGCGAAGGCCACTGGGTCCTCGCGCGCTCTTATGCCGAGCGCGCCAAGTCCGCGTACGAGGAGCTCTCGGACCGCGGCAATCTCGGCCGCTTGCTCAACAACCTCGGCGGGATCAACTTCCTCCTCGGTCATCCCGACGAGGCCGTGTCCTTCCTCAAGGACGCAGTTCGCATCGCCCTCGAAGTCGGAAACGACGCGGAGGCCGCACACGCGGTCAACGGCATCGCCCAGGTCCATCTGCGTACCGGCGACGTCGCGCGGGCCGAGGAGCAGGCGCGGTACGCGCTCCAGCTGCTCGGTGACCGTGTCGACGAGACCGCCGAGATCGGCAACGCCCACCTCGTGCTGGGCCGGGCGTTGCTCGAGCAGGATCGCCTCGACGAGGCGGATGAGGCGCTCCGGGCCGGAGAACGTGCCTACGACCAGCTTTCCTCCGGAAGTCATCGCGCATCGGCATGGGTCGCCCAGGGCGATCTCGCCGCGCGTCGCGGCGACGATCGGGCGGCCGCCCGGCTCTATCGCCAGGCCGCCGACGCCCTGCAAGACGTTCGCTTCTAAGCCGCCCCTCGAAAGGAGGTGACCACCGTGTCCAAAGCTCGCCTGATCTATTTTGCGGTCTTCGCGATCATCATCGTGACCGCCCTGCTGCCGGCACTCGCTTTCTGGCCGGACGGGCCGCACGACGGCTCAGAGATCTAGAGCGAACGTGTGCGCGCTTTGCTCGTGGCCCTTGCGCTGATGACCGGCGGCAGGCTGTGGCGCTACGATGAGCCGTTCGGAGCGAGGCGCGCGCCGCGCCGGGTGGCTGGAGGTGGCCCCAGCTCCCTTCACGAATGCGTGCGGCTGCAGAACGTGCGAGTCTTTCCAGACGACTGTGTCGTCTGGAGCTGGAGACCCCGGGCTCGTCAGCGTTCGCGAGGTTGCGGATCAGCTCGGCGTCCACCCGGAGACGATCCGGCGGCTGATCCACGACGGGCGACTTGATGCTGTTCGCGTCGGCCGCGTCCTCCGAGTCCATCGAGAGGCGGTCGACCGCTTTCTCGCGCGGCAACGCGTGAAGCCAACGCGTTTCCAAGCCTAGACGGCCGGAGAGCTACGCTCCGAAGCCGCCCGCGCTGACGCGCTCGATCACGATCTGAGGGATCCGTGCCAGCGGACTGAGGTTCAGCAGTGCTCGGACGACCTCCGCACAATCCTCGGGGCGAATCATCTGCTCGCTCGGGATGGGAGCCCACCGGGCCATCGGTGTGTCGACGAATCCGGGGCTCAGCGCAGTGGCGCGGACCCCGTGCTCCTCCTCGCTGCGGTTCAGCGTGTTCGTGAACTGGATCACCGCAGCCTTCGACGCGCCGTAGACCGGCAGTTGGGGCGACGGGATCGTTCCCGCGATCGACGCCAGGTTCACGATCAGGCCGCGGCTTTCGCGCAGGAGTGGCAGGGCTGCCGCGGTTACCAGCATGGTGCCGCGCAGATTGACGTTCAGCTGCAAGTCGATGTGTTTCGTCTCGAGCTGATCGATGTGCCCTGCGATTCCGACTCCGGCTGAGTTCACGAGCACATCGAGTCGCCCGTGCTGCGCACGGTGCTCCTCGACCAGGCGCCGGCAGTCCGCGGCGTCCGCAACATCGGCAGTGACGGCGTGCGCGCCGAGCGTGTCGGCCGCAGCCTCGACCTTCGTCCGGGTCCTCGCTGCGAGCGTCAGGGCGAAGCCGTTCTCCCGCAACATGCTCGCGATCGCGAAGCCAATACCCGAGGAACCTCCGGTGACGAGCGCTGCTCCTTCCACCGCGCCATCTTTTCAAGTCGGGAAGGTTCGACGCCGGGCGTGCAGAACTGTGACGCGGGGGAACCGAAAGGCTCCTCCTCTCCCCTGAAAGCCGCGGGGGAACCGCATGGTTCCTCCGCGGCCTTTTCCCTCCAGGCGAGCGGGAATAGAACCCGTCACCAGGTCGTAACAAGGTGAACCGAGCGCAGCCTGTAGACGAAAGGCTCGCAGACCCCTACATTTCGCGGTTCAACCCTGGGAGGGCTTCTTTGGATATCGAAACCGGGCGCGTCAAGCTGACAGACCTTGCCTCGTGCGGAGGGTGTGCCGCGAAGTACTCGGCGGCTCGTCTCGAACAGCTGCTGGCCGGCTTCGTCCCTGCAGAGGCGGAGGACCTGCTCGTCGGGCTGGCGCCGGCCGACGACGCCGCGGTGTACCGCCTCGACGAAGAGCGTGCGCTCATCTTCACGCTCGACTTCTTCCCGCCGATCGTGGACGACCCCGGCGACTACGGTGCGATTGCGGCGACGAACGCACTCAACGACGTCTTCGCGATGGGCGGCACTCCCTTGCTGGCACTCTCCATCGCCGCGTTCCCCGAGGAGCTGCCGATGCAGATGCTCGCGGAGATCTTCGCCGCGGCGGACGCACAGGTGCGTGCCGCCGGCGGACTGCTCGCAGGCGGTCACACGATTCGCGATGCGGAGCCCAAGTACGGGCTCGCAGTCGTCGGCACGGTCCATCCCGACGGCATCTGGCCGAAGAACGGCGCGAAACCCGGGGATGCCCTCTTCCTGACGAAGCCGCTCGGGACCGGTCTGATCATGACCGGCTACAAGAACGGCCATGCAGGTGACATGCAGCTCGAGCGCGCAATCCGCTGGATGCGCACCCTGAACAAGGATGCTGCCGATGTCCTGCGCCGTCTCGAGCCCAACGCGGTCACCGACGTCACGGGCTTCGGTCTCTTCGGGCACGCGCACGAAGTCGCCGACCGCAGCGGCGTTTGCATCCGCCTCGAGTCAGAGCGGTTCCCGGCCATCGACGGAGCGCTCGACGTCGCACGCAAGGGCGTGCGGACGAGCGGCGATCCTCGTAACCGTGACTTCGCCGCGTCGCACGTCGCGACGAACGGCCTCTCGGACACGCTCGCCGCGCTCGGCTACGACCCGCAGACCGCGGGTGGCCTGCTCGCTTCTGTGCCGGCGGAACGGGCTGCTGTGCTCGAGGCCGAGTTCGCGGCGAGCAGGCTCTTCGTCCGCAGGATCGGCCGCGTGGAGGAGGGCGCCGGCGTTTTCATCGAGTGAACGCCGGAATGATCCACGGGCGGTTCCAGCCCTTTCACAACGGACATCTCGAATACCTGCGCGGAGCGGCCGCGCTGTCGGATGAGTTGTTCGTCGGAATTACGAATCCCGATCCGCAGCGCATCAAGGAAGAGCCGCGCGATCCTCTCCGCCACCTGCCCGAATCGAATCCGTTCTCGTATGTCGAGCGGCTGCTGATGATCGAGGCTGTCGCCGAGGACGAGGGCATTCGCGCGCACGTGATCCCGTTCCCTGTGAACGAGCCCGAACTCTGGACGGCCTACGTGCCGGCGGGCGTGACCCAATACCTCCGGCTGTTCTCTGAGTGGGGTGGCACAAAGCTCGAGCGGATGCGGACAAGGAGATCTCCGGGGCCGACGTGCGTGCGGCCCTCCGCTCCGGCGAGCACTGGGAGGCGCTCGTTCCCCCCGGCGTCGCCCGCGTGATCCGGTCGCTCGAGCGCGTTCCGGTCTGAATGCTTCCGATCGTCGTCTTCCTGCTGGACGGTCTCGCCGACCGTGCGCACGAGTCGCTCGGCGGCCGCAGCGGGCTCGAGGCCGCGACGACCCCGAATCTCGACCGGCTCTGCGCATCCGGTTCGTGCGGCGTGCTCTACGCGATCGGCCCGGGCCGTGCGCCGTCCAGCGAGGTCGCGCACTGGTCGATGCTCGGCTACCGGCCGGAAGAGTTTCCCGGGCGTGCCGTCTTCGAGGCGCTCGGTCGCGGGCAGGAGGTGAGCCCCGATCACGTCTTCGCATACGCGGCGCTCCGGCCGGCCGAGCGCCGAGACAACGGCTGGTGGCTCACCGGACGCCCGGATCCCGAGCGAGACGCGGAGGCTGCGGAGCGACTCATCGAAGCCTGTGACGGCATCACGATCGACGGTCTGACCTTCTCGCTCGCCCACGTGTGGCGGGGCGAAGCCGTTCTGCGTGTGGCCGGCGGCGCGGACGAGCGCGTCACGGACAGCGATGCGTTCTTCCGCGACCGCCATCCCGTGTTGCGTCCGCAGGCGCTCGTCCCTGAGGCGGAGCGAACGGCCCATGCGGCGGAAGAGTGGAGCCGCGAGGTGGTGCGACGGCTCGAAGGCGAGCGCTTCAACGTGATCACGCTCAAGTGGTGGGGGCGGCAGCGCGACGTTCCGACGTTCGAGCAGCGGCACGGCCTGCGCGGGACCTTCATCGCGAGCTCGGCGTTCCTCCGCGGGCTTGCGCGTGCCGTCGGCCTCGCTGCGCGCGAGGAGGCCGAGACCGAGGATGCCGCAGCCGATCTGCGCGGCAGGGTCGCGCTTGCGCAGGAACGGCTCGACGCGGGAGACACGTTCGTGTTCTGCCACGTCAAGAGCGCGGACGCCGCGGGGCATACGAAGGATCCTCGACGGAAGCAGGCAGTGATCGAGACGCTCGACACGGCGCTCGCCGACTTGCCGGCTGACCGTGCGATCGTCTGCCTTACCGGCGATCATGCGACGCCCGCCTCACCCGACGTCATCCACTCCGGCGATCCGGTTCCTTTCGTCCTCGCCGGCGCGGGAGTCCGCGCGGACCGAGTCGTCGAGTTCGGCGAGTCGACGTGCGCGGAAGGAATTCTCGGACACCTGCGCGGGCCGGACATGATGCCGGTCCTGTTGAACGCCGCCGACCGACCGCTGTTCCTCGGCTCGCGGCCGACGCCGTTCGACGGCGCTGACGGCTATCCGGCGATTCTCGATCCCCTCTGAATAGACTCGAAGCCGTGCACGCCCAGCCCACGGCGCTCGCCCGGCTTCGGGCAATCGCTCTCAGTCCAGCGCAGATCTATCCACTCGTGCTCGTGCAGCTCGGAGCGTTATGGCTCATCGTCGGCACCGGGGCCGCGGTGCGGCTCACCGACTCCGGGCTGGGTTGCCGGCACTGGCCGGGTTGCGAGGCAGGTCATCCTCTGCCCGCCAAGAATGCGCACGCGTTCGTCGAGTTCGGCAACCGGCTGGTCGGCGGTGTCACGATCGCGGTGACGCTGCTCGCGTGGCTCGCCGTGCGGCGCGTGCCGGGGCTGCCGCGCTTCGTTCGGCGGGTGGCGCTCGCGGTTGTTCTCGGGACGCTCGCCCAGGCCCCGATCGGCCTGCTCGCGATCGCGACCGACCTTCGCTGGCCGATCGTGATGGTCCACCTGCTCCTTTCGATCGCATTGCTCGCGGGCGCGACGATTCTCGTCCTGGAGATCCGCGCGGCGGCCGTCGGCCGGATCGGCCCGCTGGTTCCACGGGAGTTGCAACGGCTTGGGATCGCGTTCGCCTGCGGCGGCTTCGTCCTCATAGTGAGCGGATCGCTCGCAACCGCCTCGGGGCCGCACTCCGGGGGCGGGGCCGCGGACAAGATCGGCCGGGTGGGACGGTTGGCGCCGTTCGTCTATGCCCACGCGACGACCGTCGGGATCTTCCTGCTGACCTTCATCTTCAGCCTCGGCTACCTCGCTGCTCGCCGTGAACGTTCGCCGCGTCTCTTCAAGCTCGGCGCAGCCGTCTTCGTGTTGCTGCTCGTCCAGATGGGGTTGGGAGAGCTGCAGTGGCGGACGCATCTGCCGTGGGGCCTCGTGCTGGCGCACGTCTTCCTGGCGGCGACCGTCTGGGTCGGCACCGTCGCCCTTGCGACGCTGTTCTTCCGGCCGAACGTAGACTTCGCCGATCGCTGAAGAACTCCGCATTGTCGACCGGCCGAGCCTACGGGAGCCGGTTCTGATCGCAGCATTTCGCGGCTGGAACGACGGTGGCCAGGGCGCCTCGCTCGCAGGCGGTTACCTCGCCAAGATCTGGCAGGCTGACCGGTTCGCCGACATCGAGCCGGAGAACTTCTTCGACTTCCAGGCGACCCGCCCGCACGTCTCGCTCGTCGACGGTCAGACGCGGCACATCGACTGGCCGGAGAACGCCTTCTACCACGCGCCGATCCCGAATCTCGATCGCGACGCGGTCCTGCTGCTCGGGATCGAGCCCAACCTGCGCTGGCAGACCTTCACGGCCATGGTCGTCGATCTCGCGCGCGATCTCGGCGTCCAGCTGATGATCACGCTCGGCTCGCTGCTCGCGGATGTGCCGCATACCCGCCCGTCACCGGTGACCGGGGGAGCGACCGATCCGGAGCTGGTCGAGCGTCTGGGTCTCCAGCGCTCACGGTACGAAGGACCGACCGGCATCGTGGGTGTGCTCCACGATGCTTGCAACCGCGCCAACATTCCTTCAGTGAGTCTGTGGGCCGCCGTGCCTCACTACGTCTCGCTTGCGCCGAGCCCGCGTGCCGCGCTGGCGCTGTGTCAGCGGCTCGGCGACATACTCGGGACGCAGATCGACACGGCCGAGCTTCAGGAGGCCTCGGAGCGCTACAGCGAGCAGGTGACCGAGGCCGTCTCGTCCGACGAAGAGACTCAGGCGTACGTCGACGAGCTCGAGCAGCGTGCCGAGCTGCTCGAGGACGAGGAGGAGCTCCCGTCCGGCGAATCGCTTGCAGCTGAGCTCACGCGCTTCCTGCGCGAGCGCGAGCGCGGCAACGGCGGGCCGGAGCGGGGGCCGTCGGAACAGCCCTAGGAGCCGTTAGTCGCCGGCGACGTCGCGCCGCAGGAACACGACGTACGCGCTCACGAGCGGAAGCACGATGTACAGGGCGCACACCCACACCGCGCGGATCACCGGCGACCAATCGGCCGGAATGCGGAGGAAGCCGTGCCAGGCTTCGAACTGTGTGCCGAGGAGGTATGGGCGAATGGCTTCCGTTCCGGGTAACACTCCGACGAGCTGCATCAGCAGCGCCCACATCAGCGCCCCGACGACCGCCGCCGCGCTGTTTCGCGTCACCGTCGAGAGGAGGACGGCGAAGGCCGCGATCCCGGCGAGCGGCAGCACGTAGAGCGCGAGGCTCCCTGCCAGCAGAGCGACACCGTGTGCGGCCGACACAGGCGTCCCGGAAAGCGATGTGAGCGGATGAAAGCCCCACGCGATGCTTCCGGCGACCGCGCCGACGATTCCCATCGCGAACACGATCACGAGGGTGTAGGTGAACGATGCGAGGATCTTGCCGAGGAAGACCTCGCCCCGGCTGCGCGAGCGCGTGAGAATCGTCTTCAGCGTCCCGTTCTGGCTCTCCGACGCCACGATGTCGCCGGCGACGAGCGCCGTGATGAGCGGGAAGCCCCAGATGGACATGAAGAACAGGACGACGAAGGGCGTGGCGAGCCCGGTGTCGCGGATATAGCGGCCGAGCGGAACGTCGTTCGGGCCACCCGTCTGGAGCACCAGAACGACGACGAAGATGAGCGGGACGATCATCGCCGCGCCCAAACCCAGGTAGGTCCGCTTCTGCGCGAGGAGCTTGGCGATCTCCCAGCGGTACACCTTTGCGACAGCAGTCGTCACGCGACTGCCGCGCGGTCATGATCCGACGACTCTCCGCCGGTCAAGACGAGGAAGAGCTCTTCGAGGCTGGCCGTCTCCGGGATGAGCGCCGTGATGCCGATGCGTGCCTGCCCCAGAGCGATCGCGGCCCGAGCGACGGCTTCCTCGTCGGCCGTGAAGCGAAGCTGGCCCTCGCCGAGCGAAACTCCGTCGACACCCTGCTGGGAGAGCAGAACGACGCGCGCCCGCTCCGGATCGGTGGCCCGCAGCCGGTAGCCGGTCGCGGCCGTCGCCAGGAGCTCTTGCAGCGGTCCTTCGTACACGATGCTGCCCTTGCGAATGATTGCGACACGGTTGCAGAGCTCCTCGACTTCGTTGAGGAGATGACTCGACAGCAGAATCGTGATGCCCTCGGCCGCGAGACGGCGGACCAGGTCGCGCATGTCGCGCATGCCCGCCGGGTCGAGCCCCGTGGTCGGCTCGTCGAGGAGGAGCAGTCTCGGTTGACGTAGAAGCGACGCGGCGATTCCGAGGCGCTGGCGCATGCCGTGCGAATAGCCGCCGACGCGGTCCTTCGCCCTGTCACGCAACTCCACAAGCTCGAGCACGCCGTCGATCCTCGAGCGCGCGCCGTCGCCGTCGTAATCGGCGAGCAGCTCCAGGTTCCTTCGTCCCGAGAGATACGAGTAGAAGCGCGGTCCTTCCACGAAGCCGGCGACGCCGTCGAGTGCACGGACACCGTCCACGAGCGGATCGAGGCCGAAGAGCTTCGCGGTGCCGGACGTCGGCCGGATCAGACCCAGGAGGATCCTCAGCAGCGTCGTCTTGCCGGCACCGTTCGGTCCGAGGTACCCGAACACGTCGCCGCGCTCGACGGTCAGGTCGACGCCGTTCACTGCGACGATGTCGCCGTAGCGCTTGACGAGCCCCGCTGTCGAGATCGGAAGCGCGTCGCTCATTTGAGCGAGCGCGCGGCCGATTCGGCGGCGGCCGGAGGCAGTGAACCGGCCAGGACGAAGGAAACGCCGTTTCGCTGCCACTCGAGCGCCGTGCCCAGCTGCGTCGCCAGCTCGTGTCCCGTCAGCCCGTCGAGCGAGACGGCCGGCAGAGCCGACATGGGGCCGCTTTGCTGAGACCCGGTGGCATCAGCTTTGCGCTCGACGACGACGATCGCGCCGAGCCCTTGTCCATAGATCACGAGAGCGTTGTTGCCCTTGATCGTGCGGACGTCCTTGCGCGGCAATCCGACGAGCGTGTCGGGAGCGACCACGGGGAAGTCGACCGCGGCCCGGACAGCGGCGAGGCCGGTGACGGCGTTGCCCTTGTCGGCCCCGGTCTGAGGCGTGGCCGCCGAGCTCAGATCCACGACCTTCGCGCCGGCGGGCGGCGACACGTCGACCGCGCTCGACGGGACGGAGCCGTACGACACCTCCGTCGCGGCGAGTGCCAGCACAGGCTTCGAGCTTCCTTGCGCGTAGACCGCGAACCGAAGCGGCACGCCTTGCTCTGCATCCCAGGCGAGCTCCGCGGAGCCGAGCAGCCCGCCGTCGTGCTTCGGCGAGATCTTCACGTTGTAGGCCGGCCGGCCCGCGATGTCGGTGGGTTGTGCGGCGGAAACGTCCGCGCGCGCACCGAGCTTCGAGAGGAAATTGCCGATCTGAGTGAGCGACGGGATACTCCCGTTCGCCGAGGCAGTGGACTCCGCCGTCGCGGCGGGAAGGTCGAATGTGTAGACGGTGTTCGACGAGGCGTCGTACGCCGTGACCTTGTCCTTGTTCCAGACGATCTGAACGTCGCCCGCGTCGGACTGCAACTCGAGGCGGCCGCGACCGTCGTTGGTCAGCCAGAGCCGGCCCGTCGCGCCGGACATCAGCGCCGAGGCAGTGCCGCCGAGGAGGGACCCGGACGGGAACAGTCGGTTCGTGAACTGGACCTTGGCCGTGATCCCGGCCGAGTCGGGTGCGGCAAGGGCATCGTGGATGGCCTGCGCGAGTGGCTTCGGCGGTGGCGTCGCACCGCCTCCTCCACCAGCAGCGACGGCGATTGCGGTTCCGCCCACGGCCACCGCCAGGACGGCCACGGCGAGGACGATCAGACGACGCGTGGAGAGTGTGCGCAGAAGTTTCACGACGGTCCTTTCTCGAGCGATTCCTCCCTCGTTGTACCGTCGAACTCTGAGAGATCTCTGAGAGCAGGCAGTTCGATCGTGAAGCGCGCGCCTGCCGCGTAGGCCCGGCCGCCGTGACGCTCGGCGGTCGCTCGCACGATCGCCAGCCCGAGCCCTGACCCGGACTTGCCGTGGCGGCCGCGCCAGAAGCGCTCGAACGCCCGCTCCGCCTCGTACGGCTGGAGGCCCGGGCCCTCGTCGGTGACCGTGATCCGTGCGAGCCCGTCGTTGCTCGCGACGTCGATCGTGATCCGGCCTTCGGCCGGGCCGTAGCGCCGGCCGTTCTGGACGAGATTCTCAACCGCCCGCTCGAGGGCGGCTCGATCCCCGCGCACGACGACCTGCTCTGGGGCGACGACCTCGATTGCTGCGTCCCTTTCCGCCATGGTCGTCGCGAGCTCGTCGAGGTACACCTCGTCTGCGGGGACAGACGCCTCCGTTTCCTGGCGTGAGAGTACGAGCAGGTCGTCTGCGAGGCGGGCCAGTCGTTCTGCATCGTGTTCGAGCTCCGCGATCACGGCGGCCGTCGCGCCGTGGCGGGCGATGTACGCCACGTTGCCGCGCAGCGCCGTCAGCGGCGTCCTGAGCTCGTGCGATGCGTCGGCGACGAAGCGCCGCTCGCCTTCGCGCGCGCGCTCGAGGCTCGCGAGCATGGCGTTCAGCGTCCCGGCCAGCTGACCGACCTCGTCGACGGAGGACGGCTGAGGCAGCCGTCGCCGCGCGTCGCCGGTGCGCTCGATCTCCGTCGCGGCGGTCGCAAGCCGGCCGAGAGGCCTCAACGCCCGGCGCATGAGGAGGGCGACGACGCCCGCGCCGAGCGCAGCCGCGATGATGCCTGCGAGGAACACGAAGAGGTGCAGGCTCCCAAGTGTCTCCTGAAGATCGTGCGTCGAGGCAGCGACGACCACCGCGCCGCCGGCGGCCGGCCCGCCGAACTCGGCGAGAGGGGCTGCATACACTCGGATCCGTTCCTGGCCGAGCTCGGCGTTTGCGTAGCGGGGGCGGCCGCTGCCGATGGCGCTCCGCGCAGTCGCGTTCGTGGGCAGGACGCGACCGCCGAGTGACAGCGAGCGCGCCACGATCCGGCGGCGCGCGTCGAGGACCTCGACGATCAGCTGAGTTCCGCCGACGGGCGAGTCGAGCGCGCCTGGTGTCGTCAGCAACCCGGGTGCGGAGGCGTTCAGCTGGGCGATGTCGACCGCACGTTGCCTCAAGGTGTGATCGAGGGAGCGATGGAGGTGCCGGGCCACGAGCACGCTGACCGCCGCGCCGACGACGACGAGAGCGATCAGGATCCCGAGTGCGGCCGCGACGACCGAGCGAAGCTGAAGCGAGCGTCCTCTCACCGTCCGAACACGAAGCCGACGCCGCGCACCGTCTCGATCAGCGGTGGGTCGCCTAGCTTGCGCCGCAGGTACGAGATGTAGCGATCGACGGCGTTGAAGCTCGCGTTGGCCCTGCTACCCCAGACACGTTCGAGCGCGAGCTCGCGACTGACCACTTGCCCGGGATTCCGCAAGAGCAGCTCCAGCAGGTCGCCTTCGCGCGCGCTCAGCGCGAGTTCACGTCCGTTGCGCTGTGCGCGGCGCGAGCCGAGGTCGAAGACGACGTCCGCATACGCCAGGATCTCGCTCGGCTCCCGGCCGCGTCTTTGCAGAGCACGCACGCGGGCGAGCAACTCTTCGGGCGCGAACGGCTTGACGAGATAGTCGTCGGCGCCGGCGTCGAGACCGTCGACGCGATCGGCGACCGAGTCGCGCGCGGTCAGCAGCAGGATCGGCAGAGCGAGACCCTTCGCACGCAACCGGCGGCAGACGGAGAGGCCGTCGAGCCCGGGCATGGCGACGTCGAGGACGATCAGGTCGGGCACGGACCGCTCGACCGCAGCCAGCGCCTCTCCGCCGTCGGCGACACCGGCGACCTCGTAGCCTTCGGCGATGAGAGTCCGCTCGAGCATCCGGCGAATCGGCCCGTCGTCATCGACGACGAGAACGGCAGCACTGCTCACGTTCTGACTGTAGCTTCCGGTCTTGCGGCCTAGCCGAACGTAAACGCGTAGGCGGAGAGCCCGGGCGTGAACCCGAGGTCGAGCACACCGTCAGCGGCAGCCTTCTGCGTGACGAGCGTGTAGAGCCGGGCACCATCGACCTGAACCGCCGGCAGTGTCGTCCCGTTCAGCTTGACGCGTAGCAAGCCCCGGCCCGCCAGCACGAGGTGCACGTTGCGGGCCTGGAAGTGGAGGCGCAGGCTCGCGTGGTCTCCGGAGACGATCCGCTCGCCTTCGACCTTCCACGTCCCTGCATACGCGAACGAGTCTTGCGTCAGCGACGCTGGGAAGCGGTACGTGGCCCGGCGATCGGTTTGCAGAGGCGAGCCCGCGTAATTGCCGATGCGCAGATAGCCGAGATACGACTCGGGGGTTCGAAGCTCGAGCGGTGTTCGGTCGGCGTCGCGCCCCGCCTGTGGCAGGCGGCCGGACTTGCCGGCAGCGAGCAGGAGACGGATGTTCCGCTCGGTCTGCGCATAGTCGCCTTCGCCGGCGTGCTCGTCACGGACGTGTCCCGCCTGGTCGACGAGATAGTCCGCGGGCCAGTAGTTGTTCGAGTAGGCCTTCCAGGTCCCGTAGCTGTTGTCGAGAGCGACCGGGTACCGGACGCCGAGGCGTTTGACGGCTGCGCGGACGTTGCCGAGGTCGTGTTCGAATGCGAATTCCGGCGTGTGGATCCCGAGGATGACCAGGCCCTTGGAGCGGTAGCGCGCATCCCACGCTTTGAGATACGGAAGCGTGCGCAGGCAGTTGATGCACGAGTACGTCCAGAAGTCGACGAGCACGACCTTGCCGCGGAGCCTGTGGAGGCTGAGCGGCCGCGAGTTGATCCACGCCGAGACGTCCTGGACGTCGGGCGCGCTGCCGTAGTCCTTCAGCGGCACCTTGCCGAGCCGCGAGGCGAGTTGTTGCCCGCCCGTGCCCACGACGAAGGCCGGCTTGGCCTTGCCGGCGAGCCGGTCGAGTCGGTTCCTCGCGGTCGAGGTGCCCTCGATCGCGTTTTGCAGCCGCTGCGCATAAGCGGGCACCTTCGTCTGGAGGCTCGAAGCCCAACCCTGGTAGATCACGACCGCGGCCAGGGCCATCAGCACACCGCCCGCGATGCGGACAGCCTGGGCCCGCTGCCGGAACCGGAGGGCAAGGCTGCGACTGCCACGCGCGATCGCGAACAATGGCAGGGCGGCGCCGACTGCGTAGGCGATCGCGATAGCAACGATCCAGCCGCCGACGCGGTTCGTCGCGACGTTCGCCGTCAAGCTCGCCAGCACGGGCCCGCCGCACGGAACGAACACGAGACCGAGGCTTGCGCCCAGGAAGAACCCTCCCCCGAGGTCGCCGGCACGGCGGCGGGTGAAGACGGCGAACGGTCGCTCGACCAGCTCCCCCACCTTCGGTACGACAAGCGTCACCGCGAGCACGAGCAACAGGGCCGCTCCAATCTGGATCTGGTGCTTCGCGCTGATGCCGAGCAACCCCCACAACCACGCTCCCGCGAGCAGGAACGCCGTGAAGGTCGTGACGAGACCGGCGGCGATCGCGTAGGGCCGGCGCTTCGTTCCTCCTCCGGCGCCGCCCGCGAGCACGATCGGCAACACGGGAAGGATGCAGGGCGTGAACGCGGTGATGACGCCCGCCGCGAACGCGATCGGGACGAGGATGAGCATGCTGGTTAGTCCTTCTTACGCAGCCGGCGTTTCAGCGGATGCGGGCTCAGCCTTGGGGGCGGGCTTCTTCCTGGGCCGCGGCTTCGGCTTCCTCGCCTCGCCGGCCTCGGCGGCCTGCTGCTCCGGCCCGTTTGGTGCCTGCTCCTGCTGTGCGTGCTGCTGCTGCTGCTGCTGCGGCTGGCCGCCGCTCTTCTTCCGCTTGCGCCGTTTGCGTCGACGCGAGCGGCCGGAGGTCAGCTTGGGCTGGGGAAGATTCTCGGCCAGGGCGCCGGCGACCTCGTGGACTGTGCCGAGCCGC